>Ga0315293_10001875_pt1 | contig 20321 bp, 19 predicted proteins | sample YL17G13_20_MG_FD_203071 | JGI IMG/M metagenome (GOLD analysis project Ga0315293, IMG submission 203071) | Sediment microbial communities from Yellowstone Lake, YNP, Wyoming, USA - YL17G13_20 | ecosystem: Environmental > Aquatic > Freshwater > Lake > Sediment | place: USA: Wyoming | collected... | reverse complement strand
ACTCCCGGGTGGTGCCGGGGGGGGGGGGGGGCCCCCGGCGCCCCCCCCCCCGCCACTTTATAGATTGTCCCGACAAAACTTGATTGAATCGCTCCCAGCAGGCGCCCAAACAGCTGGTGACCTTCATTTTTGTATTCCACCAGCGGGTCTTTTTGGCCGTAAGCGCGCAGACGCACCGAATCGCGCAAATGGTCCATTTCGTCCAAATGGTCCATCCAAAGCATATCAATCGTACGCAGATAAACAAATTTTTCAATTTGGCGCATCTGCTCTCCGCCCACCTGCTTTTCTTTTTCTTCGTAGGCCTTATTGGCCAAGCCAATAATATAATCAATTAAATCATCGCGGTTTTTGGCGTCGGCCATGTTTTGGCGTGCCCCGTCCCGCCCAGACGGGACGGGGCACGCCTCTAACGGCAGCGGAAAAATCGTGTTTAAATTTTCATAAATTTCCTCCAAATTCCAGTCGTCGCGGAAATCACCTGGCGTATGGAATTTCACGATTTTAGCGACCTCCTGGCTGATTATTTCCAAAACCTGCTCGCGCAGATTCGTTGACTCCAAAATCTCCCGCCGTTTGCGATAAATCGTCTCGCGCTGTTTATTCATCACATCATCATATTCCAAAACATGTTTTCTGATATCAAAATTAAACCCTTCAATTTTGGCCTGGGCGCTCTCAATGGCACGGGAAATCATTTTATTTTCAATGGGCTGGTCTTCCGGCACTTTCAAAAATTCCATCATCCGCTTGATTTTATCTGGCGCAAAAATTCGCATCAAATCGTCTTCCAGAGAAACGAAAAATTGCGAAGAGCCCGGGTCGCCTTGACGGCCGGAACGGCCGCGCAGTTGGTCGTCAATGCGTCGCGCCTCGTGACGCTCGGTGCCGATGATATGGAGCCCACCTACCGTAATCACCTCGTCATGCTCTTTTTGCCAATCGTTTTTTGAGCCAAGCGGGGCGGCTTCTGGAACAATCAAATCGCAAGCGGGCACGGCTCCTCCGCCCTCGGCGGAGGAGAGCGAGCGATTTGCTTGAGCAAAAAATTCTCGCTGGGAATTTTTTGCGTTTCCAGAAGTCGCCCCGCTGGCGAATTCTAAAGGCCGCCCGCCCAAAATAATGTCCACGCCTCTGCCGGCCATGTTTGTCGCAATTGTCACTGCGCCTTTTTCACCCGCCTTGGCGATAATTTGCGCTTCGCGCTCGTGGTTTTTGGCGTTCAGCAATTCGTGCGCAATTCCTTCGCACCTCAAATACTGACTCAATGATTCGTTTTTCTCAATGGAAACCGTACCCACCAAGACCGGCTGACCAGCTTCGTGACATTTTTTGATTTCGCGAATCACGGCCATGAATTTCCCATTTTCTGTCCGATAAACACTGTCGGGCAGGTCAACGCGAATCATTGGCTTGTTGGTCGGCACCGGCACCACTTCAAGTTTGTAAACCTTGCTGAACTCCTCGGCCGAAGTGAGCGCCGTGCCGGTCATACCGGCCAGTTTTTTGTACATCCGAAAATAATTTTGGAAAGTAATGGTGGCTAGGGTCCGCGATTCTCTTTGCACCTGGACCCCCTCTTTGGCTTCCAGCGCCTGGTGCAGGCCTTCTGAATAGCGGCGACCGTGCATTAAGCGACCGGTAAACTCATCAACAATAATAATCTCACCATTTTTAACCACGTAGTCGCGGTCGCGCTTAAAAAGCGTTTGGGCCCGCAGCGCCTGTTCCAGATGATGAACGTAGCGCACGCCGCCTTCGGTATAAATATTTCCCAAACCCAGCATTTTTTCTACTTTTTCAATACCTGCCTCCGTTAAAGTGGAAGCGCGCATTTTTTCATCAATATTATAATCTTCATTCTCTTTGAGCTGCGGCGCGATTTTGGCGAAAGTTTCGTAAAGCTTGGTTGATTCCTCATCCGGCGCCGAAATAATCAAGGGCGTGCGCGCCTCGTCAATTAAAATTGAGTCTACTTCATCAACGATAGCATAATTAAGATAATTTTCTGCGTAGTTCCGCGTCTCGCCGCTTTGCGGCGAGTTATTCCGCGTAGTTCCGCGAGTTTGGACCATCTGGTCCAAACTTTCCACCATATTGTCGCGCAAATAATCAAAACCGAATTCGTTGTTGGTGCCGTAAGTAATGTCGGCTGCGTAGGCCTCGTGCCGCGACACTTGTTTTAAATTTTCCATTTCTATCGTTACTTCATTTTTATCAATCACTTTTGGTTCATAAACATATGAAACTTCGTGTTGAATACAGCCAACGGTTAAGCCCAGCGCGTGATAAATCGCGCCCATCCAGTTGGTGTCACGCTTGGACAAATAATCATTGACCGTGACTATATGCACGCCACGCCCCTCCAGCGCATTTAAATAAACCGCCAAAGTCGCCGCCAAAGTTTTGCCCTCGCCGGTTTTCATTTCCGCGATTTTTCCCTCGTGCAGCACCATGCCGCCGATTAACTGCACGTCAAAATGCCGCTGGCCGATGGTTCGTTTGGCCGCCTCGCGCACGGCCGCAAAGGCTTCGGGCAACAAATCGTCCAAAGTTTCGCCTTTGGCCAATCGTTCCTTAAATTCCTGCGTTTTGCTTTTTAATTCGTCATTAGAAAAAACCTTGAACTTGGGTTCGAGTTCATTGATTTGCTCGACAATTGGTTGGTATTTTCCGGCAATTCGTTCCCCCGAATCGCCGAAAATTTTAGATAAAAATGACATATGTTAGTATTTTTTCGATAGTATAAGTATAGCGAAATCTTAACAGAAATAATTGACAGATGCAATTAAAACCCCGTCATCGGCCGCCCAACCACAAAAATCAATTTACACACTTTTCCGCTATAGCGGGAATTTGTGTAAAAATCAGGGAAGACCAAAAATCCTTTTTAATTTTTTTCCGATATCGTGAATCTCTGCCTCCAAATAAAGAATGTCATTGCCGACCCCAAAAAAATCAGAAACCATATCAATTTCCTCTTTGCAATCAAATGGATACACAAAAACGCTTTTTTGAAGCTGAAACATGCCCAATTTTTTAAATTTGTCTCGCAAGGCGTCTCTGGCTTTCTTTTTGGGTTCCGATATATCAAAAATCACTACCCGCCATTTATGATCCCATTTTAAATTTTCTTTTAATCTAATCTTGTCTATGCCGTGTTTTAAAAATTCATTTTCCCCCTTTTTTGTCAAACCAAATATTATTTGATTATCTTTTGATTTTCTCTTGATTAACTTTCTTTTTTCTAAACGATCAATATATTGCCTGGCCAAAGATTGATTAAATTTTTTCCACGAAACATAATTTTTATCTTTCAAAAGAAAACGAAAAACCTGAATGGCATTAGGAGCGACTAGCGCAGCCGCCAAAACACCGCCCATTCCCAAGAACTTCAAAATTTCTTTGGCTGAAATACTGAAAATGACATTACTATCTTTATTTCTCATATTTTAATCTCTATCAATCTTACACAAAATCTCGCGATAGCGTCATTTTGTGTAAGAATACCTTTTTAATTTTAAGACGGAATGGCCGTTTTTGCAAGCTAAATTGCCGTCATCTGCTTGGCAAATTCCGCCGGTGATTTTTTACGGCTTAGCTTTTCCATCGGACACAAATCGCTTCCCGGCGCATTTAAAATATGCCTCACAATTTTTTTATATTCTGCTGCCGCGCCGCCGCGCTGCAGGACGACCAAGGCATTGCGGGTAATCAGCGGTGTTAAAACTTTTTTCACTCCGCCATAACAAAGCAGCAGCGCGGCGGCGCGGCCCACGACTTTGTCGTAAACCGTCGCCCCGCGCATCTGCCGCCGATAATTTTTGACGCAAAAAATCAGGGGCTTGAGACCCTGATTTTTTGAATAATACAAAATTTCACCCCCTTTAATTAATGCAAACGACCAGCCCTTTTTAATAAAATAATCTAAATTCATATTCGCCTCCCTCCTTTTAGAGCTTGCCCCGTACTTGATACGGGGGAGGGCTGGGGTGGATTTAAAAATCTCCCCTACCCCCTCTTTTTTAAAGAGGGGGAAATCTGAATTAAATTTTTTCATCCTGCAAAAATTCACCAATAATTTTAACGGCCAGTGGCACTAAAGCCAGCTGCAGCAAAATTCCCGGCCAGCCCACCTGAAGAACGCCCGTCACATAAGTGGTGGCAATTAATTTTGTCGGCAGAAGCGCAATACCCAACCACAAAAACACCCGGCCAATAATCATTGCGCCAATGAGTGCCACCCAGATATTTTTTACGTTTTCGCGCAGCAGTCCGGCGAAAAAACCATAAGTGGCAACCTCAATAACAACAAACGGCAAAACCGGCAAAAGCGGCATACCGGAAATAGAGAAGCTAATCAGCGGCGTCAAAATTCCGACCGCCAAACCTGCCCGCCAACCCAGCAGCAAACCGGCAGTCAAAACAAAAAAATGCATAGGTAAAAAGACGCGGCCGGCCGTTGGCCCGTCAAAATAGTGCGCCGCCAACGGCGTCAAAACGGACAATGCCGTAAACACGAATACAAAAAATAGATTTTTTATTTTGGTTAAAGGCAGAACTTGAAGATTATTCATATTAATGTAAAATGTAAATCTCAAAATGGAAAATGACAGTTAAAAATCTAAAATTTTTAATTAAACTACCCCGCCGACGGAGCGGCGGGGATTTCCCAACCGACTCTATCGCGCTATCCGATTATGATGGAAATTAACCAAACGATCCACTCACCAAACAATTCGGAATGCCCCCGCGCACGGAGGCGCGGGGAAAGTTAATTTCATTTTACATTATCATTTTTAATTTTGATTTTTAAAGATATACCCTATCGTTTTATAAATCAATTTCGCCACCAAAAAATCAGGCGCAAAAAAATTCTTGATGGGCGCCAGCTCCACAAAATCAGCGCCAATGATTTTTTTGTTTTTGGCCACGGCTTTTAAAATATTTGATATTTCGTACCAATCTAATCCGCCTGGTTCCGGTGTACCTGTGGCTGGCATAACCGAGGAATCAAAAGTGTCAACGTCAAAAGTCAGATAAACTTTTCTTTTTAAACTTTTTAAAATTTCCTCAATTTTCCATTGCTTTTTATCTTTTGCCCAAAAAGTTTTGACGCGACATTGGTTTTTTTGCCAAAAATTTAATTCGTCGTTTTCATTACTGATGTTGCGCACACCGATTTGCACCAAATTTATATCCTGGGAATCCAAACATCTTCTCATGGCCGCGGCATGGGAATATTTCTGCCCCAGATACCCATCGCGCAAATCCGCGTGCGCGTCAAACTGCAAAATGCTGAAATTGCCAAAATGCTTTTTGTATTCTTCTATTATAAAAGGCGTGATGCTGTGCTCCCCGCCTAAAGTTATCGGCAATTTTTTTTCTGCCAAAATTTTGGAAATTGCCGCGCTTATTTGTTTTTTTGCCGCTATGGCTAACCTGCCCGGCTTAATTTCCGAGTGGGTGAAAATATTTATTTTTTTATAAGTCTCCTGCCAAAGTTCTTCATCAAATAACTCAACTTGGGAGCTGGCTTTGATAATGGCAGCGGGACCATTTTTAGTCCCCTTACCATATGTTGTTGTCGCCTCAAAACCAAAAGATACAATGACAACTTGCGCCTTTTTAAAATCTACTGAGTCAATGTCCAAAAAATTATTTTTCGCTAGTTTCATTTTAATTTAATGGCTCTCGTTCTTACCTTTATTATAATAAGCCTTCAGGCTGTGTTTTCTTAGAGCTTTATCCAAAAAAGCTATTGCTTCGTCGCGAAAGTCAAGCAGATGACGCGGTTCACGCTCTATTTCTTCTTGCAATAGCGCATGGACAATAAAAGGGAAAACCGCCGTGACGTCGGCAAAAACATACTGGGAATTCCTAACGCAGTCCTCGGAAGTTTTTCCCCAAGTGTGGCCCTCGCCGGCCGTGGCAGAAGATAAGCCGCCATCTTGCACGTGCGCGTCGCAGATTTGCACGTCCGTATCGTAGCCGCCGACATTAATGTTGCAAATCTGGGTCAAATAAGGTTCCGGCTGCAGCGAATAGTTTTTGGGCACACCGCCGCCCAAAATAATAATTGATAATTTTTTGCTCCATTTATTTTTGGCAAAATAATGATAAGCGCCAAACTCATGAATATCCTCCTCCATGTCAATGCTGAATTTATAACGGTGGCCCAGTTTTCTTTTCAAAAACGCCAGATTCAAAAAAATTGAACCATCTTGCGGCGCCCCGCAAAAAATCGGAATGCGGTGACGGTAGGCCTGAACTAAAATACTACGGTTCAAATCAGCGAGCTTGAAACGGCGACGGCCGAAACGAGCCAAATGTCGGCCAAGTAAATAATGAAATTCCGTTGTGGTCATTGAACGGCTAAAATCCGGACGACGCACTAAATCAAGAATTAAATTATCGGTCGTTCCCAAATCGTCCTCCGGAAAAGCGGTGTCATAAATTCTGGTCCAGCCGGCTTTGCGTAATTTGATGTCTCCCTGATGAGGATGGACTTCAAACCAATCGTCGCTTTCCTGCCGCTGCAAATCGTGATAGAGATTAGCGCCGGTGGTGGTAATAATATCAATATAACCGGCCTTAATCATCGGAATAATACAAGAAACAACAAAATCCGCCGGCGTCATTGCCCCCGAAAACGCCAAAACAATCGTATGGTCTTTTTCGATCATCCGCCTGATTATTTCGTACGCCCTTTTTATTTCCCGACCGACAAAAGCGCCAAAGGCCTTTTCAAAAAGTTCGGCCGTCGTTTCACTGCCGGTAATCGGCTCGCCAATCACGCGCCGGCCGACCAATCTTTTAGTTAGATGTTTCATATACGGATTTAATCACTATAAAATCACCAACCAAACATTTTTCCAATCTCTTCCGGACTCTCGTGGCGCCGTGCGATGGTAAGCACGCCGTTTTGCGCGATAATCTTGGCCGGTGATGATAAAAGGCAATGATGAGAGGCCAGGGCGTCCTGATAGGCCCCTGAATCAAAAAGCGCTATGTATTGGTAATCACCGTTTGTTTCTTCAATAGGCGGCAACAAAATGTAGCTGCCGCCGGCGGTATAGCGATCATCCGAATCGCACGAGGAGCCGGCCAGCCAAACCTTGGTTAATTTTTCGGCCCGCATGTTATTGACCGGCGTGATATGCCACTTTTGATGAATCGCCCAAGTATCAATCAAATCGTTCATAAAACTGCCGTCAACGATATACCACTTTTTGGCCGAAACATTATTGATGGGTTTTTCACAAAGCACTTTAAAAACCGTGATTTGCGCGGGAGCCATGATATATCTTCCCCATTCGGCAATAATATTGGGATGAGGAATCTCACGTTCAGCACAAATTTTGCTTATAGTTGAAATAATTTTCCTGACAACGTTGGCGGCGCCGTAAAACTTTTTCTTTTCATAAGGGATGGCCATGCCGCCGCCAATATCAAGCGTATCAAGAGTGGGATTATTCTTTTTGATTTTGGCGTATATTTCAGTCGCGGTATTCGCGGCTTCAATCAGACCTTCCTGATTCATTGTTTGAGAGCCAAGGTGATAATGAAGTATCTTCAGATTACGAATTCTCCCCAGCTCATATATCTCTTCGGGAGCAAAACCGTAACGATCATTCTTTTTTATCCAGCGAGATTTTGCCTTGATTTCCATTTTAGTTCTGATGCCGACGTCTCCCGTATATTTCTTCAGAGATTTATACTCGCTTAAATCCTCTATAATGGGGATAATGGACAATCCTTTTCCTTTCAGCTCCTGAATTAATCCTAAATATTTTTCTGTTTTGGGTCCGTTGCAGATTACCCGAATACGAGAATGAAATTGATCTTGTTCCCATAATTTATGTACGAGCCACAATTCGTTGTAAGAACCGGTTTCCAAATTTGCTCCTTCGGAAATTAGCGGCAAAACAAATTCCTTGTTTTGGTTAACCTTCATCGGGTAATGATAAAAAAATCGTCCCTTGTAATTAAAAGTTTTTATATAAAAATTGAAGGTCTGAACTAAATCTAAATAACGCTTCTCCACAATAAATGGAAAAGCGATTTCAAGAGGCGACCCGAATTTGCTGACGAGATCGTAGATATTATATTGGTAGTTGCCCTCTCTAACTACCAATTCACCGTCTTTGGAAATTCCGAAAAACTGGGTGTTGAATTCCTCTTTCCCTAATTTCCAGAATTTCTCATAATTTTTTTTCTTTTTCACTTTTCTTTCTTGGCCCCCATCAAGACCTAATTCTTATTGCCGAGGATAGCGAGAGAAATGCGAGTTGCCACTCGCATTTCCGAGCGTCGCAGGCAACAAAGGGTTTAATACCCTTTATTTCTTAAAACGCGCCAAGGGCGAAATTTTAAATTGTTTGGCGATACTGCGCGCCCCACGAATAAAGACAGTTTCCTTTTTCGTTTTGAATTTTTGGATTTCTCTTTCCAGGTCGTCGCGCACCTCGTCAATGGCGACAAAAATGTCATCGCGCTCCGATTCGGCCCGGAATAATTGGCCGCCGATGCTCAAATTAATTTCGGCACGGAAAACATCGCCGGTTTTGTGGTGCCGCGTGCTCCGCCCCACCTCAATTTCCGCTTTAATTAATTCTTCGTTGAAATCCCCGAAAAACTTTTTCAAACTATCAATTTTTTTCTGGAGATAATTTTCAACGCTGCTAGTTATTTCAAAATTCTTGCTTTTTATAACCGACTTCATATTTTTTTATCCGTTTCTTTATTATACGGTTAAATTTTTAAATTGTAAATTGTGGACAACTAAATTTCGCTATAGATTACAGATTTATTACAGATAGACCAATGGGCTACAGAATACAGATAAGTACAGATATACAGATACCGACTGACTTTTAGCTGAAATTCAAACCATCAACCACAGCCGAGCGCGGTTGTATCTGTATATCTGTAAAAAATCTGTATTCTGTAGCTTATAAAATCCTGATTTCTTTTTCCAGTTCAATCCCAAATTTTTCCTTAACTGATTCCTGACAAAGATTAATTAATTCCAAAACATCAGCCGCTTTAGCGCTAATAACATTAACAATAAAATTGGCATGTTGCGTCGAAATTTGCGCCCCGCCCGCTTGCCTGCCCTTCAGACCGCACTGCTCAATTAAATAACCAACCGCCACCATGCCGCCTTTTATTTGCTCGGCTGGAATTAATTTTTTAAAATTTTCCGACTGCCAGCCAAATTCAATATTTTTGAAAATACTACCGGCTGAGGGAAACGATGGAATTTTATTCTTTCTGGTTGCCAAACATTCCTGAACAAAATTTTGAGCTCGGGCGGTGTCGCCTTTTCCCAATTTTAATTTGGCAGTAAGAATTATCAAATTCTGATTTTTTTTAAAAATACTTTCTCGGTAGCCAAATTCACACTGCTTATGGGAATATGATTGAATTTCTTGGTCTTTGGCATTAAAAACTTCTACGCTTTCTACTGCCTCGGAAATGCTGTGACGATAAGCGCCGGCGTTGCCGCAAATGGCGCCGCCCAGGGTTCCGGGAATTCCCGCCGCCCATTCTAAACCAATCAATCCATTTTCCAAGGATTGAACAACCAACAATGCCAAAGGTGCGCCTGCCTCCGCCAGAATAATTTTAAATTTTACATTGTAATTTTTAATTTTTAATTTTCCATTTTTAATTTTTATTACCAGCCCGTCAAATCCGCTTTCGGAAACTAACAGATTACTGCCGCCACCCAGCATAAAATAAGGCAAGTTATTTTCTTTAGCCCAATTCAGTGCTTCGAGAAATTCTTCTTTACTTTTAGCAACAAAAAAATACCTGGCCGGCCCGCCGATGCGAAAAGTCGTGTGGTTGGCGAGTGGAATATTTTCTTGTAAGTTTGGAGGTTTTGACTTGATAAACATTTCTTAAAAATTCTTAAATTTTCCACCCTCCGGGTGGTCGCCCGAAGGGCGACAATTTTAAATCAATGCCTAAATTTTAAAATTTTAAAACATTTAAAATTCATTTAAAATTGAGAATTTAAAATTTAAAATTATCTTATCACATCAGCTCCTGTTTTATACAAATCCCTCTCGGTTCTGTTCACCACAAAAACCGTCTCCCAACTTCTGCCGGAATTGACAAACTGCTGAACGCTCATATTCAGCCAATGTTTGCTCATATCGCCGTTGATCTCATAGATCTTATAGTCGCCCTCCGCCCGAATCAACCAAACATTCTGATACCAATCACGCTGGGCGGCAGTCACTTCAATAATGTTCTGCCAACTAAAATGCGGATAGGCCGCCAAAATTTCCGGCGACTGAATCCAGCGTTTATATTTTCCCTTGATGACATAAACTCGATAATCGTTCTTGGCGCGAATCAAAGAGCCGTCCGGGTAATCGGGGCTGGCGACCGGCGGAGTAATGACTGACGACGTAGATGTGGAAGAAGCGACCGGGTTGACCGCCGGAGAAACAACCGGCACGACCGGCAATTGAGAAAATGAAGTTAATTTAACGGTGTAAGAAAAAGGGTAAAAAATTTCATTAGCCGAAAAACCGGAAGTTTTTGTCTGGTTGGAAAGAATTAAAACGATTTCCGACACTTGAGCGCCGAAACCCAAAATCAAATCGGAGCCGGTTTGGCGTCCGTCAAGCTTTAAATAACGTATTGATTTGGTTCCGCTACCGGAAAAAATCAAAACTGGAATTTGAAAATTAGAAACGTTGTCGCCGGCGAAATTCAAAACAAGATTTAAGATTGAAGATCCGACCGGTGAAATTTTATACCATTGACCGGCCCAGTCTTTAATATCGTCGGCGAAAGAAAAGGCCGCCTCTTCCTTTGCCGCCAAAAAGTTGCTCAAAGTGGACATTACATGTAATCGCTCATAAGTCAAATCCTGATTCAAATAACAGTATTTCTGGCCTTGCCCCAACTGGCAATCGTTGATGTAGTTAGCCACGGTCCAATTGGTGAAAACATCGGCAAATGAGTCGGTAAAACCCAGCTCTTTGAGGGCTCTATTAATACTTTCAATGCCGACCGCCTCGGCTTTGACCATCTTGATTAAAACTTGCTGGCCGTAGCGACTCACCAAATACTGCATAAAAATATCGGCCGGGCCATAATCGGCGGTCTGGCCCTGCCATTCGGTGAGCGAATCGGAGGGATTGCGCAAAAATTCTTTGACGCGCCTTTGCAGGTTGCTACCTTCATAAATGTCGTCGTAGCCGCAAAGAGTGGAAGCATATTCGGAACGGGCCTCGTTGAGCCAGATATCTTCGGTCAGGCCGCGCAGCTTTTCTTTTTGATAGAAACTGATCATATGCTGGAATTCGTGCGCCAAAAAAACTTTCTCCAGCGGCGAATTCAGATAGGCGGTATTTAAATAGATGATTTCCCGTTCATTGGAAGCCGGTATCTGAAATCTGGAAAATTCGTCAAGCGTGTTAAAATAACCGCCGGTATTTTTTTTAAGCGGCGTAATTAAGATAAAAACGCGCAGCTCATTATCAATGCCCGGCGACCATTCCGAACCATAAATCTGCGTTAAGCGCGGATGAATGGTCTTGTCAAATTCGTCCAACAGATTCAAAGCGACCAAGTTGTTGACGGCGGCATCGGTCGCGTTCAAACTATTCCACCATTCGTTTTCAATATAATACAATCCCCAATCGCCCACCTGGCGCAAAGTGGCGCTGACTGATGAGCGGCCGGCATAATCATAAGACGGGTCAATATTAAAAGTTCTCGTCTCGCCTAAAGTGAAAGCCGAAACACTGTCCGCTTTTAAAAACAGAGTTAAAAAAAATATCGGCCAAAAAATTTTCTTAAGAATTGGCATATATACTCTTATCTTTTAATACTATAAGAATTTTCATTTTATTTCAAATATAATTGACTTGAGCGCGGTTACCTGTAACACTTATCCACGATCGTGAACAAATGTTACGGAGCGAAATTTGACCAAACTTAGCGGAAGGATAAAAACATTGCCAAAATCATAAAAAAGCGGTAGAATTTAAAAAATGAACATGATTATCGGCAAAATCAAAAAAATCCTGCTTTGGGGCGGCGATATCGCCGTGCTCTATTTAGCGCTATTTTTGACGCTCTTAATCCGCTACGAAAATACGTGGCCCAAGCAATGGCATATCCACCTAATTCCTTTCACCATTATTTATTTTTCCGCCCTGCTGGTCTTTTATATCATCGGGCTTTACGACATCACTTTGGCGCGCAATAACCTTTATTTTTTCCTCACCCTGGTCAAGGCGCTGGTCATTAACGCGGCCATGGCTATCAGTTTTTTCTATTTCATCCCTTATTTCGGCATTACGCCCAAGACCAACTTATTTATCAATCTGATTATTTTCGCCGCTCTTTTTATCGGCTGGAGACAGCTTTACAATCATTTAATCAAAACACCGACCCTACTCAATAACGTTTTGGTTCTGGGACAAAATCAAGAATCTAAAGAATTGATTCAATATATTAAAAACAATCCGCAACTTGGTTATCATATTAAAAAAATTGCTGAAATTGACGAAGTTAAAATACTTTATGATTTAATTGAAGTCTTAATTCAGGAAAAGATTCAGGTGGTGGTCACCACTATTAACCCATATAAAGATACAAATCTGGTCCGTAATCTTTACCAGTGCATTCCTTTAAAAATTACCGTGGTTGACCTGCCGACATTTTACGAAAAAATCACCGGCAAAATACCCGTCTCGGCCATTGAAGAAATCTGGTTTCTGGAAAATCTGATGACCGAACAAAAAGCTTTTTTTGAGGGAACAAAGAGAATATTTGATATTATTTTTTCCTTGACGCTGGGACTGATCACCCTCGTTTTAATTCCGTTTTTCTATCTAATAATAAAATTAGACAGTTCCGGCTCCCTGCTGATACGCCAAAAAAGAGTCGGCCGGGACAACCGAATTTTTGAACTGATCAAACTCCGCTCCATGTTCGCGCTGGCGCCCGACGGCAGCGCCGAAAAAAACGGGGCGCAGTGGACCAAAGAGAAAGACAAACGGGTCACGCGCGTGGGCAAATGGCTGCGCAAAACTCGGCTGGACGAACTACCGCAGCTTTGGAACGTGCTCAAAGGCGAAATCTCTTTTGTCGGTCCGCGGCCAGAACGGCCGGAATTCGCTTTTTCCAACGACCTTTTATCAAAAATTCCTTTCTACCAAATCCGCCACACGATAAAACCGGGGCTGACCGGTTGGGCACAAATAAAATATCCCTATGGTTCCTCGGTTGAGGACACCTTGCAGAAACTCCAATACGACCTTTATTACATCAAAAACCGCTCGTTAATTCTGGATTTAGCCGTAATCTTAAAAACTATCAAAATCGTTTTGAGCGGAGGGGGAAGATAAAAAATATCTCATCTAAAAAATAAAAAACCGTAAATCATTCGTTCTTTGGGGATATTCGCTTGTTTGGACATATTCGTGCGAATATGTCCAAACACAAAAATAAAATAATACAAAAATAATAAAAGTAACTAAAGCCTAAAAATGAGAAAGAATCTGCTCAAGCACTTTCGGAGCGGATGAAGAAAGCGAATAAAGAATCGTCAAGCTCACCTGCTCTGTTTCAACTAAATCTGTATTTCGCAAAATCGCTAAGTGCCTAGAAGTGGATTTAAAAGAAAGCTTAATATGCCCGGCCAATTCGCTTACCGACACCCTCTTGTGATCTTTCAAATATCGTAATATTTTAAGCCGGCGGCGATTAGCCGCGGCTTTTAAAATTTTTTCTATTTGAATTATATCCATGGTTTTTGTTTATATTTATGTTTATATTTAATTATCGCTATCCTCTCCTTATAATCATACCACAAAATCTTATGGACATATTCGTGCGAATATGCCTATACACGAACACAAACAAACATGATGCAAAAAGCTCGTGTGAAAATCTACAATCTCCTGCGCCGGAGCGAAGGGGAAGATAAAAATCTGGCGTCATCTGGCGACATCGCAAATCGCTATTATTAAAAAACGTTCTGTTTGCATGGACATATTCGTGCGAATAAGGGGTATACAGCGCTGTACTGTTAAAAAATAAATACTCTAATCAAAAAAGAACACCGGCATATTCGTGCGAATTAGACCAAACACAAATAGACAAATAAGGTGACCTAACACGCGCTCAGGCGTTTCTCCAAATTGCATTACGTTAAGATTGAAAAAAATCGTTTTTATGCTTAAATAGAAACAATACAAATAATACTTCAACGAGAAAATAGGAAAATATCCCTGATCATATTCGTGCGAATATGTCCAATACGTATAAGCTGCTGCGAGCAAAACGCAAATCAAATATCCTTACGACGTCCCCATTAAAAACACCTTGCAGAAACTCCAATACGACCTTTATTACATCAAAAACCGCTCGTTTATTTTGGATCTGGCAATTATTCTTAAAACTATCAAAACAATCTTAAGCGGCGGCGGGAGATAAATCCAAAAAAATAATCTAAAACAACCTCCGCAAAATACGGGGTTGTTTTTTAATTTAAAAACAGCGCAAACTATCATAAAAACAGCGCAAACTATCACTTGATACTAATCTTTTTCCCTCCCTTCAGGGCACTTTCTTTTAAGGCAAATAGAATTTTTAATGTTGCCAGGCCATCTTCCGCCTTGATAACCGGCCGAGACTTGCCGTCTAAACAATTAACTACATGTTCGGGCATTGACTTCATATAACTGCGCATGCCACCCATCACTACTGGCTTTTCTTGAAGTCCAAAATATCCTTTAAAATATTTATTCTTAATTAATTTCCGGTATTCAATTTTATAAAATGAGTTTTTAAAAAATAAGCTCCCCTTGCTACCAAAAAAATAGATATCCCAAAAATGATAATTAGCCGACAAAGGGTGCAAATGAACAATCGCGCCACTTTTGAAATGCAACATTGCATCCACGTTTAAATCGTGCTTGAGATGAGGTAAATCAAAATTATATGCTAATTTATTTTCAACCGCGATAACCCAATCTATCTCGCCTAAAAAAAATCTTAAAAAATCAACGGCGTGAGACCCATTATTAAAAATACCGTTAAAATAATAATAGGACCCCTGCATCACTTGACCAATTAATCCATTTTTAACATTTTTTCTTAATTTCATCAATAACGGGTCAAAACGTTGGGTATGATTAATAAAAAGCAACGACCCAGAAGCACGACAAACGTCAACCATTTCTTTCGCCTCTTGAACAGTTTTAGCAGCTGGCTTCTCACAAACAATCGCTTTTATCCTATACTTTGCTGCTAATTTAACAAAAATAGCATGGGTATCAGAATGCGTGGCGATTGAAACAATGTCCGGGCTAGTTTTCTTTAACATCTCTTCAGTTGAATTAAATAGAGGCACCCCGGGAAAATTTTTGGCAGCAGCCCTTAATCTTTTTGGATCTATATCGGCAAACCCGACGATTTTAATACGTGGGTGCGCTTTATATGCTCCCGCGTGCGTACCCGGTTGAAACATCTTGTGAAAAATACCTTCTTCTACTGCAATTTTTCCACAACCGATTATTGCTGCTGTATATTTTTTATTTTTTTTACTCATTTATTTAAGTTCCCTTATCAAAATCAGCGCTTCGGCCTTTTCCACTCCCGCTACCGTACCCCAATGTTTAGCAATGATTTCCAAGCTTTCGGGAGAACGAGGGTGCGGATATCCCCTATTTTCTGATTTATATGCCATTATGGCTTTTATTTTTTTATAAAAAACATCGGAGATATCCACAAATACATTTGGAAAAAATAAACCTTCTTTTGAATGCAGTCCCCACTCGGTTGAAGACGGAATTTCAAAAGAATAAATAGCCTTTACCCTTTCCCCGGGTAGTGGCCGCGTCGCTGTCAGTGCTGCCCGCAAAGTTAATTCGTGATCCATATTTAAATCACCGCCGTGATGCGTAAAGACAATATCTGGCTTAATCATATTTTTAATTTTTTCTATGCTCTGCACTAAATCTAAAAAGGGCACCGTATCATACTTCTGATCGGGAAAATCTTCAAAAAACATTTTATTAATACCTAAAATCTTCGCTGCGTCTCTTGCTTCTTTTTTTAAAACATTCTGATCCTCTTTCATTTTCAATCGACTACCAGCACCATAACGGGAAGATTTGCCTTGCCCCATAAATAAACAAAAAATCTCGGCTCCCCCAACCGCCATTTTTGCCACTGTGCCACCGCATCCCAGTACTTCATCATCCGGGTGCGCGGCGACTATTAATATTTTTTTATTTTTCATAATTAAATCTGTTTTAACAAGTCATCCACTGTAAATTTCTTATCCATTTGATCACGGTAATTGATTGTAACTTCGGCCAATGCTTCATATTTATTTTTTCTTGATTTTAATAAATTAGCATAGCATCTTTTTAGCGCCTGAATATTTTCTTCGTTCTTGCGCGACTTGAATATGCCTCTCCATATAACCGGTTTGGAATTTCCAAAATACTTTTTGATCATTTCCTCTATCTCGCTATCGGGCGTTTCAAGATAAACTATTTTTGTCTCTTTTTTTAGTTCGCTCATAAGACTGGCCGGCATGTAAATAATACTTCCCGTTGCATCAACTGCGATATTTTCTTTCGGGCCAGCTTTTTTAATTTGTCTAAGAATGTTTCTAATCACCTTCGCTTCAAGCTCAAGATATTTTTGGCTGTTTTTCTTATATCGCTTATCGTAGGGCTGGCCCATCCATTTGCTGACGTCGTTAATGCCCTCATACCCCAATTCTTTTAATTCCAAAGACAGCTCTTTCTCGATAAGATCATCGCAACAATATCGCTTAAATCCTTTTTCTTTTTCCAATCTTGACGACCAAGTCGACTTACCGACTCCAGACATACCAATAAATGAAATTTTAATGCTATGATGTATCATAACTATTTTCGAGCCCCTCCTGTCGATCTTTTAATATCTTCCTTTGTATAATACTCTTTAAGATATCTAACCATTTTAACGCCTTCGGTTATCTCTACTTTTTCCGGTATTTTTTCTCCCAAGGCCAATTTTAAACCGTAATATATCAGATTTGCACCAGCGGCCGAGCAAAAAGCGACAGACGCAGCAATTCTTGGATTAATATCGTAGGGAATCGGAACGCCATCATCAGAAAATTTTATTTCTATATTTATGTTGTAAGAAAACTTGAATACGCGGCAAATATTAGCCACGGTCTTTTCAACAAGCGAATTCTTTTTTACCAAACCCAAAAGCGTAGTACTCGGATTCCCGTCTATCCTAATTTTAGGAACAATTATAAGCGGCTCGCCGTTCATGGCCAGGAAGTCCACGCTATAGTACATTCCGGGTAGATATTCGGTTAGCACAACTTCCGGAAATTTCGGCAAGGCTTTCATGCCTTCAAGCGCGTTATTATAATTGAAGTAAATTGAGCCTGGTTTTTCATCAAAAATAATGGTTAAAGGGTTAGCTTTAGTCAAAATTCTTACCCCTCTGCCACCACGTCCCAATGCCTGTTTCATCACAATATCTTTTTTTGGATAACCAAGTTTTTTGGCGGCCGCCTGAAATTCATCAGCGGATTTTACGACAAAAAACTTAGGATAAGGCAAATTATTTTTGGCCAAAATCTCATAAGAAGTAATTTTATTAAAAGCCGATTCCAAAACGTCATAGTCGGAGATAGCGATTTTTATTCCTTTATTCTCAAACATTTTTTTCGCTTTTGCCAGTGGCAGCGCTTCTTCATGAGAAGCGGGAAAAACAACATTAACTTTTTCTTTTTCGCAAATTCCCAGTATAATCTTTGCATAATTTTTGTCGCCGCCAAAAGGCACCTTATAAAAAGCGTCACAAATATATTTGCCGATACAATCATTTCGGCCGTCCACGCCGACAATTCGGATAAGCCTGTGATCAGGATTATCTCTCAAACTTCCTACTTGGCTCGGGCTGTCAAGCGCCCCAACACAAGTAATCAAAACCGTAACTTTTTTCATATGTTTAAATTTTTAATTAATTAAATTTTAAATTTGCGCGCACATCCTACATCAGCTAAATTATGGGCATCCGAACCGATATTTATTTTTACGCCGAATTTATCACATAAATTTAATACAATTTCGAAACTGTCCTGGTGATATCTGTAATTTAAATCGAAAGCTAAATTGTTCAACGCGATTTCCCTGATTATCCTTTCCCAGTAGTTGACCGGAATGGATTTGAGATAAGCGGCTAAATAAACTCCGAAGGGATGCCCTACAACATTGATCTTGGAATTTTTGGCGTTTTTAATTAAAGCCAGCGCGCACTCAAGCTCTGTCTCAAGCGCTTCTTTTTCCGATAAATCTTCGATCTGGCAAAATTGACCGTCTTCTCCTCTTTTGCAATAACTGTGGACAGACCCGATTCTTATCTCTGCTTTATTTAATTGGTCGTCAGTAGCGTCAATCTCACCCTTAAAATTAATCACTTTTGCTTCCAAACCCGTAAGAATCTCAATCTTAGTTTTATATTTTTCTTTTAAATCTCTTATCACCTCAATAAAATCTTTATACCAGTCGGAATCCCGGCGGACATGTTCAGTAAAAGCTATGCGCCAAATTCGCTTCTCCAGAGCATAATTTATTAATTCTTCCGGCGAGTTTTCACCATCGGAAAAATTACTGTGAAGATGCTGCTCAACAGAAGGAATTTCTTTTTTTATTTCCTCCGCGCTAAAAAATAATTGCAGATTATTCATATAAAATCTCCTTCCAAATTCTTAAAATCTTTTTAGCTTTCAATTTTTTTTCGTTTTTTTCAATCGACCGATCAAAGAACGCCTTAACAGACATCAACGGCATATTGAATCCAGCCCGACAATCTAACCCCATACCCCCGGGAAACCGCGGATTTATTTCAATAAAATAATCCTCAATAAATTGAACGTTTATCCCCCCGATTAATTTTAATTTTCCGGCAACAAAAGCGGCAATTTTAATCAAATCTTCCCTGGCCACAAATTCAGTCTTTGTGCAGACACCAGCCTTAGTCTCTACCCTTTTTCGGCAACAAGCAAATTCCATTTCCGATGAATTGTTTAAAACCATGTCAATTGAAAATTCTTCGCCCGAGACCAATTCCTGTAAAACGGAATCCTTGTATTTCGTTGAAAAATATTTAAGATCAGACTGGCTCTCAATTTTTTGCGTTAAAGCACTGCCTTCGCTTTCTCTTTTTTTAAAAAAAAACGGAAAGCTGGTTTTTTTGCCGATTTTTTGCGGTAAATAAATTTTGGGCGTTTTTACGCCCAAACCAGACACAAATTCAAAACATCTATATTTATCATTGCAGATTTTTATGGATTCGTAATCGGAAGCTAGAATTTTTGTGCCCAGCGCCTCAAGTTCCTTCCGGTCGCGCGCCAGCCACAAAAGCTCCTGGTCAATCGCGCAAGGAATAAGCAGGTCAATCTTTTTTTTCCGACAAATTCCAAGCAAAAATTCTTTGTAAGCTGCCCAGTTATTATATCCGGGCGACTGAAAAAAATTATCGCCCAAAACTTTGGCTGCGTAGCAAAACTGATTCATATCGGTTCCACCCAACCAAGAAAAATTCTCCCGGCTGTAATCAATTACGCACTGGCCGATGGCCGAACCGGCATTGGTTATCAATATTCTTTTATTGATTTTATCGTTCATATCAAAGATAATACTTATAAGTAAAAAATTCTAAATTGAAACCAGACCTTAAGAAAAATTTTTGGGCTGGGTAATTGTCGCTTCTGACCTCGGCGACGATTTCCGCCTTACGCTCTTTTTGCTTTAAATCAACTAAAGCAAACCTCAAGGCTTTATCTGCGATACCATGGCCCTGATATCGCGGCAAAAGAGCAATGCCGATAGAAAAAATACCTGTCTTTTTTTTCTCAAACCTTATATGTCCAACTCTGACCGAATCGCAATAAATAGTATAGCTATAGCTACAACTCAAAAAATTCTTAAACCAGCGATGGTGTTCAACTTTGGTCACTGGCCAGTTTTTAAAACTTCTTTTTAAAAAAGCCTCGTTATTTCTTAGCGACATTAAGAAAGATTCATCTTTCGGTGAAGACGCCACTACAACAACTTGACCTTTTCTGATTATTTTTGAAGATTTTGCCATTTTATAGCTTGATTAGCTTTAATATCGTTTTTTGCTTTAATCCCCTGAATTCTTTCGTAAAACTTGGCTTCTATCCCCCTCTCTTTTTTACCTGGCCTCAAAACATAGCTGTTAGCATAACTGATTTTTTCTCCTCTTTTTATGTTTTTAGTGGCAAAAATATGACGAAAAGT
>Ga0315293_10001870_pt1 | contig 20336 bp, 16 predicted proteins | sample YL17G13_20_MG_FD_203071 | JGI IMG/M metagenome (GOLD analysis project Ga0315293, IMG submission 203071) | Sediment microbial communities from Yellowstone Lake, YNP, Wyoming, USA - YL17G13_20 | ecosystem: Environmental > Aquatic > Freshwater > Lake > Sediment | place: USA: Wyoming | collected... | reverse complement strand
CCAGCGGGTCGGGCAGCGTGTAGGCCGGCACCTTGGCCTCGTCCTGGTTCACGCCGGGCCGCTGCCCGCTCGCGGGCCAGCAAGCAGCCAGCAGAGCCAATACCGTTACGAGAATGAGTCTGCGAATCATATGGGTTTGTATATCACCACAAGGACACAAAGAACACCAAGGATTGAACCCTTGGTGTTCTTTGTGCCTCCTATGAAAATGGAGCCCCCGCAAGGGGGCACCGCGCTGCCATGCCCGCCGGCACAGCGTCGGCGGCAACCGGCTGTTCTGTGCCGTTCAAAGCTGATATCTGGCGATATCAAGCGAACCGTGAAAGACACCGAGGATGTCGACGTTGCCGTCGTCCTTAACGAGGTAGGCGATTCGGTAATGCCCGTAGAGAAGGATACGCACGTGGCGCGAAGACGCCCAGTAGCGGTAGCCTATTTCTGGGAAAGTAGCGAGGTCTTGCGCCCGATCGTAGATGCCCTGGACGGTGCGGGCCGCGGCTTGAGAGTTTTCTGCGGCGATGTACTCGAAGATGTCCTCGAGCCAACGCTGAGCCTCCGCAGTCCAGCTTATCTCTGCCATGAGCGGATACGCCGTGCCGTCTCCTCATTCGAGATGATGCGCTTCGCGTCCGAATCGGCGAGCCCGCGTTCCACCATGATGTGAAAAGCAAGCTCGCGCAGGATCTCCTCGTGCGAGCTGTCCTCCGGTTGCTCCCGGATAAGGCGGGTGAGTTCTTCCTTCGCTGTGGACACTGGCGAATCCTCCATACCCTCAATTTTGCCACAACCGTCCGGGCTGAGCGAGTGGCACATAACGAACGGCCGTTCACCCGCGGCCGCTGGCCTTCACGCCGCTGGCCGTCGGGCACAACGCCCTGTCAGCCAGCCCGCTCCCTCACATGCAAGGGCACTGACCGTCCACCTTCTGCATCGCGCGGCATCGGCTCAGCCGAAGCTGCCCTAAATGACACCCCATCCGGGGTTTCCATTCAGGCACCCGCTTCTGACGAGCGGTAGTCCGTTGCACGCACTGGTTCGACAGCCTATGCCATTATCGGCATCATAGCCCCAGGAACTCGTTTAAAGCCTTCGCGATGTCCCTGGCGCGATGTTCGACGAAGGCTTCGTACGCTTCGGCCAGCAAGGCCTCTTCGTTTCCGAAAGGAATGAACTGGTCCCTGGCGAAGCGCTTCTGCTCAGTAGTGAGCTTCCCATACGACAGCCTCGGATCCTCGTCCCCGAGAAAGGCATTATCGTCTCGGGAGAGAATGGCGTAGTTCGCCAACGTGTTCACGTCGCAGCCGCTGTCGAGGTGTTCCATGAATTTCCGTGGGAAGATATGGTGGACCTCCAGCCTCTCCATGCCATCTTCGATCTTGCACAATTCTGCCAACGGCTGACCACTCGGCCAGCTCCTTGCAGCATGGGAGACAAGGTAGGCCAGATAGATCTGCGTGAGGGCGCCAGTCATCCTCGACTCCGCTTTAACGTCCTCTTGACCTACCTCAGAAAGCCGTGACCTTGGAATCGCCTCCGTCAAGACCCTGGCGGAACCGCCCTCGCCAGCCTTCTCAAGAACCCGGACGTAATGGTCGATGGCAGTTTCGGAGGCGCCACTGAACGCCCCGGTCCACGCGGCAAGACACAAGAAGCGGATAGCCTCGCCCGCGTCCTTCTTGGGAATGCGTCCTCCGTTCCTAGATGCGAAGTATGCAACCGGGAGCAACGCGTTCGCCGAGGGCAGCCACCGTCGGTTGGTCCATCCGATACGGAGTACCAACTCAACGGCACCCTGAAGGGCCTTTCGGGTGAGCTCCCAGCTCTCTTCGATGGGTGTCGAACCAGATGCCCAGCTCCTCGGAAGCTTCGACAACCGGGCTGTCCCACACCGGACTGTAGCAAGGGCACGTGTCAAGAAGACGAAGTTGAGGCCCAGGGAGACGCAAGCTGTCTCCCTGGCGAAGTCGCGCATCGGCCTGAGAATCGAGGACGTCGTCTCCTGTGCGAGCTCCGCGGCGGCGACATCACCTGCACTCAAGCTCAATCCACCGCTGTTGAGTCGCTCGAATATTCTGATCGCCACGTCGACCTCCTTGGAAGGGGTAGGCGCGAGCCTCGACGTTTCGACCTCCTGGCACATCACGTCTACATCAAGCATGGATGCTACGCGGAGCAGTCTGGTGCGGAACTTGTTCTTCTCGGGGTCCGTGTCCCCGATGTAGCTCCCGTCGACCATACGACTCACTGCCTTCTCGATGCCCGAGGTCCGTTGGAGCCCCGTCTGATCATCCATGTGAATGAGGTCGCTGAAAGCGACCAGGCCAGCATCGCCTCTGTCAATCCGCTTCTGGACGCCCTTCTTCCGTCCCTTGACGAAAAAGTTCTGGTTGAGCACATCGAAGAATCCACGCCAACTGATGGCTTGGTCTTGCCTTCTCCCGGGCGGTGGAAGAAGCAAATCCCCGCTCTCATCTCTAATTGCCATGGAAAGGCTTGCCAATCGTTGCTGGCCATCCAGCAGGTATCTGAGAGGTTCCGCCGCCATCTGCCCCCCTACAGTGCGGCGTTCCCTACTAGGTTGCCTCTTGCTCGGGCGCCAAAGGTAGAAGCTCCCTACGGGCCACTTCTTGTAGAGGGAGTCAAGGAACAGCTCGACTTTCCGAGGTCGCCAGACGAACTCGCGCTGCATGATGGGCAGTGCGATATCGCCAGTGTCGAACTGCCGAAGGAGGTTGATCAGCTTCTCCACGTTAAGCCTCCACTACCGTGAGCTGGGGAACGAGAACGGCTGACATCCGAATCTCCATTGGCTTCGCCGGGCGATATCGTACCGCTGGGCTGCCCCGACTGTCCAGGCCGTCGAACGCAGAGGGTGACCTGTGGGCGGGACCGGCGGGTTCAGCCGGATGCTATGCAGCGTGCACTCCTGTCGCTCACGGCGTCCCCGGCCCGACGATTGCTGCAAAGGCGCCTGCCGCTCATCGAAGCGCCCATAGGCGGTGGCGGATCATGGCTCGACCGACCCGATCACAATCGTCACTCCCCCAGTCGCGAAGTTCGCAAGGTCGCCCACCGCTGCTTGCCCCTCCGGTGAGCCCAGGCTCTCCTGCATTTGCGCCTGGCTCGGGAAGTACAGCTCGGCCATTCGATAGAAGGCCGGCCTGCCGCCGTCTGGTCCGGCCACGAATCTGGTCAGCTCGAAGCGAGCGACCCCTGGCATCTTATCCGCCAGCGGCATGTGGGTCTCCTCATAGTACTTTTCGAAATCTTCAGGGTTTGTCGGGTGCCCGTACAACACGGTTACCTTCAGCATGTGGCTTCCTCCTAGTAAGTGAGCTTCAGACCGAACTGGATGGTGCGCCGCATCTGCTTGGTGGCCGTGACCATGCCGAAGGCCGTGCTGGTCGGGTCGGTCTCCGGGCCGTCGAAGTGCGTGTGGTTGAGCGCGTTGATGAACTCGGCGCGGAACTGCATGGAGACGCGCTCTCTCAGCCGGGTGTTCTTGATCGCCGACATGTCCCACATGTTCAGGCCCATCCCGCGGACTCCGGAAAGCCACTCGGGGAAAGTGCGGATGTTGTACACCAGCTTGTTGCTGGAGTTCGTCTCGAAGATCGAGGTGTTGAACCAGCGCTGGATGGTGCGCTGGTCGGACGGCAATTGAATGGCGTTGATGTCGTGGGCGGTGTTGTTGGTGACGAGCGTGGTGTAATCCTTGTCCCAGTCCAGCGCGGGACCGGTCTGCCAGCGGTAGATGCCCTGGATCTGCCAGCCGGCTCCAAGCTTATCCAGCGCGCCGCGCCAGCCTGCTCCCCAACGCTTGCCGCGGCCGAAGGGCAGCTCATAGATGCTGGTGGCCGTGATGCGGTGGGTGCGGTCCTGGTCGGAAATCATTCGCGCGGGCCCCGGGTCGGTGGCGTTCAGGAACGTGGTGGCTTCCATGAACTTCGACCACGTCCATGTGCCCAGCACCGTGAAGCTGCGGGAGAAGCGCTTGTCGAAGCGCGTCTGCATGGAGTGGTACCAGGAATAACCTTCGTTCGTTCTCGCCAGCACGCCGTCATTCCCATTGAACTGCGGGAAGGGGCGCAGCAGTTGTTCGACCTTCATGGTGGTCCCACCCAGGTCCGTGCCCAGCAGAGCCGGATAGAAGGGGTTGGTCTTGTTGGCCGACAGCAGCGAATTCACCGCGCTGTCGCGCGTCAGCAACGTACTCAGGTATTGGCGCGGCGTGCCGTTGAGCTGCCGGTCAATGAGCAGGTGCGTTCCGCGGTTGCCCACGTAAGCGACTTCCACCAGGGCGTCGCGGCCCAGCCGCCGCTGCACGCTGAATTGCCACCGCTGCATGTAGGGGCTCAGCAGCCTGGGACTCAAGAAGCTGATGGTCTGCCCGACGTTGGTCATCAAGCCCAGTGCCGCGCCTTGCGGCCGGTTGAACCCGTTGGGGAACGGGTTATCCAGGCTGGCGATGAATGTCTGTCCGGTGTCGATCGAGGCCACCAGGTCCGTGGAACGGCTGAAGCCGGCCTGGTTCACGCCCTGCCGCGCGATGTCGTAGAACATGCCGTAGCCAACGCGGACCACGGTGCGCTCGTTGAGCTGCCAGGCGATGGCGGCGCGCGGCGCGACGTTGCGCTTGTTGGCCGGCCACAGGGTGCGCGGCTGGCCGTTCACCGCGGCGAAGATCACGCCGCCGCGTACATGGAAGTCGGCTGACGCCAGTTGGGGGATCGGCGACTTGGCGTAAGCGGCCTTGATCTCGGCTTCGATGGGGCTGGTGACGGCGGGGTCGAAGCCCCGGATCGAGCGGTCATACCGCTCGGTGGTCGGCACCTCCATCTCCCACCGCAGGCCCAGGTTCACCGTCAACCGCCGGCTGACTTTCCAGGCATCCTGAAAATACCATCCCGAGGCCTGGTACTGCTGCGCGTAGTTGCCGTTCACGTCGATGCCGCCGCCCGTGGGCAATCCCAGCATGAAACTGGCCAGGCCCTGGCCAAACGGCGAAGCCGAGGCATTGTCCCGCGGCCCCCTGGTCCAGTTGGTGCTGAAGTCCAGCTCGCCGGAGGAGTACCCCAGGTTGGTGTTTGTATCCCGGTAGGCGCGGTACTCGCCGCCGAATTGCATCCTGTGGCTGCGGTGCATGCGGGTGAAGGCGAAGGCCAGGGCGTGGATGTCGTTGTTCGAATCGCTGCGCTTTTGCTTGTTCAGCTCCGGCAGCTTATCGATCTTGATATAGGGCAGCATCAGGCCGCGCGGATCCGCGGCGTCAATGTCGCCCACAAACCTCTTGGAGAAACCCAGGGTAGCCAGGTCCAGCCCCACGCTGAAGGGGTCGGTCACCTGGATGTAGCGGGTGTAGTTGTAGCGCACGTTCAGCAGCAACTGCGGGCCGAATATGTAAACGTCGTCAATCCCGAAGCCGCGGTTGTTCCGCCAGTAGTCGTAGCCGCCGCCGCTGTTGAAACGGCGCTGGTAATCCTGATAGCGGTTGTTGGCGGTGCCGCGGAAGAAGATCCGGTGCTTGTCGTTGATCACGTGGTCCACGCGGAACAGGTGGTTCATGAACCGGTTCTTCTCCAGCAGCGGAATGATGTAGTTGTTCGTGCCGTCGATAGTGCCGGGCAGGTTGGGCTGCGGAAAATAGCTCGAGGTGACGTTCGACGCCGTCTTGCTGAGGCGGTTGGCCGGGATGACGTTGTTGGGGAAAGGATCGCGCTCGAAGCGCGTGGAAGTGGCAACCCGGATGGTGGCCGGATCGAAAATCCGGTAGTCTTTGCCCGGGATGGCCAGCAGCGCCGAGAAATCGCCGGTACGCTCGGCCGCCGTGGGCACGCTGTACATGTTGCCCTTGCCGCCCTTGGGCAAGGAGTCGCGAATTCCCTCGTAACCGTACATCCAGAAGGTGCGGTTGTGCCCGTCGTACAGGCGCGGGATCACCACCGGGCCGTTGGCATTCGCCCCCCAGCGGTTCTGCCGGTAATCGTCCTTGGGCAACCCGGCCAGGTTGGAGTAGAACGCATTGGCGTTCAGCACCGGGTTCTGAAGGAAGGAATAGAACTGTCCGTGCAGCACGTTGGTGCCGTTCTTCAGGCTGACATTGACGTTGGCGCCGGGGGCGAATCCGTAGCTGGCATCGAAGGTGGCGGTCTGAATCTTGAACTCGGAAACCACGCCGGAGGGCGGAATATAAGCGACCTTGCCGCCGGTGCCGGCGGTATTGGGCGCGCCGTCCATGCTGAATGCGTTGTAGCCGCTGCGCGTGCCGTTCACGGAGATGGCCGAGGGATTGCTGTTGTCGAAGGGGCGCGACATGCCGCCCTCGGCGAAGGTTGAGACGCCGGCGGCCAGTTCGGCCAGCATCAGCGGGTTGCCGTCTTTCAGCGGCAGGTCCAGCAGGCTCCGCGAATCCACCACCTGGCCCATGGACGCGTCGGCCACATCGATGATCGGCGAATCGGCCACCACCTGCACGCTCTCCGTCGTTCCGCCAACGCTCAGCTTCACGTCAATCGTGACCTTGTCATCCACCTGCACGATGACGTTCTGCTGCAGGAAGCGGCGGAAGCCTTCCATTTCCACCGCGACGTTGTATCTGCCGGGAATCAGGAAGGGCAGGGTGTAATCGCCGGTTTCGTTGGTGGCGGCGTGCGTCACGACATTCGTTTCGATGTTGGTGGTGCGCACCTTGGCGCCGACGATCACCGCGCCGCTTTGGTCCGTCACGCGGCCCAGAATCTGGCCGCGGGTATCCTGCGCCGGGCACACAGCGGGGAGCAACAGGGCCGTCACCAGGAGCACGATCCGCAGGGTCATGGAAGCACCTCCGGCAGACGCCAGTCGAATCCAAGGGGGCCGATTGGTTTTTCAGGGCAAGGGTAACTCAAATGCGGATGCACCGCAATGAGCCATGAAACGAGCTGGGGAGCGCGACGGCCGCGAAACACGCGGCCGTCGCTGCGAGAAGCGGGGCTCAGTTCTGGCGGCTGACCGGCAGTCCCTGCGGCGCACGCGTGATCTGGCCCTTGTAGGCCTCGTCCATGCTGATGCCGTTCTTGTTGATGGTCTGGCCGGTGGCGCGGTCCATCTCCACGCGCGACTTCATGTAGTCGTTCATGGCCTTCACTTCCGCGCTCCGCGCCACGGCCAGGTCGCGCTGCGCCTGGATCACCAGGAAGATGGTCGAAGCACCGAGCTGGAACTTCTTCTGCTCGGCGTCCAAGGTCTGCTCCTGCAGGAAGCGCTGCTTCTGGGCGGCTTCCAGCCGGGCGCGGTTCTGCTGCAGGGCGATGACCGCGTTCTGCACTTCGACGCGCACCGCGTTCTCGAGCTGCCGCAGCCGGATCACCGCCTGGCCGTTTTCAAGCTGCGCCTGGGCGGCATCGGCCTGCGCGGAACGGTTGCGCAGCGGGATGCTGAGCTGCAGGCCGAAGGCGTAGTCGGGGAAATCGGAGCCAAAAGACTGACTCAGCACGTTGCCCAATCCGCCTTGCAGGTTCGACGGAATCACGTTGGGGCCGGTCTGGCCGGGACGCCGGAAGGGGGTGGGCAGGCCCGCTGTTCCCTGCCCGCCCCAATAGGCAAAGGCATCGAGGGTGGGCAGCATGCCGTTCTTGACGGCCTTGAAGGAGATGTCGCGGTTGCGCAGGTCGATCCGCGATTGGGCCAGCTCGGGCCGCGAAGACAGCGCCATGCCGAACGACTCCTGGATGGGCACCACCGGCTCGACCGGCGGGACGGCTATGCGGTCGGTCGGAACCACCCGCGCCGTCAGCAGGGCCGGGTCGCTCAGGTCGCGCAGCACCATGTTCTTCAGGTTGGTTTCGTACTGCTGCAGCACGGTCTGGGAAACGATCAGGTCCTGGCGGGTGGAGGCCACCTGGGCCTCGGCGCGCACGATCTCGATGGGCGCCAGCGTCCCGATTTCCACCTGCCGCTTGTTGTCGTTGTACAGCTTCTCGGCCACGGTGACCGAGCTCTCCTTCACCTTGACATCCTCGGACGCGCTCACCAGGTCCCAGTACGTGTTTTGCACCTGGGTGACGGTCAGCATCACCTGCTGCTTGAAGACCAGGTCGCTGACCTCGCGGTTGTTCTGGGCAATGCGGATGTTGCGGGTGTTGGGACCGAAACCGAAGCCCTGCAACAGGTGCTGGGAAAACTGGGTTTGGAAGTTGGAGGAAATCTGCGGGCTGATGGTGTTCAGCAAGTTGGTGCGGCGATTGTTGTTCCACCCCATGCTGAAGGCCGTGCCGCTGTGGAAGGCCTGCTGATAGGCGAAGTTGGCGGTGCCGGTGTTGATCTGCGTGGCATTGATGCCCAGGAACTGCTGGGTCACGTAATCGGTGACGGGAAGCGCCTGGTGGCGGATCTGCATGGTGGTGGTCACCACCGGGTCAAAGCTGCCGATGGCCGAGCCGGCGCCCAGCGTGCTGGTGGTCAGGCCGCCGGTGCCCTGGCCCACGCCGCCGGAGGCCGTTCCGGTCCCGCCCTGCGCCCCGGCCCCGCCGCCGCTGGTGGTTGACGCGCTGGTTACCGAGGTGCGAACACCGCGCGCCGAAGAGCCCGCCCTGGTCCGCAGGATGTCCAGGTCGGCGATCTTGGGGTTGTCGCGCTGGATGGCAATATCCAGGTTGTTCTCCAGCGCCAGCGCGATGGCGTCGCTGAGGGAAAGCACCAGCTTGCCTTCCCGCGTCAATTGGTTGACCCGCCCGGAATTCTGCAGATCCGGGTTGGGCACATCCATTGGGGAATACGGCGCCCAGAAGACGGGGAACCACGGCCGCCCCTTCATGTACGACAGCGCCGGCTTCAGCTTGGGCGCGTTATCCTCGGCCACCGCGAACGATGACAGCAGGAGCAAAGCAACAAGCAGGACAACCAGCCGATTCTGCATGCGATACCTCTCTGAATCAAAAGCGACTTCTCTCCTTACGCGCTTAGACACCCCAAGGTTCCCAATGTTCCAGGGACTTCTTCTGGATGGGCGGCAACCCGGCCGCGTCCAGCGCCAGGCCGGGCCGTCGGGGATAGCGGCAGCTTGCGCGCAATTCGAGGAACCACTGCATCGTAACATTGCGCCCCGCCGGCCGCAACCCAAAGACAGGCGCCAGGCGCCGGGTTTCAGATTGGGCCGCAGCCTGGAACCTGGATGGCCCGAGCCGGCAGCGCTTGACAGCAATGACCCGAAAGCTACAAGCTTTCTACGTGCCAAACCCCCAAGAGTTACAGAAGTTGTTGCAGCAGACCGGGGCCATGCTGGAAGGGCATTTCCTGCTTTCCTCCGGTCTGCACAGTTCTCAGTATCTGCAGTGCGCGCTCCTGCTGGAAGACCCGTCGCGGGCCGAAGCGCTGGGCCGGGCCCTGGCCGAGGGATTCGCCGGCATGCAACTGGACCTGGTGGCCGGGCCGGCCCTGGGGGCGGTGGTGATCGGTCACGAGGTGGCGCGGGCGGCCGGCGCGCGTTTCATCTTCACCGAGCGCGACGCCTCGGGGCGGGCCGTGCTGCGCCGCGGGTTCCAAGTCATGCCCGGTGAGCGCTCCCTGGTGGTGGAGGACGTGGTAACCACCGGAGGCTCCACGCGCGAGGTGGTGGATCTGCTGCGGGCCAACCACGCCGAGGTGCGCGGCGTGGCCTGCATCCTGGACCGCAGCGGCGGCCAGGTCGAATACGGCGTCCCCTTGGTCAGCCTCCTGCAGATGCACGCCCCGGCCTGGCCGCCGGAAGAATGCGAATTGTGCCGGCGGGGCCTGCCGGTCGAAAAGCCCGGCTCCCGGAAATGAAGTTCCAGGTTTCAAGTTCCAGGCTTCAAGTTGCCTGACTCCCCAGATGCCCGGCGCAACCTGGAACCTGGAACCTGGAACCTGGAACCATCCAATGAGGACGATCAAGCTGACGCTGGCCTACGACGGCAGCGAGTTTTTCGGCTGGCAGATCCAGCCAGACCGGCCGACCGTGCAGGCCGCCGTCATGGAAGTGGTCGAGGTTGTCACCGGGGAGCGGGCGCCCGTCCATGGCAGCGGGCGCACCGATGCCGGCGTACACGCCCTGGCCCAGGTGGCCAGCTTCCAGACCGCCTCAGGCATTCCGGCGGCGAACCTGGCCAAGGCGCTGAACCGCCAACTGCCTCACACCATCCGCGTGCTGGCGGCCGAGGAGGCGCCGGCCGGCTTTCACGCCCGCCTCCAGGCCCGCGCCAAGTCCTACCGCTATCGCATCTATCGCGGGGGAATCTGCCCGCCGTTCCTGTGGCGCTACGTCCATCATTTCCCCTACCCGTTGGACGAACAGCAGATGATCGAGGCCGCCCCGTTGTTTGCGGGCGCCCACGATTTCACCTCCTTCGCCTCCGCCGAGCCGCCGGCGCCCGATGAACGGCAGATGCCTTCGAAATCGCTGGTGCGAACGGTTTTTTCCTCGGAACTGAGGCGCGAGGGCGACGAACTGGTCTATACGGTTCGCGGCAGCGGCTTCCTGCGCCACATGGTCCGCAATATCGTGGGAACGCTGGTGGAAGTGGGGAAAGGGCGGATGTCGGCGGCTCAGATCCCCGAGATTCTGGCCGCCCGGCAGCGTTCCGCCGCGGGTCCAACGCTGCCGGGCAAGGGCCTCTGGCTGGTCTCGGTGGAGTACTAGATTGCGGATTTCGGATTGCGGATTGCGGATTGCAAGCATCGCGGCGCTCGAAATCCGCAATCCGAAATTCGCAATCCAAAATCCTCCCGCACCCCCTTCCATAAAAAATGCAGCGGCGGCCATCGGGCGGCCATCTGTATCAACGATAGGATATTTCTATGGTTGTTAAGCCCCGCAGTACTGTCGAAAACGCTCCGGTTGCGGAGGTGTTGGCAATTCTGGCCGGCGGCCAGAAGGTCAAGCAGCGCATCCTGCGCATGCGCGCCTGCAATGAGAAGGACTCCAAAGGCGCGCCCTGCTGCGGGCACCTGAAGCGCTGGTATGGCTTCAGCGGCGAAGTAACGGAAAAATTCGGGTCCCAGCCCGAGATTTACCGTTGCGAACGCTGCCAGACCCTCTACGTGCCGAATCCTCAGGAAGAACCGCGCAGCGCCGTACAGTCGTTCTGAAGTTTTCAGTTTTCGGTGACCGTAGACTGCTCCCCAACTGAAAACTGATAACTGACAACTGGCCCTATGACATTCCCGCCCCTGAAGAGGCGGAGGTATCGCCGCGTGGTACCATAATAAGCGATGCCGCCTGAGGCGGACCCTTCACCCCAGAGCATGGAACTGCTGGTGCGCGCGGGATCGGTCCCGCGGGCGCTGGAACTTGTCGGGCAGCAGGCCGAGTGGCTCACTGAACGCCATATCGAATTCACGCATATCCCCGCCCCCACTTTCGGAGAAAAGGCCCGAGGGGATTATTTTCTCCGGCTCTTCAAGAAGCTGAAACTGAAAGGCGTGCGGCGCGACCGGGTGGGCAACGTGCTGGGGGAACTGCCCGGCGCCGCCCCGCCTCGCCAGCGCGGCCTGCTCCTGCTGACCGCCCATCTGGATACGGTGTTCCCTTCCGGGAGACCGGTGGAGGTGCGCCGGGCCAACGGCCGGATTTACGGCCCGGGGATCACCGATAACGGCGCGGGCCTGGCGGCGCTGCTGGGCGTGGCGCGTGCCCTGCGGGCCGCCGGCCTCCGCCCGCGCCACAGCCTGCTGCTGGCCGCCACGGTGTGCGAAGAAGGCGAAGGCAACCTGTTCGGCATCCGCCACCTGCTGGAGCAGCCTGACATCCGGCGGGCCGTGCGCTATGTGATGGTGCTCGACGGGGCCGATACCGGCCACATCATCGCCCATGGCCTGGCGAGCCTCCGCCTGCGCGTGACGGTCGAGGGCCCGGGCGGCCATAGCTGGAGCGATTTTGGCATGGCCAATCCCATTCATGCCCTGGCCGCCGCCGTCACCCGCTTCTCGGCCGCCCCGGTTCCAGCCGAGCCCCGCACCACTTTCAATATCGGCGAGATTCGCGGCGGCACCAGCGTGAACTCGGTTCCCTACTCCGCCTCCATGAAGGTCGATGTCCGCTCCGCCTCGGCGCTCGAAATCCGCCGGTTGTCCGTCTTACTCGAGAGAACCGTGAGCCAGGCGGTCGAGGAAGAAAACCAGCGGGCGCGATCGGGCAAGCTGACATTTCGCTTGGAAGGGATCGGCGAACGGCCTGCCGGCAGCCTGCCGGAGAATGCCCGGTTGCTGGAGACCGTGCGGGCCGTAGACCGGTATCTCGGCATCCAATCCCACATTGAGCGTTCTTCGACCGACGCCAATGTCCCTCTCTCGATGGGCATCGAAGCCGTTTCCCTGGGCGGCGGCGGCCAGGGTGGCGGCATCCACTCCCCCCAGGAATGGTACGACCCGGCAGGCCGCGAGATCGGCGTCAAGCGCATCCTGCTGGCGCTCTGCGCGCTGGCCGGCGTCGATGGCTAGTGTTCTGTCTCGCAGTTGGCTTCACGACGCATGGCAATTTCGGACTTCGGATTGCGGAGTTCGGGTGCCGCGATGCTTGAAATCGCAATCCGAAATCCGCAATAAACCCAGCACCCCCACTTGCAACTGATTGATGGCATAGCCCCTAGACGACTATTAAAGATTGATGAATCCTTTTCCCAAATCCACTGTCCGTATGCTAAGGTATTGGGAGTTGCTTCTGAACGAGAGGGTTCAAACAACCGCGTAAAATGGAGGGCCCTTGGGTCGATACCGCCGTAGCGGGTTGGTTGGAACCGGCCACCGTGCGCACTTGCTCCCTCACCAATTCCCGGGCCGAAAACAGATGCAAAGGAGAGCAAGCCAATGAAGCGAGGCAGTCTGGTAGCAATTGCTGTTCTGACCTTCCTGATGGCGACCTGCGCCTTCGCTCAGGGTTCCGCCCAGATAAAGGCCAACATCCCGTTCGACTTCGCCGCCCGCAGAACAATTCTTCCAGCGGGAGATTACACACTGAACTCCCAGGCCGTTGGCTCCCCCACGACGTACCTGCTCCAAGGGGCCGGTGGTCGCCCAGGAGTTTTTCTACTGACCTTTGTGGTTCAGCGGAAGGACTCGGAAGAGCCGCGGGCCGAGTTGGTGTTCCATCGTTATGGCGATCGATACTTCCTGGCTCAGGTGTGGATGGGCAACGGCGTCGGACGCCAACTGCCCGCGAGCAAGGAAGAGCGAGAACTGGCCCGGGGGCCTTCGCAGATGCAAGTGGCCTCGATTCCCATGCGCGCCCGGTGATGCCCTCCGGGCACATGCGGGGGTGTAGCACTGAGCTGGAATAGAACCGGCAGCACCAGGACGGGGACTCTCGGAAATGCTGGGGGCGGCATTTCACGGGGGTCCCTTGCGTTTCTGGACCTCGGCAAACTGCGATGGCTGCTTGTGGTCTCCCTCCTGGGCCTTTCGGCGGCGGCGCAGGTTCCCGGCGATGCCCGGCGGGGCGCCGAGGCTTTCCGCGCGCAAGGCTGCATTGCCTGTCACAGCGTGAGGGGGGAAGGGGCGAGAGCCGCTCCCGACTTGGGCCTTCCCACCGGCCGAACCTGGGAACCGGCGCAGATGGCCGCGCGGATGTGGAACCACGCCCCGGGGATGTGGACGGCGATGCGCCAGCAGGGCATCACGCCACCGCGGCCCAGCGCGCAAGACGCCGCCGACCTGTTTGCTTACTTTTTCGGGGCGCGGCATTTCCAGAGCGCCGGCAACGCCGAGCGTGGCCGCCGCCTGACGGACAGGCGCTGCGCGGGCTGTCATGCCCCGTCCGGCGGGGCCTCGCCGGCTTTCTCTCCCGCCGTGCTCGAAGATCCGATCGCGCTGGCCGGCCGCTTCTGGAACCACGCCGCCGGCCCGGAAAGCAGCGCCAACCACGCGCGCCTCAACGCACGTGAGTTGTCTGATATCGTGGAGCACACGCATTCTCTGGCGGGGGGCGGGCCTCTGCAGCCGGCTTTCTCCCCGGGAGCGCCCCAGGCGGGCCTGGCCGTCTTCCGGGCGAAATGCTCCGCCTGCCACCGATACGCGCCGGCCAATCCCTATCCCACACGCTCGCTGGCGGACTTCCAGGCCGCCATGTGGAATCATGTGCCGGGCAAGGAACCGCTGCCGGCGCTGTCCAGCGAAGAGATGCGCGCGGTGGTGGGCTATCTCTGGTCCCAGCATTATTTCGACGAGCGGGGCAGCGTGGAGAACGGCAGGCGGGTGTTCGCGCAAAAGCGCTGCACCACCTGCCACGCCTATGGAAGCGCCGATCCGGCGCGCCTGGACGGGCACACGGTGCCGCAGGCCAGTTGGTCAATGGTGCAAGCCGTATGGGAACACGGCCCGGCCATGGCCGCCCGCATGGAGCGCGACGGCTTCTCCTGGCCCCGCTTCGAGGCCCGCGAGATGGCCGACCTGATTTCCTATCTGGCTTCGCTCCGCTGGCTGCGCTCGCGCCCCTCCCCTTCACCGAAGCGCTGATCATCCTTCTCTTGTCATGCGCAGGAACCTGTGCGGGGAACATTTGCCTGCTTTGTGTTCTTGGTTCCTTTGTGATTCAATCGCCATCCAGTGAGCGATTACCCGCCAGTTGAGTTGGGGACAGCGGCGGCAGGCAGCAGGCCGCTGGCGCGCTGGAAGGCGGACCTGGCGCTGGTCGGCATCACCCTGATCTGGGGGGCCACGTTCGTCATCGTGAAAAGGGCGCTGGCCGACGTCTCCACGCTGTTGTTCCTGGCCCTGCGGTTCATGCTGGCCGGCGCGGCGCTGGCCATGGCCGCCCGCGGCCTGCGGGTGAGCGGCCGGCTGGTGGCGGCCAGCCTGCAGGTGGGAGCGGCGCTGTTCGCCGGCTACGTGCTGCAAACGGCAGGCCTGCGCTTCACCACGCCGTCGAAATCCGCTTTCATCACCGGCTTCTCCGTGGTGCTGGTACCGCTGTTCGCCGCGGCGGCCTTACGGCGTTTTGTGGGATGGGGGCCGGTGGCCGGCGTGGCGGCCGCCATGGGCGGCCTGTATCTGCTCACTCTGCCGGCGGGCGCCTCCGGCGTCAACCGCGGTGACCTGTTGACCCTGGGATGCGCCGCCGCCTTCGCGCTGCACATCCTGCTGATCGGCCGGCACAGCGGCCGGGTCCCCGCTTCCGGGCTGGCGGCGGGCCAGGTGCTGGTGGCCGCGGCACTGTCGGGCGCCAGCTTGCCCTGGGGGCCGGTCTTCCTGCGTCCCAGCAGCACCCTGATCCTGGCCATCGTCATCACCGCCTTGCTGGCCACCGCCCTGGCTTTTCTGGTCCAGACCTGGGCGCAACAATACACCACCCCGACCCACACCGCGCTCATCTTCACCATGGAACCCGTTTTTGCTCTGCTGACCTCATGGCTGGTCATGGGCGAGACGTTCAGCGGGCGGGCGTGGGGGGGCGCGGCGTTGATCCTGGTCGGCATTCTGATCGCCGAGCTCAGCCCAAGACTTTCCATGAAACCGCCCGCTTCTGGCCAACATCCTCTGAAATGATATAATTGTGTCTGGCCTTCATTGCCCGGTGTCTCGGTATCTTTTCTATCTGTGTTCGGAGGAAGCAAGTTCCATGAATTCCATGCTGAATGACTTGGTAGCCCGGCTGCGCCGGCAGAAACTGCTGTCGCTGGCCGTCGTTCTGTTCACCCTGGCCGCGGGGATCGTGATCGGCACCCTGATCACCAACGGCGTGAAGGCGCGGGACCAGGCGGTGGCGCCCGGCGCCACGCCCCTGGCCATTCCCGCCCCGGTGCAACTGCAGTCGCCGTTTGTGGCCATTGCCAAGCAGATTTCTCCCGCGGTGGTGAACATCAGCACCCAATCGACCATCAAGCAACCCGCCGCGCGGCGGCGGCAGCAGCAGCCGCCGCGCAACCAGGAGCAGGATCCGTTCGAAGATTTCTTCGACCGCTTCTTCAACTTCGGGCCCGGCGCGCCCCAGGGCGACATTCGCCAGCGCAGCCTTGGCTCCGGCATCGTGGTGGACCGCGGCGGCTATATCCTCACCAACCGCCACGTCGTCGAAAAGGCGGACCGCATTCAGGTCAAGCTGCTGAATGACAGCAAGCAGTACGACGCCAAGGTGATTGGTTCGGACGACGAAACCGACCTGGCGGTCATCAAGATCGAGGCCGGCAAGGAACTGGCGCCGGCCAAGCTGGGCAACTCCGACAGCATCCGCGTGGGCGACTGGGTGCTGGCCATCGGCAGCCCCTTCGGCTTGGAAGAAACCGTGACGGCGGGCATCATCAGCGCCAAGAGCCGTGACCTGCCGGGCGCCGGGCAGTTCCAGCACTTCCTGCAGACCGACGCGGCCATCAACCCCGGCAACAGCGGCGGTCCGCTGGTGAACCTGATCGGCGAAGTGATCGGCGTGAACACGGCCATCATCACCGACCGGGGCAGTTACGAGGGGGTAGGCTTTGCCCTGCCTTCCAACACGGCCATCACCGTTTACAACCAGATCATCAAGCACGGCCGCGTGTCGCGCGGCTCCATCGGCATCACCTTCCGCCCCGAGGGCGAACAGACGCCCGCCCTGCTGCGCACCTACGGCGTGAAGGAAGGCGTGTTCGTCCAGGAAGTTGTGAAGGACGGTCCGGCGGAGAAGGCCGGCATCAAGCCCGGCGACGTGATTGTGGCCGTGGACGGAACCGCGATCAAGACCGGCGACCAACTGGTTTCCAAGATCTCCGAAACGCCGGTCGGCAGCAACGTGCGCATCAAGTATGTTCGCGAGGGCAAGCCCGCGGAGGTGGCCCTCACCATCGCCGACCGCGAGAAGATCTTCAAGGAACTGAGCGGGGAGACCCAGGAGAACAAGGAGCCCGGCGGGGCCTCGGAAGCCAGGTTCGGCGTGACCCTTCAGAACCTGGCCCCGGAGATGGCCGAGCGCTTGGGCATGGGCAACGTCCAGGGCGTGGTGGTGACCGATGTGGATGCCAACAGCTTTGCCGAGGATGTGGGCCTGGCGCGCAACGATATCATCACCGAGATCCAGCGCCAGCCCGTCCGCTCCGTGGACGATGTGCGCCGCATCCAGCGGACGGTGAAGCCCAAGGACGACGTGGTGTTCAAGGTGCTGCGGCGCGACCGCCGCGGCCGATTCACACCCTTGTTCCTGGCCGGTACCTTGCCGTAAGCTGCGGTTTGTAGCGGCGACCCCGCCTGGCGGGGTCGCCGCTACAAGCAACGCTTCATCCAAAGACGGAATGCGAAACCCGACCAGACTTCCCCTCAGCGGCTGCCTGGTTCTGATTCTGTGGGTTGCCGCTGTGTCCGCATACGGCCAGGCGAAGCAGGCGCCGGCAGCCGGCAAGAAGCCTTCCTCCCCGGCCGCCGCCGCGAAAAAGCCGGCCGCCGCCAAGAAACCCGCCGGCAAGGCCAAGGCCTCGAAAAGCACCCGCAGCAGGAAGACCGTACCCCGGCCCACGGCGCCGTCGGCCGAGCGCATTCGCCAGATCCAGAAGGCGCTGGCCGCCAGCGGACACTACCGCCAGGAACCGACCGGGCGGCTGGACGCCGCGACGGCGGCCGCCCTCAGCAGCTTCCAGAAGGCCAGCGGGCTGGAGCCCACCGGCAAGCTGAACGCCTGGACCTTGCGCAAGCTGGAGCAATTCGGCCTGCCCCGCACCTCGCGCACCGGCCCCGCCCTTCAGGCCCAGATGCCCTCGAAGTGATTGACCACTTCGTATACAAATAGTGACGAGTGACCAGTGACAAGTGGCCGGCCACTCGTCACTTGTCACTCGTCACTTGTCACTTCAGTTTTTCGGATTAACATGAAGAGGTAACGCCGATTGGAAGGAGGCCGCCATGGCCGCTCCCAGAGTCTACAAGAACTATATCAACGGGGAATGGGTGGAGTCCCGCAGCGGACGCGTTTTTGAAAACCGCAACCCGGCCAACAAGAAGGAACTGCTGGGCCTGTTCCAGGCCTCGGACCAACGGGATGTGGAAGCGGCGGTGGCCGCCGCCGCCGAGGCCTTCCGGCACTGGCGCCTGCTCCCGGCGCCCAGGCGCGGTGAAATCCTGTTCCGCGCCGCCCAGCGCTTGGTGGAAGGCAAGGAAGATTTTGCGCGCGACATGACCCGCGAGATGGGCAAGGTGCTGGAGGAAACCAGGGGCGACGTCCAGGAGGCCATCGACATGTCGTTTTACATGGCCGGCGAGGGGCGCCGCCAATTCGGGCAGACCACGCCGGCGGAATTGCCCAACAAGTTCGCCATGAGCGTGCGCATGCCGCTGGGGGTCTGCGCGCTGATTACGCCCTGGAATTTCCCCATGGCCATCCCTTCCTGGAAGATTCTGCCGGCCTTGATCTGTGGGAACACGGTGGTCATCAAGCCGGCCACGGACACGCCCCTGTCGTGCACCAACCTGGTGAAGGTATTGAACGAGGCGGGCCTGCCGCGGGGCGTGCTCAACCTGGTGACCGGGTCGGGCGCGGCGGTGGGCACTCCGCTGAGCACTCATCGGGAAGTTCGCATGGTGTCGTTCACCGGGTCCACGGCCGTGGGCCGCACCGTGTCGGAAGCCGTCGCGCCGGGCTTCAAGCACTGCTGCCTGGAGATGGGCGGCAAGAACGTGGTCATCATCCTGGAGGACGCCAACCTGGACCTGGCGGTGGAGGGCTGCCTGTGGGGCGGCTTCGGGACCACGGGGCAGCGCTGCACGGCCACCAGCCGCGTGGTCGTCCAGAAGGCCGTGTACCGCGAGTTCGTGGAGCGCTTCGTCGATCACGTCAAACGGCTGCGCGTCGGCGACGGGCTGGATTCGCGCGCGCAGGTGGGGCCGCTCATCAATGAACAGCAGCTTGAAACGGCGCGGAAATACGTGCAGATCGGGCAGGAAGAAGGCGCCCGCCTGCTGTGCGGCGGCAACCGCCTCACCGGCCAGGCCTTCGATTGCGGCTGCTTCTTCCAGCCCACGGTCTTCGGAGACGTGGATCCCAAAATGCGCATCGCCCAGGAGGAAATATTCGGGCCGGTTGTTTCCGTGATACCCTGCGAAGGCTTGGAGCAGGCCATCGAAATCGGCAACGGGGTGGTGTACGGCCTGTCTTCGGCCATATATACGCGCGATATCAACAAGGCCTTCGTGGCCATGCGCGACATGTACACGGGCATCTTTTACGTCAATGCGCCGACCATCGGCGCGGAGATCCACCTGCCGTTCGGAGGCACCAAAGAGACCGGCAACGGGCGCCGCGAGGCCGGCACGGCGGCGCTGGACACCTTCTCCGAATGGAAATCCATCTACGTGGATTACAGCGACCGCTTGCAGCGGGCGCAAATCGATCGAGAACTGTAGGGAGGCTGGTGGGCTGTGGGCTGTAGGCTGTAGGCTGTGGACCTGCCAACACACGACCTACAGCCCACAGCCCACAGCCCACAGCCTACAGCCGCCGGAGGCTCAGCCATGATCATCGGAGTTCCAAAAGAAATCAAAGACCATGAATCGCGGGTGGGCCTGGTGCCCGGCGGCGTCCACGCGCTGGTGGAAGCCGGGCACAAACCGCTGGTGGAGCGAAGCGCCGGCCTGGGCAGCGCCATTCTCGACCAGGAGTACGAGGAGGCGGGCGCGGAACTGGCGGCCTCGGCGGCCGAGCTCTGGCAGCGGTCGGAAATGGTGGTGAAGGTGAAGGAGCCGCAGCCCAGCGAGTACCCGTTTCTGCGCGAGGGCCTGGTATTGTTCACCTACCTGCACCTGGCGCCCCTGCCGGAGTTGACCCAAACGCTGCTGGACCGCAAGGTCACCGCCATCGGCTACGAGACCATCCAGGAAGCCGACGGCTCCCTGCCGCTGCTGACCCCCATGAGCGAAGTGGCGGGGCGCATGTCCATCCAGGTGGGCGCGCAATACCTGGAGCGGACCTACGGAGGGCGCGGCATCCTGCTGGGCGGCGTGCCCGGCGTGCCGGCGGCCGAAGTGCTGATTCTGGGCGGCGGGACGGTGGGGTTGAACGCGGCCAAGATGGCGGTGGGCACCGGCGCCCGCGTCACCATCGTCGATAAGAGCATGCCCAAGATGCGCTTCCTCGACGACATCTTCGGCAACCAGATCTCGACGCTCTATTCCAACTACCTCAACATCGCCGAGGCCGTCCGGACGGCCGACCTGGTGATCGGCGGCGTGCTGATCGCCGGCGCCGCGGCCCCCAGGTTGCTTACCCGGAAGATGGTCAGCACCATGAAGAAGGGCTCCGTCTTCGTCGATGTCTCCATCGACCAGGGCGGGTGCGCGGAAACCGTGCATGCCACCACGCACACCGACCCCGTCTTCGAGGTGGACGGCGTGATCCACTACTGTGTCACCAACATGCCGGCGGCCGTGCCGCGCACCTCCACCTTTGCCCT
>Ga0315293_10001868_pt1 | contig 20353 bp, 21 predicted proteins | sample YL17G13_20_MG_FD_203071 | JGI IMG/M metagenome (GOLD analysis project Ga0315293, IMG submission 203071) | Sediment microbial communities from Yellowstone Lake, YNP, Wyoming, USA - YL17G13_20 | ecosystem: Environmental > Aquatic > Freshwater > Lake > Sediment | place: USA: Wyoming | collected... | reverse complement strand
ATCATTTTTTCAGTTAAAAGGACGCCGTCCTCCGCCATCAGGCGGATTGCGAACCGCAGTGAGCAACCTTTAGGGGACGGAGGATGTCACATTATCTTTATACTAATAATCAATAATATAAATTAAATGCTTGAGCAAGATAAGATTAAGTTGAAGAGAGTTAATAATTATTGAAGAGCTTATTTTATTAGTGAGAATCTCTTTAAAGGTTTTAGAAACCTTTAAAATACCAGTCTTTCTCATATTTCAATGATTAAAAACTTAGGCTCTGAAAAAGATTATGAAAATTACAGATGGTTTTTCACATCTAATAATGTGCTTGTAGTTGGTGGCAAATCTGATGAACAAAACGAGCTTGTTCTTAAAAATTTTTTAAGGCCAGAATATACTGTAATGCATACTTCTGCTCCAGGAAGCAGTTTTATGATAATTCAATCTGAAAAACCAACAAAAAAAGATTTAGATGAAACTGCAATTTTTACTGCTTGTTTTTCAAAACAATGGAAAAGCACACCTCCAAGTATAGAGGTAGATATTTTTAAAGGAAGCCAGATTTATAAATCAAAATCAATGAAGATTGGAACTTTTGGAGTAAAAGGAGATAAAAAAACTTTAAAAGTAAAGCCAGAACTTGTTTTAATTATTCAAAAAGGAAAATTTAGAGCAGTTCCTAATCCAAAAAAAGAAAAAGTTTTAGCTGAAATCAAAAGAGGGAAACTTTCAAAAGAAGAAGCATCAGAAAAAATAGCTAAAAAAATTAGAGATAAATTTGATCTTCCTGTTTCTAAAGAAGAAATCATGAAAGCAATTCCAAGTGACAGGTTAAGTGTTAAATAATTTTTAGTTTATTAATATTTATCAATTATTATTTTGTTGTAACTTTAAACAAATATTTTTAATATTATTTTTAAGCTAGACATAAAAAGAAAAAGCCACTCTAACTCTTATTATCTTATTTTTACATTACTAATAATTTAGTCATTATCAGATTAATAGAAAATAATTTTATTTCCAAAATTCCAAAGCATCTCTTAATTCCAAATGTGTTTTAGAATATTCTTTTAAACTTTTTTTCTGCATTGTTGCTTCAATTGCCTGTCTTGCAGCAATTGCTCCTCTTAATGTTCCTCTTGGATGTCCGTGTATTCCTCCTCCCATTTGTATAACTAAATCTTTTCCTAAATGTTTTATTAAGAATGGAACATGTCGTGGATGCAATCCTCCTGAACTTACAGCAAGAGTTGGCTTTATTTTGCTCCAATTTTGAGAAAGCCTGTCTTTTGTTTCTTTTACTGTCTTTTTTTCAATTTCTTCATCAATTTCCTCAACTTCTATTTCTTCTCCTTCCATTTTTCCAACAATGCTTCCAATATGCAATGTATCTATTCCTATTAGTCTTGCTAAATCTGCTAAGACCATCATGCTAATCCCATGTTTTTTATTTCTTGTAAAAGCAGCGTGCATTGCCCTGTGAGCATGAATTGCAAGATTAAAATCAGCTTCTCTTAATGTTTGCAAAGCACCAAAACCCTCTGTAACAACATCTACCATTACAAACTTCCCGCCTAAATCCTCAACCAACTGCGCTCTTTTCATCATTTCTTTTGTTTCTGCTGTTACATTAATTAAATAAGCTTTTTTCTCTCCTGTTGTTTCTTCTGCTAAATTTGCAGCCTCTAAAGTTCTTGCTAATCTTTCTTCAAACTCATTAAACTTTTGGCTGCTTAAATTTTCGTCGTCTTTCACAATATCACATCCTCCTTTCCATGCATCATAAGCAACATATGCATGATCTTTTGTTTTTAATCCAAGTTTAGGTTTAATAATTGTCCCTAAAAAAGGCCGGTTATAAATCTTCATCATTTTTCTTATTCCATCAATTCCATATTTTGGCCCTGAAAAAGAATTTAAAATTTCTTTTGGAATCTTAATATCCTCAAGTCTTAAATTCTTAACAATTTTCATTCCAAAAATATTTCCAGCAATACTACTCAATATATTTGGAGCATTTGCTTTTTCAAATAATTCAGAAGGATATGCAATTTTAACATAATTTCCTTTTATAGAAAAAACTTTTGCAGCAAGCTTCCTCATATACTGTTTTTCAGTTGAAACTTCTGCCCATGTTCCTGTTGAACTTTCCAAGGCAACATTTGCAGCAGCCTCTTTTAAACTCACTTTATTAGGTTCAATTCTAAATAAGCAAATTAAATCCTTTGCTGTTGGCTTATATTTTAAATTTATAAATTCTAATGGTTTCATTTTTTGCGCTCCTTGAATTTACTATGTATAAAACCGATTAATGCTCCAATTAAAAACCAGAAAATAAGAGACGCAAATAAACCAATAAAATCTCCAACTAATTCTCCAGGCATTAAAATTCTAAAAAAATAAATTAGAAAAAATATAAAATTGTATATATAATCAAAAATTGTTGTAGCTCCACTATCTAAAAATAGTGCAAGTAAACCTATTACAAAAATACCAATTCCAATCAATCCTCCTTTTAACCAAGCCTTCATTTTTTAATCACCTCATCCCCTCTTCTTTTTATAATTTAAACAAGAATATTCAATTTATAAATTTACTTCTTCACCAAATAAAAGATTAAAGAATAATATTTTATCCAAGGATTAAGCGATTTGTAAACATAAATATATTTTAAAGCATCAGCCAGCCAGTGTAATAAAAAACCAAAGAAGATGAGAAAAGCATACCAATTAACAAAATAAGAGATTATTAATAAAATAAAGATAATCTCTATAAAATGTAAAAAGAAAAAATGAGGTCTCATTAACTTAAATTCTCTTTTGTGAAATTTTACAGCTTTTTTAAAAGAATATATTTTTTCTCCAAATATTATATAGAAAACATGGTCTATGTCAATTAATATTCCTCCTAAACCAACCAGAATAATTTCAACAAGATTTAATTTTAACAGAAAAGCAATAATTATATTAATTAAAAAGTGAAATATTATTTGCATTTTAATAATTTATTTCTTCTTCTTCTTTTTCTTCCTGCATCCACAACATCCGCACATTTTAATCACCTCATCACCTCTTCTTTTTAATACTAAAAATTACTCCTTTTTATACTTTTAGTTTCAATTTTAAAAAATATACAAAGATTTTTAAATTCTTTTTTAAATAATTATATATGACTGATTTAATTTCTGTTTTATTGTGGATAATAGGAATAACAAGCATAACTTTAACAGGCAGCCTTTATGCCAGAAAATATGAAAAACCTGATTTATTAATAGCACTTTATGTTACTTTTTGTATTGCTGCCCAGATTTTAGCTGTTAAAATAACTGTGTTTGATTTTGGATTTAAGCAATTTTTTGTTCCTGCAGGAGTTTTAGTTTTTTCTGTTACTTATCTTTTAACAGATATTGTAAATGAGAAATTCGGAAGAAAAGAAACTCATAAAATGATTTTTATATCTTTTATCTGCCAAATAGCTGTTCTGTTCTTTTTGTGGTTAAGCATTAAGTTTCAGCCAGCACCCTTCTGGAGCCTGCAAGATTCTTGGCAACAAATATTTGGAATTGTTCCAAGGATTACGTTTGCCAGCTGGGCAGCGTTTTTAATATCTGAAAACTTTGACGCAATTGTTTTTTCATGGTTTAAAAAAATTACAAGAGGAAAGTATTTATGGACAAGAAATGCTCTAAGTTCTCTTCCAGCATTATTATTAGACACTTTAATCTTTATTCCATTAGCTTTTTTAGGAATTAATCCAATTTGGCCTTTAATTGTAGGGCAGGTAACATTAAAATGGCTGGTTGGTTTAATCAACATTCCATTTATGTATTTTAATAAATGGGTTATGTTTAAGAAAGAACAATCTTTTATTTAAAACTGATAATTAATAATCTTATAATTTAATTTACTTTTGTTTTAATTATTTGAAAAAGCAGATGAAGAAACATAAACCAGATTAGCCTCTAGTATCTCTCCTTCTTTGTTTCTAATTTCAAATTCATATTTATTTTTATACTCAAAAAGAAATTCATTTAACCTGTTATAATCTAAATCATAAAAACAAAAAACTTTTCTTTGTGGATTAGAGGTATCTATGTTTAATTGTTTATCTGGAAAGAATTTATCAGGAAATTCTTCTAAGAAAATGCTTTCTAATTCACTATCTGTAGTAAATAAATCAACTAACATTAAAATAGGTAGATTAGGTATTTTTTAAATAATTATATAATCTAGAATATTTATCTCAGGCAAGCAGGCTTATCTCCATTTTCTCTGTGATATTTAATGCATTGACAGCAGATTCCATGATTTTCACAATCAAATTCTTTGCATGGACATTCTTTTTCATTTTCCTTTTTATTTGGGCACGTTTTTCTTGACATCTTTATTTTAACCTCGCTAAATATTTTTTTGCTATATCTCCAACATCTTTATCTTGAGAAGCTTCTATAAGAGCGCCTATAATCTCCATTTTATATTCACCAACCCCATGTTCAGCCAAAGCAAATGCAGCCCTGTATCTTGCATAGGGATTTTCATCATTAACCATTACCTTTCTTAAGATAGGTTTTGCTCTTGAGAAAATTTTTGTGCTTAGAGGAAATTTACCCAAAATACTCGCACCCAAATCTCTAACATTTCTATCTGAATTTGTTAATAATTTTATTGCTTTTTCTTGTACAACAGGATCACTACAAATATTAAGTATATTTTTGTCTACGATTTCCCAATCTTCTTCTTTTGCTGCTTTAATTAAATCATCTATGTTAGGCATTTTCATTTCTTCCATCTCTTCAGTTGAGGCAGTTTAGTTTCAGCCATTTTTCTTGCAAGATCTTCTCTAAGTCCTAATTGTTCAACACTTATTTTTACAAGCTTGTTGATTTTTTCCTGCAAACTTATTCCTTCATCTGTAAATCTCCCATTCTTAAAACAAAAACAGCAATATTCAAAGTTTTGGCTTTTGTCTGCGTTTGTGCCAAAATCCTTTTCTTTTTTCATTGGCATTCCGCATGACTGGCAGATTATTTTTTGGTTTATTGGATGTTCTTTTTCTTCCATTTTTAATCTTTGATTATTTTAGTAATTTGTTGTTAATTTTGTTTTTTATGTCTTATCTAGCTTAATCTTCTGTTCTTTGTAGCTCATCTCATTTATTAATAAGATAATTCTCTTATTCCTTGTAAATTTATTTTTTAGGTATATAAAATTTACCTTTTTTATAGTTTTCTAAAACTTTTGCACTTGGAAAAAAAATTGGTTTAGGAAGATTATCTAAGTCAAACCACTTCCATTCAGTTATCTCATCAGGCTCCATGACTTTTGCCTCTCCTTTAAAATCATCTGAAAATAACCCTATTGTAATAAAATGAGCATCTTCAACCATATCATTATTAACACAAATCACTTTTATTGAATTTAATTCAATTCCTGTTTCTTCTATTGTTTCTCTTTTTGCACCTTCTTCAAATGTTTCTTTAAAATCTAATTTTCCTCCAGGCATTGTCCATGTTCCTTCTCCTTTTAATAAACTTGAAGCTTTTTCAGAATCTTCATGCCTTTTTCCTAAAAGGACTTTATTACCTTTAAGAATCATTACTCCAATTCCAACTCCTGGCTTAGGCTTTTGTGATTTTCGCTCCATTTTCAGTATCACTTATCTGATAACCTAATTTATTAATTTTATTTCTAATCTCATCTGCTTTTTTCCAGTCTTTATTATCTCTAGCTTCTTCTCTTCCATCAACAAGCTTTTTTATTTCTGCAGGAACATAAATTTTTTCTTGCTTTAATAAATCTAGCCCAAAAATTTCATCTATTTTTTTAATTGTATTAATTTTTCCTTCTGCTTTTTCATCGCGAACAAGCTTCCACAAAACCTGCAATGCTTTTGGCATGTCTAAATCATTGTTAATTGCATTTTCAAATTCTTTTAAATATTTTTTATTTGTTTTTTTATCCTGTTTAATCCCAGAGACTATATTCTTCAGTCTTTTGTAAGAATTTTGTGCATTTTCTAAAGTTTCTAATGAAAATTCAAGCTGGGTTTTATAATGTGCTGTTAAACATAAATATCTGTAAGATAAAGGTAAGAAATTTTGTTTTTCTAATTCAGAAACAGTATATAACCCTCCCTTGCTTTTACTTATTTTTTCTCCTTTAGAAGTTAAAAACGCTCCATGAAGCCAATAATTTACAAACTTTTTTCCTGTTGCAGATTCTGATTGAGCAATTTCATTAGTATGATGGATAGGGACATGATCTTCTCCTCCTGTATGAATATCTATAGTTTCTCCTAAATACTTCATAGACATTGCAGAACATTCAATATGCCAACCAGGAAATCCAATTAGCCAATTTGCCCCAAAATCTTTTGGATCCCATTCTTGCTGCCTTTCTCCTGGTTTTTCTGAAAATTTCCATAATGCAAAATCAGTTTTATGCTTTTTTTCACCAATAGCAATCCTTTTGCCTGCTTGCAAATTTTCTATTTTTATTTTTGCTAATTTGCCATAATCTTTTAATTTACTTGTATCAAAATAAATTCCATCACTTGTTTTATATGTATAGCCTTTTTTCTCAATTTTTTTAATTAATTCAATTTGTTCTTTAATATGTTCAGTAGCTTTACACCAAATATCAGGTTCAATAATATTTAATTTTTTAAAATCCTCTCTGAAAATTTTCCAGTAATAATCTGCAATTTCTTCTGCTTTTTTTCCTTCTTTTGCAGCTGCTTTTTCTATTTTATCTTCACCTTCATCTGAATCAGAAGTTAAATGCCCAACATCTGTGATATTCATGACATGTTTTATTTTATATCCATTATATTTCAAGACTCTTTTTAATATATCTGAGAAAATATAACTTCTTAAATTTCCAATATGCTGAAACCAATAAACAGTTGGTCCGCAAGTATACATTCCAACCTGCCCTTTTTTTATTGGTTTAAATTCCTGTTTTTTTCTTCCAAGAGTATTATATAATTTTAATACCATAAATATTAATAAGAATTATAGTTTTTAATATTATCTTTTCACTAATTTATAATATAATAAGTAAGAATAATAAGAGAGTCTGCTTAATATGGACAGCAAGATATTAAATAGAATATTGATATAATTAAATATTCAATATAAATTTTACCCTTTAATATTAATATCAAAGTTTCTAGAAACATAATCACTTCCAGGATTAATTGGGTCTTTTGCAGTAATTGAATATCTAATAAAACATAATGGGGCTCCTTCAGGAATACTAAATCTGATAATATCATATCCTGTTTCTCCAGGATTAAGAGTCATTGAACTTGATTTTCCTGCTTTTATCCAAGATTCAGCTTCTGCGATAGTTAGCCCTCCGCAGCTATTTTTTAATTCTACAGAATCCATATTTACTGCAACTTCATAATCAAATTTCTTAGAGCCCATTGTATTTGGAATTAAATTCTTGATTGCAAAAGCAACACCCCAATCTTCACCTTGTTTAATGTCTAATTTTTTATTTGCAAGATAAACCACCATTTTTTCATCTTCAACAAATAACTTGTTAATTTCATTCTGAACTTTTGTATTCATTGTATCAACATTATATTTTGCTCCTGTAAAAATAGTTTTAATTAACACTAATCCTAAAATTAACATAGACATGGCTAATACTAAGATAACAATAGTACTCATAGATAATTCCATTGCCCCTTTTTTATTTAATACCTTTCCATATCCACCCTTTTTTTCCATATTAACTATAAATTAAGGAGATTTATAAATGTTTTTGAAAAATTTAGTTTATTATTCCCTTTAGGTAAGGCATCTCTCTTTCAATAAATTCAATAATTTCTCTTTTATAATGAGAATTTAGAGATATTGCTATAAATTTTGGTTTGTTATGGATTATAATCCAACCAGTTTTTGAAAACTCTTTTATTATCTCTTTTAAATTCTGAAATCTTTTAAAATGCTCTAATCTATCATATTTTTCACCCCAATTCCCCTTGCCTCTTACTAAAACAGACATTAGTTGGGCTTTTTCCAAGTTAGATGCCATAATATTCTATATTTTTCTATTTTTTAAATGTTTCTATCTTTGATAGTTTCTTTTATTTTATAGAAACATTTAAATACTTGTACTTCCCCAAAATAATTGAATAAAAATTCATAACTTATGAATAAAAATTAAGCGAATAGAATTAAAATTAAATAATCTGAATAAAAATTCAAGATAATAAGTTATAAGAAATAAGTAATAAGATGAAAGCAAAAGAAAATAAAAGTTTTTTCCTTATGCAGTTTGGGGATACTCCTCAGTTAAGAGTCTTAGACTTTCTTATATCTTTCCATTTTTTTGATTATCCTATAACAGAAATAGCAAGAGAAAGTAATGTAAGTTATAATTCTATTGTAACTTTTTTCCCTGATTTTGTTAAATCCGGAATTGTAATAAAGACAAGAAAAGTTGGAAAATCTGATTATTATAAATTGAATTTAGATAACCCTTTTGTAATGAATTTAATCCGGCTTGACTGGAGTTTAACAAAGAGAAATGTTTTAGAACCGATTTCTAAAAAGCAGTTAGTTACAGCTTAATTATTCAAGAGTTTATTTTTTTGTTTCTCAATAGGTTTTTAATCTATAATAGTCTAAATACATAATGAACATAATTAAAATATATGAAAATCCAACAGAGAGAATTTTGGAAGAATACTCTAAATTTAAATTTGGGGATCCACAAATTATTAAAAAATATGAAGGTTTGTTAATAAAGTTAATTTTGAAGCTGATTGATAAAAAAGAAGAATATGTTTTATACACAGTAGTTAAAGCCCCAGTAAATAAATATTATAAGAAGAGCCCGATGATAGTAGCGGAGAACATATCAAAGACCTTAGATATTCCGATAGTTTATGGAGAACTTTACTTCAATTATGATAAAAAATCTTTTTATGATTATGGTACAGAACGAAAAGCAATTGTTCCAGATGTAAGAGAGATTACAAAAATGATAAATAAAAAAGTTTTATTCATTGACGATGCTTTTGTTACTGGGGCTTCTCTTAATGTGAATCTACAATTATTAAAAGAAAGAGTAAAAGATCTAACCACTTTGTTTATATTAGATCTAAGCAAAAGTAAATACTCTGAGGAAGAAGCAAACACATATTTTTTTAGAAAACAGGGAATTTCAGGTCTGAAAGAGATTGTTAAAAAGAAGGGTTTTTTACCTACTACACAATTCATAAGAACTTTTTACGATTTATCTGAAAAAGATAAAAATAACATTCTATCTGGTATAAATAATAAAAAAATAAAGAGTCTACAGAAAGCTGTAAAACTCTATGTGGACAAATAATAAAAAATTCATATAGAAGTGCCTTTTAAATATTCTTATAGTAGAACATAAAAATAAAATGGGAAGGTGAAAATCTCCTCAATTCGTTCGCTTCTCACTTTTATTTAATTAAATCAAACTCTGTGTGAGTTCGATTTGATATGGGGAAGGTGAGAATCGAACTCACTACACCATGGTCTTCAGCCATGTGCTCTCCCAATGAGCTACTCCCCCACATTAGATTATGTGTAAATTATGTTATTTAAATTTAAGGGTTATAAAAGAAATGTGTTATTTAGCACTTTATTCTTGAAGAATTCTCTCTAATCTTTTACTATTCATAACTTTATTAGAATCTAATCCTTTTAAACTTCTTTGATAATTTTTATTATTAAATAATTCTGGTAGTATAATCTTCTTTTCTTTAGGAACATAAATTCCTGCAATAGAGTATAGAAATTCTTCATTTAAAGGCAATTCAACTTTTTCTGGTAATATTAACAAATCTTAGGATTCATTCTTACCCCACATAGCTGGGAAATCCCCTTGAATCCCCATAAAAAGATTTTCATAACAAAACCCTCCAGGATAAATTTCAGTTACTTTTGTAGCAACTACCCCTGACTTTTTAAAAAAAGGCATATATCTAACAATAAAAAAACCATCTTCTTTAACATCTTCAACATTTATTGTACGAAAACCCATAATCTCTTTAATTATATATTATATAAAAAACTTTCTATCTTAGAAAATCTTAAGAAAAAAGTGAGTAAGGAATAGGCCACCTTTTGTTGTTTTCTGTTTCCCGAAGGACAGACAAAACATGTCAACATTTGACTAAGCAGGCAACTAAGACCCTTGCATCAACCAAGATATTCGTTTCATCATATTCTTATCTTCAAAGTTTCCCGCATGGTTCATAACTCAGATAAGACTGTGTCGTTTCTGTGATAGAGCTTTGCTTCACAGCAATCATTCTTTCAAACATCAAAAATCTATAAAAGATTTTTGTGGCTCAAAAGTTCTTAAGAACTTTTGAATGATGGTTATATTAATGATGGGCAGACCTTCCTCAGAAATTAGAACTCATTTTTCAGTTCTTGTTGATTTAACAACAAATTTCCGTAAGTTGACTACCTTACTCACTTGCAGATATATTGAATATATCTACAAAAATAAAGAGAATTAAGAGGTTTTAAAGCTTTCGCTAAATAAGGATTTGTTTAATAAAATAGTCGCTGTTTAAAAAGTGAGGTTTGGGTTTAACATCTTTGATTCAATTTGAACAAGTAAGTTTAAATATTTCTTAATTATCTCATAAACAAGAGACATGAAAAACACTGACTGCTTAATACACATCACAACCAAACGCGGCTATACACAAACCTATTGTAAAGATAATAACGGCTGGACACAAACAAGCCCAAATGGAATAGTTCGTAGAATGACTGCAGAGCAATTATTGTCTCACCTCTTGCCACAACTCACAGTGGACAATAAGAGCCATCTCATTGTCAGGGTGGAACAGAAAAATAGGACGAAAGAAGACGCTGAGAGGGCTGAGAAAAAAAGTAAAAGATTTAAGAAAAGAACAGAAAATAATAAATAATTCTAAAAACAAGATTTAAAAGGTAAAACAAAAAAACATAAAATATATTTTCAGAAAAATAACAAAGATACAGGTAGAGAATAATCTTAACTTATTTTAATTTTATATAAAATTAAAATGAGGCTTTTAGTAGTTGCGAACTGAATTTCTCGTTACCTTAAAACTTACATTCCAACTCTATCAACGCTATCTTTTGTAGCGGCCTTAGTTGTTTCGTTTTGCGGACGGCTTCGTGCTTAGATGCTTTCAGCGCTTATCCGTATAATGCGTAGCTGCACAGCATGCCACATGACAACTGTTACACCAGAGGCATCAGATTCAGGTTCCTCTCGTACTACTGAATCTTTCCACTCAAACAACAACACACCAAATAGATATCATACAATCTGTCTCACGACGATCTTAACCCAGCTAACGATTCCTTTTAATATGTGAACTCCAGCACCCTTGGTCGCTTGTGCACGACCAGGATAGGAAGAGCCGACAGCGGTGTAGCAAGCCTCCCCGTCAATATGAACTATCGGGAGAGACAACCCAGTTATCCTTGGGGTACCTTTTCTGTCATCCTTAAGTCTCATTAAAGGACTTTAAGGGTTCGCTAGGCCCATCTTTCAATTCTGCTTTTTGTGCTTTTTAAAAAACAGTTAGACAAGCTTTTGCCCTTACACTCTACTCCAGATTTCCGACCTGGATGAGCTTGTCTTTAGGCCCCTCCGATATCTTTTCAGAGGGGTCCCGCCCCAGGCAAACTGCCCGCCTGCTGATGTCCTCTATAAGAGTAAGTGAATCTACATAATGTAAGTAGTATTACATATTACGACATGCCGCCTCGCCGAAACTACGCGTATTCTCCTACTTATTCTAGGTACTAAACATAAATTCACAACAACAAGTTGCAGTAAAGGTCCACAAGGTCTTAGCTTCCCGTTTGGTGTCTCTGGTCTGTTCACCAGACAATAATTTCAGAAGTTTCTAGTTAGGGACAGTGACAATTTCGTTAAACCATTCATGCAAGTCGCCATTCAGACGACAAGGTACTACGCTACCTTAAGAGCCTCAGGAATTAGGCCCGCCGTTTGATGGACCTTAGCCGCGTTGAAACACGGTTTTAGACACCACCACTGGGCAGGTCTCACCGATTATACAAGTCTTTTCAGATTAGCAATCGGCTACGTTTTTGATAAACAGTCGAACCATCTTAGTTACTGAGATCTACTAATGCATTTTCATTTCTAAAAACACAAAGATAGACACCCCTTATACCGAAGCTAAAGGGCCAATAATGCCGAATTCCCTTAACTAGATTAAACTTTCATATCTTAGCCTTCTCAGCTAGAGCATCAGTGTTGATTCTGGGTACGGCTATACACTTTCTAAAACATAATTATTTCACTGGTTCTAGGAATCAACAATTTTCATCACATAAATTCAGTTATATCTAAGCATTATGCTCCATAACTTTTTTTATGCGAATTTCTTTTCAGAACTTTGCTTATCCTAAAACAAGATTATATCTTCAAACAATTGTATATAGTACAGAAATATTAATCTGTTATCCATCGTCATACGCAATTAAGGTACAACTTAGGTGCCGACTAACCCTTGGTTAATTGATATTGCCAAGGAAACCTTGCTCTTGCGATATTCTGCGGTTCTCAGCAGAATCTGATCTTACTCCTACCAGGATTCTCATTCCTTTTTGCTCCACCCTTCCTCTCGGAAAAGCTTCTGTGCAAAAAAGACGCCTGTTTACCACAATACTCTAATGAGTATGCCTATGGTATCGGTATTATGTTTTAGCCCTGTCCATTTTCAAGGCCTCAAACCTCAATAAGTGAGCTGTTACGCTTTCTTTAAAGGATGACGGCTTCTATGTCTACCTCCTTAGTGTCTTAGGTTTAAGACTCTTTTTGATACACTTAACATAAATTTTAGGACCTTAACCATAGTCTCCCTTGTTTGGGTCTCGGAACAGCACCTTACGCGCCATCCCTGTTTCCCATCATAAATATCTTATAATTTCTGAGTTGGAAAGTTCACCGTAGCAAAAGCGCTCTGCATGACCTATCCGTACTTTACACCATAAGAGAATTATCTGATGAGGCTATACTTAGGCATATTTCAACAGGAACCAGCCATTGTCAGATTCGATAGGCTTTTCACCCCTAATCGCAAGTCATCCTAGTGCATGCACACAACAATGGTTCAGGCCTCCATTTTCCTTTCGGAAAACTTCACCTTGCTCACGATTAGATCATCTGACTTCAGGTCTTGCCCAAGTGACTAACGCATTTTCATACTCGCTTTCGCTTTGACTACCTATAATGTTAATCTTGCCACTTAAACAAACTCCCTGGCTCGTTTTTCAAGACGTACGTTACAGCTTCCGAAGAAGCAGTAACCAACTGTAACTGTTAGATTTCAAATCTTTTAAATCTCTTTTAAGAGTGCTTTTCAGCTTTCCCTCGCGGTACTAGTGCGCTATCGGACTTAAATTAATATTTAGGGTTAGCAGTTAATTCTGCTGTATTCATACCTCCAATCTAGGAAATACTACTCTCTTAAGCATATTCATATCAAGTTTGTTTACGAGGCTTTCACTCTCTAAGGCATTTCTTTCCAGAAAACTTAAACTTATTGACTTAGAATTATAGCTCACCACATCTCTAACTTCTTTTCAAAAGCAGATTCAGTTTGCCCTGTGCCCTTTTCGCTCGCTGCTATTAAGGGTATAACATATTTGTTTTCTTTTCCTGCCGGTACTAAGATGTTTCAATTCCCAGCGTATATTGTCTTCTCAGACTAGATGCGTTCTCGCATTCGGAAATCCTAAGATCAATTCTCGCGTGCAGATCCCTTAGGCTTATCGCAGCTTGCCACGTCCTTCATCACAATTTAAACCAAGCTATCCGTCTAACAGTAATAATGAGTAATTTCATATATATCAGAAATTAAAATAAATAATTTCTGACCTAATTAAAGCTAAGATTATTCTCTACCTGTATCATTGAATATAAATTCTCCACTCCACCCAAGATGTTTTGCAATCCTGAACTTCATATGTGTTGGATGTTTTACCTCATCTCTGAGGTTCAAATGAAATTTGAATATGATTCTGTTATTTTTTTTGTTAGTCTATTGAACGATTTTAATATATAATTGAGCAGCAATATTTTTTGCTCTGTTGTCATATCTTATTTCGTTTTATTTATTACTAATATTTTTTTATTTATTATTGATATAATAAATGGACCCATCGGGAATCGAACCCGAATCTCATCGTTGCAAACGACGTGTTCTACCATTGGACTATGGGCCCACGGGTTTTTTATGATTATGATTTTATTTTTATTAATAATTTGATAAACGATTCAAGGTTTGTTTGATTAGCTTAAGCTTCTCTCCCATAACTTAATATATTTTTATTACTAATATTTTGTAGTTTTTTCAATAATATTCGTCTTGGATATTATCATGTCAGAAATCTTTGCAGATTTCTGAACACCCTAAAAACAATTTCTTTGTTTTTATTGATATGAAATGTTAATGATATTAACCTGAGTAAAATAATTTTTAATGAATTTTTTTGATTATAATTCTGTATTAAAATTTTAGGAGGTGATCCCTCTGCAGGTTCCCCTACAGATACCTTGTGACGACTTAACCTACCTTATCATACCGAGGTTTGTTCTCGAAAGACCTTACCAAAGCATAACTCGGTTGGTTTGACGGGCAGTGTGTGCAAGAGACAGTGACATATTCACTGTTCGCTGATAACGAACAATTACTACGAATTCCATCGTCATGAGGTTGGGTTACAAACCTCAATCTGAACTAAGCCACATGTTAGGAGATTAGCTTCTCTTTTCAGAGTTGCATCTCATTGAATGTGACATTGCCGCGCGCGTGTAGCCCAGGGGATTCGGGCTGTACTCACCTAACATTGCCCCCACCCTCCTCCTTGTTACCAAGGCAGTCTTTTTAATGTGCTCATTAAAGTAGCAATTAAAAACGAGGGTCTCGCCTGTTACTTGATTTAACAAGTCATCTCACGACACAGGCTTATGTCGGCCATGCAACTCCTCTCAGCGTGTCAGGTAAGCCCTTCAGACTGACCTTCATTCTGCTGTCGCTCCTGGTGAGATTCACGGTGTATCATCTAATTAAACCGCACGCGTCACTCGTTGTAGTGTCTCCCCGCCAATTCCTTTAAGTTTCGGTCTTGCGACTATACTTCCCAGGTAGCTCACTCTTCGACTTCTCTACAGCACCAATACCTCTCGAGGAGGTACTAATGTTTAGTGAGCAGTGTTTACTGCTAGGACTACAGGGGTATCTAATCCCTTTTGCGCCCCTAGCCTTCATCCCTCACTGTCAGATCCGTACTCGCAAAGTGCCTTCGCCGTTGTTAGTCTAATTGAGATTAACACATTTTACCGCTACCTCAACAATACTCTTTGCGTCTTCCGGTCTCTAGTAAGACAGTATCTCTTGCATGCCTGATATTTAAGATATCAGATTTCACAAGAGACTTATCAAACAAGCTACGAATGTTTTAGACCAAATAAATGTGGATACGACTTGGACCGCCGGTATTACCGCGGCGGCTGGCACCGGTCTTGCCCAGTCCTTATTCATCTGCTTTTTTATAGTAGATAAAAGTTTCTTTAAAAGAAACACTCTGGTTTATTTTATCACTCTTGCGAGCATTGTAAAATTTCCTCGACTGCTGCACCCCGTAGAGCTAGGAATAGTGTCTCAGATTCCTTCTCAGGGCTTCTCCGCTAAGAGCCCTTACTGATCATCGGCTTGTTAGTCTTTTACACCAACAACTACCTAATCAGCCGCAGCCCCATTCTTTGGCTCGAATTTCAAAAATAAATCATTCCAGAAATTATTTTCTATCAAGTATTAGCCTCAGTTTCCCGAGGTTATCCTTGACCAAAGGGTAGGTTAGCTACGTGTTACTGAGCAGTTCGCCCTTGTATTTAAACAAGAAACTTGCATGTCTAATTATAAACCAGATAGCCGTATCCGCCAGCAGGATAAACTGGATTTAATGATTATAAATTTCTATAATTATTATTAGTAATTTCATCTGTATATCTCGCTGAACATGATTGCTCAAGCTTAATAAATTATCAATTACCGATAAATTAATTTAATAAAATAAATAATATTTTGCACATAAACCTTCTAATTCTGCTATTGAATTATGACCTAAACTTATTAAGAATTATTCTACTACATCCTACTCTTAAAGTCATTTAAGGTAATCATATTAGTTAATATCATTAACATTTTATAGAAATTTATGAGAATTAAGGTATTTAAACATTTCGCTGAAATTTAAAAATAAAAAATATACGAGAAAATTTATTTTTTATTAAATAATAAACTAATTAATGCGCCAATTATAACTCCTACTGGAAACCAACTTCCGATACTTGAAAAAATAGCTGTTGTTAAATCCATACACTCTGCAAGATTAGTATTGATTATCCAATCATATAAATAATAATAAAATGAAGAATACATAGCAAAACCAGAAGGTTCACAATACATCCCAAATTTTGAATTAATTATAGCAATTATTATAAAAACAAAAGAGATGATTAATCCTCCCAAAATTCCCCACTTAAGCATTTTTTTTGTAAAAGGTTTTTCAACAGAACTCCAAATGATATATACAAAAACAATAGGAAAAATAAATCCAAAGAGGATATGTAAGATATTAGAATTATCTTTAAGGAAATTACTGAGAAAATATAAATCTATAGAATTTCCTAAAAACAATCCAATAATTATACTAAAAATTACTTTCCACAAAGTTGGTTTGAAATTCATCTTTTATTACACCCTGCTAGCTAAAAAACTCCACCAAGGTTTTATAACTTTAACATTTCCTGTTTCTGCATCAACTTGCGCTTTAACTCTTGCTATTATTTTAAATATCCCTAAAAACCTGCCTTCTTTATTTCCTGTTAATTCATAAATAACCTTAGCATCGCCCCCTTTTCCAATTTCCTTCAACTCAATTGTAAATCCTAAATCTCCTAGTTTTGCAATTGCGGTTTCCGACGCTGTATCAGGCATGATTTTTATTTCAGCTTTTCTTCCATTCGATAAATTTTTGTAACACTTGCCGTTTTCTGAAGCTGTATTCTCTGGGCATATTTCATAATTAAATTTACATTTATTATTTACACAAATCATTGGTTCACACGGAGCTTTATAACAAACTACTGGTGGGCAATCTTCATCTTTTTCACAAGAAGTTTCATTATTATCATTACAAGAAGCAAATTCACAATTTGGACCCGTTCTTCCTACAGTATGACCATTTGGACAAACTTTTGCTTCTTTTGTACAAACACTATTTTTATTAACAGTCTTTAAACAAATTTCCTTATCTTCAAAAGTCTGCAATCCTAAATACATATACATCCCACAAAATTGTTTTTGTGAACAATTTTTATTATCATTGTCTATCCAGTAAAGAGATTTACAACCTGAAGTATAAACTGGAACAGAACTGTTTGTTGTTGTTATTCCAAAACATTTCTTATTAATACATTTGCAATAATCTGCAGGGTTAGGAGAATAATTGATATGACACCCAGGGCCCCCGCACCCAGTTACAGGACGACTTGAATTTGCACAAGTATTTTCTTCAGTCAGAACTATCCCACAATCAGAATCTTTTGTACAAAAATTATATTCTGATTTATCAACGCAAATATTATTTATGCAACTACATTTTTTTGGTAATAACTCTGGGGGAAAAGCACAAGCTCTTGCAGGACAAATTTGTTCTGTGCAATTTTGTTGAATAGTAAAGCTATCATTAACACAGACAGTAGAACATATATGTATCTTACAATCAGAATCTTGAGAACAGGAATATTCAGCACTCACCACCCCAATCAAACTTACAATTATCATCAAAAAAATCAATCCAAGTACTATCTTTTTCATATAATCATATAGAAAAACTTCTTTATAAATCCAACGAAGACTTCAATTAAATTTGAACCAATTAAAATTTAGTTTTATATCTAATTAAAATTAAGCAAACAAGTTTAAGCTTAATTTTTTCTCCCTTTATTAATAATGTACAATACCTTTCTAGAGATGTTAATTATTTGTGAAGCTAAGCAATTTATCTGCAAAGCTAGAAAAATTTGAAGATATTAAAATAAAGAAAAACTTAGGTTGAATTTATTCTCCTAAGTTTTATTATCTATATACCAAATCCCCCAATCATGTTTTTAAATGTTTTTAAAAACATTTATAAACCAATCTCTCAATAAAATTCTATAACTATTAGTAATTAACTGATATAGAGCGATGCTTCTGAAGTAACGCCTAATAATTTATAAATTACTAAGATAAATAATAAAAAACACAAAATGGCACAAGAAAAACAAGAAGAAAAATTAAGCATGAGAAACTTAGCTGATGAATTAAAAGAGAAAATGAAAATAGGAGCAGGAAAAGAGACTGATGAAGAAATTCAGATTAAAAAAGTTAATAAAAAAATAGCGATAAAAGATTTAAGTGATGAAGAAATTCAAGAAGCTTCAAAAAAGATTTCTAAAAAAGAAATTGAAAAAGAAGCTAAAGATTTAAAATTAAAAACACAGGCAGAAACACTTATTCCTTTAGAAGATTATATTAAATGTGCTGTTCATTTAGGAACAAAAGTAATAACTCCTCATATGAGAAAATATGTCTACAAAAGAAGAGCAGATGGGCTTGCTGTTATTAATACTGTTGCAATTGATGAAAAATTAAGAAAAGCAGTAGATTTAGTTATTAAATATGAGCCAGAGCAGATTTATTTAGTCTGCAAAAGAGAAGCAGGATGGGAGGCAGCTAAAAAATTCGGAGAAGCTACAGGAATATTAGTCTTCACAAAAAAATATCCCCCAGGAGTTACAACTAATTTAGAATTAGAAGACTTTTTTGAAAAAGAATTAACAATAATCTGCGACCCCTGGATTGATAAAAATGCATTAGTAGACACTGCAATATTAAAAAAACCAGTTCTTTCACTTTGTGATACAAATAATTTTACAACAAGAATTACTCAGTTAATTCCTTGCAACAATAAGTCTGCAAAATCAATTGGCTGTATTTTGTATATCTTAGCAAGAGAATACTGCAAAACAAAAAAAATACCTTTTAATTATAAATTAGAAGATTTTACAGGTCCGCTGGAATAAAATTAGAATAAATATTTTATACCTCTAAATTCATTCTTTCTTTTAAACTTTTTTTTGCTAAAGAATATTGTTTTGAGTCTAATTTCCAGTAATAAGCAAAATTTTCTGTTAAATATCCTGCGCCTAAAATATCTATTTTTCCATTACCCATACTTCTTAAAATAATTGGTAAATCTAATCTTTTTTTAATCTTAAATATATGTGGATAATGATCTATGAAATTTATTGCAGTTGGTTTATCCCATTTTTTATTTTGTTTTAATAGCTCTTTAATTATTTTAACAGAATTATCTTCAAAAACAGGCAGTGGATAGATTGTTATATTTGGCTGAGCAGGATTAAGTTCAAAATATGGAACTTGTTTTAACTCAAGTCCTGTTTGAGAATATTCAAATTCAATAGGTCTTTTTTGAGGTCTTTTTCCTTTATGCCATTCTTTTTTTATTAGGTTCAAATAAAATTTTGATGGATGCACAGGATCCATAATTAAATATGTATCTAAACTATCAAAATGAATAATTTGATTATTATAATACATAGGTTTATTACCAAAATAAAAAGGATACCAAAATAAAAAATCTTTTGTTGTTTCTGCAACTACTCCTCTTATATGTGGCTGATTATATACAAGCCCTCCATAATTAGCTGGAGAAAGCTGAGATCTAATTGCAGAATTAAGGTGACTCCAGCCTCCTTCATGAGACATAGGACAACAAGTAATAAAACATGGGATTTCTACTCCAGATAATTCTATGTTTTTGATTGAGATTGGGACATTATCATTAGCCCAAATTTTTAATTTTACTTCAAAAGAGTCCCCATCTTCTTTTCTAAGATCTTTTGCATAATAACTAACCTCTCTTAATCCTTCTCTGAATTCTGGATCACTTAGAACTTTTCTGCCTTCAAAACCCAACTGCCACCAAAAGGGATATTTTTTATCAATTATTTTATTATCATGAAGTTTTTGAATTAAATTATTATTAATCATATATATTACTAAAATAAAGGTATTTTATAGATTATTATAATTTAAGATATAATTTCTTCTTATTTTCTCCAATACCTAAGTTTTAAAAACTATATATTCTTACGGCTAAATCCCAAATAGATTTCTGATTAATTAATCGGCAGATTTATAAATATGAGGAGGTTTTTACTTCTCTCTCTTTTCTCTCTCTTGCCTGAAAAAACAGGGA
>Ga0315293_10001866_pt1 | contig 20370 bp, 16 predicted proteins | sample YL17G13_20_MG_FD_203071 | JGI IMG/M metagenome (GOLD analysis project Ga0315293, IMG submission 203071) | Sediment microbial communities from Yellowstone Lake, YNP, Wyoming, USA - YL17G13_20 | ecosystem: Environmental > Aquatic > Freshwater > Lake > Sediment | place: USA: Wyoming | collected... | reverse complement strand
CTCGTGCAGCGGGAGTTGCCAGTACAAGATCATCCAGTCCTACAGCACTTTCCCGGTCTTGGTGCAGTGCTCAGCACCGCCGCCGCTGACGGGCGGAATGGAAGGCGGAGGGAACCTCGTATTGGAATTCAGCGAAGAAACCGAACCTGACACCATAGTTTTGAGGTCCAATCCTGTTACGCTGAGGTGTACGAAGAAGACGACGGTCTTGCCCATAAAATATGAGTGCACCAATGGAAATATTACAGTATCATGCATAACGAACAACAATAAGAGGTTCGAATGCAAAATCACGGGATTGGAAATACACAACGAGGTACAGGTCATCGGCAAGAATGCGGGTACATCAACACCGTCAGCCGGTAAGGTAAATCTTAATTATGTATGCACGCCTGGTGAAAGTAGCGAATGCGGCACAAATATTGGCGCATGCAGGAAAGGGAACAGGATATGCACGGCAAATGGCACCTGGAGTGATTGCCAGGGCGCGGTCAACCCCCAGCCGGAGATTTGCGGCAATAGCCTTGATGACAACTGCGACGGACTGGTTAATAATGGGTGCACTCCCCCGCCGGCAAATGACACCACACCTCCCACCCTCACCGCCTATTTCACACGCATTACAGACACTTCCGCAACTTTGGTGATTGACGCATTTGATAACGGAAGCTATGTCAAATACACAGGCCTCTGGTACAACGCAAGCCCGGGGCATCTGGGCGCTTGGGTCGCATGGGGCGAGATGTACTATTTTTGCAATAATACCATTTTTTGCCATCAGGAACACGTCACTACACCGACCACCGGCCCGGGGACTTACAGGTTCTGGATAATGGCTTATAACAGGGATAACATCTGGTCTGAAACATACGCATCAGTGAATTTCGCTGCCGCCCCAGCTACGGACATGACACCACCGAATGTCACGGCATATTTCACAAATATGACCAACACATCTGCAGTGCTTGTGGTCGACGCATTCGATTATGACAGCTATGTGAAAGAAACTCACTTGATGTACAGGACAGTTCATGACAGTTCATGGTCCGAGTGGTATCCGGAACCGTACCGGTCATGTAACTCACAAAAGCACTGCTACCAGGCATTTGCAATAACCAACATCAATGGGCCGGGTTCTTACGAGTTCTGGGTACAGTCCTATAACAGGGACTTGAGATCAGTTTCCGTATACCCATCTGTAACATTTCAAGGCTCAAGTCCGTTTCCTGATAATTGTACAGTACAGGTAGACCCCGGAAACAGTGGAATAAAGTACGCACCAACAAGGACATGTACCGACAGCTTAGGGACGTATAATTTCACCGAATGCGTCAGCGAGAGATCCATAGGCTTTGTTCTTTGTTATAGGGGAAGCACAAGATGCGAGGGTAATTTGGCCAGCGTGTGCGCATCATATGTTTGCAGAAATGCCACATGCCTGGATGTAGTGCCTCAGTGCACGGAAACTGATGGCGGTATAAACTATTCCATTAAGGGTAGCATCACTCTGCATCTTAGACCCTTTGGTAATCAAGAAGATTATACATTAGAAGACTCTTGCAGTACTGAAAGTCTGCTGATTGAATACTACTGCTATAACAACAGGCTTTGGTATACAGGCCATTTTTGTGAAAATGGGAAAGTCTGCCGGGATGGAGCATGCATCAGCGTACCATCAACTGACACAACCCCGCCAAGCGTTTCGGCATACTTCGTGAATATCACCAACAGCTCTGCGGAGCTGCTGGCGACGGCCATCGATCGTGACAGCTATGTGAACAACACAGAATTACGTTACATGAGCCCGAACTACACTTACTGGCATGGATGGGGCAGCACTTTATACTCATGCTACATGTTGCAGGACTGCTACCATAGATATAATATCACGGCCGTCGATGGCCCGGGAACCTACCATTTCCTGGTGAAGGCCTATAACAGGGATGGTGTATACTCCTCCACGAACACGTCTGTGACATTTTATAGCGGGGCTTAGTGCAACTCACATTTTCAGATACATTTTCACACGGACCTTTTTGCAAAATTGAAAAAACATTTAAAACAGCATTCGTTACAGATTTATGACTTCATTTTGGTGAGTATCATGAAAATATTCAGCGTTCTCGAAATCAGGGACATAGTGATATCACTTTTAGTACTGTGCATCATCTTCTCTTACCCGGATTTCCTGACCCAGCCTTCCTTTTTCCTTGTCTCGTTGCTCGCGGTCGGCGTGGCATTCATAGGCCACGAGCTTTCACACAAGTTCGCAGCCATAAGGCAGGGCTTCTGGTCTGAGTACAGGATGTGGCCCCAGGGCCTTGCCATGGCCCTGCTTTTCGCCATGGCCAGCGGCGGCACGTTCTTCTTCGCGGCTCCGGGCGCGGTCTATTTCGAGGGCAGCAGGTTCAAGCGCCCCAGCAGGAAGCAGCTGGCGAAGATAGGCATGGCGGGGGTCTCCTTCAATGTCGCCCTCATGTGGCTGTCCGTCGCAGCATCACTTTCAAGCGGAATCTACCTCTTCAGCTACATGGCATCCGTCAACGGCTGGCTGGCCATATTCAACCTCATACCAGTGGCAGGGCTTGACGGCCAGAAGCTGCTGAAGCTTGACAGGAACACATGGCTGCTGCTTGTGCTCCTTTCAGTGTCGGGATTCATCCTCTCCAGGTTCATCTGAAAGGGGCGGCAAAAAGAAAAAAGTGGGCCCGGCAGGATTCGAACCTGCGGCCTTCACCGTTCTCTCCTGATTGGCTGTGAGGGTTCCGCACCCGAATGTTCGCCCTTCGGGTTTGACGTCATGCCGCTAGACTACAGGCCCGTTCATTTGCAGTTATTATTTTTGGGCGAGTACATTAAAAAGTTTCCATGGGGCCACGGCTTTTGCTGCGGAGGCAAATCAGTGAATGAACCTTCTGAGATTGGCGTAGCCGAAGACTATCCATGCCGTTATGAAGATGAGGCCCATAATTATCTTCCTTGTAAGCGGTATGGAGTAGTACCCGTGCGGGTTCGCGTACTGGTTATAGACGCTGTTCGAGAAGAACGGTATGTAGATGAATCCAATGACCATCCAGAGTATGTAGGTTCCCGGTGTGTCCATCCACATCATCGAGTCCTTGACCTGCACCAGAAAAAGATATGTCGAGTTTATCACCCTGACGAGCCATGTCTTGATCATCCCGGCAGCATTTGAAATCCAGTCTATGACGGCTTCCAGCATACAGAAGAGAACTCCCTACACCCTTATCTGGAACTCGCAGTACTTGTCCCCCTTGGCATAGCATTTAGTTTCCACGCACGGCACCTTCTTGCCGTTGATAGTCGACACGGCACCCGCAAGGAAGCCTGCCTTGAAGTAGCACGCCGGCTTCTGCAGCGTCTTCGTCCCGTAGCATGTGGAGTTCTTCTCCACCCTCATGGTGAGCGGCTCGTCGTCGGTAATTTCGGCATCACCCATGCCCGATTTCGAAAACATGGCTTCTATGCTCTCCTTGAGCTTCTTATTGTCCTTTATACCGAAGCCATTCACGAAGGATTCACCGGACTTATACCCGGCCAGGTAAAGCGCGGAATCGTAGCCCACTGATATCTGCTTCAGCGACAATGTGAGCAGCTTCTCCATGTTTATGTCGATGCTTGTGCCTGCGGCCCCCTTCCCTTTGAGGAGGTTCTCCAGCGTTTCCATTATCTCTTTTTCGTACATCAATTCTTATTTGGTCGGGATGCTTTAAATTTTTAAGAACGGTTTGCAGGCAGGCGCAAAGAAAATGAACTACTTCCCGGGTTTTTCGACCGATGTGAGGTGCGAAGTGACAATCCTGTGCCTTACCCCACCCCTTTCTATTACCATCACTAACCTCTGAGGCGTGGCAGGGTCAGGCACTTCTCCATACCTGCCAAGCACGTCCAGATATCTGTTGTACGTCGAAGTTGGCGGCACGTCCCCGATCCTCGCGTTAGGGATGCATGCAAGCAGCTCAACTTCGGTCCCGTCAATGACGGGCCTGTCTTCCACGGGAATCCTGGAGTCCGGCGAATATTGCACAGATAGAACGTCGCCATCGCCAATGCTGTACCTGGTCCCATTCTTGGTAACAAAAACACAACCCCGGTACGAACCTACATCCAAAGGATTGAACAAACCCGAGCTTCCAGCCATATTACCCTTCCGCCTTTACAGTCTCGTCAGACAGTATATCTGTTATCAGGCCTGTGCAAATTATGTAATCTTTCCCCGTGAGGGTTTTTCCCTTCAGCACAAGATGGGCATCCTTTCTGGGCCTGAGCCCATGGGACGAGGCGACTACAGCCCTTGCTGAAAAACTCCCGGCCTTCCTGTAATCTTCAATACGATCAGGCATAAGGCACAGGACATCTGAAACGGGCGTATCCTGAACACGTTCGTAACCGGGCTTCAGGGGGTCGATATGGACATTGAATCCCTTTCCAAGACGATATCTTGTCCCGTCCGCGGTAACATAAGTCGTCACACATCTCACCTGTAGCAGTCTCCTGTATTAAATTTCGAAAGGAAGTTTTTTAAGCGTTTACTTTCACCACTTATGGATTAGTATAATACCTACTCATTTTGTTGTGTAGGTCCGCGGGTTTGAGATTGAGAACCCATAATCACTAAATATGCCGCTTATTCCATGGATAAGTGACCCCCCGGATCCCTCAAGGTGAAACCTGTACGAACTTGGGAAAGGGTCGAACGGCCCGCCCAATGAAATAGCCGCCTTTCTCTTTCCTTTTGCAAAAACAATTCTCAATGAGTCCGTTTCTTCGGCCAGCCCTCTGAACCCCATCCTTAGCAGATAGTCCACGGTCTGGAAGCATGCCTCCCTGCATGACATTTCCTTTTGGTTCTGCTGGCCTGCATATCTGGCGGTGAACTCTGTCGGCATAATATTTTATTGGCAGAAAAGCATTAAAATCAGAAGCGTTCAGCACACAGCCACGTCTGAAAATTCGATCTCGGTGTTGACAAGGTTTTTCAGCTGCGCGCAATCGGCGTTTTTCAAAAGTATGCCCACATTCTGCCCTTCGGCCGCTTGTTTTATCACGCTGTGATGCATTTCCATGGATTTTATCTCCACCGGCTTCCCGCCGATGCCGGACTTCATCCCTATTCTAAGGACACCGCTCTTCACCTCGCCGACTGCCACAACTCCAAGGCCGGTTATCTTGAAGACATCCCTAAGCAAAAACGTGGCCATAAGAGAATAATTGCGGGAATGGTTTATATCCTGGCTATGCACTCTACTACATGGCTTAATCAAAAAACAGGAGCATTGCGCTTTTCCGCTAACGCTTTTGCCTGCCTCGGGCAGAAAAGGGTTAGAATATATATTTCTCCTCCAAAAGAATATCATGTCCACGGAGTTGTCGGTGAAGCTTTGCGGAATCGTGATGAGGAACCCCCTAATTCTGGCTTCCGGCATCCTAGGCGTCACAAAGGCTTCGCTGAAGCACATTGCCGATAACGGCGCTGGCGCAGTGACCATGAAGTCCATCAGCCGGGAGCCGAGGAAGGGCCATGACCCGCCAATAATCCTGACGGAGGGCGATGTCATGATAAACGCCGTAGGATATTCCAACCCGGGGCTTGCTGAGGCGAAGAAGGAGTTCTCCGGCCTGTCAGAGGTCGGGATACCGGTGATAGCCAGCATAATAGGCGAGAACGCCCCCGAGTTCGCCCATATGGCAAAGAACTTCCTCACGCCGGAATTCGCGGCAGTCGAGATTCCGCTGTCATGCCCCCATACGCCGGGCTACGGCATCATGGGAGGGCAGGGCACTCCGGAGGCGGCATACGAGATAACGAAGGCTGTAAAAAGCCATACAAAGCTTCCGGTCATCGTAAAGCTTTCAGCTAGCGTGCAGGCCATAGGAGAGATGGCAAAAGCCGCGGAAAAGGCCGGAGCCGATGCGATAAACGTCACCAACACGATTGGCCCAGGCATGATGATTGACATCAAGGCCAAAAAGCCCATACTCGGATTCAGGTTCGGCGGCCTTTCAGGGCCGGCCATAAGGCCCATAGCGGTGAGGTGCGTCTACGATGTCTACGAATCCGTGAAGATTCCCATAATAGGCACAGGCGGCGTGACCACTGGCGAAGCCGCCGCGGAGATGCTGATGGCTGGCGCTTCCGCCGTCGGGGTGGGCTCGGCGGTGTATTACAGGGGCGCCGGCGTTTTCAGGAAGATAACAGAGGAGCTGCTGGCTTTCATGAAGAGCGAAGGCTACTCTGGAATAAGCAACATGGTGGGTTTGGCACATGATTAAGGCGATAATAATTGACTGGAGCGGGGTGGTCAGCGACGACTTTGAGCTGGTTTATGGCATCACGAAAAAGATGTTCGGGCAGATGGGCAGGACCCTGATGGGCATGAAGGAGTTCAGGGAGTCCTTCGACCTCCCCTACATGGATTTCTACAGGTCCATGGGCGTCAACGAGGACAAGGAAAAGCTGGATGGCATGTACAAGCGGCTTTTCGTCAGGAGCAGGAAGAGGGCAAAGCCTTTCCCGTTCGCCAGGAGCATGCTGGAATGGCTCAATGAGAAGGGGCTTGTTCTTTCCGTCTTCAGCTCCCATCCGCAGGAGTTCCTTGACAGGGAGATATCGGAATACGGGCTCGATGGCATATTCTCGCATGCGATCGGCAGCGTGCACGACAAGAGGAAATCCATCGGGGAGCTGGTCGGGGAGCTTGGAGCCGCGAAGGACGAGATACTCATGGTAGGGGACATGGCGCATGACATAGAGGCGGGCTGCGCCGCCGGCATACTCACGGCCGCTGTCCTTTCCGGATACCATGGAAGGAAAAAGCTCGAGGAGAGCGGGCCGAATTTCCTGCTGAACGATATCAGGGACCTGAGGTTCATCGTGGAAGGGAGATACGCATGACGTTTTCCAGGCATTCCGAGAAGCCGGTGATATTCAGGATAAAGGAGATAATCCCCGAGGCGAGGGACATCAGCACCTTCTGGTTCGACGGTGACATCAAGGCAAAGCCCGGCCAGTTCGTGATGCTATGGATCCCCGGAGCCGGGCTCAAGCCCTTCGGCGTCTCGTACCAGGAAAAGGGAATGTTCGGGCTGACCATAAGGAAGGTCGGTCCGTTCACGGAAAAGCTCTTCGCCATGGAAGCCGGAGACATGGTCGGCATCCAGGGCCCCTACGGCAGGGCGTTTTCGGAGAAAGGCGAGAAGGTCGCCCTGGTAGGCGGGGGCTACGGGACTGCGCCGCTGGCTTTCCTGGCAGAAGAGCTCGCGAAGGAATGGAGGCAGGTATACTTCATAATCGGGGCCGCGACCAAGGACCTTCTCCTCTACGGCGAAAGGTTCAGGAACAGGAACGTTAAGATGATATACTCGACTGATGACGGCTCCCTCGGCCACAAGGGATTCTGCACCGACTGCCTGCTGAGCCTGCTTTCCAATGAGAGGATTGACAGGGTCTACTGCTGCGGGCCGGAGATGATGATGATGAAGGCCTTTGAAATCTGCGCAGATAAGGGCATCCCGGCCGAGTTCTCCCTTGAAAGGCACATGAAATGCGGCTTTGGCGTGTGCGGCTCATGCGCACTGGACGGCACAGGCTGGAGGGTCTGCACCGACGGGCCGGTCTTCACTCTCGACGAGCTTAAGAAGGTGACAGAATTCGGCAAATACAAAAGGGATGGTGCAGGCGGGAGGGCAAAATTATGACGAAGCTCCTTGTCTTCGGGAAGGCTGTCCTGGTCCCCCCGGCCACTATGCGTGCAAACGTCTTCATAGAGATTGACAGGGGGCGGGTCCAAAGGCTTACCCAGTTCGGGAAGGATCCTGACATAACGGCGGATGTCGTCCTGCCGGGCTTCATAGACCCGCACGTCCACTGCAGGGACTGGAGGCAGTCGCACAAGGAGACCATATCTTCGGCCTGCGAGGCGGCTGCCCATGGCGGCGTGACCCAGATTCATGACATGCCCAACACCGACCCGCCTGTTCTCTGCAGCGATGACGTTGAAAGAAGGCTCGAAACGGCCCGGGAAAGCCAGGTTCCGGTCAAGTACATGCTCTATGCCGGCCTGACCGGTGACAAGAGGCAGGTGAAGGATGCCGTCGAGAGCGTGAGGAAATTCAGGCAGGTTGCAGGCCTGAAGCTTTATGCCGGCGAATCATTCGGCAGCCTGGGAGTGACTGATATCGAAAAGCAGAGGGAGATCTACAGGATGCTGGCCAGGCTCCGATACGCAGGCGTCCTGATGGTCCACTGCGAAAGGTCCTCGCGCATAATGGAAGACAGATGGAGCGTCAACAACCCCGAGACATGGTGCGACACAAGGACGCCTGAAGCCGAGGTCGAAGCCATCAGGGACCAGATAGCATTTGCGTCGAAGGCTGGCTTCAGGGGGCATATTCACATCTGCCACGTGACCCTGCCTGAGTCGGTGAAGGTCATCAGGAATGCCCCCAGGAGCCTCAAGGTCAGCTGCGGGGCCACGCCGCACAATCTGATGCTCACCAGGGAATCAATGAAGGCCAAGTCCAGGGGCCTCTATCTCAAGGTCAATCCCCCCCTTAGGAGCGGGAAGGACGTGATTGGCCTGACCGGCCATCTGGTTAAAGGAGACGTGGACTGGATAGAGACCGACCACGCTCCGCACACCATCAATGAAAAGCTTAACCATCCTTTCTGCTCTGGCATGCCGGAGCTGGACACGTTCTCGAATTTCGCCGCCGGGCTCAACAGGGACTTCGGGCTCTCCTGGAGCGAGATCGCGATGCTTACATCGATGAAGGCAGAAAAAGTATTCCGCCTAAAGCGAAGGGGGACAAGGCCGGGAAATGAAGCCACCCTGACGCTCCTTGACCTAAGGCCCGAGACCATTGAAAGGAAGAATCTGAAGACGAAGTGCGGCTGGAGCCCGTACGAGGGCATGACCTTTCCGGGAAGGTGCAAGGCGACGATAGTGTCGGGAGAAATAGCATATCTGCACAAAGAATGAAAAAACAAAAACATAAATGGCTTAAAACGGGCTTAGCAACAACCACATCCGCTTCCTTTCTTCTTTTTCTTCTCCATTCTTTCACCTCCCGCAATTTCACGCAGGCTCCAAAGTTATAAATATCAATTCTGATTGATATATATAAATCTCATGGGCCTGTGGTCTAGCTGGTTAGGACGTCCGCTTGACGTGAGCCTTTTCCATCAGGGACAAGCAAAAGCCTCAAGGGAAAGGTCGCAGATTGCGGGAGATCCCCGGTTCGAACCTTTTTGCGCCGGATGAACGCGTAAAAACGTTCACGAAAAGTGAGCTGACGCAGAAGGCGGAATTCCGGGCGGGCCCATTCATTTTCATTATCCGGTGGTTCAGCCAATTTAAATCGAAAATCCAATAAGGAATGGTGATACGATGCAGCTTCTCAGGCAGGAAGTGGAAAGGGTCCTGAAGAGGGAAGGTCTGGATGCCTCCCTGGTGGAAAGGCCTCCGAGGCCGGAGATGGGGGATCTTGCTTTCCCCTGCTTCGAGCTCGCGAAGAAAAGAAAGTCGAATCCCGCAGGGCTGGCAAGCGACATCGCCCTGAAATTGAGGCCCACCGGCGTGCTCGGGAAGATCGCCGCCATGGGCCCCTACGTCAACTTCTATGCGGACTGGGAGAGGCTGGGGGAACTGGTGCTGAAGCAGGCCCTGAAGGAGAATGAGAAGTATGGCTCCTCGTCACGGCAGAAGAAAAAGATCATGGTAGAGTTCGCGCACCCGAACACGCATAAAACCTTCCATATAGGGCACCTCAGGAACATAACACTGGGCGAGTCCCTGTCAAGGATTCTGGATTTCGCGGGCAATGACGTCATAAGGGCCAATTACCAGGGAGACATAGGCCCGCATGTCGCAAGGTGCCTGTGGGGCATTCTGCACCTTGGCCTGAAGGAGCCTAAAGAAAACAAGGGCAAGTGGCTCGGGGACATCTATGCGGCAATGGGAAAGAAGGCAGCCGACCCGAAGGTCGATGCCGGGATAAGGCAGATAAACAGGGACCTCTATGCAGGAAAGCCCGACATACTGAAGCTCTGGCAGAAGACCAGGAAATGGAGCCTCGACTACTTCGACGGCATCTACAAAGATTTTGGCGTCAGGTTTGACAGGCTATACTTCGAGAGCGAAGTCGAGAAGCCCGGGGTAAAACTGGCAAAAAAGCTGCTCGACGAGAAAACCGCAAAGCTGAGCGACGGCGCCATAATAATGGACCTTGAGGAATATGGCCTTGGGATATTCGTTCTCCTTTCCCAGGACGGGACCCCGTTGTATTCCATAAAGGATTTCATTCTTGCAGATCTACAGGAAAAGGAATTCAAGCCGGATAGAATCGTCCATATCGTAGGCTCCGAGCAGGACCTGTATTTCAGGCAGCTGTTCAAGAGCCTGGAAACTGTAAACCCGGATGTCGCAAGGAAGGAGCATCACCTTTCCTACAGCCTCGTCAACCTCGAGTCAGGGAAGATGTCTTCCAGGGAGGGGAACGTCATCCTCTACGAAGACCTGAGGGAAAGGCTTCTCGGGGTGGCAGGGAAACTGACAAAAAAGAAGAACCCGAAGCTTAAGAAAAAGGAGATGGAAGCCATAGCCGGCATCGTTGCAATGGGCGCCCTCAGGTACGAGATGATAAAGGTCTCGCCGGAGAAGACCATCGTTTTCGACTGGGTCAGGGCCCTGAGCTTCGAGGGCAACAACGCGCCATACCTCCAGTACACGCATGCCAGGTGCTGCTCCATATCCAGGAAATCCGGACTGGAAGAAATATCGAATTTCGATGCCAATGTCCTGCTTGAGGACAGGGAAATCAAGCTTATAAAAAAGGTTTCCGAATTCCCGGAGATCGTTGAAAAATCAGCGAAGGAAATGAGGCCGCACTATATCGCTACGTACGCCTATGAGCTCTGCGACGCCTTCAACGAGTTCTACCAGTTCGTGCCGGTCATCAATTCTGAAGAAAGGCTCAGAAAAGCGAGGCTTGCGCTCGTCAGCGCGGTCCGGATCACGCTCAGGAACGCGCTCCGGCTGTTGGGCATAGAGGCGCCGGAATCCATGTGATTACCAGAAGAACTTCTCCACCCTTCTCGCAATGAACAGCATCATGAGCGCCCCGAGCGCTATCACCGCCGCCGAGACGAAGAAGTAGCCCGCCTGCAGGTTATGGAACCCGTAGCCGCTGGGGTCCGAATAGTACCCGGTTATGGTCTGCATGCCCGAGCTCAGGAGCCCGGCGCTGAAGAATATGACCAGAAGGTATATGATTTTCCTTTTCATTGATATCCAATTGCACAGGAAGAATTAAATTTTTATCCGTTATATGTTTTTACCATTCCATGTCTTTCCTTCTCATCTGCAGCAGCATGCCGAGCACAAGTAGCACAGCGGCACAAATAGCCATGGTAAGAGACGTCACTGCGAATCCCGGCGCAGCACCTGCTCCCGTCTGAGCCCCAGTCATCCTGTCGCCGCTTATGGCGAAGTCCGTCAGGTGGTTGGTGACAGCCGTGTAATGGACGTAGTCGCTGTCCTCGCCAGTCAAGTAAGTCGGCAGCGGCATCCACGTAACATTATCATACCTGTAAAGCGTTATGGTATTCTTGTCCAATCCGTTTCCGTCCAGCCATAACCTGGAAACGCTGAAGTTGATGGTCACGTTGACCACATAACCCACAGTCAGGTTGACAGCGGTTATGTTCAGGTAGGCATATGCTCCTGCACCGGGCGAATCTGCTATGACGTAGGACGGCTTCTCCCATAGCTTGCCAACAGTTATAGTCACGTTCTTCATGCTCATGTTAACCTCCACACCGATGCCATCAACTACCACCCTGCTCCCGTTGAAATCGAAGCTGTTTCCCCCTACAACGACATTCTTGGTCACTGTCTGCCTGGCTGCGAAAGTGCAGTCGAAATAATCCCTGCCAGGGACAGGCCAGCCGTCACTGCAGTTTGTCGCAGCCATGAACCTGTTACCCCCACCAGAATTAAGCGACGATTCATAGCAGCTGAAATCATAATAGCCAAAGGTGTAAATGCTCCTCCAGTACTTGAGGTCCTCCCTGGTGTTGAAGCAGGCCCTGGTATTTTCAATTACGTTGCCAGAACTCCTTGAGATTGCAATGCCTTCGTAATCGTTCGAATTGAATTCGCTGCCTGTGATACGGTTGCCTGAGCTTTGGAAAAGCCTGAGCCCCCCTTGGCTGTTGTTATCAGAAGTCACGTTAATCAGCATGTTCTCATTGGAGCCCAATTGGAGCCACATTCCGTAGCCATTGGAATTCGTGACAACATCAGACAGGATGTTCCCCGAGCTTGCGTCCAGGGTTATCCCCTGGCCGTTTGTTTTCACCGTCATTCTGATGAGCGTGTTGTTCATCGAATTGATGAGAAGGACGCCGAAGCTTCCGCTCGAATTCACCCTGTTGTTTATCAGGGCATTACCCGAGCTAGACTTCATGTAAATCCCTTCAGCATTGGAATCGAATGAGTTGCCTTCCGCCCTGACACCAGAAGCCGAATAAATGTACAGACCGTAGCCCTGCCCGTTAAGCGTATTGTTCAATATGACTGAGTTGTTCGCCCCGGAAAGCTCTATCCCCTTCCCATAGCGTCCGTTGGGCACCCATATCTCATAGTTCTCCCCCATGTCTATCCTGCAGTTCTTCACTGTCGTCCCGGGCTGGTTGGAATACACCCCTGCGACATTGTCATCGCTTTTAATCAAGTGCCCCCGGCAATCCAAAGTCACATCTTCCGCAGATACATTAATGCAGGGTCCAGATAACTTCCTTGAAGAATTTATAATTATATCATCACTGAGATTATACGCCCCAGAAACATTTAAATTTGTGCAATCATCAATATCCCCTGTCGCTTTCTCACACATTATCTTGCTCGAGTCGATTCCCAAATCGGTTTCCACCCCATTATAACTTATTTTTATTGAAGATATTCCTTGGCTATACGGAATGATTGCATATAACGTTCCTGAATCATATTCAATCAAACTTTCCTGGCTTCCATCATAAAAAGAATAATCAAACCTTCCAGAATATGATGAGTATTTCTCTATTTCCTGGCCCGAGGAATCATATAGTTTTATTAAATACGGGGCTTTTTCATCATGTAATAATGCAAGATCAGAGTAATCTCCATATAAATTTGTAAAATTTATAAAAGAAAATCTAATTCCATTCGTTGTTTTTTCCTCAGCTATTTCCAGCATAATGTAACAGGAAGGCGGGTTAAACGCCTCAGCTCCGCTCACAATGCTTGAGAACTTATTAATTGCTATAAATATAATCAGAACTGTCGCTATAACACTTGACACGTCTTTCTTCACTCTTGTTCTATTCTTTTTATTCATATTTCTATTCGCCTTTCATTTTTTATTGAGGAGCACAGCTGTCCCAATTAGTGGATTCTGCATTATCTGCAATAGCAGGAGGGCTTCTCTCTCGAACTCCTTTAACAAAGCTTGCAACAGCTGTCCTAAGAGACTTTAATTTGGCATTTAAACCTGCAATGTCCGTCTTTCCAGTATTTCTGCAAGAATCTAAAACTGACAAAACTCCCTCTGCTTCTGTGCTAATGCCTTTGATATTCTCAGCCCCGAATCCGGCCAGATCCATAACTTCATCTATCTGAGGCTTGACACGGGACGAAACTTCTCCTAGAGTCAGTGTGCTTGGATCAACTCTGCCGTCTAAGATATCATTTATCTTTGTAAGAAGAACTTTGTCATTAGAGAAGAAATTAACACGATAGTCGAAACTATGGATGTTAATTGAAAAAACATTATCTGCTGGCTCTAAAACGATGTATCGGTATTGATCTGCACTTAAATAAATGGCAGTTCTATCAGGATTAACAGTGTAGGTAATAGTACGACCAGCCATTTTATCTAAATCAATACTCCATACATCCATTGTTCTTCTTACAGAATTAGAAATATCACGCATAAGATTCGCCGGTGTGCCTTGTTTATTAATCAAAAAGTTATCTACAGCGCTCCTAATCTGCTCAGATTCTTCAAGAGAGAGAGAACTTACTCCTTTTGGCAAAGATCGTGCCTCGTTCGCCAAATCAGTAGTATATGCAGTTAATTCACTAGTATGTAATCCTCGCCGATAATTTGTAGGCAAAGTCAAATCATGACCAACAACCCTAACAGGCTCTAAATAACTCTGTAAGAAATTAGTATTTCCTTGTGAAAGACCTCTAAATGATTCTACGTGAACCTTTTCGTGACATAAGGGAAAATTTTTTCCAACCGCATTCTCGTCTAATAAACTAAACCCCATAGTTATTATATTCCCATCGGCATGGCCACCAATCAATTCTTTCAGAGGATCAAAAACCAACTTTCCCCTTTCGCCATACATTTCTATCCCAGAAATTTTCCTAACTACCCGCCCAATGTAATTATTACCTTCAGAAAAAATAAGACGATTACCATCTCTAACAAAATTATTTATTCCCATCCCTCTTAAATAGCTCTCAAATTTATCTACATAAATGGATAATCCTTGAGGGTTGTTTAAAGCACCCTCAATTCCTCCGCAACAATCAAGGAATTTTCTAAATTCTGGGTCATCACAAACCTTCATCCAAAAATCAAACCCCCTAGAACTCGGATCCGATAATACAGGACGCATGCTAAAAGCCTTGCTATTTTTTGCAGGTTCCGCCATAAGGGATGGTCCAAACTTGGCATCAGCGGCTTTTAGCATGTTGGCAGTGCGCGGGAATTTTACTTTTATTTTTTCAATCATACCGTGTAAAGCAATGCCAGCAATGGGTGCAGCAACAAACGGGCCAACGCCCAAAGCAGCAGCATAATAGCAGGATTGAGCATCAGTTACAGTAGAAGGCCCGAGATTGATGGATTTTGCCCTCACGCCAGAGTCATCTGCCAACTCCCCTGGTGAATCCCCCCCGATATTAGTAGCATAACCTTCAACCAAAGCTTTGTAGCAAACATCAGAAGTACTCTTGATTGCATCAACCAAGAAAATCCCATTCACAATCAATCCAGGAACAGCACCAAGCCCGGCTGTTGCAACAGTTATAACCGCTGCCGCAGCAAGATTTCTGTAAGCGTCCTGAAACTCAGCTACAATGTTGGATATCTGATAATTCCCGTCCGCTGTCACAAAAAGATTATTAATAAGCTTTGCTTTTCTTATTTCCTCCCCGCGCATAGTGCTTGGAGTAACCCTAATGTTTGGAACAGACATTGAAAGCACATCATCAACATCTTCCTTGCAAGTATTAAATATGTCTTTTTTAATGTCAAAATTATGAATGCATTCAATGGCCTTTTTAGACTGAGCAATATATTTCAAAGACACTTCCCTGCTTTTTATTAAGTACATTTTTATTGCATAATCCACGCTATCATAATTGTAAGGGCTTTTTCCCTTCATGCTTCTTGTAAATTCATTATCTCCAATTATCCATGGATATTTTATTTCAGTTGCTTCAACAAGCCGTATGTTTTGTGTGCTTTGTTCCCATAACTTAAATGTAAAAGCTGTTCCGTAAGGAGAACGCGAATATGAAGCTTTTATGAATTTCGCATTCTCGTAAACTTCCTGCATTAAAAACTTATTTAGTAAGAGAGCTTCCTTGGTTTCACTTACTATTGCCTCTCTTGCAGAATTTCCATTTATCCTCTCTGAAGCATCATCCTCAGCCCACATAAATTTATCATGAACTTCAGGCAGAAGCTCTTTGACCTTATCGCCCAAGACTATTGTTCTTAATTGATTTTGAGGCACATCAACGATTACTTGTCTAGTTCCACCAACAGCCGGAGCACCCGGGATGGTTTGCACTTCGGTTATTTTTGCTCCCTGCAGCAAATAATCCATCTGTTCAACATTCGCTATTGAAGAAAGCATTCCTAATTTCATCTTGCTCATTAATGAATAATAAAAAGCAACAGCAATCCTTCTTTCATTCTCATTCGGTTCCAGCGGGATGGGATTGGGATCATAGAATCTACCTGTACGAAAATCAACCCCCTCAGAATGAAGCTTGCCTATAAGGTTACTGGTAATTCTGCAGTAATTTTGGTCATTTATCCTTGTTATAGGATAATCCTTATTAAGAGACTCTTCAATTTGCTCTTCACTAAATTTATAACCATAACGAATATAACTTTTATAACTATAATCAAAATTATTATAGGTGCTGGAAGCAGATTCTACACCCCAAGTGCTTTCTCTCCAAGACTTAATTAATCCTGCCAAAAACGCACTTCTCCCAGAAATGATTTTTGGAGACCACCAAAAAGGTTGAATAGGCTCATCTGCCAGCGGTGCCATCCCGGTAATAGCTCCGGTTATAGTACTTCCCGAATCTGATGCCGCAGATTCCTTATCGCATTTTGGCAGGCCAAAAATGCCTGCTGAAATCTCTCCAGACCCCTTTGAAATAGATTCTGGATCAATCCTATTTCCAAATATTCTGGGAGTAACCTTGCACTCGCAGCAACCAGAGCCTTGTTCACAACAGTTCAGGTTGCCAGAAGGGTCCCTATAATACTTATCATAATTCTCATTAACTCCCATTCCAGAAAGCCTGTAAGGAATATCCCTATCGTAAGCAACAATATCAAATCTTTTTATTGGTTTAGAATAAACTAGTCCTTGCATTTCGTCATGAATTTCTTTAGCTTTATCTTCAACTTGCTTACGCATTTTTTTAATTTCATCCTCCAGCTGTTTAACTGTAACTTCATTAGGATTGTCTTTGTTAGTTTCATCTTCCAATTCAATCATTTTCTTTTCAATCTCAATATAACTCGGAGCAGATTGCGTTGTTTTTATAGTGACAAGTTTATCGTCGTCAGCAGATGCCATATAAGGACCAAGAACACTCAAGCCGCAAAAATCTTGCGATTTGCAATTTTCAGGCTTAGTATCATCGGGATTGACAACAACGAGTTTGGAATCATCCATTCCAAGCTCTTTCATAAACTGGTATGATTCATCTGTATTCTCAAAAGATGAAAATTTTCCTCGCCCAAACAGATCAATGTAATGCTGAGAGTTAAAAAATGCAGCATCGAAATTAAATATCACTAACTTTCCTGCATTATAATCTAGGACTACATTGTCAGAAAGAAGATAAGAATCAATAACTCCAGCAACAACCATCATCTTATTTTTCAGAAGTTCTTCCCACTCGTTCCTGTTTTCCTCTCCAACAAATATGAGAGGAGCATTAAGATATGAAGCAAGCTGAGCAGCAAGCAAGCCAGCTTCATAATTATCATAATCAACAACAACAACCATTCCCTTCTCCTTCCACTGCCCCTGCCACCACAGCTTGTCATTGGTTTTATACTGATAGTCCAAAGGATTATCCTCCTGGAACTCATCTATGTCGTAAGAAGTTGTATATGCATCTTCTGGCTCTGGCGGCTTTGCGGGCGGATTCCCAAATGTTGCCCCATCTGTTCTTTCTTCTTCCTTCTCTGCATCAGTCTCATCAATGAGAAGAGGATAGCCGCATTTCTCAAGGTCTTTCTCGTTTCCATTTTCATCAAAAGTTTTAAGTTTATTGCACCATATACTATCCCTGCTTGAACTTTTCCACACTATAGCAGGAATAGACTGAAGTATATGCCTCCAGTCTAAATTCCCATTCTTATCTTTTCCGGAAATTATAAATGCAGAGGTTGGGGTATACTTGCTTTTGTCCTTTATGTTTCTTTCAATGACAGGAAGATAATCTGACTCTATATACACTTCCTCGCCCTCTTCACCCGCAACTATTGCGCTGCACTTAATTCTCTTCCCGGAAATAAGATTATCCTCAGAATAAAGGCTCGCATCATTATTAAATTGGTATCTTATGTATCCGCTATCTTCTGGTGCTATAACCTGATTTTCTGCTGATATTATCACATTTCCATTCTCATCCTGAAGCCATATATTTTTTATTGTTATATCATCTGTAGATGAAGCAAAAAAAGAGCACCCCAACCTGTCTCCTTCCTCAAGATATATCCAGGCAGGCCCCGTGCTAACGCTTTTGTGGGGATTATTAATCAGCCCATCCTGAGTAAATGCTAAATTAATTATTTTGCTGTCCCTTTCTTCCTGAGTTAATTCACGATGATTCACAAAAAAGTCAATCCCGTGATTTCCAATTCCACCATTCTGAGTAAGTGTTCCTCTGCACCATTTTCCATCTATTTCTGGCTGATCAGCTTTGTCAAAAGAATAAAAACCATGATGCAAATCAAAAAGACCATACAAATTAAGTGAAGGATCATTTATCAATCCTTTTTCAATGAGTAATGAAAAATCTGAGCAAGGTAATCTAAAGCCAGAATAGTACATATTATCATGGTAGTAAATACCTAAGTTCATTAAAATAGTATTATAACTATTTAGCTCAAGATTCTTGCACCACTTTCCATTTTCCCATGTATATGCTTCATTTTGGCATTGTGCTAGATCTGACGGTGGTCTTTCAAACCAGTTATTATTGCCAGCACGGTAATAATCATAACTCCAGTACCCGACATTAATATCTCCAACATATGTTTCTACCTGCATGGCAATGTTGCGCTCTCTTATTGCATCTGCTTCTGTTTTAAAACTATTATCATACATGCACTGATAATCATTTCCACCCCGTGAAGTTTCATAAACAGAAATATGGCAACCTGTGCATTGGATGGACACATCCCCCATAGAGGACATGCATTCCTGCTGTCTGGCTTTGCAAAAATCAGAAGCTTGCTGTTGAGTTTGACTTATGTGCCATGCATCGCCTCGGAAAGTCTTAAATCTGACGAAGGTATACCTTCTTCCTTTATCAAGATTTTCAGAATTATAAGGAGTGTAGGCATTTAGTGGAAGAATTCGCCAGTCCCTTTTACACCACCATCCCCAATCATCCTCAGGATGAAAAGTTGTGCAGAACTTGCATGCTGAATCTAAGCATTGAATGGTGTTTGTTCCGCTGTCAGGCAAGCATCCCCAAGTAGGCTCTCCGCTTAATCGTTTTTTCTCATAAGATGCATCTCCAGAAATATTATAAACCCCATTGTAAATCCCAGATATTGTCTTTGCCATTAAATTCCAATTTGCAGTTTCCGTAAATTGCCTGATTCCACTAGAATAAGGAAAGTAGTAAGAATACTCACGAGCATAATCATAATCATAGCTTCCTGAATATGTATCAGCAATGTTGTCTTGCTCTGCAGCGCTTACAACATTTCCAGTAATATTCTTGGTAGAATTAAGCGGGATTACAAGCACACCCGCGGCTATTACAATTGATAATACAAATATTGCAATTAACTTTGGATTTTTCATATTTCTCATTTTTATGGAATGCATGCCCCATCACTGCATCCTTTTAAGCATCTTATAAATGCTCGTGCAGTGTCTGGGCCATAATATCCAGGATTACGATTGTACGCGCAATAATATTCCATAACATAGCAATTTTCCTGATTGCATGAATCAACAGACTGGTAGCCTTCTGTTGATTGTTCGCAGCAACTATCATAAGTTACAGGAGTCCAATGCGCTTTATTTGTTTCTAATTTTCCTTTAACAAGATAGTTTAATCCATCAGAATCTCTGCAAAATATTGCATATGAGTTACTGATATCGCAGTCCTGCGGACAGCTCTGCATGCTTTCATTCGAATCACAAATGCCATTTAAATTGCATGTATTCGGGCTCAGATTATAAGGAATATGACCAGCTTCAAAAGTTATGTTTGTCTTAAAGGTATTATACCCTTCTTTTACAGCCGTTATTTCAGCTTTATACTTTCCATCCTGCAATAAAGGTATTTTAATTGTATTTGGATCGCAGTCTTGCCATAGCATCCACCAGTAACATGCAAAAACCACTGTATTGCTTGTCCCATCAGGAAGAATTAATGTTCCTGACAAAGACGCATCTTCTGTGTCAAATGCCTTAATATAAGCGCTTTCTCCCTTTTCAAACAAAATTTCTGGTTCAGCACAGTCTTTGTCTTTGCATACTCTATAATAAATATTTTCAAGCTCCTGTTTGTCTTCCTGTATAGTATAACCAGTAGCAAGACCAGTAGTAAGAGTTTCAGGAGTTCCGAGAACATGAAGAGGAGTTTTCTTCAGAAAAATAAAATATGAGCTAAGAAGAAGTATAATTATAACTATAAATATGACAAACAGTCTTGGTACCATTTTTTTAAGCATATCTAAGTATAAAATTCAATATAGATTTGAAATTTAAAAAGGAGATTGTAACGATTTCAGGAACGCCCTGACCTGCTCTCTGGTAAACAGATCCGTCATGCCTACACCTCCAAACTCCTA
>Ga0315293_10001865_pt1 | contig 20372 bp, 18 predicted proteins | sample YL17G13_20_MG_FD_203071 | JGI IMG/M metagenome (GOLD analysis project Ga0315293, IMG submission 203071) | Sediment microbial communities from Yellowstone Lake, YNP, Wyoming, USA - YL17G13_20 | ecosystem: Environmental > Aquatic > Freshwater > Lake > Sediment | place: USA: Wyoming | collected... | reverse complement strand
CCCCCCCCCGGGGCAGCCGCCGGCAAGGCAAAAGATTCAAAAAAAAGGGGGACAAAGTCATTGACCTTGTCCCCCGAGCCTCTTGGCCGATTGGCCACCGCAATTTACTCAAACCAGATTTTTACGGTTTCCCCGTGATCTTCGACTTCGACCAGCGCCAGCGGACCGGCTTTTTTCAACTCATTCCAGATTTTCCTGATGTCGATCTGGCAGCCGTGTTCAACCCCGAACTTCTCTTCCGGGCAGGCATTGATCATCATCTCCACCAGGGAAATGGGCAGGGAAATTTTTACTTTTTCCTTGGCCTCGGCTTTGTCGCTGACCACGATTTTTAACCAGTGCACGTCATTCCGGTTCGCTCCCGAGCCTTCCGAACTTTTAACGGCATTCTTGATGACCTTGTAATCATCGTCCGCGGTGGCAAAAAGCCCGGCCGCCATGACGAAAGCAATCAAAAAAACAGCCACGCCAACACTTAAAACAGCGATTCTTTTTTTCATTGTTCCTCCTCAGATGGGTTCACTCGACCCAGATTTGAATCACACTGTCCTTGTCCCGGATATCGATCTTCGTCCCCTTGCTGGTCAACTGGGGCAGGATGTCATCCGGGTTATAGCCTTTTTTTTGCAACGCGCGCTTCTGCTCCTGGCTCAGTGATTTCAATGCCAGGTCGGCCAGCGCCAGCGGAATGTTAAGCGACACTTCGGCTTGCTGATTGTTTTTTTCAAATACGCGGATCTTGAGCATTTTCCCCGATGTTTCTTTGTTTCGCCTATCCATTCCCTTGAGCCGGGCGGGATCGATCCGCATGATCGCGATCTTGGCCCGGTCGCGCAATTCCTCGTCTTTTTCATCATCCAGAATGGTTTGCAGCAAGGGCAACGCCCGGGCGGCGGTTTTTCGGTCAGGCAAATAACTCAACTTGAAGGCGGCATAATAAGAAACAACTTTATTTTCATGGCCCAGCAGGTCCAATATTTTCTGCAAGTAGGCCTTCTCGCCAGCTTGATAAAATCCGGCAGCCAGGTCAATGATCGAGATCCGGGCCTCCTCGGCCAGGCTGCTGCTTCCCGAATTTTTGACGAATTTTTCATAACTTTCCAAGGCCTGTTTTTTTTCTCCCAATTCCTCCTGGCACTTGCCGCGATAAAACAGCGCTGCCGCGTAGTAACGGCTGTCGGCATATTTATTGATCACTTCGTCTAACTGCTTCAACGCGGCAGCCCATTGTTTGTCGAAAATCAGCACCTTGGCTTTTTCAAAGGCTTCGGGACCGGCCTCGGCCGCCAAACCCGCCGTCCAAAGGCATGCCATCAATAACACGAGAAAGATTTTCTTTTTCATTTAGACCTCTTGATAGGTTGGCAGAGTGAATTCTCTTTCCAACAAGCGGATTTTCAGCAGCAATTTTTCATCTTCCATTATCCGCTGCAGGCGGCCGATCTGGCTGCAAAGCTGCCGGTTCTCCAACTGCAGGATTTCGTAATTCAGCCAGTCGATCCGCTCGCTGACATCCCTGACCTTGAGCCATTCCCCGGCCGGCAGGTTCTGCTGGAAATACTTTTTTTTCAGAAGCAATTCCTTGGCTTTTCGCGAATATAAGCGGATTTCCCACGGTGCCACTTCTTCGCTGGCACAATCCTTGAGCAAATCGGTGAACATCAACTGGCTTTGCTGAAGATAGGAGATCACCTCTTCCCGGGCCAAGCCCGATTGCAGATGCACCACGGTTGCCGATGAAATCCTGGCCTCTTCCGTCCCGGCAAGGATTCCCGGCCGTGTCCTGGTCAAGAAGAACATCCCCGCTCCCAGAAGCAGCAACAGGCTGGCGGCAGTGAGCCAAGGTGCGAAGTGAAAAACCTGTCGCCGGCCAGGCATCGCAATGACCTTATCCGCCTGGTCGATTTTGTGCATAATTTTCCCCGAAACTGCGCCCCAATCGACTGCCTGGCATTCGGCTTCAACGACAGCCTCCCGCTTGCCAGCTGTTGCCAGCAACGCTTGCCAGTTTGACAGCTCGCGGCGGCAAACGGGGCATTCGCACACATGGGCTTCGACCCGTTCGCGCTCCCCGTTGCCGATCTCATCGGCGGCCAGCCATTCGAGCCATGGTCTGATTTTACGACACGGTTCCATATTCACCTCGCGCATCGGCCCCCACTTCCTGCCTGATTTTACGCAGGGCCCGATGATGGAGCGTTTTCACGGTCCCCAGGGAAATGTTCATCACCTCGGCCACTTGCTGCAGCTTCATTCCCTGTATGTATTTCAAGGTAAAAACCGATTTTTGCTTCAGCGACAGGTTATCGGCGGCCCGATCGATCGCCGCCCTCATTTGCCTGCATTCAAGGTCGGCCTGATGATTTTCCATTATCGCCAATTGCCTTTCAGGCACATCGGCAAAATTGCTTTCCAGCGCATTTTTTTTGGCGAATTTGCGGTAGGTATCGACGCAGATATTGTAGGTCAGTCGGTATACCCAGCCCGAAAGCGATTGCTGCGGCTGATAGCCATCGATCTTGGTGAATATCCTCATGAAAGTTTCCTGAACGATTTCCAGGGCATCTTCGCGGTTGGGGAAAAATCCGTAGGCGAAAACAAATATTTTTTTCTGGTACAAGCCGACCAATTCGGCGAAAGCTTCCCTTTCACCGTCCTTGATCCGCGATGCCAGCCGGTGTTCAAGCTCCAGTTCATGTTTGTTTTCCTCCGCGCTTCCGGCCATCGGTTTCATCATCCGCCCATCAGCAGCCGCTCGCGATCAAACATAGCTGAACCATCCAATAACCTCCGATTTTGCCCAGGCAATCATTATAACGAAAGATGGCGCCTGAAAGTTGACACAATTCCCGGGAAAAATCCGGAGGGAAAAGCCAAGCTGCTAGCGCCGCCCAATATTTCTTGACAAAAGCAGCGCGATTGATTAGACTGAATTCATGGAAGACATTAAACAAGTTATTAAAAGCGGAGGCAACATGACCAAAAACATCGGCAAAACAATACTGATTGCTCTGATTGTTATATTCGTCCTGATTTTCATGTTCAAGATCTACATCGTCGTCGATCCAGGCGAAAAAGCCGTGATCTTCAACAAGGCCACCGGCAACCTGCGCGTCACCCCCAACGAGGGCTTCTATTTCCTCGTCCCCCTGATCGAGCAGCCCACCGTGTATGACATGAGGGCCAGGACCTACACCATGAGCATCGCCACATTGGAAGGGGAGCAGAAGGGTGATGATTCTCTGCAGGCGTTGACCGCCGATGGCCAAACCGTGCTGCTCGACATTTCGGTGCGCTATCACCCCGACGGCGAGAACCTCGACAAGCTGCACCGCCGCCTCGGCGTCGACTACGTCAACAAGGTCCTGCGGCCCCAGGTGCGCTCGACCGTGCGCATGATCGTCTCCGAATACCCGGTGCTCGACGTCTACTCGGGCAAGCGCATGCTCATCCAGTCCGCGATCGAGAACGCACTGCGCGACTCGTTCAAGAAGAACAACATCATCTGCGAGGAAGTGCTGCTGCGCAACGTCCAGTTCTCCAACGAATTCCAGCAGGCCATCGAGAACAAGCAGATCGCCCAGCAGGAAGCCCAGCGCATGAAGTACGTGCTGGAGCGCCAGGAACTGGAAAAGACGCGTAAGATCATCGAGGCCACGGGCGAGGCCGAATCGCTGCGCCTGAAGGGCAAGGCCCTGGCCGACAACCCGCTGCTGATCCAGTACGAATACGTCAAGCTGCTATCGCCCAATATCCAGGCCATCATCACCGACCAGAACGCCATTTTCAATTTTTCCGATTTCATCAAGGGTTTAAAAAAGTAATCGCGGACCCAGCTCGTGCACATCATCGGCCTGACCGGGGGTTTTTGCTGCGGCAAATCATTTGTGCTGAAAGTCCTGGAAGAGCAAGGATGCTACACCATACGGGCCGACGACATGGCCAAGGCCATCATCGCGGCCAAGGATTCGCCGGTGCTGGCGGAGATCGTCGCCAAGTTCGGGCCCGGGATCTATGACCGCAAGAAGGGGCTGAACAAGACCAAGTTCAGCGAAATGCTTTTCGAAGACCCGGAAAAACGGAATTTCGTCAATACCATAGTCCATCCACTGGTCAGCAAGGAGCGCCAGAAAAAAATTCGCGCCATCGAAGCGACTCGGATCTATGATTTCTTCATCTATGAATCGGCCCTGCTGGTGGAATCGGGCATTTACAAGGAATTCGAGAAAATAGTCGTCGTCTACACCTCTCCCGAGATACAGATCGCCAGGGCCCAAGCCCGGGACAGGCTCTCCCGCCCGGAAGCGGAAAAACGCATCCAATCCCAGTTCCCGTTGAAGGAAAAATTAAAAGTGGCTAATTACACGATCGACAGCAGCGGAACTTGTGAAAGCACCCGGGCCAACACCATGGAAGTTTTTTACCTGTTGAAAAAAGATTTTCATTTGTCTTAACTTGTGCTAGAATTCCCACATGGAGAGTTCGGAATACTTGGTTGAGCTCCTGGCGCAGTTTAACCTGGAAAGGGGGGCTCCGCCGTCTGAAATCCTGGAAAAATACCTGGAAAAAACGCTGCAGATCAAATTTCAGCGGATCTTGATCACCGAAGATTCCTTGAAAGAGGAATTCCTGCGCTATCACGAGGCCTTCGTCAAAATATTGAAAATCCTGCAATCGATGGATCAGAAGCTGGAGATGAGCCTGTTTTCCAGCGACCAGCTGGCGAAATTCTTCTTCAACCAGGGGGTCTACGCCGTTTGCAAGGACAACTACCTTCAGGCCGGGGAAAAATTCCGCGAAGCCTACAATCTCAACAAGAACCACATCCACCTGCTCATCTACATGGGCATCATCCTGACCATGCGTAAAAACTACTACGCCGCCGAAAAATATTTCGCTGATGCCCTCAAGCGCGATCCCAACAACAATGATGTCTGGTTCTACGCGGCGGAAAATTTTTTGAAGGCCGGAATTTACAAAAAAGCCATCGAATACTTCGAAAAAGCCAAGAAGCTGAACCCGACCAACAATGAGATCGCCTTCCGACTCAAGGATTGCCGGGATGCGATGCTGAAAAAAGCGAAACCCGGCGGCAAAGAGACCGTTTTGAGAAGGATCGTCCAATATATCCGCAACGCTTTCGAGAAGTGACGTCGCTGCGCCCGCATTTTATCTAATTTTTTTACAAAAACCGGCCGTTGTTTTAAAAACCAGTTCGCTGTGCCGCAAAAACTTCCGGGATCTGTACGGGCATATTCTCAAATCAACGCCTCTTTCCGGACATTTTTTTTTGTGTAGACCGCTTTTCGTTGACAATCCATAAAAATAACCACAAAATATCAGCATGGGGAAATTAGATTTTCCTATAATTACCCACACCCAGCGAAATTTCACTATCGGTGGTCGGACGGACGATGCAAGGGAGGGTCGCCTTTTTTTGAAAATCGCTGTTTTTTTTATCTTAATCGCCCAGGTAATTTGGAATTGGGCAATTGACCCGAAGAAATCCATTACCCAATATGTCCATGATGTCTGGAAAACTGAGCAAGGATTACCGCAAAATTCAATCGAGGCCATCATCCAATCCCGTCAGGGATATTTATGGCTCGGCACCCAGGAAGGCGTTGTCCGATTCGACGGCGTCCGTTTTGATGTTTTTGACAAAAACAGGATCGGCGCGCTTAAAGAAAATTATATCCTATCTCTGTTTGAAGATGCAGACGGCGCCCTATGGGTGGGTACGTTTGGCGGAGGTTTAACCTATATTAATTTACAGGAGGAAAGATTTTTTTCTTACACCACCGCGGATGGCCTGGGAAGCAATTTTGTCTATGCCGTCAATATGGATCGAAAAGGAACCATGTGGATCGGCACCACGGGAGGGGTCAGCAGTTTTAAAGATGGCAAGTTTGCCACTTATACGACCCAGGAGGGGTTGGCGAATAATTTTGTTTATTCTATCTGTATTAATTCTAAAGATGAACTTTGGCTGGGTACATTGGGGGGCGGTGCCAGTCACCTGAGCGACGGGAAGTTTACCAATTTTTCGAAAAAAGAAGGATTAACGGATAATTTTGTGAGGGCAATACTACCTGATCGCCAGGGGAATCTTTGGCTCGGGACAGAAAACGGTTTGAACATGATGAAAGATGGTAAATTTGCGGTTTATACGACTCGAGATGGATTATCCGACAATAATATTAACTCTCTTTATGAAGATCATGAAGGCAGTTTATGGGTTGGCACCTATAATGGAGGATTGAATCGAATATACGACGGGAAAATCTCTGCATTTCCCATGAAAGAGGGATTATCAAAAAACACGGTATTCTCCATACTTGAAGATCACGAGGGAAGTTTATGGATAGGCACCGGCTCCGGCGGGTTGAACCGATTAAAGGATGGCAAGATCATCACTTTTACCACCAGCGATGGATTGGCCGATGACTTGATATTGTCTGTATATGAAGATGACGAGGACAAGGTTTGGATCGGCACGGAAAACGGCGGGCTGAGTCAATATGCCAATGGCAATTTTAAAAATTTCCCCCTGTCAGACAACAAAGCGAGTAACAAAGTACAAACGATCTTAAAGGATAAAAAGAGAAATCTATGGTTTGGAACCGGAAATGGCCTGTATGACATGAAAGATGGGAAATTGATCCATTATGCCACCAATGAGGGCTTGCCCAATAATTCGGTCACTTCGCTTTGTGAAGCGGTTGATGGAAGCTTGTGGGTAGGCACTCGAAATGGCTTGGGCCTGCTAAAAAGCGGCAAATTCTTGGTTTATCAAACCGAACAAGGCCTATCCAATAATGTTATCAAGGCGATTTTATTGGATCGGCAAAAGAATCTCTGGGTAGGCACCAATAATGGGTTGAATCGATTGCAAAACGGCGTATTTAGGATTTACACGACCCACGATGGATTATCCAATAATTTCATTTTATCTTTATATGAAGACAAAGAGGGGATATTCTGGATCGGCACGCGCAGCGGGCTGAACCGACTGGCCGCCGGGAAAATAACCAGCTATTCGGTCGCGACCGGCATGTACGACGATTTGGTATTCCAGATCCTAGAGGATGAGAAAGAGAACCTTTGGATGAGTTGCAACAAAGGAATTTATGAAATCAGCAAGAACGAGCTCAACCAATATGCACTGGGAAAAATTCCCCAGATTCATTCAATAAGCTATGGGATCGCCGATGGCATGAAAAGCAGGGAATGTTGCGGAGGATTGCAGCCATCGGGCTGGAAGAGCCACGATGGTCGCCTGTGGTTTCCGACCATCAAGGGATTGACCGTGATCAACCCAGCCCTGAGCATAAAAAAGAATGAAACCCAGCCGCCCGTAATCATCGAACAGGTTTGGGTGGAAGGGCGTGAAGTCAGGATAAAACAGGGAATGGAAATGATCCTTCCCCCAGGGACCGAGAAATTTGAGTTCCATTACACGGCACTGAGTTTTTTGGCAGCGGAGAAAGTGAGATTTAAATATCAGTTGCAAGGCATTGATCGGCAGGTACTCGACGCGGGCAAGCAAAGAGCGGCTTATTACACCAAGATCCCCCCCGGCCATTATACCTTCAAAGTGACTGCCTGCAACAATGACGGAGTCTGGAACACAAATGGTGATGTTTTCAAGTTTTATTTAAAGCCTTTTTTCTATCAAACCTGGTGGTTTTACCTGATCTGTGGCATAGGTTGTGTTTTTATGGTAGTGGCCATTCTCCGTTTCCGGACCAATAAGCTTGAAAAAAGAGAGAAGGAGTTGGAACAGTTGGTCGTGCAGCGTACTGAGCAATTAGCCAATGCCAACAAAGAGTTGCAAAGGCTTTCCATCGTGGCCAGTAAAACCGATAATGCCGTATTTATCATGGATGCGCAGGGCAATTTGGAATGGATCAATGAAGGGTGCGTTCGCATGCATGGCCTTCCGGGCGTATCCATGGAACAATTGATTCAAAAATTGGGAACCAATCTTCTTGCGGCCAGTTCCAATCCGGATATTAAGAATATTTTTAATAGCGCCATTAAAGAAAAAAGATCGGTCCAATATGAATCCTATCTCAAAAATGCAGCCGGAGAGATAAAGTGGCTGCAAACGACCCTGACTCCCATTTTTGATGATGCCGGGAATTTATCAAAATTGGTGGCCATTGATTCCGATATCGGTAAAATCAAAGCCGCGGAGGAGGCGCTGATGGCCGCCCGCAGGGACGCGGAACAGGCCAACCATGCCAAGTCCGAGTTCCTGTCCCGGATGAGCCACGAATTGCGGACCCCGATGAACTCCATTTTGGGGTTTGCCCAGTTAATGGAATCCGACGAGCGGAATCCGCTGACGGCGTCGCACCGAGAAAGCCTGCACCATATCCTCAAGGGCGGGCGGCACCTCCTCAGCCTCATCAATGAAGTGCTGGACTTGGCCCGTATCGAGTCGGGGCGGCTGATGCTTTCAACCGAGCCCATGCTGGTGGCCCCCATGGTAAGCGAAACGGTGTCCATGATCCAACCCTTGGCCAAGGCTCGTCGCATCCGCATCACGAACGCTGTGCCGGCTGTGCCGGCCTACCGTATACTGGCGGATCCCAACCGCGTCAGGCAGGTTCTGCTCAACCTGCTGTCCAATGCGGTGAAATACAACCGGGAAGAGGGCCTGGTCACGGTGGAGGCGGCGGAGCGTCCGGACGGCCGGCTGCGCCTGAGCGTCACCGACACGGGGCCGGGCATCCCTTTGCATCAACAGGAACTGGTATTCGAGCCTTTCCAGCGCCTGGGCGCTGACCGGATGCCGATAGAGGGCTCCGGCATCGGCCTCACGATCTCGCGCAAACTCACGGAAGCCATGGGGGGAACCCTAAGTCTCAACAGCACGCCGGGACTGGGGTCCTGCTTCTTCATCGACTTGCCCATGAGCTTGGAGACGAGCCAAGCTCAATCCTCCGCCATCCTCGACTCTCCAGCCACCGCACCCGCCGCGTCCGGAAAAGAACATACGGTTCTGTATATCGAGGACGACCTGGCCAACCTGGCCCTCGTCCAGCACATTATGGTCCGCCGCCCCGACATCAAGCTCCTTTTCGCACCGCAAGGGGACCTGGGACTCGAGCTGGCCCGGGTGCACCGGCCCGACCTGATCCTGCTGGACATCCACCTGCCCGACATCAATGGCCACGAAGTCTGCCGCAGGCTTAAGGAGGATCCGGCTACCCGCTCCATCCCCGTGCTGATCGTGAGCGCCAGTGCCATGCCCGCTGAGATCGACTCCATGATACAGGCGGGGGCCGCGAGCTATCTGACCAAGCCCCTGGATGTTCCCTTGTTCCTCAACACCATCGACACGTTCCTGATTCACCCCCCGGAGAAGGCTCTATGATCGATTTGCAGCGGATCCAGAACGCCAGAATCCTGATCGCCGACGACGAGACATCCAACGTCCTGCTGTTGGAAAAAATCCTCGCGGCCGCCGGCCACGCCAATTTCCTCTCCACCACCGATCCACGCCAAGTGCTGGACCTGTACCGCGCTTTCCGCCCCGACATCCTCCTTCTTGACTTCCACATGCCGTATCTGGACGGGTTTGAGGTGATGGCCATCCTGCACACGGCTTTTAAGGAGGAGGATTACATCCCCATCCTGATGCTGACCGCCGACATCACCCAGCCTACACGATTGAAAGCGCTGGAATGCGGCGCCAAGGATTTCCTGACCAAGCCCTTCGATCAGGTGGAGGTGGTCAACCGCATCCGCAATATCCTGGAGGTGCGCCTGCTTTACACCGACCTGAAGGACCAGAACCAGGTCCTCGAGCAAAAGGTCCGGGAACGGACGCAGGAGCTCATGGAAACCCGCCTGGAGATCATTCACCGCTTGGGGCAGGCCGCGGAGTACCGCGACAAGGGAACCGGCCTGCACATCCTGCGCATCAGCTATTACTCCGCCTGCCTGGCTCGTGCCGCCCATCTGCCTCGCGAGATGCATGATGTCATCCTTGCTTCCAGCCCCATGCATGACATCGGAAAAATCGGCATCCCCGACTCCATCCTCCTGAAAAAGGGAAGGCTGGACCCGGAGGAGTGGGAAATCATGAAGACGCACACCACCATCGGCGCCGAACTGCTGGCGGGACACAACAGCTCCCTGATGAAGGTCGCCTCCACCATCGCCCTGACCCACCACGAACGTTGGGACGGGCAGGGTTATCCGCAGGGGATGAAAGGCGAGGAGATCCCGCTGGCGGGACGGATCGTGGCCCTCTCCGATGTCCTCGACGCGCTTCTCTCCGATCGCCCTTACAAGAAAAGTTGGCCCATGGAGACCGCCCTGAACGAGATCGAGTCGCTGAGGGGAATAGCGTTCGATCCCAGCCTGGTGGACGCCCTGCATGAAGCCCTGCCCGAGATCAAGGACATCCTGCAAAGGATCGAGTCCAAAACGCTGACCCAATTATAAAATAAATTCACCCTTGCGAGTCAATCAAGCTCGGTGATTACTTCTTGAGATTATCAACAGGAAGCACGATTTATTGAACTAAATAGGATGGGCGGACCGATTTTTATTCTTTTTTCCATTTCACGCCGTCAGGGGTGTCCATCAGCACGATCCCCTGAGCTTTCAGCTCGGCGCGGATGGCGTCGGCCTTTTTGAAGTTTTTCGCCTTGCGGGCCGCTTCCCGTTCTCCGATCTTTTCCTCAATAACCGCGTCGAGGGGCTTCTCCTCGGCCGCGTCCAGGACGCCCAGGACCGAGTTCAGCCGGTGCAGAAAGGCCAGGACTTGGACGGCGTCCTTTTGCTTCAAGTTCGTCATCCGCTGGTTCGTCTTGGTGATGAAGTCGAACAAGGCCCCCAGGGCGCCGGAGATGTTCAGATCGTCGGCCAAATGGCCGGCAAAGGCCTTTTCAGCGGCGGCGATTAGGCCAGCCGTCTCGGAGTCGGCTTCGCCCGGGTTATGGATGCTTTTCAGGGAAAAATCGAAATTCTTGATGCGGGCCAGCGCCTGGCCGGCCATCTCCAGGCTGTCGAAGGTGAAATTGAGCAGCTTGCGGTAGTGAGCGGAGATCAGCAGGTAGCGCACGGCCATGGGGTCGCAGCCGCGTTGCAGCAGGTCGCTCAGGGAGTAGAAGTTGCCCAATGATTTTGACATCTTTTTGTTATCCACGATCAGGTGCTGGCAGTGGAGCCAGTAGTTGACGAAGGTCATGCCGTTGGCGCACTCCGACTGGGCGATCTCGTTCTCGTGGTGCGGGAAGATATTGTCCACGCCGCCCATGTGGATGTCAAAATGGGGGCCCAGGTATTTCATGCTCATGGCCGAACACTCGATGTGCCAGCCCGGCCGTCCCTCACCGAAGGGGGCGGGCCAGTAAGGCTCTCCCGGCTTCTTCCCCTTCCAGAGGACAAAGTCCTGGACCGCTTCCTTCTCGTACTCGTCGGCGTCGTGCGTAGCCGCCGCAGCAGGCTTCAGGTTCCCGAGCTCGATATTGGCCAGCCGGCCATAGTTCGGGAAGCGCTCGATGCTGAAATAGACCGAACCGTCCTTCTCGTAGGCGAATCCTTTGGCCAGTAGGCTGGAGATCAAGCTCACCATTTCCGGGATATGGGCGGTGGCGCGCGGGTAGACGTCAGCCGCCAGGATATTCAGCGTGCGCAGGTCGGCGTGGAAGGCGTCGATGTATTTCTGCGTCACCTCGGCCAGCGGCACGCCGAGCTCGCCGGCCTTGCGGATGGTCTTGTCGTCGATGTCGGTGATGTTCATCACATGGTGCACGCGCAAGCCCGAGTAGAGGAGGAAGCGCTTGACCAGGTCCTCGAAGACATAGGAGCGGTAGTTGCCGATGTGCGGGTAATCGTAGACCGTGGGGCCGCAGGTGTAGAGGCCGACCTTCCCCTTTTCAATCGGACGGAACTCCTCCAGCCGGCGGGTCAGGGTGTTGTAGAATTTCATCGGCTTACTTTTCCTTCCCGGCCTTGGCCTGGCAGCGCGTCTGGGTGAACCAGCGCACCTGCTTGCAGAAGCGGTCGAATACGGCCACGTCGGCGTTGGTCCAGCGGGTGCGGTTTAAGGCCCGGCGCAAAGAGCGATGAAAAAGGCCATTTTCCGGCTCGCGCACCTCCAGGCCTTTCATCAGCTCCCAGATGTTGTCGATCAGCCGCTCGAAAGCCCGTTTTTCAGCCATGCGCGGCAGTTCGGGGGCGTTTTCGCCGGCGCTGAGCGTTTTGTACACCTCGTAGGTGAGCACCATGACCGCCTGGGAAAGGTTGAGCGACGGATAGCCTCCGGCCATGGGGATGCGCACGAGATAGTTGGCCAGCTGGCTTTCGCCAATGGTCACCCCTTTATCCTCGCGGCCGAAGACCAGGGCGATCTCCTCGCCGCCATGGCTGGCGGTGATGCGCTCGGCCGCCTGGGCCGGCGACAGGAAATCTTTTTTCCATTTGCCTTTCTTGGCCGTGGCCAGGAAGACCTGCGAAACGCCCATCAGCGCCTCGGAGAGGGAGGGGAATTCGCGGGCGGATTCGATGAGCTCCTGGGAGCGGTAGCCCATTTTTTTCTGCTCGACCTCGTCGCGGAAAGGGACGGGGTTGACCAGGCGCAGGCTGGAAAGGCCCATATTTTTCATGGCCCGGACCACCGAGCCGATGTTGCCCGCCTGCTTGGGCTCGACCAGCACGATATGGATGCGCTCGAGAAGTTTTTTCATTTTGTTTTTCCGCTTGCCCGCAAAGCGCCCAGATTATAGTACAAAACTAAAATCATCTTGAATTATCGGCTATTTGCATATCAATAGAAACATTTTAGTAACGGTTTGCCTTCTCATCAACTTTATTATTTCATAACTTGAAAAATTGTCAATGTTGGCAACTGCAGCCAGCCCAAGGAAATAGCCGCGTCGTCAAAGAATAATTGCTTATATTTTTTTTTATTCCTATAATTAATTCATCCCACGACAAATAAGGAGAGATAAATGAAAAAATCAAAGCCGAAAGGTCAAATTACCTTTTTTACTATCGTCATTTTATTTTCAATCATGATTCATTTCGGATGTAAAACTTCCGATGGAACCGATTCGACGTCTCAGGGATCGTTTTCTGTATCTGCATTGACCGGTTACGTGGTGTGGAATAGTATATTCAATAGAACCATCATCACATTTTCGGTTTCAATAAAAAGCAATAACAATGTCGGCGGGGAAATTTATGCGTGGCAATTCACTATAAAAAAGGACAATACTGCTTTATGGGCAATCAATAATCTTAATTATCAAGCATTCAATTTTTCAGTATTTCCCTCGACAAATTCTTACCAGATCCCTGCAAGTCAAACCCTGCAATTCTCGGTTAAACATGATACCGGTGTATATGTTTCCGGAAATCCATTCGGAAATAATATTCCAAACAAGTTGGATTTTTCCGTTTCGATTAAGGACAGCAACGGATATGACTTTTCACAGTCATTCACTTCAGACAATCTCACATTTCATATTGTGGATGAGTATTAAAATTATTGCTTTCAGCTTATCCCCTATACTATATTGACATTTTAAAAAAAAACCCTCAAAATGCAAGCATGAGGGAAAACAATTTCCATATCGGTTGATAAAAGGGGGCAAAAATGAAATTCGTGAAATTTTACCGCAAAACTCTCTCGACGATCGTGATGGTCACGTTCACCATTCTGCTCTGTTTCTGGGCCAATCCGTCGCCGGCGGCGTCAGCGGCTACAGCCTCCAAAAAAAGTTCGACCACGTCGCTGGCAAATGGAGAGGACAATAGCCCTGGCTTCATTGAAGAGGATGAGCCAGAACCCATTATCAAGAAAGGGGGGAAGTTCCCCTGGCTGATCGTCGGCGCGGCCTTGGTCATTGGCGCGGCGGCTGTCTATTTCCTGGTCATCAAGAAGCCCGAGTATACCCTTACGGTCACCATGGGCGCTGGTGCCGCCGGCACTCCGGCAGCCACGGCCAAGTATAAAAAAGGCGAAGCCGTCGCCTATAATTATACCCCCCTGGCGGGCTACGGCAGCCTGCAGGTCACGCTCGATGGCGCCGCGGTCGCGGCCAGCGGCACCGTGACCATGAACGGAGATCACACCTTGTCCGTCAGCGCGGCAAAAAAGGTGGCAATTATTACCACTCGTTCCATTCCGAGCCCGGTGCCTTACTCAAATGATGATGGCGGATATCATTACTGGCAGTTTCGCTATGAAATCACGGAGAGTGCGGGTGTCGGTGCGCAATTGGTCAGTTGGTTTAGTGACATGTACGATATTAACGGAGTTCATATCAACCACCAAGTTTATACTATAGAAAATTTTGCGGACTGGTTCGTCGATTGCGGTGGAACAAGCTCCCATATAGCTGGGAACAGCACTCGCTGCTCCGGTTTTTATTATCGTTCGCCTGGGAATGAACAAGGGTGGCGGGTAGAGGAAACGCTGGAGTTCAATGATGACAATGGCAATAAGGTCATTGTGATTTCAAACTTCACCTTCTTGGCCATTCCTGGCTATTCTTCGTTTGTTCATGAATATCCGGCAGAATTAAACAACGCTGCGCCTCAATCGGGATCTGGGAAAGGCACGCACTAACGAAGTGATCTTCGCACAAAATTTTTTTACAAAAATATAGTAAGGCGAAAGTGAAGTGGGCGAGGTGTCTGGCTTTGATTTTCCGGAGGTTTTGAAGTTTATTTCAGATCGATCTTGATCTGCTCGATTGCGGCTGGGTCGGTTGTTCCCAGGCTGTATTCTTTCTCGGTGATTTTCACGTATTCGGGGATCGGCAAGGGTTCCACTTTTTCCAGCGCCCGCTTTTCGTTCATGGCGCCGATGGCCTTTGTTTCAACCGCCAATTTATTTTGACAGCCAGCACATCATCAGGGCTTCGTTTTTTCATTATATCATGTGAGGGCCCATAAATAAAAGTTAGCCTTGACGGCAGCGCTGAAACCGTTTACAATCGGTCAATGGAACTGGTACAAATAAAAAACCTTTTTGCCGATTTGAAGAAAAAAACCTCCGATCTCCGGGGGTTTCTTTGAAATATCCCAAAAAATCGAACATATAAAGGAGATCGACTCCAAGCTGACCGATCCCGCCATTTGGAGCAAACCGCAGGAATCGGCCCGGTTGGCAAAAGAAAAAAAGATCCTGAACAGTTTTGTGAAAGTCGATCAGAAACTAAGCGCAGCCATCGAAGAACTGGACACCTACCTGCTGCTGATCGACGAGGATCCCGACCTGCTGCCGGAGCTGGAACAAAAAATAGCCCTGCTGCAGGAAACCGTCGAGGAGACCGAGATCCAGCATTACCTCAACGGCGAAAGCGACGCCAGCAACGCCTTCCTGAGCATCCACCCCGGCGCCGGCGGCACCGAGAGCCAGGACTGGGCCGAAATCCTGCTGCGCATGTACCTGCGCTTCGGCGAGCGCCTGGGCTTCAAGGCCGAGATCACCGATATCCTGGCCGGCGAGGAGGCCGGGATCAAGAGCGTCACCGTGCGCTATGAGGGCGGGTTCGCCTTCGGCTACCTGAAGGAGGAGATCGGCGTCCACCGCCTGGTGCGCATCTCACCCTTCGACGCCAACAAAAGGCGCCACACCTCGTTTGCCGCCGTATTCGTCATCCCGGAAGTGGACGACTCAATCACCATCGACATCGACGCCAAGGACCTGCGCATCGACACTTACCGTTCATCGGGAAAAGGCGGCCAGCACGTCAACCGCACCGACTCGGCCGTGCGCATCGTCCACCTGCCGACCAATACCGTCGCGCAATGCCAAAGCGAGCGCTCGCAGCACCAGAACAAGGACCGGGCCATGAAGATGCTGCGCTCCAGGCTCTACGACTTGGAGCTGAAAGCCCAGCAGAAGGTCAAAGACAAGATCGAGGACGGCAAGGGCGGCATCGCCTGGGGCAACCAGATCCGTTCCTACGTGATGCAACCGTACCAGAGCATCAAGGACCACCGCACCGGCCTCGAGCGCGGCGACGTCCAGCGCGTCCTCGACGGCGACATCATCGGCTTTATAAAGGAATCATTGAAACTGCCTAGATAAAAAGGAACCGGACCGCTTTTAATTGAGCTCGGTTTTTCCTTTTTTTGTGGCGCAGATTCTTTTTTTGTTCAATGCGTTCGACACGCAGATCTCCCTTTTGGACAAGCTGGCAATGTCGACGGTCAAGCGGTCGGAACTCTCGAAACTGAAGCTGTCGCCCGCCTTGCGCACGTCGATCTTGAAGCGCTCGCCCCTGGCGGCTGAAAAGGTATAGCGATCGAAATCTTCCTGCAGCCCCAGGTGACCATGCAGGATCGCCTCGCCCAGGACGCCGGCAGCGCCAGCGTAAAACGAAGCTCCCTTGCCATTGCCGGCCTTGTCGGACCATTCGAAGATATTCATCTCCGCCAGATTCTTGACCGCAATCTCCCGCAGATATTTTTCGGCCTCGGTACGGAAACCTGCTTGGTACAAGGCCGCGACCAGCCGGCCGCCGATCCAGTCCCATTCGCCGCCATTCTGATAGCTCCAGGGCGAGCGCAGCGCCGGGTGCGGGAAAAAGTCCTCCGGGAAAGGCGGCAGCAGGGTGAAAGATACCGTGCGCAACCCGTACTCGCGGCGCCGCTGCTCCAGCACCTGCAGAAAACGGGCGATCTCCCCCTTATCCAGCAGCCCGGCGTTCATGGCTTCGGCATTGCCGCCCACAGCCAGGATGTTCCGTTCCCACTTGAAGAGTTCGTCCCCCCCTTCGACGCGATGGACAAGGAAATATCCCCTGTCCGGGAGATAGAGCCGCCGCCGACATTCGGCGGCGACGGCTTTCTCGCGCTGTCGCCACTTTTTAGCCACGTCCTTGTCGCCCTGGCGCTCGGCCATGACGGCCAGCTTTTGCGCCGCCTGGATGAAGAGCGCCTGGGTGTAAATGGAGAAAGTCCGTCGCGTGCGGTCGGAAATTTTGATGGCCCGCTGGTCGGCATACGATCTTTCCACGTCGCCCCAATCGGCGGTGAAGCCGCTCCAGATCAATCCACAGGCAGGATCGAAGCGCCGTTTCCATACCCATTCCAGGGCTTTATCCAGCCGCTGCAGCCGAGAAATCCCGGCGACCGTCCCGGCCAGCCAGGAGGAGTCATTGAGGGCCAGTGGATATGCCGCCAGGACCAGCGAGCTCTCCTGGTCGCTTTCGACCGTGTTCTTGTCGCAGCGGCCGATGGAGTCGACCCAGTCCTGTATCTCCCCGGCCGGGGTTTGCGCGGCGAAAAATCGGTCGACGATTCCCTGCAGGTCGGCCAGGGGATAGAAGAACCGGGCGTAGGCCATCATGGTGGCCGTGTCGCGGATCCAGACCTGCGGATAGACCGTGCCGGCGGCAAAGCCGAACAGTTTTCCGCCACGGCGGATCTCGTTGTTGCGCAAGACCTGACGCAGCAGGTATTGCTCGCGGTCGAGCCAATCCCGGCCGCTTTCATAGTGGGTCGGCAGCCAGGCGGTTTTAAAATCCGACGAAACCAGCGGCAGCAGCCGCAGCTGCAAAAGACAGGAACTCCAATTTTTATCCCGGCCCCAGAATCCCCCTTCGCGGACCAGGTCCCATTCCAGAATATAGGAACCGGGTGCGAGGCTGAAATACGCCGGGACGGTGAAACGCGCCGTCGTCCATGGCCGAATGGCCACGGGCAGGGAGAAGCGTTGATTGTCAAAACGGACCATGCGTCCGGCCAGATCGCGGGCATGGAAGGAAATGAAAAAATTCTCGGCCGGGTCGAGTTTGAAAGTGGCTTGGTTGCGCACGACAAAATTCAACAAAACCTTTTCGCCTTGCCGCACCTCAGCCCGGGCCGGTTCGCAGGTGACCGCGACCTCGGCTCCCGGCAGCTCAAAAAAAACGAAAAGCAGCCAGAGGAAAACAACCGGAATTTTCCGAATTAAATTCATGGCTGACTTTTTTCCAGCAATGCCTTTTCGCGAAAAAAATCCTTTAGGTTCAGTTGCCAGTCAACCACCCGGAATCCCAGCTCCCGCACCACCTTGCCGTTGTCAAGGACGGCGCGCAACGGCCTAGCTGCCCTGGTCGGGAACTCCGAGGTCGAGACTGCCAACAGGGGGATTTTTTTTTCGATCCACCCGGACTTCAGCGCCAGATCCATGATGCAGGCGGCAAAGTCGAACCAGGGGATCACGCCGCCGTCGCAGTAATGGTACAAGCCATAGCGTTCGCTTCCGCTCTCGATCAGGCGCACGATGTTGCCGGCCAGAGCGGCGGCGTAGGTCGGCGAACCGAACTGGTCGTTGACCACGCGCGCCACTTCTTTCTCCCGGAAGATCCTCAGCATGGTATTGACGAAATTGTTGCCAAACACGCCGTAAAGCCAGCTGATGCGGAAGATGAAAGCAGATGGACAATTGGCCGTCAGCAGTTTTTCGCCTTGCCATTTGCTCTGCCCGTATTGTGACAGCGGCCGCGGCGGATCACTCTCCAGGTAGGGCCGGCGGGCGCGGCCATCAAAGACGTAATCGGTCGAAAAATGGACCAGCTTGGCGCCCAGCCCGGCCGCCAGCTTGGCCAGATTTTTCACTCCGGCGGCATTGACCCGGAAGGCGGCGGCGCTGTCGATCTCGGCTTGGTCAACGGCCGTGTAGGCGGCGCAATTGATGATCCAGGAAAATTTTTTGCCGCTGCTGAAAGCTTTTAGGGAGGGCCAGTCGCTGATATCGACTTCCCGGTCGCTGGCCGCAAAGGCGATGCCGCTTTTTTGCAGTTCCACGGCGATCTGCCGGCCCAGCATGCCTCGGTCACCGAGCAGCCAAATCCCGTTCGCAGCGCTCATTTCCCGGGAAAAGAAAGGGCCAGGCCGAAGCGCGGCTTCATGAGGACTCTTCCGCCACCCGCAGCAGGTAGTTGCCATAGCCGCTTTTTTGCAAGGGCGTCGCCAGCTTCCTCAGCTGGTGGCAGTCGATCCAGCCATTGGTAAAGGCGATCTCCTCGATGCAGGCGATTTTCAGGTCCTGGCGGTCTTCGATGGCCTTGATGAAGAGGGTGGCATTGACCAGGGATTCGTGCGTCCCGGTATCGAGCCAGGCAAAACCGCGCCCCAGGACCCGGACCCGCAATTTCCCCTTCGCCAGGTAGGCGCGGTTGATATCGGTGATCTCCAACTCGCCCCGTGCCGACGGTTGTATCGACTTGGCGATGGCGACGACCTGGGGGTCGTAAAAATACAATCCGACCACGGCCAGGTTGGAACGCGGATGCTGAGGCTTTTCTTCGATGCTCACGGCCTTACCGTTGCTGTCCATTTCCACCACCCCGTAGTGCTCGGCGTCCTTGACCGCGTAGGCGAAAATGGTCGCTCCCTCCTGGGCAGCCGCCTTTTTCAGCAGGTCGGTCAACCCGTGGCCGTAAAAAATATTGTCGCCCAAAATCAGACAGACAGGCTCCGCAGCGATGAACTCCTCGCCCAGCAAAAAAGCATCGGCCAGCCCACGCGGCTGCTCCTGGACCTTGTAGGTGAAGCGGGCCCCCAGTTGCTTGCCGTCGCCAAGCAGGGCCTTGAAGCGCGGCAAATCGGCCGGAGTGGATATGATTAAAATATCCCCGATGCCGGCCAGCATGAGAGTGGAGAGCGGATAGTAAATCATCGGCTTGTCGTAGACGGGAAGCAGCTGCTTGCACATCACCTGCGTGATCGGATGGAGCCGGGTGCCGTGGCCGCCGGCCAAGATAATTCCTTTCATTGTTCCACCTTATTGATCGGTTTTTTTGAAAATTTCATAGCTATTCCACCGTGACCGATTTGGCCAGGTTGCGCGGCTTGTCGATGTCGCAGCCCCGCTCCCGGGCGATAAAATAGGCGAAGAGCTGCAGCGGCACCACGTTCAAGATCGGCTGCAGGATCGGCAGCGTCTCAGGAACCCAGATCACGTCATCGCAGATGTCCTTGACCCGCGCGCAGCTCCGGCCGGCTATAGCCAGAACCCTGCCGTTACGCGCCTTGATCTCCTGGATGTTGTTGAGCATTTTGTCGAAGGTGCTGTCGGCGGATACAATGGCCACGGTGGGGAAATCCTCGTCGATCAGGGAAATGGGGCCGTGCTTCATCTCGCCGGCCGCATAGCCCTCGGCATGGATGTAGGAGATCTCCTTCAGTTTCAGCGCCCCTTCCATGGCCGTCGGGTAATTGAACTGCCGGCCAATGAAAAGAAAGTCCTCGTAGCGCGCATAGCTCGCCGCGACGGACCGGATATGCTCGCAGGCGGTCAAAATTTCGGCGACCTGGCCGGGCAATTTTTTTATGGCCTGGATCACTTCGCCGCCTTCATTGTAAGAGAGTCCCTGATAGCGTCCGATCAAAAGGGCCATCAGGGT
>Ga0315293_10001864_pt1 | contig 20377 bp, 15 predicted proteins | sample YL17G13_20_MG_FD_203071 | JGI IMG/M metagenome (GOLD analysis project Ga0315293, IMG submission 203071) | Sediment microbial communities from Yellowstone Lake, YNP, Wyoming, USA - YL17G13_20 | ecosystem: Environmental > Aquatic > Freshwater > Lake > Sediment | place: USA: Wyoming | collected... | reverse complement strand
TATAAGAAACTTTAAAGTAATACCAAACGGTGTTAATATTCCCGTAAAGTCTTTAAATTCAGATTATATTAAATCGAAAGGTTTAGAAAAATATAAGTATATCCTTGGAGTTGGACGGTTTCTCGAGGAAAAGGGATTTGATTACCTTATAAGATCCTTTGAAAAGGCCAGGGTCTGCAATTATAAATTGGTATTGGTGGGTGACACTGATTACCCTACTGATTATTCAAAAAGACTCAGGTCTCTGGCCAAAGAAAGTAATGTTGTTCTTACAGGATTTATTAAAGGTGAAAATTTGAAACAGATTTACTCCTTTGCCAGGCTTTTTATAATATCATCATATGCTGAAGGACACCCTATCGCTTTACTTGAAGCAATGAGTTATAATATTGATGTGCTTTCGAGTAATATTCCGGCAAATTTACAGGTTGGACTGGAGAATAATGATTATTTTCAGGTTGGTGATGAGGATGATCTGAAAGAAAAAATCCTGGCTAAGTTATCAGGAGAAAGGGAACGGAATTACGCAGATTTATTATCATCAAAATATAATTGGGACACTATTGCCGGGGAGACATATGGAATTTATAATAATCTTAAACCTTAAATATGAAACTTAAAGGAGGGGTCATTGGGCTTGGTAAAATGGGTATTTCCCATGCCGCAATCGTAAATACTCATCCATCTGTTGATATGGTTGCTGTATGCGACACTACAACAATTGTTCTGGATGTGTTCAGGAAATTCAGCAAAGTGAATCTGTACAATAATTATGTCAAAATGATAGATAACGAAAAACTGGATTTCGTGGTTATTGCAACGCCTACACGTTTGCATTACCCAATGGTAAAATATGCTCTTGAGAAGGGAATTAATGTTTTCTGCGAGAAGCCTTTCTGCCTGAGCACTAATGAAGGATGGGAACTTGAGCAGTTGGCTTTACAGACTGGATTGATCAACCAGGTCAGCTATCATAACCAGTTTGTTGGTACATTCCGGGAGTTAAAGAGACTGATGAAGGCAGGGGTCATGGGTGACATTATTCATTTTACGGGAGAAGCTTATGGCAATGTTATTACAAGCGAAAAGGGAGGCACATGGCGTTCAGACCCAAAAGAGGGGGGAGGATGTCTGCTGGATTATGCCTCACATGTCATTAACCTTGTACAGGAGATTTTAGGAAGACCTGTCAAAGCAAATGGTACCTTCCTGAAGAAAGTTTTTTCAACTACGGTTGAAGATGCAGTTTATTCAATGCTGATCCTTGAAAACGGGCTCAGCGGTGTGCTGCTGGTAAACTGGTGTGACGAAACATTTCGAAAAATGTCGACATCTTTGACAGTTCAGGGTAAAAAAGGAAAGATTATTTGTGATGCGACTGAAATCAAAATCTATCTGATTGAATCAAATACCAGGGAAGAACTTGATAAAGGATGGACCATAAAATATAACACTGATCTTGCAATTCCGGTCGATTTTAACCTGCGGGGTGAAGAATACAGTGCTCAGATTGATCATTTTATAAAGTGTGTGATCAATAAAAAACAAACGGATATAAACTCTTTCGAACAGGCTTTATATACCGACAAAGTAATTGAATTAATAATTGCAGATTCAAAAAAATAGAATAATGGACAGAGTGTTATTTGGTGATAATCAGTTTTTTGCTGTAAATCACATGTCTGATGAAAAATCTAGGGAGCAGGCAATCCGCTTTAGGGATGATGCTTCAATTATCCATGTGCTTGACCAGGCAAAGGAGGTTGGAATCAACACGTTCATGTGTACAACTCACGAAAGGATATCCAGTGTATGTGATCATATCCGCAGCCATCCTGAAGAATACAGAGGATTTAAATTGTATCCCTGTATGCCTTATGCTCACAAATATGCAAATGCAGTTACCGAATATGGCTATATCGGGACTATAAAGAAATATGTTCCGGGTAATCTGATTGGTACCTTTGCCAAAGGAGGACTTGCTTATGTCAGGAAAGACTTTATCAGTCTTATGGAATTGCTTGTCGATGCTGAAATGAAAATGTTCAAGGGGGTGGAAACGCCGGTAATTTTCATTCAGAATGTATTGGTTGATCTGATCCTTGGCCTGAAAATGTTTGAAGTTTTCAGAGAATATGATTTATATATCAGAAGAAAATACAATGCTGACCCAGGTTATATTACTATGAACCTGCCGGCAATGTATGATGCTCTTGAGTCAGTGGGAATTCAGAATCCGATAATATGCAGTTCAATAAATAAGATCGGATTCAGGATGTCAGGAGGCAAAGAACTTTACGAAAAATATTTAGCAGAAAAAATATTCCGTCCCATAGCAATGCAGGTATTGGCTGCAGGGGCACTGCGCCCAAAAGAGGCCATAGAATACCTTAGCAGGTTCCCCCGAATTGAATCTGTGCTTTTTGGAGCCTCATCTAAAAATCATATTCAGGAGACAAAAGAACTCATTGAGACTTATTTGGTTAAGTAAGCAATACTGTTTATTTAATAATCCTGATAACACCAAACCTGATTAATTTTATCAAAAGAAGGTTCACCCAATGGTAGTTTGAGTATGGACTTGCGAAAATCAAGAGTCAAATTATTTATTTGCCTGGTATTGGTTTTAGCTGTTTGTGTGATTTCTTTTTTTGTATCCGGATATTACTCAGCATCGAAGCCTGTATCGTATTTACCTTCTGTCGATACAGGTAATCTGAGTTCAATTCCTTCTGGTACAAACAAAATAGAATTAAAGACATCATGGTTTACTTTTACAGCGGATGAATCCGGGAATCTGGCAGTAAAGACTCCGGAAGGAGAAATCATTATGTCAGCCCTGGATTATTTTTCATCTTATGAGGGGATAAATGATACCTGGGGACTGAAAAACATTTCAGTCCAATTAAGCAATGACAGCACAATTTACATCAGGGGATCAGGACCTTCAGATGTATCAATTAATGAATCATTTACAATTCATAAAAAAGTTCCAAAAATAGATGTACGGATCAGAACTCAATATACTTCTGATGTTGTAATTAAAAGGGAGGCCTTAGTAGCTAAATTTGATGTCCCGGTAACAGAGGTTTACCTCAAGAACGGAAAAATAGATTCCGTACCATTTGATAGAGAATACTGGCTTCGGCACCAGGGTATGCGTTTTGGCACGGGAACAAGATCTTCACTGATTTACAACACACCGAAAGTATCTTCTCTTCAGCTTGATTCAAAAAAAAGTCTGCTTTTTGTGAATCTCGAGTATTATTTAGACCATCCTCATATCAATATACCTTATCAGAAAGACGGTGGAGGCCGGTGGGATGATCTATCTGCGGCATATTACAGTGCGGGAACGGAAAGGGAAAATTATTTCTCAATTTCTTTTGGCAGTCTTCCTCAGGTGACACCAAGATTATTGCAGGTTCCCTATGGATATAAAGCAGGATATGTCTTTACAGAACATGCTGATGGTGGTAATCTCAGAACACACCAGGCAGCCTATTTTGGAGCTGAAGATATCACAAACATCAGTGATGCTAAAGGAGGCTTTGCTGGACATAAGATCCCTGTGACCAAAAGTGTTTTCTATATTGATTCAGCAAACACCATGGCTGGTTCATCAATTATCAACAAAACGGACAGAAAACAATTTCTTGGTTTTCTTGACCAGTTGTACTCAACAGGATTGTATGAAATTTGTTTACACACGCCTGAAGATTATAATTCCAGCAGGGATTTAATGAATGAGTCCATTAAGTTTATGAAGGAGAGATTTGACTCAAAGACCTGGATCGACCATGGGATGTATGACGGAAAAATGAATCGCGAATCTTTTGTTTGTGACGGATTAAATCCCGGTTCTGAATATTATGCTGCCGATCTTTGGAAACAATATGACACCCGCTTTTTTTGGACACCGGCCGTAGAGGAAATTGATAAATCCAAGATTTCTCCGTCCCAAAAGATGAAGGAGGGTAAATTTTTTGGAGCATATGTTGACTTCTGGAAACACTATTTATCTTCTGAAGAGTTAAGCAGAATGAATTTTCTTGGGGCATCTAAAGAATTGATCAGACGTTATTTAAACGAAGGAGAACTGAATTCCCTTTTACCAAACAAAGGCAATGCTTATCCGACTCCACTTTTCTGGCAACATCCAACCAGAACAAAAGACTTTTATTCATGGAAAACCGACTACGTAAAGGATTACGGCAAACTCGGCAACAGAAAGCCTGAAAAAGCCCTTAAAAGGGAACAAGAACAACTTGATTTGCTTTTAAAAAACTGGGGCGTTTTTATAAACCATGGATATTTTGTCCGGAACCGTGAAGGTCATAGCATTTTTAAGGAATCCAACGGTAAGATTGTTATAAATCCTTATTTTGACAAAATACTTGAGATAATGGCTGGGTTAAGGGATAATGGAGATTTATACATAACGACTACAAGGGATTTGCTGGATTACTGGATGCTGATCGACAATGTTACTTTTGAATATATGTCCGATGGAAGTATTATAGTATTTAACCTGAATGACAAACCGATTAAAGGATTGTCATTAGCATTGCATGCCAAAAATGTCCGGTTGAATGGTGAAATTCTCAAAAGTAAGAATATAGAGGAAGATACTGTCATTTGGTTCGATATTCCCGCAAAAAGCAGTGTAAGTCTTCAGTTTGAGAAATAACCGGAAGACAAATCAGGTAAACCGTGCGGTTTTTGGTAACTCCTCTGGGTGCAAAATGAAATTTATCGCCTGTAATAGTGAAAAATATTTATAAAGCTTAATTGTTTTCAATGCATTTCTGAACCTGACAATTCTGAATCGATTGTCAGGTTTTTTTTTTATCTTTGAATTTACTTGATATTTGTATTTTTGTTAATAGAATGAACTTCAGCTGATTGCAAATTATACCAATTATCATGAGTTATGTTAAAAGTATCTGGGAAAGTATAATTAAGATTCTGATGTTGAAAGTCAGTGATGAAAAAAGAATCAGGTACTTGCGTAAACTTGGAGTGAAGATAGGACAACGATGCAGGATAAGGACCATGTCGTTTTCCACTGAACCATATCTTATTGAAATAGGTGATCATGTTGCCGTTGCAGCAGGAACTCAGTTTATCACCCACGATGGTGCAACCTGGTGCTTTGAGGATGATGTTGAGGGGGGAGGAATATTTGGTAAGATTGTGATAGGCAATAATGTTTTTATTGGTATAAATTGTATACTTCTTTCAAATACATCAATCGGGGATAACTGTATTGTCGGTGCCGGTAGCGTTGTCAGAGGACATTTCCCGGAAAGTTCTGTTATTGCAGGAAATCCGGCTCAGATAATATCCAAAACTGGTATACAGAGGATGATGTCGCGACAGAGCCCCGGACTGCTTAAGACGCGAAATTTTACAGTTTCTCAAAAAGATGAACTTGTCAAGAAACATTTTGGAATTGTTTAGTTGACTCCCCTCAATCCTAATCTCGCCGATTTTTAAATCGGTTACTAAAAAAACATAGTTCATAACTTTTTTCTTATAAATCACTTTTTGACCAAGATGTGATTTAATGCTATGAATAACTTAAAAATGTTGATATATTATCAAAAATCATTGACTAAGAAATTTTTATTGTCTATTTCATGCAGGATTTTGTTTCATAATCATTTGATATGGGATTATTAAAATCATAATTTTACTTGTGTCGAAATGCATTTCTGTATGGACTATTTGTATTTAAAATTAGATCCAGAAAAAAATCCGGTGCGCCTGAAAGGTATAATTTCAAGTTTAAATGATTGCCTCAGCAAGTTATTTATGGGTCTGATGAGAAATTGTCTGATTCTTGTTCTGTTATTCTCTAACTTCCTGGTACAAGGCCAGACAAAGAAGGTATTGTTTATCGGTAACAGTTACACTTTGACAAACAACATGCCTCAGATTACTGCAAACATTGCAAGTTCCGCAGGCAATCAACTTATTTTTAGTTCTTCTGCAATACCAAGTTATTCTCTTCAACAGCACTTCTTAAATACTGGCACAATGGGTTTAATAAGACAGGGAGGTTGGGACTATGTTGTTTTGCAGGAGTATAGCCAATATCCTTCTGAACCGCTATCATGGGTTGAAAGCAATGTCTATCCATATGCCCGGAATCTGGATCAAGAAATAAATACTTACAACAAGAATGCAGAAACCATGTTCTACATGACCTGGGGAAGAAAAGATGGTGACGCTTCAAGGTGCTCAAGGCTTCCCCAGGTATGCACATATATTGGTATGGACAATCTGACCAGTGAACGTTATATGTATATGGCCCAATCGAATCAGGCAGTTGTATCCCCTGTCGGGGCTGTTTGGAGATATATCAGGGTTAATTATCCCACTATTGAGCTATATGACGCTGACGGGAGTCATCCTTCAGCCGCAGGTTCTTACGCAGCAGCCTGCTGTTTTTATACTGCTGTTTTCAGGAAGGATCCTACTTTGGCTACTTACAATTTTATACTCGACCCAACTGTTGCTTCAAGAATCAGAACTGCAGCCAAGCAGGTTGTATTCAATAGTTTATTAACATGGTATATTGGAAGCTATGACAAATATACTGTTACCGTCAACGCGGGGACTGGTGGAACAATAAATCCGGCAGGAACACAATCTGTGAATTATGGGGCAAACCTCACTTTCAGTATATATCCTGGAACCGGATACAGGATTTCCGATGTGAAGGCTGATAATGTTTCACTTGGCGCTGTGTCCTCTTATACATTCAGGAATATAACATCCAATCGTTCAATCTCTGCAACGTTTGTCCCCTTTGCAGGTTCAATTACTGCAAGTGCAGGTGCGGGGGGAGAAATCAGCCCGAAAGGATCCATTATGGCGAACTATGGTACTAACAGGTCTTTTACTATAACTCCTGAAAAGGATTACAGAATAGCTGACCTTATCGTTGATAACGGGTCTGTTGGTGCTGTAAATTCCTACACTTTTTATAATATCACTTCAAATCATACGATTTCGGCATTTTTTGCTAAATTGACTTACAGCATTACAAGCAGCTTCGGTAACAATGGACACATAAATCCTTCCGGAACAATAGTGGCAACATCCGGTGCAAATCAGGCATTCACGATTGAACCTGATAAAGGTTATCAGATCGAGAATGTGATTGTTGATAACATTCCTTCAGGTATTATTTCACAATTTACTTTTATTGACATCAAATCAAACCACGTTATCTCTGCAACATTTAAGCCACTAATATATTATTTAACGGGAAGTGCAGAACACGGTGGTGTAATCAAACCTTCAGGTCTTGTTACCATAAATTATGGAGGTGATCTGACCTATTCAATTACACCAGACAAAGGCTATCAGATAGCAGATGTACTTGTTGATAATGCATCAGTAGGAGTAGCTTCAAATTATTCTTTCAGAAATGTAACCTCTGGCCATTCTATTTCCGTTCGGTTCAAGCCCATAACATATACTATAACTGGCATCTCAGGACCTGGAGGGTCTATAAGGCCTGAAGGAAATGCAAAAGTAAATTACGGTGATGATCAGTCTTATACTATATTACCCGATTATGGTTATAAAATGTCTAACCTGATAGTTGATTATCATCCCGTCTATATAACATCAAATGAATTCTCTTTTAATAATGTCACACAAAATCATACCATTTTTGTAACCTTTTCAAAGATAATGACTTATGTCATTAAAACCGGATACCTTAAGAACGGCTCAATTTCTCCTGCCGGAGGCACTTCAGTCTTTGAAGGATCTGATCAGTCTTATACTCTTATTCCTGCCCCCGGTTACAGAATTTCCAAAGTGTTTATCGACACAACATTAATCAGTCCTGTTTCTGAATATACTTTCCGTAATATTTCATCAGATCATTTTATTTCAGCGACATTTTCATCATCGGTTGAACCGGATATATATCCCAATCCTTTCAAGCATGAGTTTAAAATCAATATCAGGTCACCCTATGATTATAAGTACGAAATCAGTATTATAAACCTGGCCAACAAAGTAGTATATCAGAATCGGGAGATACCCGCAAATACTACGATTACAATAACACCCGAGATCTCGCCAGGGTTTTACATTCTTAATATTTATCACAAAGGGGAAAAAGCAGCATTCGTCAGGATCGTAAAGAACTAGATCTCTCAGATTAACTCGGCTCTTTCATCAGTATCTATAAGCTCGATATTCAATCCATAACGGGCTAGCAGAAATGCTATATCATGGTTTTTGAATGCCTCTCCGGGCTGAGGCGGTACAAGAGTAATCAATCCTTTATCCTTTAATTCTTTAAGTCCGGCCTCAATGTTATCGCACCTAAAACAGATGTGATGAAATCCGCCGCCCCGGCTAACGAAATTTACAAGAGACTGATTATCTTTCAGGGGTTCAATGATCTTCATTGTCAGGCTATTTTCTTTTTTTAAAAAGGCCACTTTAACTTTCTGCAGGGAATTAATAACGATACCAGTCATCTGCTTGTAGCCAAATACCTTTTCCCAATAGGCTATTCCCTCCTCAATGTCCTTTACCGCAATACAGATATGATCAATTATCATCTCAGAGTTTACCTTTAATTTTTTTCCCGGTTGCGCTGATGACCAGCTGTTCCTTTAATTCAAAGATCCGAGGGACCTTATAAAGTGCCAGATGCCTGGAGCAATGCTGTTTAATCATAGCAAGCATTGTTTCTTTTCCGTTTTCAGCCCTGATTACGATAGTAGCTTTAAGGGCTTCCCCAAGCAGTTCATCTTCGACTCCTTCAATTGTACAATCAATGACTTCGGGAAGTTCAAGGATTACTGCTTCGATCTCCTTGGGGCTTATCCTTTTACCGCCTACTTTTATTATTTCTTTTTTCCTGGCAGTAAGGAAGATATAACCATCATTATCGACGGTACCAAGATCGCCTGTGTAAAGCCACCCGTTCCGGATCGTATTTCTGGTTCCTTCTTCATCTCCAAAGTATCCAAGCATTATATTATCGCCACAGGCAATAACTTCACCGATCTCTCCCGGTTTTATTTTTTCTCCTTTTTCATTGATCACTTTTAATTCCACGCCTGGGATACCCTTGCCCATTGACCCTTTCTTGACTTCATAGAGTTCCGGAGGAAGGTAAGACAAACGGGCTGTCGCCTCTGTCTGTCCGTACATAACGATAAATATTATCTCAGGATGGCTGCTCTTGAATTCATCAATGAAAATAGGGGCAAGTTTTCCTCCGGCCTGGGTAACATACTTAAGATCGGGGAACTTTGTAGTTTTGAAATTATCTGATTTCCTCAGCAAAATTTGGAAATGACTCGGTACACCTGCAAACCCAGTGCATTTATAATCAAGAAGATTGTTTATTATACTGCCCAGAAAAATGAACGAATTATTAAAAACAATCGAACCTCCAACGCGTAAATGTGTATGAAGAAGGGATAATCCGTAACAGTAATAGAATGGAAGAACAACCAGCATCCTGTCATCCTGATTCAGCTTAAGATAAGTTATTATAGAATCGGTATTGGCGATCAGGTTCTTATGCGAGATCATTACTCCTTTAGGTATACCTGTTGATCCTGATGTGAATATTATTTCAGCGCATGCCTTACCATCAAAGTTTTCTTCTTTTTCAGTAAGCGGTCCCTTGAACTCATCTTTTCCGATTGTATCGGGGAAGATGCATTTGACAGCGCTGGCTGTTATTTTCTGTTCAATGTCCCTTGTCATGAATATCATGACCGGCTTTGTCAATCCGGAAATATATTCCAGATTCTCTTTTTCAATGTTCGGATCGAGAGGTATACAGACATTGCCTGATTTGATAATCGCAAAATAGGCTTTAAGGAAGAACCTGTTATTCACAGACAGGAGCAGAATATTCTTATTGCTGCCAAATTCCTTTCTCAGCCAGGAGGCAAGATGGAGTGAAGAACTGTAAAGTTCTTTAAATGAAAGGTTATCCTTTCCAACTAAAAAGAATTTCTCAAGATTTGATGTCTTCTCAAAAAAGTAATCAAAGGCATTCATTATTGTAAGTCTTAATTATGTTCCAAAATAATCCTTTACAGGAGGCATTCTTAAGTATTCCGTTGTTTTGCGTTTCCGTTCAAAGTTCCTGAACAGGGCGTCAACTCTCTCATCCGTTTCTCCCATTACACTGGCAACCTCGTGCGACGTATAGCCATTCTCATATCCGTACCAGTAGATGTCCATAAGTCTGAACGGAAGCTGGTAAAAGAACTCTTCCTGGGTTTGTGTCGCAGAATAGGTATCTGTTGTCGGAGTTCTTTCAATTATACGTCGAGGGACTCCAAGGTATTCAGCAAGCTGATAAACCTGCGTTTTATAAAGGTTGCCTATAGGCATCAGATCAGCACCTCCGTCTCCATACTTTACAAAGAATCCCTGTTCCTGCTCGTGCTTATTCGGTGTTCCAATTACTGCATAATGCAGAGCTTCGGCATGATAGTACAAAATTGACATCCTTGATCTCTGCTTAAAGTTTGAAGCAGCAACAATCTGGAGGTATTCCCGGGCATGAAGCATTCTATCCTGCTGTACTCCTTTTTCATCAATAATACTAAGCGTAAAAAGAGGCGGAAGATTATTGTACAGGCCGCTCTGCCTTATACCAATCTTCATCTTGTATGTTCTTGGATCATATTCCGGGAATACCCTTTTGACAGCTTCATCGCGTCTGTCATAGCATTTAAATCCGTCAAGTGCGCCGGTTATTACTTCCTTAACGGTTTTAACCCCGAATTTCCCGGCAAGTTCAAGTGCCAGTTCTTCGCTGTCAGGACTTGAATCCTTCTCAGGCATTATTATTCCCATAACCTTATCAGCTCCAAAAGCTTTGACAGAGAGAGCCAGACAAACTGAAGAATCAATACCGCCGCTGATCCCTACCACTGCGCCTGTTCTTTTAAAATTGACTAAAATATCCTGCTGAAGCTTACCGGTTATCTCGCTGGTTGCCGTTTCGACATTTTCAAGCAGGATAATCTCCTTTGAAAAAGGTTTTCTTGAACTCATAGGTTTTATTATATCTCGTCAATTACTTTCAGATTATTTAATTTTCCTGATACTAGATCTTCATTATGTCTTTCAATAAACTGATTATGAAGAAGATGTGTAGAAATAACAGAAGCAAGCACCATGTCTTCAACTTCTGATGAATTTCCGGTTTTCTCTATTTTCTGAAGCAGGATTGAAATTGAACTATAATCGAAGATACCGGCTTTGCTGAATGCTTCCGGAGTGAGTATCTCTTTAATATATTCAGGAGGCTTCTTCAGGAAGAATGCGCTTTTAACAGGTGCTCTGTAAGCTTGTTTGGAACGTTTAATTATTGATTCCGGGATCTTATCTTGCATTAATTTCTTGAGCAGATATTTCTCATTAAGACCATTAAGCTTAAAATCGCCGGGCAGCTGATTGCAAAATTCAATTATGCGGTAGTCAAGAAATGGATATCGTCCCTCCACCGAATTAGCCATTGCCATCCTGTCGCCCTGGGAAGAGAGAAGATAACCTGACATGAATATTGATGTCTCAAGCCACTGGGACTTTTCAAGATAATCCCATTTATCAAACCCTTGCGGAAGTTTTTCCTCCAGGTTTTCCAGCGGAGAATATCCGTTCAGTTCTGATTTTATCTGAGCAGAAAAATGTTTCTTGATATGGTTTGAATTATTCCATCTTAACAGATGCGAATAAAATGGATTATTTATCTCCTCAAGCTTATATCCGTAAAACATTTTAAGGATTGCAGGATTTGCCTGTTTCATTTGCGGCAGGTAGGGGTAAAGCTTTGTAAGCAGACGCGGGCGTAATGCTGAATCAGGTTGTTTGGCCCAGAATCTTCTTATTTTGGCCTCCTTGAAAATATCATAGCCTGCCAGCATTTCATCGGCTCCTTCTCCGGTGATAACCACCTTTATATTGTTTTTTCTGACCAGCCTGGATAACAGGAACATTGGGGCAGGAGCTGTTCTGGTGATTGGTGTCTCCGTATGCCAGATCACTTCAGGGAAGCTTTCTGATATCTCTTCAGATGTGCAAACGATTGATTTGTGCTTTGTATTAAGGAAATTTACAGCTTCATTCTGATAACCTGTTTCATCAAAGGTCACATCATCAAAACCAATAGAAAAAGTATTAAGTATTCCAGGTTCAATTTTTTTAATATATGCAACGGTTGAGCTCGAATCAATTCCTCCGCTTAAGTATGCAGCTACTTCAACATCTGCTCTTAACCTGATTTTCACGGCATCGTAGAACAAGTTATGAAACTGCTCCAGTGCTTCTGAGAATTGGATGGTTTTAAGACTGTCATTAAATTGAAGCTCCCAGTATTTTTTGATTGTGATTCCTTTCCTGTTGTAAATAAGAAAATGCCCCGGAGAAAGTTCAAATACATCTTTAAAAGCTGTACCGGGCGTAATTGCAGTCCAGAATGTATAGATCTGTGATAGGTTCTTATTGGAGAATTCAGGAGATATTTCTTTCTGAACAAAAAGAGACTTGATTTCAGAAGCAAATGAAAAGCCTTTTGCAGAAGAATGATAAAAAAGAGGACGGATACCAATTCTGTCGCGTGCAATGAAAACCTCTTCTTTCAGCTTATCCCATATAGCAAAGGCAAACTGCCCGTTTAACATTGATAAGCATTCTTTCCCATAAACTGAATAGAGCTGAACAAGAACTTCAGTGTCGGAATGGGTTTGAAATACATGACCTTGTTTCAGCAACAAATCCCTGAGCTCAGGATAATTAAAGATCTCACCGTTAAAGACAATCCAATAGCGGCCAGAGGGATCAGATAGAGGCTGTTGCCCTGTAGAAAGATCGATAATGCTTAACCGGACATTCCCGATTGCGGCAAATGGAGAAAGGTAAATGCCGCTTTCATCAGGGCCACGGTAATTTATAGCGCAGAGCATCGCTTCGATTACAGGTTGGCTAGCCGCTTTGCCTTTGTAATCTATTATTCCTGCGATTCCGCACATGTTTAATTGCTGTTTTTGCGAATTATGAAATCTGTGATAGCATTAATTGATTCAAAATTCTCCTCAACCAGATCTGAATCTGTTGTCTTGATCCCAAAATTTTCTTCGAGATAGGTAATCAGGACAACAAAGCCCATGGAATCAAAATAACCTTCTTTAAATATTAGAGAATCATCTTTGATCTTATCCTTATCTACAAAAGTGGACTGCTGTATATATTCCTTGACTTTGCCCCTTATTGCAATTGCGTCGGTGCTCATAACTAATTAATTGAATAATAATAAATGACTAAAAAATTAAATAAATGAATTAGTTCTTTATGTAATAATTGCTGTAATGACGATATGAACTTTTGTGCAGGTTCAGATCGTTGTACACAATGTCATAATTATTCAGCTTGTTTGATTTCAGACTAGCAATGACATTGGCGAAAATGTCTTTTCTTGTGTAGTTATTCCTAATAACCATCAGTACCTTCGATGCATATTTCATCATCAGGATGGCATCGGCAACAATTCCAACCGGTGTTGTATCAATAACAATATAATCGTATTTAGTCTTCAGATAATTTACAAGATTGTCAAGTACACCTGATTCCATCAGCTCTGAAGGATTAGGAATAACAGGACCTGCAGAAATAAAATCGAGATTGGTGATGGTGGTATTATTTATTATTTCTTCAGCCGAGGCCTTTTTTATCATATAATTTGAAATTCCCCTTGTATTATCTTCTTTTAGCTTAATATGAAGAGTGGGTCGTCGTAAATCACAGTCGATAAGTACTGTTTTATACCCGACCGATGCAATTGATGATGATAGATTAAGTGAAACAAAGCTTTTACCATCCTGCGGTTGTGAAGAAGTAATTAGAATAACCTTCGACTTTTCATGGTCAGATTTCAGGAAAAGACTGCTCCTGAGATTCCTGAAGGACTCGGAAATTGCTGACTTCGGAAACTCAGCTACTACTAATTCACTCTTCAGGTTGTTACTGTAGATCACACTCATTACAGAACGGTGGAGCATGTATTCTGCATCATTAATACTCCTTATCTTGTCATCGAAGAAGTCTCTTATCATCAGATAAAGCGTTGGCAGAAGTAATCCAAAGAACAGGGCCATTATAAGATTAACGGCTTTATTTGGTGCAACGATTTTAGAAGTGATTGTTCTGGCGGGTTCTACAATTTCATAATCAGGACGGGTGGATGCCAGAGAGATCTGAGCTTCAGATCTTTTCTGAAGGAGGAAAGTATAAATTTCATCATTCAGGTCGAACTTCCTCTGCATACTGACCATATTCATTTCGGTTCGGGGCAGACTCGTAGCCTCCCTTGAGAGCTTATCCTGACGGTAGTCAAGCTCATTTAGAGAAAGAGTAAGTGTGTTAAGATTGTTTGTGAAATTCTCCAGAATAATTTGTTTCTGCATATTTATCTTGGAATCTACCTGACGGATAAAAATGTTCTTTTCCGGATTGCTTCCCTCAACTTGTGCTGACCTCTGGGCAGTCAGATCATTCAAGTTTGTAATAAGTTGATTTATTATCGGATCGTCGACGTTCATTGCTGAAGGAGGAGTGAGGCCTGCAACGTCCCTAGCGGCCTTAAAATAGTTTATCACATAGATATAGTATCTTTCCTGTACCTGAAGGTTGGCACGTTCAGCCTCAATCGCGGTCATCTGTTCATAGATACGCTGACCCTGAAAACTAAGATCCATTACCTGGTTCGCCGATCTGTAATTTCTCAGTGTAGATTCGGATCTAACCAAAGAATCCGATATATCTGAAATCTGATTATCAATAAAGTTTACTGTATTTCTCGCTGCGTTGTTCTTTTTTGCAAGATTCTCTTCAAGGAATGTATTCAGATAACGGTTAATAAAAGTTATAGTTTTATCAAGATTACTTTCGGAGAACTTAATGTTAATAATTGATGCTAAAGGAGATGCTTTTTCGACTTTAAGGTTTTTCAGGTATGTTTTAGCAAGAAAATCGAGGTGATTAAGCTTAAAATAGAATTGTTCCTTTTTAGGTGGTTTCTTATTAGGTGTTTTCTTATTGAGATTTTCTTTGTTTAATGACACTGAAAACTTAAATACTCCATTGGTTATAGTTTCATTGAACTTGCAAATAGTATCTATCTCAACAACATTATCCGCACTTATTATCTGATTATCAACGAAGTTATAAAACGAAACCTTCTTTTGAGAAACCGTAAGCCTGAATGAGGATTCATTAAGAATTACAACGTATATTTTTGCACCTAATGGTTGAATATGTGATTTATCAATACTGACTGTGAATGGTGATGTGCCGAATAGCTCTTCGGTCAATTTGAATATTTTTCTGTATTCCCTGTGATAGCTGGTTTCAAGATTCATACTGTGTACAGTAGAATAAACCAGTTCATAAGAGCCTAAATTGGTTATGTCATTTTCAATATTATTCAGTGATTCAAGGGATTGCAAGCTACTAAACAGCTGATTAGAACTAAGCATAGAGGAAGTTTTATTTTCGACCGGGCTTAATGAAGCTGTTGCCTCATATGCTTTACTTGCTAGCTGGTTATATAAAAGAGCAATTGTTAAACAAATTATTATCAATGCAATATATAAATATTTTAATGAAGCAACCTTTAATAGAAAGTACTTTAATGGGGCTATTGATGAATCCGGTTCTATTGTCTTTAACATTGTCTTTTATTAATTACTTGGACCTAAATGTAAATTAGCAAATAGCAACACTGCAATCAACGTTGTAATCGATGTCAATATTGTTGTATACGTTATATTTGAATAGCTCGATGATATTGATTTCAATGGTTCAACTACAACAACATCATTTGGAAATACATAATAGAAATCCTTGCTGGCAATTTTTGAATCCGAAAGATTCAGCTTATGATGCATGATCCTGTCGCCTTCCTGCCTGATCAGTATGACATTCTTCCGGTTACCGTAACGGGTCAGTCCACCTCCAAGTGCCAGTGCTTCATATATATTCAATTTATCCTGTGAAAAGGAGAAGATACCCTGTTCCTGAACCTCACCCAGAATAGAAACCTGGTTATCTATAAATTTTACTATTATTGTCGTATTGGCCACATATTCACTAAGCGCTTTCTGAATTTTCTTCCCAGCCTCCGAAAGTGTCATTGATCCAATGTTTATTTTCCCTACAAACGGGAAGTCTATATTCCCGGCTTCATCAACAAGATATCCAACAATGCTATTGGAGGAAATAGAGTAGCGGGCTTCTTCGGGATAAGCAAATATCTCTCTTGTCTGTGGATCAATACTCAGGATTCTGATGTATAATCTGTCGAAAGGAAGGATGGTCTTTTGGATTTTGGGATTGACCACAGGTTTTTCCAGTTCATCAATATCATTAAAATAGCTTAGCTGTTTTGTGGGAACGCAAGAACTGATGAATACCATCAGAAGCATGGCAAAACATATTTTGCCACCTGAGAATGTTACTTTTTTCATAAATGGGCTTAATAAGATTTTCAAATTCCTGTTCTTTGGAAGACAGTTTTTATTGTTTTAAACAAAATTACAAAATCCAAACGAGGTGACCAATTGTCGATATATGCCAAATCCATTTCCATCCATTTTTCAAACTTTACGTTGTTACGGTCCGGTATGATCTGCCAGAAGCAGGACAAACCAGGTTTTACAGATAAACGTCGTAACTGCCATCTTTTGTATTGCTCTGTCTCACTTTTTAATGGCGGGCGAGGTCCGATCAGTGACATTTCTCCCTTTAGAACGTTGATTAACTGGGGTAATTCATCAAATCCTGTTCTCCTCAAGAACTTACCTATTGATGTAATTCTCGGATCATCCTTTATTTTAAAGACCGGTCCGTCCATTTCATTTTTTGATTCAAGATCGACACGTATCTTATCTGCATCCACCACCATTGTTCTGAATTTATATAAATCAAATTGCCGTCCACGTAATCCTACTCTTGCCTGCCGGTAGATCACCGGCCCTTTTGAGGTCAGCTTTACCAACAATGATATAATCAGCATCAGGGGAGACAGAATAAACAATAGAATTATCGAAAAAGTAATATCCATGAATTTCTTGGAAGCAAGGGCAGCTGGTTTGTAAGGAACATTAATAAACGTCAGAAATTTCTCATTTCCAATCACAGATGTAAATGCATTGGTGAGGTTAAGCTGGATATCACGGTACTTTAACCTGAAAACAACACCCAGCTCTTCACACGATCTCATCGTTTTCCTTACTTCTGAAGGATTTACCTCCTTTTTAATATATATTACCTCATCGATAGTATCAACCTCCATAAGGTCATTAATTATCATTTTCGATTTCTCAGGTAATATTTTATAGATCCGTCCATACTTTTCAGTAAGAAGATCGGAGCTGGAAAAAATGAAAATTATCCGGTATCCCCAGTCTATATTCAGACGGAGATCTTCAATGAAGGGTATGGAAGTGTCATCTGCTATCAGTACAATATTCACATAATTAAATCCCTTGGACCTATAAATCTTGAACACCTTGTATTCCAGTGTTCTTGCAAACAGCAAAAACAGGAATCCGATAAAAGCAAACTCAATTAGAAATAACCTGGACAGGTAGCCTAACTTGAAGACGAAATAAAATACAAGCAGGATGACACTAACTGCAACTGCCGACTGGATATATTCAAAAAACAGAGTCCGGTATCTTTTTGTTCGGGGTATCTCAGTTGCATTAATTATATATAAAGTGATCAACCAGATCGGCAGGATTGACAGAAAGATCAATGTCAGATCCTTTCTTTCGAAAAAGAAGAAATCACCCTGACCGAGATAGTTAAGCAAGAATGCAATCTGGAATGAAAAGGCAATTGCAAGGATGTCAATTATCCCAAGTATAATATTAATAAGGTTCCATCTCCTGAGAAACGGAATTATTTTAAGACGGATTAATGTATTGAATACATCCATAATTTTACAACCTGACAGGACAGATGTTTGCTTTTACAAATATCTTACCAAAAACTGACATATTTAATGTTAATTCTCATCAATAGTGAATACAGATTGTTGATAACTTATTTTATTCACCCGGTCTCCTGATATTCTGGGCATAAAAATATGTCATCCCGTTTATATCAGTGAAGTCATTGACTTTAAAGCCATGATCTTCCAAAAGTTTTGTAATACCTTTCCTGGACAAGCTCCTGTCACCCCTGGAATCAAAAATGTTAATAAGACCGTTGAAAAATTTTGCGGACCTGTAAAATGTAGCCCCATTACCGTTTTGGCAGGTGTTCTTAAAGCACCCGACAAAATATGCTTTTGAAGGCAAAATTCTGTAAAGAGTATGAAAAAAGCTTTCAAGATGTTTAACCTGGTTAAGTTTCTTAAGGTTGATCAACGTTCTGATTCCCTTCAGGTCGTTGTGATCATAATAATAATGGTGCATTGAAGAGAGAACCATCAGATTGGGTTCTTTGGCAAGTCCTATCAGTTTAAGGTATTGAAAAAAATCATCACCTCCCTCGGAAAGGATATTTTCCATGATAGGATTTAATCTTGGTCCATCACCTGAAATTAATTTCTCATCGAAGTTCTGACCAGTGAGTTTGTCACTAATATTGGTTCTTCCCGAAACTGAAATATGTTCCATTTTTTTAAATTTGATAACGAGGTAAAAGTATAGAATAAGGGTAGTGATGTCAAGTAGCATGAGCCCAATTAATGGGCAAATCCGATATTATTATATAGAGTTCGTCTTTTAATAGCTCACGATTATCTACTCTGAACAGCTGTTGAAATAAGAAATATTGGCTTACGTCAAATCGAATACTAAATTTACAGGGAATTCTGATGTAAATTTGGGGAAATCTGATTGTCTGATGACTTAAACAACAGATAATCAATCCTTTAAAAAGGGGACTTTTCTCTGTTTTAAACCAGGAAAAGGTTACTTATGTTTTGACAAATGACTTTGTAAATTAGATTAAAAAAACCTGTTTTAAAGATGATTTGGATAGATTACTCGTAACAGAGGTGCGGAAAAAAGCAGATTGGCTGATTATCCAGAAAATTATGATCGGTAAATTTCTGCCTGTGATTACTTTAAAACGATAGAAAAAAAGTACCCTTCTCCTTAAGCGGTTTCCTTATAACTTTCTGCACAGAAGAAAGTGATGCTGCTTATTTCAGTCATATCAACTATCCTGAAGTCATGAGATTCCAGTAGTTTGATAACATCCTTCCTGGTCATAAATCTGTCAGTTTTGGAGTCTATCATATTAATGAGACCGTTCAGTAATTTAAATGACTGATAAAAGGGAACAGAAATTCCGCCACGGATCTTGTTGTCCTTAAAACATCCAACAAAATTTGCTTTGGAGGGAAGCACGCGTAAAACATTTGACAGGAAAGTATCAATATGATTTATCTCATTGAGCTTCTTAAGATTGATCAGTGTTTTGACACCTTTAAGATCATTGAAATCATAATAATAATGATGTATTGATGATAATATCATCAGATTAGGGTCCTTACCCAGGCCAAGCCAGTTTATGTAGTGGTAGAAATTCTCACCGCCCTCTGCCAGCAGATTATCAAAAACAGGATTATTCTGATTATCATCCATGGATCCACTGTTATCTCCCGTAGTTATCTTAACGGGTTGATAATTAATTATTTCGTTTTTATATTTAGCATTAGGCTTTTCCATCAACCGGATCTGGTTAATCCGATCATAAAATTAGCAATAAAGAGCATAGCTGACAAACTTATGTTTTACCTGTCAACATTATACCATGGGATAAAAATATGGTTATTCTGAGAAAAGATAATGTTTATCAATTAGTCCATGATATTCATCAATAAAAAGTGTTCGTTTGTCAAAACATGCATAAAATTTATAAGTGGATTTAAGGAAATTTAACATTCAAAATAACTTTTTTGATCTAATGTTCAAACAATCAGAGAAATGAATCAATTAAATACTACACTTAACCTGTTAAACCAAAAAAACATTATTTTGACCAATAGTCATTTTATTAGGATAAACAACAGCCCCGCCTTGGAGGCCGGGTTCATGTCTTGAGGCGTCTTTTTTTATTTAGCGATTACCATGGAGAATCTGTATAATCAGGTGCTTTCCACACTAATTGTCTGCAACATTTTTCTTTGTAATAATCTGTATTGAGTTTCCATCTCTACCAGCTAAATTCAGCATGCTGTGATAAGGAATTGAATGAATCCAACTATGATGGCTCGTTACTGCTTCAGACCTGCAACAGCCTTTTTTGCTGCTTCGAGATGAAGATATACTTCGTGATTATAGATAGGTTT
>Ga0315293_10001860_pt1 | contig 20392 bp, 16 predicted proteins | sample YL17G13_20_MG_FD_203071 | JGI IMG/M metagenome (GOLD analysis project Ga0315293, IMG submission 203071) | Sediment microbial communities from Yellowstone Lake, YNP, Wyoming, USA - YL17G13_20 | ecosystem: Environmental > Aquatic > Freshwater > Lake > Sediment | place: USA: Wyoming | collected... | reverse complement strand
CAAGTCCGTAGCCGACCTCGACGCGCACCTTCCTGTCCTCGGCCATGATGAAGACGGCCAGGCCGTCATCCAGGCCTTTTCGGCCGACCTTCCAGGCTTGGAACGCCTTCGACGCCCAATCCTCGAGGGGGGTCCCCCCCGTCGTCTTGTCGATGTAGACGATGATCTGGCGTCCCGTCGTCCGCTCGAAGGTTTCGAGCCGGGAATCGAGCTCATCGACCGTCGCGGCGGACAGGAATCCGGCCTTGTCCGTGACCCAGCGGTCGGGCGACCTCGGGATGTCCGCGCTTCGGCTGAGGGCCGTCCCGGCAAGGCCGGCAAGCAGCAAGGCCCCCAGGAACGCGGTGACCGAACGATTCTTGAACAAAATTTAGAACTGGACCTTCGGAGCCGTCTCGGCCCCGGCCAGGGCCTTGAAATAAGCCTTCTCGGCGAACCGCGAGCCGAAGATGCCGGCGATGAGGACGGTCGGGAAGCTCTGGCGCTTGGTGTTGAAGGCCTGGGAGGTTTCGTTAAACCGCTGGCGCTCCACGGTGATCCGGTTTTCCGTCCCCTCGATCTGGGTCTGGAGATCGCGGAAGTTCTGGGTCGCCTTGAGGTCGGGATAGGCTTCCACGGCCACCAGGAGCCGCGCGATGGCGCCGCCCAGCTCGTCCTGGGCCTGCTGGAACTTGGCCAGGGCCTCGGGATTGCTCACAACGCTCTCGTCGATCTTCATCTGGCCGATCTTGGCCCGGGCCTCGGTCACGGCCGTGTAGGTCGATTTTTCGAAGTTGGCCGCCCCCTTGACCGTCTCGACCAGGTTCGGGACGAGGTCCGCCCGCCGCTGGTAGACGTTCTCGACCTGGGCCCATTGCGCCCTCACGCCCTGATCGAGCTTGACCAGGATATTGTACGTCCCGGTCCCGGCCGAGAAGATGAGGACCGCGGCCAACACCAGGACGACGAGACAACCTATCGCCAGATTCTTTTTTGCCATTTTCCGCTCTCCCTTAATTCAGGATTTGAAAGGCATTGTACCCGGAACGGCCGGAGATTTCAATCCAACCGTGAGCGGGAAAATTTGCCTTTGGTACGTATCCCGGAATTTTCGGTAGTGGGTCAGTTTGAAATATTCGGCTATTTACTATTGGGATTGAAAATGCGATATTATAATCATGCTAAAGCGCACAAGCAAGAAAACAGAGGACGAAAACACCATAGCCGCTCAGATAGTAGAGCTAACGACCGGAGAACCGGCTAAAGAGAAGAATCCTGCCGCCGTTGCTTTGGGCAGGCTTGGGGGGCTTAAAGGTGGCAAGGCTAGGGCGGAAAAGCTTTCCGCTCAAAAACGGAAAGAGATAGCCAGAAAAGCCGCCAAAACAAGATGGGGGAAATAGATAAAAATTGCCATTAAGCAATATATTTTTTTGTATCAATGCAAGCATCATACATTGATTTGTCTATGCTTATCCAATCGGTCTTATTAATTCCTCTTTTGTTAATACTTGTTGGACTTATAGGAAAAGAAGAGGCTATCTTTATCCACCTAAGCTGATTTTTTGCAAGCCTTCTAACTTCATCGGCAACTTCCGACAAATCTTGATCTTGGGAGAAAATTAAAGCCACATCAAAAACTTGATCCCAGGCAAATCGAATTACATCTAGAGCAATACGAACATCAATCCCCTTTTCTTGACCCATAAGGATTGATTCTTGAGAACCATCTCTAAGTTTAATGATTTTGTTTTGATATCTAAGTTCCCTAGAAAAAACAGATACACCGCGCGTGCCCATTATCGCAAGTTTTTTTGTCCAGAAATCTGACCAAAACTTATTATCATGTTCTGCGGGAACACCGGTATAGAAACGAATTTTGTCTAATTGCCAGCCTTGTCTAAGGCAAGTGTTTTGTGCCAGTAGAATTGGGTCATAATTAGGATATGTATATCCAAAAGCTTCTTTAACAGCATGAAAAAGATTCTGCCCATCAAAAAATACAAACGTCCTCTTTAGCTGCGGCTCTATCAATTTGTTTCCATAAAAAAAAATAACCCCGCCCGAGACCTTTCGGTTGATCAGGCGGGGAGCAAATTCTATTTAAATAATAGGATACACGTCGGAAAAAGTCAAGTCCTGGCTTTAACTTAACAAAATAATTTATTAAATTTTACTTGACATTGCTTGAGCGCTCAAGTATAATAAGATCGTCAGACTCTTGGCCGACCTCGGGAAGAGGGGTTAAATTGGGGACACAATACCAATTTCCGAATTTCATGAATTTCCCCAGGGAAAATCCCCGGATATATTAATTCGGAAATTGGTATTGTGTCCCCAATTTAGATATGATGGACGGGTCAGATCGGCTTAGGAAGAGTTGATATGAGCGAACGGCGGGGATATTGTCATCTTGTCGCGTATCTCTTTGTTTTTACTGCGTTTTCCCTTTGGCCGGCACCCAGCCTACCGGCCTGTTCGCCGCAACAGACCGAAGCGGCCCAGGAGACCCACGCCGCCAAGGCCGACGCGGTGGACCCCTTCTACCGGAACCTCTACAAGAACGGGAAGGATGCTTTCGAGATCGGCAACATCCAAGAGGCCGTCGAGGACTTCGAGATCGCCTCCTTCGGCTACCTCGACAACCTGCCGCGCCTGCTCGAGTGCTACATGTACCTGGCGGTCGGGAACTTCGACCTGAAGAACGTCGACAAGTGCAAGGCTGCGCTGGAGGAGATCCGCCGCCTGGACCTGGAAACGCACATGGCTACCGCAGCCCCTTCGGAGAATCTCCTCAAGCGTTTCCGGGAGGTCCAGGGCCGGCTCCAGAAGGCGCCCAAGCCCCCGGGGAAGTGATCATCCCAGCAAATTCACGCCCGCTTCAGTCAGCGTATTTTTTCAATTGCGGAGCCAGGTCGGGATTCTCTGCGTAGATTTCTCTGAGCCGGTCGAGATTTCCGTAGCTCTGCTTCCATAGCCCCCGGACTTTGCGGAGGAACCCCTCGTTGCGCTCGAGGGCGTCCGCCAGCCGCCGCCACGCGTCTTCTTTTTCCCCGCCGTCGAGCAGGGCCCACTGGCCCAGGAAGAGCGTAAGGACGTTGACGTTCATGAAATCGTCCGCGGGCTGGAGCGCGAGCGCCTTCCGGAAATAGTCCCTGCCCCTGGCCGCATAGGTCAGGAGAGGGTGGTTGTAAAGCATATAGACCCGGCCCAGGTTGTAGTAACCGTAGGCCGCGGCCGGGTATTTCCCGATCTCCCTCAGCAGAACGTCCCCCGCCTCGTCGAGGAGCGCGTCGCGCTTCTCCGGGCTCCCGTACTGGTTCTCGGCCAGGGCCGCGTCGAGGTAGAGGCTCCCCAGGGCCTCGAGATAGGCGCGCCGGGGCGCGAACCGGACGGCCCGGCGCAGGAGCCCCTCGAGCTCGGGAAGCCCGCTCTGGATGCTCCGGACGTTCTCCCGCGCCGCAAAAAAGGCCTCATAATAGCGCGCCCCGAGGTAATCCCGGGCCGCGAAGGCCATGAGGACCACAAGCCCGGCGCCGGCCGCGACCGTGGCAATCCAGCGCGCCCATTTCTCCGCCTTCGCCGCCGCGCTCATTCCCGCACCTCCACCGCCCGGGCCGCCAGGGCGAAGAGCGCCACTAAGAAAGCAGCGTTGGCGGGGATTCTCAGGTTGAAGTCGGTGAAGCTGTGGAGGAGGAGCGCGACGACGCCGAGCAGCGCCCCGAGCGCGATGCCGCGGGCGAGCGGGTCCCGCCGCCTCAGCCACCGCAGGAAGATCCAGACGACGCCCATCGCGGCGAACAGGATGAGCGCCCCGCCGCCGACGGCGCCGCCCTCGGCCAGGACCTCGAGGTAATCGTTGTGGGCGTGGTCGAGCAGACCCGGCTCGTACCGGGTCTCGAACATGGGATAGGCCTGGGCGAACGTCCTCAGGCCCGTCCCGGCGGGAAAGGCGCGGAGGTATTTCAGGGTGTTGCCGTAGTAGACGAACCGGGCGTCCCGGGCCATGTTCTCCTTCGTGAAGCGCTCGACGACCGGCTTGACGCCGACCGCCACGGCCGCGAACACGACCATTACGGCCACCGTCCGGACGATCCGGGCCGGCCTCCTCGCCTGCCCGCCCGCCGAAACGGCCGCGGCCGCGAGGACGATGGTCGCAAAGAAGATGAAGATGCCTGACCGGGACCGGGAGAAGACGATGCCCAGCCCGATGACGACGGCCACGATGCCGCAGAGGAGCGCCCGCTGGAGCTTTTCCTGGGCGAACCAGAGGATCTTTTCCCGGAGGCTGAGCTCCCGCCCCATCCCGAAGAAGTCCGCCTTGGCCAGCAGGTAGCCCAGGGCCAGTGCGAAGAGCATCTCGAGGAGACCCGCGAAATGGTCGCGGTTGATGAACGTGCCGGTGGCCGAGCCGAGGTGGTAGTCGCGCTGGAAGCCGAATATCCTCTGGCTCCCCCCGAACAGCTCCGCCAGCCCGTAGAACGACTCGAAGACGCCGACGGCCAGGAGCGTCAGGGTGAATGTCTCGAGGCGCCGGCGCGTCCTGACGTGGCGATATACGAGGAAGGCAAAGACCCCGTAGAACAGGAAATGGACAAGCTCCGAGAACGACAGGGCCGGGGCGAGGGAGAGGGGCCGCCAGCCCCCGGCTCCCATATCGCGGTAAAGAGAGGCGGTCCGCGGCGAAAGGGCCTTCAGGACGGCCGGCGGAAGCGGGATGAGCTGGAGGGCCGTAACAGCCAGAAAGGCTCCGAGGAAGAGCTTCAGGAAGAGGGGGAAACGCGCTTTTGCGTCCACGGCGTCGCTCTCGGCGCCTTCTGCATCCTCCTCGCGCTTCGTCTCAAGGAACCGGCCCGCCAAATGGAGCACCGCCAGCGCGAAGACCGCGCACTCGAAGGCGAACACCGCCCAGGGCACGTCCCCGCCGAACGGCAGGGGGATGAGGACCAGGACGGCGCACAGGCCCCAAAATATGACAGTCGAAATCATCGTGGACTAAGGACGGGAATTAAAGGCTATTAAGCGGCCAGGCGCTCAATCGTCGTCGTCGTGACCGTTGCCTTTGTGTTTCGATTTGGGCGGCTTGGGGGGCTTCGGGGGCTTGATGCACCCCAAGGTGATCTTGCCCATCGGCTCGCCGATGACGGATTCGGCGGTCCCTTCACCCATGTCCCTGTCGCGGCCGATCGCCAGGCTCAGGTCCCCCGTCTCGCGGCCCTTGACGTAGAGCCTCTCCTCGAGCGTAAACGAGGCCCCCCCCGAGATGACGGTCACGGCGTACCGCCCTTCCGCGATCCCGGACAGCTCGAAAAGCCCGTTCGGCCCGCTCGGCGGACTCACGTATTCCCGCCCGTCGGCCACGTTGACGACGCGGACGACGGCCCCGGCGAGAGGCGTCGTCATATCCTCACCCACGACACTGCCGGACAAAGCCCCGAGGTCGGCCGGCGCGGCCGCCGCCGCGAACACGCCCGCCGCCAGAAGTATCGCCGCGCTCAGGAAAATTCTTTTCTTCATGGGTTCCCTCCACCGCCACTCAAAATCTTATACCCCGAAAACTAAAAATGCAAGGATTTTTTTCGCCCCGGATCGACCGGCTCGCCGCGGTCCGGGACCTCCCGGTCCTCGACGATGGCGGCCGGGACGTCCGTCACCATGGCCCGCGCCTTTTCCTCCCCGACGATCCTGGCCGCTTTCTTCACGGCCCGGGCCAGCTCGGGCGGCCGCGTCTCGTCGTGGGCGTCGCTCGCGATGAGGTGGACGAGGTTGAGCCTCATCAGCCGCTCCGCGGCGTCGCGGGTCCTGCGGCCAAAGTCCCCGGTCAGGCTCTGGGCCGTCACCTGACCCAGCGCCCCCATGCCGACGAGCTCGTACAGCACCCCGGGCCGGTTGGCGAAGACGGCATTCCGCTCCGGGTGGCTGACGATCGGGACGATCCCGAGGAGCGTCATCTCGAAGACGAGGTCGCGCGCCCCGGCCGGGACCTGCTCGGCCGGGAACTCGATGAACGCGTAGCGCGAGCCGTTGACGGTCAGCCCGTGCTCCTTGATGGTCCGTCCCATGCCGGGGTGGATGTGGACCTCCGCGCCGGCGTAGAGCGCGACCGGCAGGCGCCGCGCCCGCTCGATGAACGCGGCCGTCCGCTTTTTCATCTCCTCCGGGTCGTCCCCGTGCTTGGTCTGGCGGAAGAGGTGCGGCGTCAGGCAGATCTTTTCGATCCCGTCCTCGCAGGCCCGGTTGATCAGCCGGAACGCCGTCTCCCAGTCTGGGACGCCGTCGTCCCAGTCGGGCAACAAATGGGTATGCAGGTCGTACACGGCGCGCCTCCTCAGGCTTCCGGCCGGCCGTAGTACTTGTAGTACCGGCCCATATAATAATAGTCGTAGTCGCGGACCTGGACGTCGTTGATGATGACGCCCACGGTCTTGATCTTGTGCCTGTCGAGCATCTCTCGGGCGCCCCGGAGGGCGTCCCGCGAGGTCTTCCCGCCCCGCACGACCAGGATGGCGCCGTCGAGGTGGGGACCCATGACGACCGCGTCGCTCACGGCAAGGACCGGCGGCGTGTCGAGGAGGATATAGTCGAAAACCTTCTTCAGTTCATCAAGCATAACGGCCATCTTTTCCGACCCCAGGAGCTCCACCGGGTTGGGCGGCACCGGGCCGGCGGCGATGAGGTACAGGTTCGGAACGGCCGTCGGCTGGACCAGGTCCCGCAGAACCATGCCGGCGGCCAGGTAATTCGTGAGGCCGCTCATGCCCTTGAGCTTGAAGATGCGGTTCTGGCAGGGCTTCCTCAGGTCGGCGTCCACGATGACGACTTTCTTTCCCGCCTGGGCAAGGGTCACGCCGAGGTTCGAGGTCGTGGCGGTCTTGCCCTCGCGGGGCAGGGCGCTCGTCACGGCGATGGTCTTCAGCTTCGAGTCCGGCATGGTCAGGAGCAGGGTGGTCCGGATGGACCGGTAGTTCTCGGAGTACGTGGACTTGGGCGCGAAATGGGTCACGAGCTCAATGGAGCGGGGCTTATCGTCCCCGCCGTCGCCCTCCGCCCCTGCCCCCCCCGTCCCGGCCCCTTCCCCCTTTTTACTCTTCTTCTTATCCCCGCGCCTGCCGTATGGGTGACCATGTCCCGTCTTGTTCGGGCTGAAGGACGGCACCATGCCCAGCGACGGCAGTTTCGCGTACTTTTCGACGTCCTCGAAGCTCTTGATCGAGCTGTCGAGGTGCTCGAACAGGAACGCCAGCCCCAGCCCCCCGAAGAGCCCCAGCATGAGGGCGAGGACCATGTTGAGCTTCTTCTTCGGGCTCGACGGCTCGATCGGGACCTCGGCCCGATCCACGATCCAGACGTTCGACGTTCGCAGGCCTTTGAGCCGGGCCGAAACGCCCGTCTCGCTCTCCCGCCGCATCAGGTTCTCGAGAAGGCTCTTCTTGTTCGCGACCTCGTTCTTGAGGCTGCTGTAGAGGATGGCGTTGCTGTTCATCTGGATGGCGTCCTGCTTCTGCCGGTTGAAGACCGCCTCCAAAGACCGATACTGCTTGAGGGCCGCCTGGTAATCGCTATAAGCGCCCTTGATCAGCCCGCCGGTCTCGGTCTCGAGGGCGATCTTGGCCGCGTCGAGCTCGGTCTTGAGCCGCTTCATCTCCGGGTAGTCGGGCAGGAAGGTCTCCTGCTTCTTCGTGTATTCGCGGCTCATCCGGACGTAGTCCTCCCTCAGCCTCTGGATCAGGGGGTTGTTGATGGCCTCGGGGATGTAGTCCGGGGAGGCCATCCGGATCTCGTTGTAGTAGGTCTCCTTCTGGATCATGTCGATCTGGACCGCGGTCAAGGCCTTGTTCAGCTCGCCCAGCTTTTCGACGACGGTCGTCTCCGTGTCGCTCAGGGCGATGATGTTCTTCTCGGCCCCGTATTCCTGGAGCTTCCTCTCGTCCCGGTCGATCTCGCTCCGGATGCCCGCGATCTGGCCCGTCAGAAACTCGGTCGCCTGCTCGGTCGCCTGGAACTTCTTCTGGACGTTCATGTCGATGTAGGCTTCGAAGAGCGCGTTCAGGACCTCGGCGGCGAACTTCGGGTCGCGGTCCTTGAAGCTGACCTCGACGAGCCGCGTCTGGCTTATTGGCTTGACGCCGAGCCGGCCCTGGAATTCTTCGACCAGCCTGCCCCGGAAGACGGGGTCGGTCCAGCCGCCGCCGTCCTTCCCTTTCTTCACCTTGCCGGCGAAGGCCGCGTTCTCGTAGAGCTTGAGCCTGTCGATCGTGTCCTCGGCGAGCGTCCGGCTCTGGAGGAGCTTGTACTGCGTCTGAAAATAGTCGTCGTTGAACGTCTCGATCTGGAATATCTCCTCGAAGCTCAAGATGTTCGGCTCGCGCTCGATGAGGAGCGTCCCCCTGGCCGTGTAGGTCGGCCGGACGAGGAACGAATAGAGCCCGACCACCGCCAGCATCGTGACGGCAAACGTGATGACGGTCCACCGGCGCTTGAGGACCACCCTCCAGTACTCGCGAAAGTCGATCGCCGACCCTTTTTCCGGCTGTTCCTGCCTTGTTTCGTTGTCCATGGGGTCCATGCTGTCCATCCTTCGCCTCAGAATATCGACTCCGGCACGAAGACGACGTCGCCCTCGCGGAGCTCGATGTCCGGCCGCTTGCCCTTGATGATGTCCTTGAGGTTCACCTTCATCTTGATCTCCTTCCCCGTCTTCCGGTCCTTGCGCTTGATCGTAACGCTGCCGCGCGCCGCCCCCTCGATCGGCCCGCCCGCCTGGGCGATGGCCTGGAGGAGGGTCGTCCGCTTCGACATCTTCACCTGGAGGGCGCCGGGGTTCCGGACCTCGCCGAAGACGAAGATGTTGATCATCTGGTCGATGGGGATGTTGACGGTGTCGTTCGCCTGGAGGGGGATGTCGAGCTTCTGGTTGCCGTTGTTGATGAGGTCGTCGAGGTCGATGGCGATCCGCGCCCGGACGCCGTTCTTCGCCTCCCGCAGGACGAACATCTCGTTCGAGGCCCGGTCGGTCAACCCGCCGGCCTTGGAGATGAGCTGGAGGACGGTCGTCCTTCCGATGAGCTCGTACATCCCGGGCTTGCCCACCGCCCCGATGACGGCCGCCCGCTGGCTCTGATACTCCCGGATGAAGACCGTGACCCGGGCCTTCTTGAGGTACTTCTCCTCGAGGAGCGAGGCCAACTTCTTCTCGACCGCGTCCTTGGCCATTCCCTCGATGACGACCTGGCCCAAAAGCGGGAGCGATATCGAGCCGTCCTCCGAGACCCGGACGGTCTGATTGAGCTCCGGAAGCTCGAAGACCGTGATCTCGAGCAGGTCCTTGGGCCCTATCTTGTACTCCTTGACGAAGACATCCTGCTCCTCCTGGGCGAAGGCGCCCAGGGCCAGGACGGCCATGATCAGCAACAGCATGTTCCTCTTCATTCGCATCTCCTCCGGCGAGACTAGAAATCGTACGTCAGGTTGAGCCCGACGAATTTCCGCTCGTCCACCTCCCACGCGAGATTCGAGTCCCTGTTCCAAAGGCTGGCGACGGCGCCCAGCCCGATGTTCTTCTTCACCCTGAAATAAAGGCCCAGCGAGTGGATCCGGTAATCATCGTTCCTTTTGATGTTCCCCGGAGCGCCCGCGGCCGACTCGGGATACCGGTTCCGGCCCAGCCGATAATCGTAATCCAGCCGTATCTTCCTGTGAAGGTAGAGGGAAAGGCCGCCGCCGTAGATGTTCTCCGTGAAGAACGCATTATTGTAATAGACGGAGAATTCGACGTCCCGCTTGTAGGATCCCCGGACATTCAGGAACCTCAGGAGCCGGACGGAGACCCCCGTGTCCCCCACGAGCCCGCTGAAGAGGCGCTTGCCCGCCGTGAGGGAGTCGAATACCTTATATCCCAGGTTGACGCGGCCGCGGACGACGCCGAACGGCGAGAACTCGAAGCCCCCGAAAAGCCCCAGGCTCCGCGAATCCTTGAACGAAGCGGACCGGAGAAAGTTGAATCGGGCATATTCCAGGCTGATGAAGCTGCGCACCCGATAGGAGAGCTGGTAAAACCCCGTGAAGCTCGACCGGTCCTCGGTCCTGTTCAAGCGGTCCCTGAGATTCGATAACTCGTACGCCAGGTTCTCGAAATCATAGTTCTGCCGGGAGAACCTCGCAAAGAACGACGTCTTCTTTGTCGCTTGCCAGAGGATGGACGCCTCTGCGTTCCAGGCTTTGCGCCGCGGCCGGATATCGACTTCCGTATTCCATCGCTGGCGGGCGTCCGAGCCTCCCCCGCCGACTGTGATGAAGAACCTGTTCAGGACGATATTCGCCCTCCCCGCGAGGTAGTAATTCCAGGAGCGCTCTTGCTTGGTCTTCCGGTAATAGACATATTGCGGCGAACCGTAGACCGAAAGGACGACCTTCTTTTTCATGGGGAGATAGACGGTGAACTCGGGACCGGCGGTCACCGAATAATCCACGACCGGCTCCCCCGCGTAACCGTAATAGACGTTCGAGTCGTAGCCGGCGTCCCGCAGGTTCAGGGCAGGCTGTATCCGAAAAGGGCCGAACTTCCAGGCGGCCTGCCGGATGGCCAACTCCAGGGCTGCCCCCATCCAGGTCTTGCCCCAAGGGAAGTTCGGCCCGGCCGAGGCGCACAGCAGGATCGCGGCCGCAACGACCCTTCGCAGGCCTTTCATTCAGTCCTCAATATGCGCCTATGCCGAAGAGAACCACCGGGATCGTCTTGGCAAGAATCTTCATGTCGAGCCAAAGCGACCACTTGTCCAGGTATTCGAGGTCCAACTTCATCCATTTGTTGAAATCGAGCTTGTTCCTTCCTTTGACCTGCCACAGACAGGTCAGGCCGGGCCTCATGGAAAAGCGCCGCCTCTGCCACAACTCGATCTTGTCCATTTCGTAGGTCGCAAGCGCGCGTGGTCCTATGAGGCTCATATGCCCGGCGAGGACGTTGACGAGTTGAGGCAGTTCGTCGATGCTCAGCTTCCTGAGGACGCGCCCGACCGGCGTCACACGAGGGTCATGTTTAATCTTGAACGCTGGACCGTCCAGCTCATTCTTCGCTTCCATCTCGGCCCTCAGTGCGTCTGCCCCTACATACATAGTCCGGAACTTAAAGAGGATGAACGTTCGGCTGTTCAGTCCCACGCGCTTCTGCTTGAAGATGATCGGACCTTTCGAGGTCATCTTGATGGCAAGGGCGGTGGCCAAAAAGATCGGAAGGCCCAGGACTATGCCCATGAGAGATAAAACGATGTCCATAAGCCGCTTGGCGATCAACTGCCATGCGTTCGCCACCGTCGTCTCAAACGACACAAAGGGGATTCCCTCGAGGTCCGTATGCCGCGCCCTGGCAATCTTCAAATTGAAGAGGTCCATGGCGACAACGACCTTAATCCCCACGATCTCGCAGGAAAGGACTGCCTTCTCGATGAAGTTCAGCCTCGACCTCGGCACGACGACCATCACCTCATCCACCGCCTCCTTCTTGAGGATCTCGCCGATGTTATCGATATTCCCGATGACCTCGACGCCGTCGACCCTGGCGACGCCCCTGCCCGGTTCGTCCTCTATCGCCCCAAGGATCTTGAAACCCCATTCGGGGTGGTTCTTGATCCTGTGGATAAGGGCGACAGCACGCTTTCCCGTCCCCACGACGACCATTCTCCGTTGATTGAAACCCTTCTTCCGCAAGTACTTGAGGCCGGAAAACATGAATATCTTTTCCGCGGTGAGGGCCAAGAAGGTCAGGACCATGAAAAGCATGGTCAGGAACCTTCCGACGTATTTCATTTTGAGCAGAAAGATCACGGCGCCCAATCCGACGAGGAAGAAGAACGCGGCCCGGACGACGATCCCGCCGATACTCGGCAGAGATCTGGTGCGGAGCGCTCCATACATCCCATTGAAATAGAGGCCGGTCACCCATAGAAGGACCGATAGAATAAGCATCGGCACGTGCTGCCTGAGGGACGCCGGCGCCTCCGATAGGACCTTGGAGAACGGGAATAGGTCCCAAAAATAGTGGTTCCCTATCCACTGCCTGAGAAAGAAAGCGGCAATAAAGCACGCCGCCACGATTGCCGCGTCCAAAAAGACGCTGACCCGTTTGAAGACTTCGACATTTTCTCTGAACATTTGCAACCCCCGCGATTATGCTTAGAAAGCTTTCTAAGGTTCCCGACAAGAAAGCCCGCTTTTAAGCTGCAGATCTCTTTTAAATTAATTGTTAATTTCTTCCTTAATTATTCTTTTTACTCTATTGAAATCTGTCTCCAGCATTATCCTTGCCATAGGCCCGATATCCGACCAATTTAAGGACTCCAAGCAGCGCTTCATGAGGAGCGTCCTGGCCAAGGCCCTCAATAAGGATAAACGCTACTTCACAACCCTGCTTTAGCAGATCTAGCTCCAACCGGACTAAAAAAGCGCACGTCGGACTGTCGATTAGCTAGGCCGGGAATACACAATTCGCTTGCCCGAGGCGATCCGCAATAAAAATCATGACGATGCCATTTTTTTATACATCAAGTTAAAAGATGCTTACTTTTTTCCTTTAATAAAAGCCAGATAAACTGCATATCATTGATCAAATACCGCTTCCATAAGCGCTTTGGCTCCATAAGTAATCGCCAAAACCACTCTAATCCACTTCGTTGCATCCAAATAGGCGCGCGCTTCACTATTTCCGCAAGAAATTCAAATGTAGCACCGACGCCTATGCATATCGGGACAGTAAGCATCCGATAATGCTGCTTAATCCATTTCTCCTGCTTCGGTGTGCCTAATCCAACCAGTAATAGATCTGGCTCCGCACAATTAATCATATCAATGATCTTTTGCTTTTCATCCGTATCATTTTCAAAGCCAATGGGAGGCGAGTAAGTGCCTACAATTTGAATGCCAGGATATCTCATTTCAAGATTTTTCTTGGCTCGCAGAGCCGCCCCAGTTCTGCCGCCTAAAAAAAACATTTTATAACCTTTGCGCGCAGATAATTCGCATAGTATTGGAGCTAAATCTGATCCTGAAATCTTTTCCGGTAAAGGGGCTCCCAATAGTTTACTTGCCCATATTACTGGCATTCCATCCGCCAAAATTAATGTCGCCCCGCGGCATATCTCCTGATATTGCGTGTCTTTCTGAAACAGAATAATGTGATCTACATTCGGCGTAACGATATAGCCGCACTGCCTTTCAGCAATATTTTTTTGAATGTTATCCAATACTTCGGCTAAAATAATGTCGTTAAAATCAATTCCAAGGACATTTTTTTTTGAATAGCCTTGGCATGTTTTTGCCATTTGGGTATTACCTTTATCTCCTCCGGTTAACACATGATTATTGATATTTTTGCTGATATAGTTCTTTTCTTTTATCATATACAAGTTCTAATATCCTTCTATGATGATGTGACGCAATGAGAATATTGACGATGATGGTCAATTCCGACATAATTCATCTATGCACCTCCTAAAAGAAGATTTCCCACGAAGAATCTATCAAACTCCCCGAGGAGGCGCATCACATCATAATGTTGCCTATAATCAAGAAAGCAGTATGTTTGTAGGTCGATTTGAAGAAGATGCTTCATTTTCGGAACTGAGCGGATATACTGACTGTCAGGTTTACCAGGGCCCGGACAAAGTTTCTGTTTATTGTTGGGGAACAGTCTATAATCTGAAAGAGTTGGGTTGTGCAGAATGCCTGAATACTGCCGAACTCTTTTACGGACTTTATAAGAAAGATGGAATACGGACTTTTAGTAAAGCGGACGGTAGTTTTACTTTTATTATTCGTATACCGGATGAGCTTTTGATTGGCAGGGACCATCATGGTACCAAACATCAGGTTTATTACAATGCCACGCATTATGCATCATCTTTGATGCAATTAACAAAGACGGAGGGCTTTATTTCAGAACCTTATTATAAAGCTTTAACTTCGTTTCTCTCCATCGGCTATATAGCAACCCCCAATTCCGCTTTTACGAACGTTCATAAATTGGGCGCAGGAGAGCTATTGATCTATCGATCCGGAAAGTTCTCTGTCCTGCCATTGTTTGAAACAAATAATATAAAGCCTTCTTTTGAAATAATGGATTTGGAAGAACTATCCGCACGGTACGGCGAACTCCATATTGAGGCAATTCAAAGGAGAATTAAAGGAAAACAAAAGATAGGCATTTTGCTTAGTGGCGGCTATGATTCGGGGTGTAACTTAGTTGCTCTCCGTCAGCAATATAGTGGCAATATTCATTCTTTCTCTATTGGTTTTAAAGGAGATAACTGGTCTGAGTTGCCTTTGGCAAAATGTATGTCAGATACTTTTAAAACCATTCATAACATATACGAAATTGATGGAAGCGAGATATCGGCTTTGCCCGAAATTGTTCGCTTTTTGGGAGATCCTTTCATTGAAGGTGGCTTGTTGGTCAATTATGCGGCTATGAAGTTGGTCGGAGCAAACAAACCTGATATTGTCCTGGGAGGGGACGGAAGTGATCAGTATTTCGGGACAAGCGGCAGAGAGCAGGCGTTGCATTATTTAATCAGAAAATACGGGATAAAACCTTTTGTTCAATTGACGAACAGTATTTTAAGCCAATCTACATTTGAAAAAGATTCGACTTTCTATAGGCTAAAACGCCAAACTGATAAGATTTTGCGCATATTGGACGGCGATTTATTCGGCTTCTCAAATTGCAGGCTTTCGGAAATGTTGCAGAATCCTGATTTTTTACCGACCACAAAGAAGGAAAAAATTGCTTTCAGTAGTTTTGAACAACTTTATACGACGCATGTATATCAAACGGACATCGAGAAAACAATAAATCAGGTTATTTTGTTTAAAGCTTCAAAATTAGCTGCATTATTTGGAAACGAAATAGCTTTTCCTTATATGGACCTGACATTGTATGATTTTCTTCAAAGGTTACCTGTTGAGTATAAATTCCGCAGTACAAACCTGAGAGAGATGGCAAAAGGGAACGCAACTGCGAAGTTCCTTTTGAAGTATCACTACAAACCAATGTTGCCTCAGGAAATAACAACTAAAAAGAAACAAGGTGGGTTCGTACCCATGCCTCTCTTTTTCGCAGACAAGAAACAACGGGACGGCATCGCTGAATACATTTTGAGTTCAAACATCTGTACCAATTTTCTTAAAAGAGAAAAACTAGAGGCCTTTGTGAAACAATATGATCTGGAAGCCGGTAATTCAGGCTCCTGGTTCTGGTATAGGCAAAATAAAGCCATTCAGTATTTTAGCCTGTATGCGCTAGCCATATGGTGGGAAATTTATATAAAAGGGAATGAAACCCCAAATATTGATAAGCGACAATCATTATTCCCGTCCCCTTTGCCTCATTCAGAAATGTTGCCGAGGAATAAATGACTTATCGAGAACCACGGGAGTGACTCCCGAGGGAACGACTAGAGCATCCAGCCCAGCATAAACAAGCCCTCGCGCCGTGATTTTTCGACATTCAAGCATGCGTCGCTTCAAAGTTCGTAATTGGCCGCGGGGAAAGCAATCAGGATGTTGCTACTGAAGACGCTCGAACAGACCCTTCGAAGTGGCATCCGGTTCATCTTGCGTCCAAAGTAAAATATACCGCCGTGTCAATTAAGGTTCGCAACTTAGGTACCATCGTAAATCTCTTCAGTTGGCTGCTTGATCCGTCAGGAAGGTCCGGTTTCACTCCCTGACCTCCTGGACCTTCTCTCGTTTGCTATAGCTTCGATCGCTCTTTAAGTCCTTTACTTCTTTTGCAGGTTGATCATAGGTAACAACATTCACTCCTATTCCTAATTTCTTTATCCTACTATTTTCCAATTTCAATTAATCTCCGTAACTGTTGTACCTGAAAGAAACGCTTCTCTTCTTCTGTAACAATTAGCTTCTCTTTCTTGATCATTGCCATATAGTAACCATACATGACACCTAAAGATTCTATTAAAAATGGCCTTTGTAATAAACGATAGAAACTGCGAGCAATCAGAAATAGCGGATGATATCCTGTGATATAAAAGTTCCGCCCTGTCCTAACTTTGCCTTCCCAAAGACCCCTGCGGGATGACATTCTTCTAAGATGGATTATTCTTAAGTCTTCGAAACGCTTTGTTTCCCATTCTTTCATTTGAGCTTTGATTATATCTACGATATCCCAACCCAAACTTACGATTAAGCCATTTATATCGTCAAAACACTTTCTCCTATACGCCCTTGCACCGGCCCATGGATAATACTCAGGCATTTTTTCAACGTATAACCTACCTTTTTCCGGAACGTATGAAGTCCCACCCGCAATTCCAAGCTGCTTATTTTCATTAAATCTTTTCAATAGCATTTCAAAATAGTTGCTTTCTAATTCGATGTCGCAATCTAATTTAACGATAATATCCCAGTCGTCACACTGAATATTCTTGATGCCCCAATAAAATGTTTCCATTACGCCTCTACCTACTTCTGTAAAACCCCTATCTTCTTTATCAACAATTTTAATCCATGCTTTTGTTGAGACGCGGCTCTCCACAATATCTTTAGTCCGATCATTTGAACCATCATTCACTATAATCCATTCTGATGGAACGGCACTCTGCAATATTACAGAATTTATTGTTTTTTCTATATATTTTTCTTCATTTCTTACCGGACTAATTATTATATATTTCATTTCAATATTATCCTACTGTTTCTATAGTATTTACAATATACATATATCTTATGCATATTCGGTCGTTCTATACCTTTTTCTTGCAATCATAAATATTACATTTATTATAATAAAGAAAAATAAATATGACGGCTTAAAGATACCCCTGTGAATAAAATGTAGCATATAAATATACACATAAACTAGATTCATTAACGACTGAGGATCGTTTTGAATTGAATATCTTTTATAGAAATAGCCTGCAATAATACCTAATATCAAACATCCGAATATCACTCCCATTTTTCCGAAATCCATATAAAAAGCCCCAAATATGGAAGGCGTTAATGCTGCCTTTTTATGATCTTTTACTATATAATTATTTACTATTTCAGGCCCAGACTTTTGAAAACCTGGAAGCAATGTAGCAATATCGGATATTAACAATTTGCCATGTAAATATTCATATCTTATAGGAAATTTCTCAATAATATTTTGAGTTAAACCTATCGTTTCCCTAAAACTAAAATGCATTGGCGCTATTATTATTAAAGTGGGATTTAACTTCACGTTAGAAACCAATTTCTTTGTTTCTATCAGGTCGCTATTTGGAAGTCTGCGAATATTAAATCCAAAATAGTTAATAGCAACAGCAAATGCAACAATAATCAATAATGCTCTCCTTCTTTTTTCGGGTTTTAGAAATTTGTAATAAAGAAGTCCGCATTCCACAATAACAGCTATTGGAATTCCTCTATAACCTGAAAGCGATAATAAAAATATTGGCAATAATAAATATATTAGTTTTTCACGTAAAGATAATTTATTTGCAAAATACTTCGAAAAAGATATAACAAATAAGGGTACAATCCCAACTAGCTCCAGCAAATATAGATACGATGGACCTATCAGAAATCTTCTTGCTTGATTAAATAGTAATATACTTCTTGTTTGATAAGTAATAATAATGCAAGATAATATGGAAATAAGTATAATAACATTTAGCATTACAACTATTAGGGAATAATTATATCGAGATACTTTTTTCTTATATTTGAAACACAATCCGATATAACTCCCCGCTATAAATATTAAATAGCCCATAATTATAATAGAGATGGACTTCCAATGGATAATCCCTCTATATTCCGATATATTTATAGTTCCAATAAAATAGTAGAAGATGAAATATATTGAAAACATATGAATTGGTTTTAATAAATCAGATTTATTAAATAATTTTTTTACAATATAATATTTATACATACAAAAACTGAAAACTATTATTAGCAATACAACAATAGTAACCTCCGCATTGTAGCTTAGTAACGCTCCCCCAATTAAAGATATTATTATCGATATAACTATCTTATCCATAATTTTCTAAATATTTAAAATATTTACCTTATTATTTCTTTGTTCTCAATTACCTTAATCAATATTTGTTCTCGCTAATTATGCAATTCTATGTTTTTTAATTTAGGCGATTATAAACGATTTTGCATTAACTGACAGACGTTTCTGGCCAGCAAAATAAATAGGACGTCCTTGCGATGATAATTGCGGGAACTTCTTCGGGGAGACGCCGTCGAACTTGATCAAGCGTTCTTTAGCAAAGGACCAGAAGCCTTTCAATCCATTCAGGCAGACGTTTCCACTCGCGTATCGCTTTTTATGACCTACTCTCAGATGACGACAGCCGCAAAACATCAGATTTTCATAACTTGGGAATTTATCCGGATGTCAACAGGCATCCAATATAAGCCGGTGCCATATCTTTTTAAATCGCCTTTTTGATATTATCAAAAATCATATGGCCTAATCAGACAAATTATGCCGATAATCAATTTTATATTTCAATATAATCAAAGAAATAAATGAAGTAACGACGAATGTTATAGTAATGGCTAATGCCGCTCCAATGCTTTTGAAATATGGGACTAACCAAGCTAAAAGTAAAACTGCAATAATAAGTTTTGCAGCCTCAAGAACAAAACGTAATGCCGATTCATCAGCGGCATAAAATAAAAATGAAAATGGCGAATAGAATACATTTGCCATCCATCCTATCAACAGAATTCTGGTCAAAATAACTGCTCCCATATATGGGGTACCATATAATGCTTTAATGAGAATGGGAACGAATATAATAAGAGCTCCTATAATAATATTTATTATTAAAGCAATAAACACAGCTTCTTTACAAAATCGTTTAAACGCAATTTTAGATTCCAATGCAGAGCATGCTTTTGGGAGAAATATTCCGGAAGATGAACTCACCATCACCGAAATAATCATTACAATTTGTTGAGATACAGAGTAAACACCTAACGAATTAAAATTCAAATATCGACCTAGGTATAAAAAGTCCATACGCGAAAATACAAACATCATAATATTTATTCCGAAAATCCATTTTCCTAATACTAGCGATTTCCTTAAATAATCCCGATTCAAGGGGAATATTCTTTTTATCTTTCTCCCAAAAAGCAAATAAATACTAGCGATTCCAATAGCTAAAGAAACAAATAAATGTATGAATACAACACTTTCCAGATCAAACGGGAAGCCAGATAACTTGACCACAATCAATAATAATAAAATAGATACTGTATAGAACGAATATAAAAATGAAAATGCAGTAAAATTTTCTTTTTCTTGAAATATACTTGCAATGGTCATTAAAAATGATTGGAATATTCCACTCAATAAAGCAAATATTATTAATGAAGTCACTTCAGGTTTTTTAAATACGAAATGAGCCATAAAATATGACATTGGATATGAAAATATAGTAATAATAATGCCGTAGGTAATCTTAAGAAGAAAAGATATTTTTAGAAATTCTGTCTTCTCTGCGTTGTCTCTTGATGTCTTCGCATAGCGAATAAAAGCTGAGTCAAAGGATTGCGCAAACATCCAAGTAAGTACCATAACTACAAAAAACATCGAAAAACGCCCAAAATCTTCTGGACCTAATAAGCGAGCTATAATGACAGAGTTAATAAAAGCTATTCCGCGACTGAACCCTGTTCCAAAAAGTACCACAAGGTAGTCTTTAAGCGTCTTTTTCTTAAGTATTGATATTACTCTCTGCAGCATTCTATTGTCTGTGACCTACACCGCTAAAGATTCAATATTCATAGGATCGTTTAGCCCAGATGTTGTGATTGACCGCTCAGCAGCCACTTCCACAGCGGCACGAAATTTATCCCCGCCTCCGTCTTCTCCGTGTCCTTTGTGATGACCGCCAGGTCCGTGTCCCGCCTGCCGGCCGCGCGCCGGAATTCCAGCAGAGGCTTCGAGACCGAGGCATCCAGCTCCCGGCCGTAGGAGACGTTGATGCCGCGGAGCCGGCGGTCGCCGCAGGTGACGAAGTCCACCTCGCCCCGGTCCTTCCAGTAGAAGACCTCGTTCCCGGCCCTCTTGAGCTTCTGGAAGACCAGGTTCTTCGCCAGACGCTCCTCGTCCTCGGCGAGTTGGAAGGAGACGGCGTTCCGCAGGCCGTTGTCGAGGCAGAAGACTCGCCGGGGATTGACCTGGCGGGCCTTCTCCGAATCGGAGAACAGGGGGACCAGGCTGACGAGGTCCTTCTGGACGAGGTAGGAGACGTACTCCATGATGGTCTCCCGGGAGACCCTGGCCCCGGACCGGAGGCCGAGGAAGAAGGCGTTGAAGGAGACCGCCGAGCCGATCCGGCTCATGAGGTGCTTGACCAGCTTCTTGAGGAGGGCGACGTTGCGGATGGCG
>Ga0315293_10001858_pt1 | contig 20412 bp, 13 predicted proteins | sample YL17G13_20_MG_FD_203071 | JGI IMG/M metagenome (GOLD analysis project Ga0315293, IMG submission 203071) | Sediment microbial communities from Yellowstone Lake, YNP, Wyoming, USA - YL17G13_20 | ecosystem: Environmental > Aquatic > Freshwater > Lake > Sediment | place: USA: Wyoming | collected... | reverse complement strand
GAGAAATTAGTAACGTTTAAATTGGTTGTAATTATATCTGTTGCATTGATTGTTGAACCTGTAATATTTCCTGTTACTGAAATACTTCCAGTTGCAGTTATAGAACCTGTAAATATTCTATTAAGTATATGTGCATTTCCCCATTCAACAGCAAGTGTAGAATTTCCTACAGATAATCCTCCTGCTGATTTCAAGTTATTTTTAGCAATTACATCTCCATTTCCTGCAATGATAAGACCACTTCCAGCTTGTACATATCCATCTGTTGCTACACTTGTATCTGATGTAATTGCACCAATTGCAGTGATAGTTCTAGCATTTAATTGATTATGAACTTCAATTACGGATGCTGAAATGTATGAGCCTGTGACAAATGAACCACTTATTCTCCATAAAGCATAAATACTTCCAGTAGTTATATTAGCAGGAGAAAAATTAGTAGCACTGAAATTGGTTGTATTAACGTTGGTTGCAATAACATCACTTACATTAATTGTAGATGCACTAATAGTAGATGCACTAATTGTAGAACCTGTAATAATAGAACCAGATACGCTCCATGTGCCAACAAGGGTTGAGCCAGAAACTTTTCCTATTAAAGTGGATATTGTTCCCGAAGTAGTTAATGACCCCGAAATAATTTGTCTAGTTACAGTAAGATTATTACTTATTGTAGCACTTCCTGCTATTGTTAAGCTACCTGTCGTAATAATACTTCCAGTTGATATATTTGCAGGTGAAAAATTAGTTGCATTAAGATTTATAACTGTAATATCACTTACATTAACAGTTGAAGCTGATATATTTGAAGCTGATATATTGGAGCCTGTGATAATTGAACCTGTTATTTTTCCTATAGTTGTAATACTTCCGGTGGCTGTAACTGAGCCTGTCGAAATATTGGCAGGTGAGAAGTTAGTTACATTTAGATTTGTAACTGTTATATCGCTTACGTTAATTGTCGAAGCAGAAACATTTGAACCAGATATTAATGAACCACTTATTATTGAACCTGTAATTCTTCTTATTACAGTTAAATTATTACTTATTGTAGCGCTTCCTGTTACTACTATGCTACCTGTCATAATAATACTTCCAGTATATATATTAGATGTAATTAGACTTCCGCTGGCAGTTATACTTCCAGTTGAAATATTAATAGGTGAAAAATTAGTTGCAGTAAAATTAGTAGTAGTAATATCAGTTGCATAAATAGCTGAACCAGTAATTGTAGAACCTGTTATTATAGAACCTGTTACAGTATAAAGCGCTGTTACACTGCCTGTAGAGATATTAGCAGGTGAAAAATTAGTTGCGCTAAAATTGACGGTATTAATATTAGTAGCTATAACATCACTTGCGTTTATAGTTGATGCAGATATTCCTGAACCAGTAATTTTTGAACCACTAATGATTGACCCTGATATACTCCATGTGGCTACTAAACTAGCGCCAGTTACTGTTTGGGTAGTTTTTATACTACCTGTAGCAATTACACTACCAGTAGAAACATTAGCAGGTGAAAAGTTTGTTGCAGTAAGATTTGTAGTATTTACATTAGTAGCGATTACATCGGTTGCATTAACTGTAGAACCTGTTATATTCCATAGAGACTTGATACTACCTGATACAATGATTTGTCCCGGAGATACAACCCCTGTTTCACTTCCAACATAAAGTCCATTTCCGATTTTTATACTACCTGTTGTAACTAGATTACCAGCAGAAACATTGCTTGTAACACTTCCTATGTATAAACCTCCGCTTAATTTTATGCTACCTGTAGTTATAATACTACCAGTAGCAGAAATACTACCCGTTACAATATTAGCAGGTGAGAAATTAGTTGCATTAAGATTTGTAACAACAATATCACTAGCATTAATTGTTGAGGCACTGATAGCAGATGCACTAATTGTAGAGCCTGTAATAATAGAACCAGATACGCTCCATGTGCCAACAAGGGTTGAGCCAGAAACTTTTCCTATTAAAGTGGATATTGTTCCCGAAGTAGTTAATGACCCCGAAATAATTTGTCTAGTTACATTAAGATTATTGCTTATTGTAGCACTTCCTGCTATTGTTAAACTGCCTGTAGTAATAATACTTCCTGTAGATATATTAGCAGGTGAAAAGTTGGTTACATTTAAGTTAGTTGTAATTATATCTGTTGCATTGATTGTTGAACCTGTAATATTTCCTGTTACTGAAATACTTCCAGTTGCAGTTATAGAACCTGTAAATATTCTATTAAGTATATGTGCATTTCCCCATTCAGCAGCAAGTGTAGAATTTCCTACATATAAACCTCCTGCTGCTCTTAAATCTCTTTTAGCAACAACATTACCATCCCCCGCTACCGATACTCCGCTTCCCGCTTGTATCCATCCGTCTGTTTGTAAACTTGTGTTTGATGAGATATCGGAAGTTGCAGAAATAGTTCTACTTATTAAACTATTATATATTTCAATATTAGATGCTGAAACGAATGAGCCTGTAACAAACGAACCACTTATTCTCCATGCAGCATAAATACTACCAGTTGTTATATTTGCAGGAGAAAAGTTAGTTACGTTCAGGTTGACAACCGTAATATCGTTTATATTAGCAATTGAAGCGCTTATATTTGAGCCTGATATTAATGAACCAGTTATAATTGAACCTGTAATTGTTCTTAATGCAGTTAAATTATTATTTATCGAAACACTTCCTGCTACTAGTAAACTTCCTGTTGTAATGATACTTCCAGTATATATATTAGATGCTATCAAACTTCCACTAGCTGTAATACTGCCTGTTGAAATATTAGTAGGTGAGAAATTAGTTGCTGTAAAATTAGTTGTATTAACATTTGTAGCAACAACATCACTTGTATTAACTACAGATGCTGAAATATTTGAACCTGATATATTTGAACCGGAAATCCAAGAGCCTGTAATTCTTTTTAATACTGTTAGATTATTACTTATCGTAGCACTTCCTGTTACTACTATGCTACCTGTCATAATAATACTTCCAGTATAAATGTTAGAAGCAACTATACTTCCAGTAGCTGTAATACTACCTGTAGTTATATTAGCAGGTAAAAAGTTAGTTGCTGAAAAGTTAGTTGTATTAACATTAGTCGCAATAACATCACTTATATTAATTGTAGAGCCACTAATCCATGAACCAGTAATAAATGAGCCTGTTATATAAGAACCCGATATACGAGAACCTGTTATTTGTCCTGTAGTAGTTATACTCCCGGTAGCAACAACAGAGCCTGTTGAAATATTAGTAGGTGAGAAATTAGTTGCTGTAAAATTAGTTGTATTAACATTGGTTGCAATAACATCAGTTGAGTTAACCGTTGAACCTGTAATACTTCCAACTATAGAAATATTTCCTGTTACAGTTATACTTCCTGTAGCAGTTATAGAACCAGTAAATATTCTATTAACTATATGTGCGTTTCCCCATTCAGGATTAAATACACTATTACCTATAGCCAAGCCTCCTGCTGATTTTAAATCTCTTTTAGCAACAACATCACCAGCCGCTGCTACAGATATTCCGCTTCCCGCTTGTATCCATCCGTCTGTTTGTAAACTTGTGTCTGATGTAATCGCACCTGTCGCATTAATGGTTTTGCTTGTTAATGTGTAGTGTACCTCAATATTTGATGCAGAAATATATGAGCCTGTGATAAATGAGCCACTTATTCTCCATGCAGCATAAATACTACCTGTGGTTATATTGGCGGGTGAAAAATTGGTTACATTAAGATTTGTAGTATTTATATTAGAACCAGTAATATCAGTTATATTAATAGTAGATGCTGATATGTTTCCTTCTGCCCTAATATTTTTACCTCCGACAATTCCAGCACTATTTCCTACATAAAGTCCTCCGTTTATTCTTAAACTTCCTGTTGAATAAAAATTAGAGCCTATTATACTTGAGCCAGTTATACTTCCTGTAGCTGTAACACTACCTGTTGAAATATTTGCAGGTGAATATATACCACCGACAGTTAAATTTGTAGTAAATATTTGAGAGGCAGATACAATTGAACCTGTTATTACTGTAGCAGATGTAATACTTCCTGTAGCTGTAACACTTCCAGTAGATATATTAGCGGGTGAGTATGCACCGCTTACAGTTAGATTCACAGTAGTAATATCATTTGCATTAACAGTTGAAGCAGAAATCCACGAACCAGAAATTGTAGAACCAGAAATAACAGAACCTGTAATTTTTCCTATAGTAGTTATACTTCCAGTAGCTGTAATACTGCCTGTTGAAATATTAGCGGGTGAGTATGCACCACTTACAGTTAAATTATTTGTTATAATATCTAAAGCTGATAATCTACCAGTTACAACATTAAAAGAGCCACTATTTCCACTTAAACTTACGTTTAAAGTTGAGCCAGATGTAATAGCTGATGCAGCTACAGTAAATCCTCCTATGATTGCGTTTTGATTAAGACCGAAGCCTGTGATTTGTACAGTTTCTATACCATTTGGTCCATTTTGTTCTTGGTCTATATATTGACTTCCCAATACCCTAGTAAAATGATGCCATTTATCTTCTGTTGTATAGATTGCGTTATTTATAATCCATAATTGTTGTTCATGAAAACTACCATCTTCTTTTTTTCTTCTAGTTCTCATTCCTGCTGGATTGATTTTTATTTGTTTTGAACCGCTACTTACAAGTTGGTTTGCACCTGTGTTTAAATCAGAATTAACAAAACCAGCAACATGAGATTTATATCCTACTGCCCAATTATCCCACTGTTGACCACGAAGTTTATTGGAATTTCCTGCTTCTGTTGCTTTTTTCATTAAATCGTTAAATTTATATGCTTCATCATCTATACGAAGGCGATTTCCAAAAATCAGAGAAAAATCATCAGGATTATCGAAATTTAAATCCATTCCCAAAAGAACAGGGGAAATAGATGTACCCGGATTTATTTCGATAGTAATAGTTGCCCCCAATACTATCTGGTCTCTAAATTTTTGAAAATCTTTAATATGCATAAAATTAGCACTATCAATTTCAAATGTATATTTTGGTTCAGACATATTACCTAGAACATTTATAGACTGTTCATATAATTTTCCGGATTGTTCCATAACTGTTGAAGCAGACATTATATCTGTTAAAGTAATATTATCATTAACATAACTAGATTGTATTATAAATGGTTGCAAAGCTTTCATTTGGTCATTAGTGAAGTTAATATTTTCAGAACCAGATATAGAACAAATATCCGCAATATTTCTTAGAATTGATATATCTTGATTTATTGCACTACCGTTAGTTTCCAAAGACGCACAAGCACTCGTTATAAGATTTTCAAATTCTTCAACTTTGTTTGCTGCTAAATCTATCTCTGCTTGAGGAGGTAGAGGGTCTTGTTCGATTAACCCTGATAGATATGTTTCTGCATAAACAAGGCAACCAGTCAATATGTTTAACCATGTATTTAAACTTGCTGATGTAGTTTGTAGATTCATCATGTCAAGTACAGTTGTAGAGTGTTCCTCTAAATTAGACGCTACTGTTTGTTCCCATATATATATAGCATCTATTAATTCTCCGCTCATCCAATTTGTATTTAAAAAATAATTAAAATTATAAATATAATTGTTTCCTAATGGATTTACATATCTTATATCTAAACCTCCACCACCATGAACATCTAATGATGTAGCTAATTCATCTGTAACTTCGGTTATTATCATTGATTTAATTAGATTATCGTGAGAAATAAATATATCTGTTTCTTTTATAGGTACATATGGGTCATAAATATTTATTATTTTATCAATCGTATTAAAATCAAATACACATGTATATGCTTCCTCCACATCGTTCATCAAAAAATCATATATTGTTTTATCTTTAATATCAAAACTTCTATAATCTGATGCTATACTTGTGTCTGCACTACTAGATGCTCCCCCTCCTCCTCCTGCCAATGGAGGATTTGCCATTCCCGGAATTTCTCCGTGAGTCCAATCTGGTAAATATTGATGTTCTAAATCTAATAAGAGGTCATTTAATTTTACAGGTACAGCAAAAACTTCTCCAACTTCTTCAAAGGTTGCACTTCCGGATATATATACAACAAGTCTTTTTGAAGATAATTCTACTTCCAGTGCCTGAGAAGTTATTTCTTTATATTTACTGATTCCATCGTTTGTTTCTGCAATATCGGTAATCATGAAATAACCAATAGTATCTACAAATATTAATCTTTTGTTTACTAGGTATGGATAATATTCCATATAAATATTATTTATATGTTCATCGGCACGAAAAGTTAATTCTGACATAGCATTAAACTTAGCGGAATATTTCCTTTCGGATATTCCTCCTAAAGCATATAATTGTTCTTTATTAGGATTACATAAAATAAAAGTTGGTATTTCTGCTAAATCAAAATAATCAAAAGTAAAAGTTGGGATTCCTTCTGGTATTGCAACCATTTTATCCTCCTATTTTCAATCTCTCAGTCCATTTAATCTCATAATATAATGAACCATATATCGATATATTATTTAAACCGGGTATTAATCTAAACCAATTTTTACTTGTAAATTTAGATAATAACCCTTCTATGGGGAAAGTTGCCCCATTACTTGCAATATTTACTCCTGTTATTATTTGTAAATCATTATCTACAGTTATTCTATCATTTTCAACCAGATAATTCCAATTAAATATTCTACTATTACCCCCATCTGAGTTATTTACAAACCAAACTATTTGGGTAGGAAAAGGATAAGTAGGCTCCAATACTTGAAAATAGATTTTTGGATATAAATATTCATCTTCGCTAGAACGATTATATATATTAAAATTAACTCCGGTTGATTCTTTTTTATAAGCGCTTCCAGAAGTAATTCTTTCAGAATTATAAGCCCAAGGGCTATCACAAACAACTTGGCATGTAAAAGCATAATTTACACCGCCGATATATAAAGGTTCTGGTTTAGTCATAAAGCAATTAAAATATATTTCTTGTAAATCATCCTGAAGTATATATAATTTTTTATAAGTTGACCTGCCGAATAACCAACTAGAAATTAAATCTCTTTCTATTGCGGTAATTTCATGAGCAGAACCAAAAGTAAGAGGAAATTCTAGAACGGGTTCTTGTGTTCTACCTAGATAATAAGGTTTTGATTTTCTAAGTACTCTTTGGGTTATTATATTGATATCGGTACTTCCTACTCCATTAAATAAAGAACCATCTTCAAAAGTTATTATCTTTAAATCCCATTTTTGCGAAGGGATATTATCAAATATAAAGTCATATGCATAAAATTGTGCCATGTGTTATTCTCCTTTATTAAGAAGTACTAAATATTTAGATTTATTAAATAGTAAAGTTATTAGCACTTCTTTTTATTCCTCTCATTTGTAGAATTTTATTTAGTTCTTTAATCATAGTTTTCTTTATATCAGGTAAAACAGATTTATCAAGAGAACCTGCCACATTTATATTTATTTCAAAATTAGTATTGGGAGTACCTCCGCTCCCATTAAGAGCAGGAGGGAAATTTCCATTCATAGCTATATTTGTTGCTATTTTTGGTAGAATATTTTTCATAAAATTATTCATCTGCCCTTCTGTAGCAACATATTCCCCTCTTAATAATTTTGCAAAAACTTCATTACTCATTAAGTTTCCAGCAAAATTACCCTTATGATGTTCTTCGATAAGACCTCCAAAGTGACTTGCACCATTATAGGTTTCTCCATCGTCTTGAGCAGCACCTGTACCACCGCCACCTCCTGAATAATCATCATCTGTACTTCCACCCCAATCTTGGTTGGCTGCTTTTAATGTTTCCATCCTTCTTATTGTTGCATCAATAGCTTTTTGTACATTACCGAATACATCAACCATATCTCCCCCACCTTTTATTGTGGCTCTAACTATTCCCTCGATGGCTTCTTGGCTTAATCCTGCTTTTTCTATTAAACCTGCAAATTTTTCGTACACATCTATCATTGCATCTTTAACAGCAAGTTCAAAATCTTTTGCAGCTTTCTCTAAACCACCGAAAGAACCTCCGCCACCTCCGCCTCCGCCTCCGCCTTCTACTTTTGAAAGTTCTTCTTTTAGTTTTTCCCATTCTTTTATTTCATCTTCAATACCATCGATTATTGCTTGTTGTGCATTTTCAAATGCTTTCATTGCATCATCTAAGGCTTGTATTTGGAGGTCATATTTTCTATCTTCTGTTTCTTTGGTTATATCTTCTTCTTGTTTAGCAGAATCCTCTTGCAAATTTATAAGCTCTGCTTGTGCTTCTTCACTATCATCAAGAGATAAAAGTGCTATACGTGCTTTTGTTTTTGCTAATTCCTTATGTTTTTCAGAAAGACTTTCTATAAAATCTTCTTCATCTTTAGCACGTTTTAAAGATTCTTTTTGTATATCAATATATTCTTTAAATGCTTTAATTTTTTCTTGAATTGCTTTTATTTCTTCTTGATGTGCTTTTATTTTTTCATCGAGTGCGTCTATTTCGGCTTTGTTTGGATTATCACCGCCACCACCACCACCGTCAGCAGCAGGAAAAGTCATAGCTGGCATAAGCGGTAGACCCGCTAAAAGACTTCCAAGATTTTGTCTGATTATACCAGCAGCAGTTGCAGAATAAGTAGCTAATAATTTTGCCGCTTGCATTGCAAAATTATTTTCACTTAATATTCCAGCTTCAGCAAGCATATTGATATCTTGAATAGAATATGCTGTAATTATACTACCATCATCAGCGACAAGTTGTATACCTTTTACAGCATTTTCTCCAAAATTAAATATGGATTGTGCTAACCAATTATTCCAATTATCTAATTGTTGCGCATTCATATCCACTGTATTACCGAGAACATTTATTTTGGTTATAATACCATCTATAGATTGATATGCTTCTTGTTCTACAGCATCAAGAGAAGCAGCTAATTCTGGAATACTTCTGCCACCCAAATCGTCATTTTGAGCTATCCAATTTATTATTTCTTTACCAACAGCTTCGATTTTAGTCGGGTCTGTACTATCTATTGCAGTTTGCATCTTATTAAATAATTCCGGAGGAAGATTTAACTCTTTGTTAACTTCTTCTATATCTTTCCTCAAATTATTCAAAGCATCTGACTTTTGTGTAGCTGTTAGAGCCTTATTCATACTAACAATGTTTTTTGTAACTGTTCCTATTGCTTTAGCTTGGGATTCATAAGCTTTTCTTTGTTTCTCTGATATTTCTAGTTGCTCTTTTTCAGTTAATAAGTAAGACTCTTGAACTTGTAAACGCTTATCTTGTCCTCTTGGCTCTGCCTTTGCTGTAGGAACTTTTGCCATATTTTTTTGCATCAGTACTTCTAGGTCTTTCCATAATCTTGTATCGCCAAATATAGACTTTAAACCATTAAACCATACTCTAGTTATTCCTTTTTCACTATTTTGATACCCGATAGTAAACAATTGTATTAAACCTTTAGAAATATTATTTGCAATTGTTTCTTCGGTACTTAATTGTTGAGAAGCAACAGTTATAGAATTTCCAATATTTTCTGCAATTACTTCGCTACTATCACTTCCTATCGATGAAAGAGTAGTTTCTATTTCTTTTACAGCTTGTCTAGCTCCTTCCGATAAATCACCATAACCATCATTGAGAGTATCTAAATATGCGGATAAAGCAGGAAGACCCCCTTGAAATTCTACTCTTCTTTGTGCTTCCTCCATAACCTCTAGGTATCCAGTTATTATATCTATTTTGTCGGCAGCACTTTCATAAGCTTCGCTTTGAGTTTCAAAAACTAATTCAAATTGGGTTTTTTGCTCTTTGGTTATTTGCAATATAGAATTTAATTCTGCTTCTAATGCTTTTGCATCCATAGCTGCATCGAGAAATGGTCTACCTTGAGCATCGTATTTCCAATCTAGTTCCGGCAATATTTCTTTTAACCTTTTATATGCATCATATAATGATTCGGTGTCATTTACATTTAATCCACCACCGGATGATTTTCCTTGTTTTTCTAATAATCTGTTAATATCAATTAAAATTAGTTTTGCTGACTCTAATTTATCAGTCATTTCCCCCGCATTTGTAACATAATCATTCATTGCATTGCTTGCATTTTCTAATTCTTCTTTATCTTTTTGAATCGCACTGGTTAAAGCACCATATGCAATACCTAATCCAACAATGAGTAATCCTATTCCGGGTATAGCTGCCGTAAGACCTTGTTCTGCAATTGTTGTTGCAATTATCATGCTTTTTAATGACCCAAAGGCGGTTGTTAAAGTACTTATAGCACTTCCTATTTTTGAGATTCCTGTAAGAATTGATTGCGAACTAAATACTGTCATTAATCCAACTAATATTATAAGAATAGGGGGCAAACCACCTATACTATCTATAAGTTCCAAAAAAGCACTTGCTAAGTCTAATACTTTCTTTATTGTGTCAGAGTTTATTATATTAGTATATAAGTCCTCCATCTGTGCTTTTAATCTGCCCTGCTTTGCTTGAACACTATCTAAATAAATACCATAACGGTCTTGTGCTAAACCTAAAGAATCCACTTGGGCAGCTTGATAAGTTATAGCTTTATCCATGTTATTCATTAAAACAAGGAATGATTCTTTTTGACGTACACCTGCTATAGCAACAGCAATTTCAGTGCGTTGCCTATCAGTTAAAGTATCCCATTTTCCAGCGACCTCTTCTAGAATATCCCCCATAGGTAATAATTCATCATTAGTATTACGTACTGCAACTCCTATAGAACTAAGTGCTTTTTCTACCTTGCTAATAGTCATACCAAATTCATCTTCGCCACCACCGCTCATGAGGGTCATTCTAGCAAACATGGTTTTAAATGCTTGACCAATCATTTCAGCGTTCTGTCTAGTAACAGATGAAACAGTACCGATATATGAAATTAATTGTTCCATTGATACACCCGCTAACTGAGCGGATTCAGAAGTATATCTCATAGCTGTCGCAAGTTCACCAGCACTTGTTGCGGCAATATTATCTACTGCAATAAGTTTATCTACAACTGTTGCAGTTTCATCTGCTGATAATTTAAAAGCATTTGTAATAGCGGTCAAATAGTTGGTAGCATCTGCAGCGTCCATTGCACCTAATTTTGAAAGTTGAAGAGTTGATATTAATAGTTTTTGAGTTTCTTCAACTGTTCTACCCTGTCTTAACCATTCAACACTACCTTTTGCAATTTCAAGTGTTGAAACGCCCATTGCTTGTCCTAAGTTATTATAGGATTGTGCAAGAGCTTGAATCTGTTCCGGTGATGATGCACCTTCTGCTTGAAGCACCTGAATTTTTACCATTTCGGTGTTTAATTCGATAGAATATTTTATAGCATCATTTAATAATTGTTGTGCTTTTCTAACAAGTTGTATGGATAAACCGTATGCGACAGTTTGTTTTACAGCATTACCTATTCTATCAGCCCAACCTTGAATAGCGTTTGCCCCTCTATCTGTACCAGACCTTAATATTTGCATTTCCTTATTGAGGTCTCTTACTTTTTGGGCAGCAGTTTCCATTGCTTTAGCATTATTAGTACTGAAAGCTAAATCGAAAGCTTTCTTTTGCTTTATTAATTCTTCTGCTACTTTTTTAGTATTGTTAACTTGTTGTCCAGACATATTCTTAGATTTCTCTAAGAACTTTTTAGCAGACAATTCGTTAGCGTCTAACGATAATTTCATTTTGTTGAAATCGGAGGTTGTTTTCCTAGCAGCAGCACCAGCATTCAGCACAACTTGGTCCATACCTACTTGTTTGTATCTTGCATCCGCTTCATACATTTTTATTTTTTGAACGTTTAAATCTCGCATCTCTTTAGAAAGATGACCAGTTGCGTCTTTTGTTTCTTTAATTGCTTGTGTAGCAACTTTAAAAGCAGGTCCTCCAGCAACATTCTGGAACATTTTATATTGAATAGTTAATTTTTCTAATTCTACTGCGCCTGACCTTATTTCTTTATAAAAAGCATCGGATTCCTTTTTGCTCATACCAGTTTTTATGCCAGTATCTTTTATTTTTAAATCTATAGGACTCTGTGCAACTGTTTTATTTATTTCTGCTAAACCGTTTTTAACAGGGGTTATATCCATAGCGGTTTTGAAATTAACAGTCATACCAACTTGTGCCATATTACACCTCCTTCAACAACAATCTTTAATAAAACTACAACTTTAAGTTTTCTAAACCCTCATATACTCTGTCACGAGCGGAGGTATCATCGTAAATTTGTACCATTTCTGAACTACTCCACCCCATTAGTTCTTTAATTAATGGTTGGGGTATATTTTTTTTAGAAAGCAAAGTCACTAAATAGTGTCTTAGTGCATGCGCATATATAGGAACTTCTAAATGTTTCTCAAAACCTTCTATCCAACCCCTTACGGTTGCCCCCGTAGCGGGGTTTCCATCTTGTTTTATAAATAAGTAATTATGTTTTAATTTCTTTTCTTTTAAAATGCGTTCCCGCTGTATGAACCATTCTTTATAATAAGGTAAAAATTTCTCTTTTAAAATATATTTATAAAGTAATTTTCCAGATTTTCCTCTACCTTTTGTTTTAATTTGGCGAGTCGTTTCAAGAAATAAATCTCCGAAAGCAGTTCTATTTTCATCGATTAAGTCAGTTTCGAAGCATAATAATTCTGTAAATCTAGCCCCACTGGTTACAGCAAGGGCAAGCCAGCATGCTTGTTGCTTATCATTTTTGCTAAGATATTCCAATAGATTTTCAATTTGTTTATCTGTTAGAATTGTTTTTTCTCTACGCATTTCTTTTGGAGATGAGTCAATAACTTTTAGAATTACATTTCTAAAATTAGGGTATTCTTCATCAAAGAAGCGCTCAATAAAATTAGACAAAGAGGATAAAGTACTTCTCAGATTGTTTAGTCTAGCCGACCCCAACTTGAGTTCGGTAGATGCAAACGAAAAGAAATCAGAGAATTCTAATTTTTTTATATCTACAAAGAATTTATTTTCATTATATAAGAGATTCCATGTTAAAAACATTGTCATATTACTTTCATACACAACAATTGTTTTTGGGGAAGTTCTTATGGATTTATCCTTTAGAAATTTTTCCATCAATTTTATATTTTCTGGATTAATTTGTTTAGTAAGTTCAGGACTTGTTATTATATCACGAAAAGTTTTTCTACTCATTTTATAATTCCTTGCTTAAGGAAATAAGTAAGTCCGACAGCATAAGCGTCTGACTCATCGTAATTATTAAATTTTAGTTTAGGATATTTCTTTAAAATCGCATCGTGTACTTCTTCTTTTGTCATATTTCCTTTTCCTCCCACTACTTTTTTAACAGTAGAAGCGGGGTAGTATATTTGTTCAAAATCAGCGAACAAAAAACATACAACACCCTGTACTCTAAAAATAGCTTGTGTACTCGGGTTATACAGGGTAAAACCCTGCTCTATTATAATTGTTTCGGGAGGATATTCTTTTGCAATTCGTTTGAATTCGTTGCCAATAATTTTTAGTTTCAGCTTAGTCTCTTTTTCGCTATTTGTGTCTATGGTAAACACTTTTACAAATTCACCATCATTGGTAAATATACATACTCCCGAAGAATTTTGTGATAAATCTAATGCGTATACATATTTTTTCATTATACCTCCAAATTACATTTATTCAACTTTATAACCTTTCAATATTCCTAACTGACCAAAGAACTCTCTTGCTGATATACGTTCCTCTCTTATTTCGTTTAACAAATCAATTCTGGTCATATAAAGTTTTTGAAGTTTTGCAAGTCCTCCTAAAAAATCATCTACTTTTAAATTCATATATATTTCATATTGCATATGTACAGTTCCATCGCTATCTTCGGATTTGTGGGGTGTTACTTTATAATAAGCTAAGGTTTTATCATTTATCCAATCATAAACCGCCTTTATATATAATTCAGTATAAAGAGTTATTGCTTTAAAACCTAGCTTTTTAGTTTCTGGTTTTTTGATTGCATATATATACAATAGATTTCGCATTTTTATTAGTAACTTATATACTAATGCTATTGTTTTTAAGTCCTTTTGTTTAGCATCATCAATTTCTTTGTCCAGACCATAGACAGTTATTCCTCCTACATCTAATTGCGCATCTAATATAGATTTTGTCTTTATTTCAACCGCCTGACTTCTAGATAATCCTTGACCCAAATACTTATCTAAATCTGCGGTTTGTTTGTCATCTTTTTTTAGACCAAACAGGAATTCTTCAAAGAAATAACCTGCTGCGCCGGGATTGTTCCAGTTCATACTAGAGGCGTTCATAGATACACTCTCGTCTTGTTTATCTATGACCATTTCTAACAATTCCGCACTAGCCTTTTTTTTCATTATAATTTTGAGCATTGTTTTCATATTTTCCGCTGCGAGATTTGCTGTATGTTTGTAATCAGCGGTCCATTTTCCATCATCTATGAGTTCCCCTTTCCCCCCCGATGTTCTTTTTTTGTTTTGTTCTGCATACTGTTTTGTTACATAGTCAATCATTCCCTGAAGTTTTACTGGTGTACCATCATCTGTAATTATATACGGAGTATTTGGTTTATCTCCTGTAAGCGTTGGTGACATTTTTCCTCCTTAATAAAATGATGATTTTAAAACGCTAATTCATCTTCTTGTCTACGGATTCTTTTTTGTTCCATTTCTATTTCATATTCACAATTTTTATTTGAACATGCAATATATTCTTCTTGTACAATTACTTGTATTCCATTTCTTAATTCTGTTATATCTCTTACCCTTATTTGAAGAATGCTTTTACATTCAGGGCATCTTCTATTGAGGGAGCGTTTTAATCTACCTATCATTTTACCTTCTTCGCTCTTGGTTTTCTTGTCTTAATTTCATTTGCTTTTTCAATTACTTTGGTTTCTACTTCTACTAAACCAGAATTTTCTGCAATAGCTACCTTATCAGCGGGGTTATTTAGAATAGATGATTTTTCTAATCTTTCGATTAATTTTAAACCTTCATCCCCTGCTTTTTTAATTTCTTCTGGATTTAAATCAGAAAGTTTATCTAATAAACCATAGCCTTTTTCAACAAGGTCTTTGATTATTTTACCAACGCTGTTTTCTAAGGTTTCTTGTTGTTTTATGTCACAAATAACTCTTTCTAATGTATTTTTAAAATCATGCCAATTTTCTATTTTATCAGTTATTTCTTTCCATAATGCTATGTTTGTAAAAAATTCATTATCTAAATCTTCTACATTTATATTGGTTTTGAATAAGGTTACTAAGTATTTCAATTCAATTTCTGCTTCGAAATAATGATATTTGGTATCATTAATTAGAATATCTTTAGGTGTTCCGAAATAATTTTCAATATAATTTTCAATTAAAAATGTCTGTTCAGATAACGAAATAAAAGGCATTACTTCTATTTCTATACCATTGTATTCAATTGTTTTATTTTTTATAGCTTTTAATTGCAAGTTAACTTTTTCCATTATATCTCCGTGTTTTAAAAAGATAAAAAATACACCGTTGTCATTTCTAACAACGGTGTATTTATTAATTATTAAGTACCGTAGGCTCTCCAAGTAACCATGTTGAAAGGTGCTGCGCCAACAACTAATGTGCTACCTGACAAATACCAAGTTTTCACAATAATTGAACCATTAGCACATCCAGAAACAGTAGTGTAAGTATGTGTTGAACCAGATGTACTACCTGAGAAAGCTACAATAGCTAAACCAACAGTAGTCATACCTGTTGCTATTACTGTAGAGGCAGCAGTAGGAATAAACACAGAACTAGCAGAAGAGCTACCAGACAAGAAATTTAATACTTGTCCTAGGCTTACCTGTTGTGCTGCTACCATAGAATTATCTAAATCATTAATTTGTTTAAATGTTAAAGGCATATTTTTTTATTCTCCTTTATTTATTATGCTGTTACTGTGATTGATGCTGATGTTACAATACTAGATGCAGAAGTAATCTTACTTATTACATAAGGACCAGAACCACTTGTTATACCAGTAATAATACCAGTAGCACTTCCTGCACTAATAGAGCCAGAAGAACCAACAGTAGAACCAGACCAGAAAGTAAGGTACGAGTTAGAAACTTTGAAAGCTGCACCAGAATAAGGTACAGCATAGACTACCAATGTTCTAGCTTCTCCTACACGAATTGATTGATTTCCACCACTAATAGATAATGCGTAAACATTATCATACCAGTTTGTGCTATCTATAATTTCCGTAATTTTAGCATAGTATGTATCAACATTGCATGCGTCTAAACTAGTTGCTACAGGAGTATAAGCTAGAGCAGTACCAGTTAAAGGAGTGTTTGATACACCATCTGCCTTCATCGAAACGGTGAAAGCACCCGATAATTGACCCTTTGGAATAACAATTTGTACCATACCGATTTTATTTGTGGTAACATCGGCTGAGTTTAACTGCGTTTCCATTACTAACTTTACTACTTGCGGAATCATACTTGCTTTAATAGTAATACTTTTACCTTGACTTACATTGGCGGTGTAGTAACGTACACACCATGCACCACTAGTTTCGGTTCCGGTAACTGTAAAACCTCTACCTGTAAACGTAACTCTTTGAGTAAGACCCGTAGGGGAAGTAGCCCAACCATATACAGTAGTTTCGAAAGCAAGTGGAGTTTGGGAAACACTACCTGAACTAGCAGTAACATTTACGTTTTCTTGTACGTAGTAGTTACCGAGTTCGAATGTAGCTCCTGCTGTTGCACCCAACATTTCAAGATTCCACTGTGTTTCTGTTAAATTGAATTTCATTTCGGCAGTGTGATAGTAAGTATATTGCAACTGATTACCACGCCCACCACGTACAGGTGCAGAACCTAATGAAACTTCAATGGAACTATCTAGTAACGTTTTTGCTACGAATAGCAAGTTATCGCTACTGTCATATCCATAAACATCTGCAACGCTTGTTAAAAACTTTTTAATAGGTGACATATTTTTTAAAACCTCCTTGATTTTAATTAAACATATTTAAAGGATAAGAAATATCATTGGATAAAATATAGTCATTATATTTTTTTGCTGCGCTTATTTCATCTTTTGAAATTCCTATATACGTCCATTTTCCATTTAATATGATAGACGCTTCCCAATACATATTTCTATTATTATTTGAGAATCTCTTTCTTACACCATGATATACTGATGATGAGTTATTTAATTTCTTTCCTATTCTGCTTTCACTCATTCGATTTTTTGTTTCATCAGACATATTTTGTTTAGAAATACTCATTTTTTCTTTTGTTTTTTCAGTATGATTTCTACCTTTCATTATTGATTCACCTCCAAAAGATATATTATATCCCTTTTTAGTATAATGAGAAGAAAGAGAATTTATATAATATTTTTCAAAATAATTTAATTCATTTGTTGAGCATTCTTTTATAATTTCATGTTTAAAATTTGATTCTCCATATTTATTCCATGCTCTTTGTAAATATTTATTGTGATGTCTATTATATTTTAATGCTGGTTTATGAGAACTATTCCATTCTTTATATATATCAATAGATTGCCCTATGTATAATTTTCTAGTATTAATATTTTTTATACAATATATTCCAGATATTTTTTCCATTATTCTCTTAAAACCTCCTGAATTTTTAATTATGGAGTGCTTTTAGCACTCTCAAATGATATTTTATCTTCCATCTCTTGCATGTCAATAGAGACATCGCTATATTTATCTTCATCGTTTAAATCTGATAACCAGTGTTTGATAAACGACTTATCTTTAAACTCAACCATTCCCGACATAGATGCACCTAAATAAATTTTATAATGTATTAGATTATCCATCCTCCTTATACTTTTTAAAAATTTCCTTATTGTCATAGAATATATATAATCAAAAGTCCAACCTGTAGAAATAGAAAGAGAAATAATATAGTCTTCTATAGATATATTTTTGTTACCAGACAGTTTTTTCTTAAAATCTCTAGCTTTTTCTAATGAATCCCTAACTTCTTTAGATATATTTTCGTCTATTAATTCTACTTCATTTTGTTGAGCTATTATTAATTTTAAGTTATCGAAATCTTCTGGTTTATATATTTCTTCTTTAATAATAAAAATAGGTTTTTTTTCTTTATCATATCCATATCTTTCAAAACTCTTTTTTATATCATTAAAGCTTTCATCATCTTTTAAACATAAAGAAAGTAACCTATCGAAATATAATAAATAAGGTTTTTCTTCCATATTTTTATTACTAGAATAATAAATATATTCCAATTCTGTCATTTCAATTATTTTTACATCAGGTATACTATTTTTGTCTATAAGTAAACAACCAGAATATGCGCTAAAACTAAGATAATCTTTCATTGTTATTGGATATATTTTTATATTTCTATAATCAACAGGTAAATCATAAGTAATATTATTTAGTATGTTCATTTTTATGCCGAGAATGTTGCGAATACTATTTGTTTTCCACCAAACGGTATTTGTCCGGCTTGAAACAAGCGAGAACTTTGGTCCATCATTCTGTCTATGGCTAATAGCCCTAAAGGACCCTGATTTGAACCATTAAACAACCCTAAAATTTCTGCTGCTATAGTATCTATACGTGTTGTATAATTTGATAAGTGATTAATCTTATAATGAGAAAATATTTCAAAACTTACTTCTATAAGACCAACTGTTCTATTTATACCCATTGCATAATAAGGTTGTATTCTCAACAAAGTAGTTTCTTCCATTAAAACATCTGGTTGCTTGCTATCCATAAAAACATTATATTTAGAACTATCCTGCTGTCCTGCATATATTAATTCTGCTTTTTCTTTTTGGGTTAAAGGAGCCATATTCCAAGCATCAGGTGTTCTATATTTTAATAATTTCCAAACTGAATCATTATTATCCATCAAGTATTTTATACAATTGTAGGATATTTGATTAAAACCTTTGAAATCATTATAAGCATAACTTCCAATGTCTTGTGTAAATATATCTGGAAACATTTTATTTCTCCTTATCTTTTGCACTATGATATTTCTTTAGTGCTTCTGATATTTTATCTTTTTGTTCTTTTGACATCGATTTTTTAAAATTAGGATTTTTTGGTCCTGATACATCGGCGTGATTTTTGGATATTTTTTCTTTAGACTCTTTTTTATGTTTTTTTCCAATGTGACTTTTCGATATTTTCTCTTTTGTTTCATCAGAGCGATGTTTTCCAAATAGAAAATTCTTTTCCCCTTTGTGGGAATTACTCAGTTTATTTTTAGTTTCTATAGAACGAATTATTCCTTTATTGCTATTTACACACTCTCGTATATTATAAAGAAATTCTCTTTTTCCATTATCTACAAAAAATTGTTCATAGCGAGTTAATTCGAAAGGTTCACAATATAACAATACAGAAAAAATAAAAGAGTTTTTTCCGTATTTATTATATGCTCTTTGGAAATATTGATTAAAAGATTTATTATTTTCTAAAGAACGAAAATGAATAATTTTTCTCATATATAAATCACTACTTTGCCCGATATAATATTTACCAGTGTTTATGTTTTCGATTTTATATATCCCGCAATTATATTTCATATTAGATTTCCTTTTTATTGAAAAATAATCTTTATCAAATCGAGTCAAATTGCCATGCGCCACGTAGATATACAACAAAGTCTTTAGAAATTAAGGTAGAGCCTGTAGTGCATGTTACCGTAAGGTAAGAGTTTACGTCTCTCAAAATATTTGAGATTTTAAAGTGGTTTCCGTCTGTTTGTGTAAATGTATAACTGGTAGAAGGAACACTACTACCATTGCATGCAAGCACAAACGAACCGGATTTTTGAACATTATCTTGATACAAATAAACCGAATATGTTTCACTACTTCCTTCCAGAACATAGTTTGTATTCGGACTAATTAGTATTTCGTTATTTATTGTAGGAGTAGGGGTAACTGTTACTAAACAAGAAGCACTTGCAGAATTATTTACTATAGCTGTTGTTATTATACAGTTTCCATTAGAAATTAAAGTAACAAGACCGCTCCCACTAACACTAGCAATTTTAGTATCAGAACTTGCCCATTCCATAGGTCTTACAACACTATCACCATTGTAAGTTACATTACTTGTTAATTGGTATGTACTCATAGCGGAGCCACTTATGCTTCCACTGCTTAGATTAATATGATATATATTTGTATAAACATCTGCGATTCCATTAACAACATCATCTGTTTCTTGATTAATAAAATTAGCGACCATATCTAATGTTAGTATCTGAGCACTATTATTATTATAAGTTTCTGTGTTAGTAAAATCATTTATACCAGTACCTGTTA
>Ga0315293_10001854_pt1 | contig 20432 bp, 23 predicted proteins | sample YL17G13_20_MG_FD_203071 | JGI IMG/M metagenome (GOLD analysis project Ga0315293, IMG submission 203071) | Sediment microbial communities from Yellowstone Lake, YNP, Wyoming, USA - YL17G13_20 | ecosystem: Environmental > Aquatic > Freshwater > Lake > Sediment | place: USA: Wyoming | collected... | reverse complement strand
TTTCCAGCGTGTTTTTCAGGTTCTTCAAGCTCGCCAGGTTTTCAAAGTTCTGTTGTGTTAAAAGAAGCTGGGCAATTACTTGGTTGTATTTTGCAAAAGCCTTCTCATAGTTGTGCATCAAATGGCTTTGGCCAATTGCAGCCATTGCTTGTTGCACCTCAATAGAAGGATTATTGGGCACAAAGTGCATTTTCTCCAGGCCTAAGCCGATTGCACCGCTTGACACAAGAATAAATTGCTTTCCCTGCCTTGCCATTTCAGATATCTCTTTTGCCAAGCTATCCGCCAAAGCATAATCGAATTTGTTATTCCGCATTACTGTGCTTGTGCCAAGCTTTAAAACAATTCTTTTAATCTTATTCGGGTTCATTTGCGCACCTTTAATTGTTTAAAGACCGCTTGATGGGACTGCCCGGATTTGAACCGGGGCCACTTGCTTGTTTGAAACCATTCTGCCAGCGAATTTTTTTCTTTCTTTTCCGCAAAGGCTTTTCTTTCTTTTTCTAAAAAAAAGAAAAGGGTTTCCCAAAGCAAGAATCCTAACCAGGCTAGACTACAGCCCCTTTTGTATAAAATTTATTGAAAGAGGGGTATTTTAAGGATTCTGCCAATGCTTCAGCGGAAGCCCTGCACAGGCATTTTTCAGCGGAAGCCAGCTGTGTTTCAGGGCGTTTTTAAACACTTGAAAGCAAGAGTATCTAATTGAGAAAATGGAGGTGTTTTTGAATGGTTGAGTCAAGGATTTGCAGGTTTGTAGAGGCCTTTGGAGGCAGAGGCAATTTGAGGCACTTTATCTAAGGGCTTCATCTTAAACTGGCACGCCATGATAGGTTGTGTTGGGGGCTGAACCATTCAACCAGCACAACCTCTTTTCATAAAAAAGCAAAGGAATTTTTATTTGGCGAGTAGCTTGCCCTTATAGGGCAAGTAAGTGGCATCGAGTGCTAGAAGGGCACGAAGATGGCACTCGTACCAGCCGGACGTGACGGCTAAGGAGGTGGGGTAAATGGGTTTGCCAATAAAAAAATTTAGCACAGGTGGTGTTCAGGTCGCAATCTGGGAAAATGAGGGAAAAGAGGGAAGCCATTTTTACAGCGTTTCCCTTGACAGGAGGTATAAGGACAAAAACGATGAATGGAAAAGCAGCAGTTCCCTGAAAATGAACGATTTGCCAAAGGCAGTGCTTGCATTGCAAAAGGCATATGAGTTTATGGCATTAAAAGAGCCTGAATGCAGGGAAAGGGAGGAAGTGCCTGCATAAGCCGGCTTTTTAGCCAGGAAAGGTCCTATTGCAGGGTTTATAAACCCCTCGGGGGCAAAATTAGGTATAATTGAAGCGTTAAGCTTCTTTTTTAGTCAACGGAGGAGAAACAATGAGCGATTTTGGCGACAGAGGCGGCTATCCTAGAAGAGATTTTGGGCCGCGAGAAATGCATAAAGCAACTTGCTCTGAATGCGGTCAGGAATGCGAAGTTCCATTCAAGCCGACTGAAGGCAAGCCTGTTTATTGCAGAGAATGCTACGCAAAAAAGAAAAAATACTGATTTTTTGCAAAAAAACTAGCGATTTTTAGCATCTATTTTTTATTTATTTTTTTTCTTAAAAAACCCTAGAGGATAGAAGGCATTTTTTCAGATTCTTGTGCATGCCTCAAAGTGCACTTTGCTGTCTTTTGGGTCAAATGCTTCCACAACCTTGTATTTGCCTTTTGTATAGGGCTTTCCGTCCAAAAGAAAATGCGTTGATTCAATTATTTCAACGCTTGCAATCGGCCTTGAAAGCCGCTGGTTTCCTTTTGTTTCAACAAGCGGAATTTCCCCCAAAAGCCAGTAATTGCGCTGCCCTTCTTTCAGGAAATCATAAACCTTGTTGTTTTCAAGCTTTTCCGGAATGCATTCCTCTTTTTTTCCCCCGCCTGCCTTGAATTCGGCAATATTACGCAAAGCAAACTCGGAATTGAATTCAACCTGTACGCCCATTGCGCATTCACCCGAAGATTTTTGCCCATTCCCTTGGCTTTCTTTTTTTCCAGTTTCCTTTATGGTAGGCATAGCTTGCTATTAGCGGCAGCACGGTTGTTGCTTCTGCATAAACCATTTGGTCGTTGCCTGCATCAACTTTGCCCCAGCTCCTGGCTTCCTTTAAAGTGCTGCTTGAGCAGGCGCCGTCCCTCACATCGGCAACCGTTATTTGCACAGCATACTTGTGCATTGGCACGTTTTTTCCGAGCACTTCTGCGCATACAACAGTGTCCTGGGCAAAGTTTTTTGGAACGCCGCCCCCGACCATGAACAAGCCTGATGTTGGCGACCTTATTTTTATTTCAGTCAGCTCGCTGAAGTCTTTTACAGAATCGATTGAAACATGCTTTTCTGGATGCTGCCTTTGGTGCATTACAAGGCCAAAGCCAGCGCTGCTGTCGGAAAAGGCAGGGCAGAAAATAGGCACATTGCGCTCATAGGCAGCCTGCACAAGGCTGTTTTTCTTTTTCGCGTTTTTTTCAAGGAATTTTCCCATTTCCCAGATGAATTCCCTTGAACTGTATGGCTTTGGCACAAGCGAATCAGCGATTTTTCTCACAGCAATGTCGCATGCCTGCAGTTGCTCTTCGTCAATAAAGGTGTCGTAAATCCTGTCAATGTAAAGCTTCCTTAGCTGCTGGTCATCAACGTTTGGGCTGCCCTGGTAGTGCTTGAAGCCAAGCGCTTCGAAAAAATCCATGTCAACAATGGTTGCGCCTGTTGCAACAATGGCGTCAACCATGTTGTATTTGACCAAATCAGGGTAAATCTGCATGCAGCCTGCAGCGGAAGTGCTGCCCGCAATGCACAAAATTATTGTGCAGTCCTTGTCCTCAATCATTTTGTCAAAAATAATCGCGGCATTCGCTGTTTCCCTTGCAGTGAAAGACATTTTTTGCATGCTTTCAATTATTTTTGTCGAATCAAATCCTGCAATATCCACGTGCTTTATTTCTTCTTTCAGGAAATCTTTTTTTTCCATGCTTTTTCACCATAGAATTTGTAGCTGAGAAGCTTATAAATGAGCTTTGCTGCCAGAAAATCAGGCGCCTTGTTGTATTGGTTCGGGCATAATTCCACCACGTCAAAGCCAACAATGTTTTTTTTCAGCGCAACTTCTTTGAGCAAATCAAGCGCCTCCTGCCAAAGCATGCCGCCTGGCTCAGGGGTTCCAGTTGAAGGCATTATGCCTGGGTCAAAGGCATCAAGGTCAAAAGTAATGTAAACGTTTTTTGAAAGCAATGAAACAGCTTTTTTTTTCCAGTTTTTTTCTTTTTTTCCCTGCTCCCAGAAAAAAACCCTCTTCCTGTCAAGAAATTTTTTTTCAGCAGAATCCATGCTCCTTATGCCAACCTGGACAATTGGGCAGATTTCCTTGACTCTTGCCATTGCGCAGGCGTGATTGTAGTTTGAGCCAAGGTACTCCGGCCTTAAGTCAGTGTGGGCATCCAATTGCAGGACGCACAAATCCTTGAAATGCGCTGCATGGGCTTTCACTGCGCCAATGCTGGCTGAGTGTTCGCCTCCTATAAGAACAACGAATTTTCCGCTGCTTAAATGCTTTTTCACGCCCTGCTCTACTGCAATAGCCATTTTTTTTGGGGACTGGCTTTCGTTTACAGGCTCATCGGTAAAAATGCCTTTCTCGCAAACAATTGAATCTGTTTCAATGTCATACAATTCCATGTTTGCTGAAGCCTCAATTATTGCTGCAGGGCCTTTGTCAGCGCCCTTGCCCCAGGTGCTTGTCCCATCGTATGGAACAGGCAGTATTGCAATTTTTGCCTTTTCGTATCCGGAAAATTCTTTTGGCAAATCGCCAAAGTTTGTCCTGTAAGCCATTTACACTAAAAGGGGAAATAGCATTTAAAAGATTATTTTTTAAAAAAAAAGGCTGGAAGAATCAAGCCGGGTTTTTTCAGGCAAAAGAGTTATATTGGGGAAAAGAGGTATAAGATAGGGTATGCAGTTTAAGGTTTTGGCTGAGTTTTTTGAAAAAATAGAGAAGGCGGCGGCAAGGCTGGCAATGACAGATTTGCTTGCCGAATTGTTCAGGAAGGCAAGGGCTGAGGAGATTGCAAAGATTGTTTATTTGTGCCAGGGGCAGCTTGCCCCCCAGTACAAGCAGGTTGAAATAGGCCTTGGGGAGAAGTTTGTGCTGGAAGCAATTGCAAAGGCAGCTGGTTACAGCAGGGAGGATGTGTTAAAAGTTTTCAAGAAAGAGGGTGACCTCGGGCTTGCGGCAGAGCAATTGCTTTCGAAGAAAAAGCAAAAAAGCCTTTTTTCTGCGGAACTCACTGTTGAAAAGGTTTTTTCAAATCTCCTGAAAATTTCGGCTTCAGGCGGGGCAGGAAGCCAGGAATTGAAGATAAAGCTGCTTGCGGAGCTATTGAACAGCGCTTCTCCGCTGGAAGCGCGCTACCTTATGAGGATTCCTTTGGGAAACCTGCGCCTTGGAATAGGCGATCCCACAATAATGGATGCCTTTGCAATAAACCTTCTGCCCGAAGCAAAGAAGGACAAAAAGCTTGTTGAGAAAGCCGAATCCGCCTTGAAAGAAAAAAAGCCAGAGAAAAGGAAAGAGGAATTTGAAAGAAGGCTCAAAATGAAGGTCAGGGAGCTGATTGAGGGAAAATACAATGTCCACAGCGATTTGGGCAGCCTGGGCGAAAAGTTGCAGAAAAACGGCTTGGCAGGCTTGAGCAAGATTGGAATACAGCCAGGAGTCCCGATAAGGCCAACGCTTGCCGAAAGGCTTCCGACAGCAGGGGAAATAATTGAAAAGCTTGGAAAATGCGCTGTTGAAGCAAAGTATGACGGGTTCAGGCTGGCGGTGCACAAGGACGGGAATGAGATAACGATTTTCAGCAGAAGGCAGGAAAATGTGACAAAAATGTTTCCTGAAATAGTTGAAGCCGCAAGAAAGCAGGTCAAGGCAAAACAGGCGATTTTTGAGGGAGAAGCCCTTGCATTCAACGAGCAAACCGGCGAGTATTACCCCTTTCAGGTAACCATCCAGAGAAAAAGAAAATATGATATCCCTGAAATGGCAAAAGAATTTCCCCTGACTTTGTTTGCATTTGACGCACTTTTCATTGACGGCAAAAATTTGATGGGCTTGCCATTTAAGGAAAGGAGGGAACAGCTCAAAAAATTGGTTGGCCCTGGCAAAACAATTGCCTTGACAGACAGCATTGTCACTGATTCTGCAAAAGAAATGGAGCGTTTTTTCAACGAAAGCGTTGAAAAGGGCCTTGAGGGAATAATTGCAAAGGACCTGAATGCAAGATACATTGCAGGCGCAAGAAAGTTTGCCTGGATAAAACTGAAGAGAAGCTACAAGGGCGAATTGTCGGACACAGTGGATACTGTAATCATTGGCTACTTCAAGGGCAGGGGCCAGAGAACAGAATTCGGCCTGGGCGCATTGCTCGCCGCGGTTTATGATGAAAAAGAGGATTGCTTCAAAAGCATTGCAAAAATAGGGACAGGGATGAGCGAAGAAATGCTTTCCCAGCTGCACAAAATGCTTTCAAAAATAAAGAAAGCAGGCAAGCCTGCGAGGGTTGTTTCCGAGCTTGAGCCCGATGCCTGGGTTGAACCGCAATATGTGATTGAAGTAAATGCGGATGAAATAACCAAAAGCCCAATCCACACAGCGGGAAAAAAAAACGGGGAGCCTGGCTTTGCCCTGAGGTTTCCAAGGCTGGTGAAAATAAGGCAGGACAAAAAGCCGGAAGAGGCAACAACTGTTAAAGAGATTCAGGCCATGTTCAAAAGGCAAAAGCATGTAAACCTTGGGGAATGAAAAAAAAATGGGCTTTGCATGGAATGTCAGCAGGAACTTTTTTAAGATGCTAATTACTTTGGGCGCAATAGTGCTTGGGCTTTATGTGATAATGGCGTTCAGGTTCTGGGACAATGACTGGACAGACTATTTTTTCAGGACAGGAAGATGGGAAGAAATTATTTTTGTAAGCTTGGTTGGCACGGCAGTAAGCACAATTGTCATGTGGCTGTTGAAATGGCACGTTAGGGCGCAGGGAAGGAGCTGAAAAAATGCACGGCGCTTTTTGGCTTGCACATGGTCGCGGAAAGATGAACGCAGGGAGCTGAAAAATGGATTCGCCTTTCAAACTGCTGGTTTATGCAATATTTGCAATTGCCCTATTGTCGGTTTTTTATTTCCTGATATGGCCATTGCTTGCGCCCCCAAGCGGCACGGCGGAAATTGAAAGAAACCTTAAGGCAAGCGAAACAATGCTTGGCGCAGGGATAAGCAAGCAGCTTTTTTTCCAGCAGGGAGAAGGCTTTTCAGGGCAAACATTTGATTCCCAAAACAGGAGCGTTTCTTTCCAGTGCAACAGCCCGGAATTATGCTGCCCAAGGGAAAAAGAATGCCCACTCGCAATAGAATGGGGCAACAGGGCAATAAAATTCAATGAGCCAAGGAATTTTTGGGCAACAACAAGGTGCGATTTCCAAAACGGCTTGTTTGTCTGCAGGCTGTATCTTGGAGACCTGCCTGCACAGTTAAAGATTGAATCCCTGGAAATGGATGAAGAATTTGATTTGGAAAAAGGGCCTGTTTCCTTTGAAATTGCTGTCACAAATACCGGCGGCATGAAGGCAGAGCAGGCAGAAGCAACAGTTGAAATAAGCAGGATTTCCATTGAGGAAGGAAAACAGGTTGAAACAATTGCACAGGAGTATTCAAAAACAGAGGCACTGGGCCCAATTGAGCAAGGCGGAAAAGCAACAAAAACCATTTTCCTTGAATTGAACGAAAACGGCTCTTTTAAGGCAAAAATCAGGGCAAGCGGCGCGGATGCAGGCTTTGATGAAACAAGCAGGCAATTCAGCACAACAGGCGCGGAAAACAACTGCATGCCATCATATTGCGAAGACCAGCGCTTCATTGAAGAAAAATGCACAGCAAGATGCTATTGCAGCAATTGCGTTTTGGGAAGCGAATGCGCAGGCGCAGTGCTTTCTTCAGAGCCTGTTGATTTGGGCCTGCAGAATGTTTCTTTTGCAAACGCCGGAACAAAACCGCTTGGCTCAAACATTGTTGATATCATAATCGGCGACCAATACTGTGAAAGCCCTGCGCCATTGCAATAAAATCAGGGATTTTTATCAAACCTTGTTTTGCGCGCCGAAAAGCAGGATTTTTTGCTCTGCAACCTGCTGCACCAATTGCATTGCATTTGCCAGGGCATTTCTTGGGTCAAAATCCTTGGGGTTTTTTGCATAGAATTCCCTCATGCCTGCCGTAAAAGCAAGCCTTAAATCAGTGTCAATGTTTATTTTTGCAATGCCTAGGGAAATAGCTTTTTTCAAACCGGATTCAGGAACGCCTGCAGTATTGCTCAGCTGCCCTCCAAACATATTGCACTTTTGCACCAGTTCAGGCAAAACGGAAGAAGCGCCATGCAGCACAAGGGGGATTGAAACAAGCCGGCTTATTTCCTCCAGCCTTTCAAAATCAAGCTTTGCAGCGCCCTCGAATTTATAGGCGCCGTGCGATGTCCCTATTGCGACAGCCAGCGCATCACAGCCAGACTTTTGCACAAAAATTTTTGCTTCCTTTGGATCAGTGAGATGCTGTTCCGCAGAACCAATTTTTTTCAATGCGCCCAACTCTGCCTCAACAGAGCAACCTTTCTTCCTTGCAATTGCAACAACTTTTTTAACGGTTGAAATGTTCTGCTGCAGGGGAAAAGCGCTTGCGTCAACCATCACGCTTTTGAAGCCCAAAGAAATGCATTTTTTTACCAGCAGCGTGTCTTTTCCATGGTCAAGATGAATGCAGACAGGGACACTTGCCTGCTTTTCAAGCTGCTGCACTATTGCAAAAATGTTTTCAATGCCTGCATATTTTGCGCTTGACTCAGTCACCTGGATGAGAAGCGGCGAGCGCATTTTTTCCGCAGCCGCAAGCAAAGCCTTGCTGATTTCAAGGTTGCTTGTGTTGAAAGCAGGCAGGGCAAAATGCTTTTTCCTTGCAGAAACCAGCAATTGCCTTGAAGCCTTAAACATAAGAACCGCCCAAGAAACTTTTGAAAAAAGTTTCATCAAAAAAAAGTGGCATATACTTTATATGCCACAAAAATTTGACAATTAATATAAATTGATTCTTTATATTAATTTAATGGATTTCCAATGGGGCAAACCGGTTCTTTCCTGAAAAAGCACTGCCTTGAAGAAGGCGACATTGTAGAGGTAAGAAGCGGAAAAGCCGTGTTAAAAGGCACAATCATTCCCTCAGCCGAAGAAAACATCCTTGCGTTGAAGCTTGAAAACGGCTACAATGTCGGAATAGACTTGGGAAAAATTTCTTCAGTAAAAAAGATTGGCAGCGGAAAAAAAGTCGGCAAGGCAAAGGCAGTTGAGTTCCAGAAAAAACCAGGCCTGCCTGCTGTTTCAATTCTGCAAATAGGGGGCACAATTGCAGCAAGGGTGGATTACAGGACAGGCGCTGTTTTTACAACCTTTGAACCAAAAGACCTCCTGACATTGGTGCCAGAACTTGCAGGCATGGCTAACATTGAAACAAGGCTTATAAGCAACATGTTCTCAGAAGACATGAGATTTGCACATTATTCTGTTATTGCAAACGAAATAGCAAAAGAGGTAAAAAAAGGCGCCAGAGGGATAATTCTGCCGCATGGCACTGACACAATGGCTTACACTGCAGCCGCCCTTTCCTTCATGCTTGAGGATTTGCCAATTCCTGTGCTGCTGGTGGGGGCGCAGAGAAGCACTGACCGGGGTTCAACAGACGCAATAATGAACCTTGTGTGCGCAATGCATTTCATAACAAAAAGCGATTTTGCAGGCGTTGCAATCTGCATGCATGAGAACACAAACGATGGCAATTGCGCGATACTGCCGCCTTGCAAGACAAGGAAACTGCACACTTCAAGGCGCGATGCATTCAAGCCAGTCAATGATTCCAGGATTGCATCAGTGGACTTCAAAACAGGGGAAATAAAATTCCTGAAAGAAAAGTATGGAAAAATTGACAAAAGCAAAAAGCTAAAATTGCTTGACAAAATGGAGGCGAAAGTTGCTTTGCTAAAGGTTTTCCCAAATCTGATGCATGAGCAAATAGCGTTTTTCAGGAAAGAAAAATACAAAGGGCTTGTTTTGGAAGGCACTGGCTTGGGCCAGGCGCCGGTTGGAACCCCAAACGAGCTTTGCGGCGAAAACAAGAAAATAATGGAAGAAATAAAAGAACTGATAAAATCAGGCTGCATTGTTGCCATGACATCGCAGTGCATTTTTGGCAGGGTTCAGATGCATGTTTACAGCAATGCCGTTGACCTAGCCAAAGCAGGCGTCATTGCAGGCGAGGACATGCTTGCAGAAACCGCTTTTGTAAAGCTCGCCTGGCTCTTGGGCAATTTTCCGAAAGAAAAGGCAAAAGAACTGATTGCAAAAAACCTAAGGGGCGAAATAACAGAAAGGACGGGAATGCAGGAACCTGAATTATTCTAGGCGGAATCAGCCTGCAACCGTTATTCTTCCTTTTCCGGATTTCTTGCCAATATTAAGCGCTTTATCAGACAAAAGATTCAGTTTTTCAACCATTGCCTGGGCGCTGGAAAGCCTGGCAACACTTGAAGAGGAACAGATGCCGGCTGAAAAGCTAAAGCCCTTATTCCGCATTTCCTGCAAAGCCGATTTCAAAGCATTTGAAAAAACAACTTTGTCTTTTGGAACAAGAATCTTGAATTCATCGCCGCCAAACCTGCATGCAAAGCCATTGTGCTTTCCGGCATTTGCGTTTAATTCCGCGGCGAGCTTGGACAGCGCCTTGTCGCCGGCATCATGTCCCTGCAAATCATTCAGTTGCTTTAGGTTGTCAAGGTCAACTATTGCAAACGAAAACGGCTTTTTTGAATTGGGCGACCTCAGGAAGCGAAAAAGCCTCTCATTGAAAGCGGCATCGTTCTCAATGCCGAATTTCGGGTCAAAAACAAGCTGTTGCCTAAGCCGCTGGTTTGCAAGCGCTGACTCCATTGCATTTCCAATAAGCTTTCCCCCGGAACGGCTTTCCCTGTAAAACCGGTTCCTTTCTTCCAAAAAGCGCCTGTTTGCTGCACGCATTTCATCGTAGGCTGAAAGAGGGTTGCGCCTTGCAGCCCTTGTAACAAATGGCGCTGCAGGCCGTTCCCCAATGTGCCCATGCCTGCCGGCAGCCCTGGCGTGCTTCAATTTCTTTTGCATTGCCATAAAGGAATATCGCGTCAGCAGTAATTAAAATTATGCTTTTCCCTTGAAAACAGAAGAGGTTAAAAAAACAATTAACGAAGAATAATAGAAATGGCGCAGGTTCCTTTGGAGGAAGCAGCAGGGCTGATTTTCCCAAGGGTTGTTGTGCTTGTCACAACAGTAAATCCGGCTGACGAGCCCAATGCTGCGCCCTACAGCTGGATTGCGCCTGTTTCTTTTTCACCGCCAATGCTTTATCTTGGAATCCAGAGAAGGGAAACGCTTACGTTAAAAAACATCAGGCGGACAAAAGAATTTGTAGTGAATGTTGTTACAAAAGATTGGGCTGCAAAGGCTGTTGCATGCGAAGCGAAAATTCCTGACAAGGTTGAAAAAAGCGGCATAAATCTTGCAGAGGGAATAGAGGTAAAAGTGCCGCATGCAGCAGAAGCAAAAATTTTTTTGGAATGCCGGCTGAAAGACATAATTGAAAATGGCCAGGCAGACCATTTTCTGGTGCTTGGTGAAATAGTGCACGCGGAAAAAAGCAGTGAATTGAAAAATGAGGAAATCGTGATGCACCTGCTTGGTGAAAGCTTTGTTTCGCCTGGGAAAGAATTCAAAGTTTTGAGAAAGAGATAAAAAAAGCATGTGAAGATGATTTCATTGGTTTATATGAGACGCATGGCAGGAAAGACAGGCCTGAATAGACAAAGGGAACCAAAGACAAAAGCTAAACGCCGCCTATCGGAAAACCTTGTTGCAAAAAGACATTACCCAAGGCGCAAAAAAAGCATGGATGTGAGGCTCGAAAGGCAGCCAAGGGCAAAAAAAGCCCTGATTCAAAAAACCTGCAATGCGGTGGTTAACGGGCTTGCAAAAGGAAGAATAGACCTTGTCAGAATGGAGATGGTCAGAAAAGTTAGTGGGAAGAAAAAAGCCCCAATGCTTGAGGTTCTAAGGCGGTTGAAAGAAATGGGGGCATTTAGCGGTGAAAGAAGGCATTACAGGAACGAGGCCAGAATCAGGCATGAGAAGCTTTTCAGGGCAGCCGATATCATTTGGGAAGAAAAGTTTGAAGGGGCAATTGGTTTGAAAATTAAATACATTTCTGTGGAAGAGCTTAGGAAAAAAGCGAAAGAATATGGTGTGCCTGCAAAGGATTTGGCCAGGCTTTTGGACGATATGGGCTTAGAAATTTATCAGCCTAGATAATTACGGCTACAATTATTGAGTGAAACCCATAAAATGAGATAACAAAGGACCCAAAATTTCTTATTGTGTTTTCGCTGCCAGTGGAATCCTTATCTTCAATTCGTCGAACTCTGTAGAGGGCCTTGAAACATTCCTGTTGCGCTTTTTCCCTTTTTTTACGGAAACTAGCCCCAATTGCTTCAGTTCCTTGACGTCCTTGCCAACGTTCGCAACATTCCTGCCGGCAAGCTTGGCCAAGGCGTAAACGCTTTCCGGCTCGTGCCTTCTAATCAGCCTAAGCAATTCAATCCTTTTTGGCGTGAGCAACTTTCCTGCTTCCGCAATGTTTGAAAATGACAGCTTTCGAATCGGCTTCTTTGGCCTGTAGCCCTCAACAATAATTTTTTTGGCTATCTCCAAGGCCTCTTTTTCCCATTCCAGGGAGGGTCTAATCTTTATTTCTACATCGCGTGCTTTAATCAATTTTACCACCCATAAATTCCATCACAGACCTGGACTCGACCAAGAAAGCGCCGAGCAAATTAAATATTTCGTCTTTTGAGGAGATTTCCACCGCAATCTTTTTGCCCCTGAAATGCTTGTGGTTTCCTTCCCCAAACTTGTTATCATAACCCAAAACCCTTTCTCCCTTGTGAATTAAAACAAACCTGTATTTTAAGCCTTGCGGAAAACCATTAGAGAGCGGAACTTCCCAGATTATAAGCTCTCTGACAAAAAGCCCCTTTGATTCCTTGTCATAATACAATACCCTTGCCATATATATATCACAAAAACACATATATAAGTCTTTCTTATCGAACATTTGGCAAGGCAGCCATTTTAATTCCTGCGCTCTTTTCGTTGATTGACTTAGCCCGGCTTTGGTGGATGAAAAACAGGTTTAAATCAATTTCCAACTTACAACTTTTCATGAAAATCCTTGCAATAAACGGTTCGCACAGGAAGGGCAATACTGAGGCAATGCTGAAAAAAATTCTTGACGGCGCAAGGGAAAACGGCGCAATGATTGAGCTGGTTAACCTGCGTGACAGGAAGATTGAGGTTTGCAAAAGCTGCATGGGCTGCGAGAACACAGGCAGCTGCAGGATACAGGATGATTTCCCGCATATTTTTGAAAAGCTTGCAAGGGCAGACATTGTTGTGCTCGGCAGCCCGAATTACTTCAACAATGTTACAGCAGTAATGAAGAATTTCATTGACAGGATGAATGCCCACTGGCAGGATGAAAGGCTGAAGGGAAAAAAAGTTGTTTTGGCAATGCCAGGCGGGCAGGGAAAAGAATCAAGGGAAGCAGGAATGCAGGCGTTTGAGCAATTCCCAAAAATCTGCAAAATGCAGGTCATTGAAAAAATGACAGAACAGCTTGACCTGCCGCAGGAAGCCCAAAAAAATGAAGAGATAATGCAGAAATGCTTTGAGCTTGGGGAAAGGCTGGCAGGGCAAAAAATCCCCTAAGCGCCATTTTATAGGCCAGTTCTTTTTGCGAAAACTTAAATAAGGAAAAAAGCACAATATACAACAGGGCACTTCTCCAAAAAAAAGGGAACAGGAGCAAGGAAAAAAAGAGAACTTTTGGAAGCGAAAAAATGGGAATAATGAGAAGAATCATAAGGGCAGAGCAAAACCTCCTTATAAGGCAGGCGGGAATATTTGGGAGAATAAAAACAAGGCTGCAAGCAAGGCCAAAAACGCCAAGCGAAGAAAACCGAAGAATCCAACAAATCAGAAGAGGGCTTATCCCAGAACAGCCAAGGCTGCAAGCAAGACCGGAAACACCAGGTGAACAAAACCGAAGAATCCAACAAATCGAAAAAAGACTTATCCTAGAACTGCCGGAACCGCAAGCCACAAAAAGAACTTTATTGGCAAGAACAATAAGCAAAATAAGAACAGCAAAAACACTAAGAGAAAACAGCAAAAGAATCAAACAAACAAAAAGAGGACTACTAACAGAACAACCACAAACAACAAAAAGAACTTTATTGGCAAGAACAATAAGCAAAATAAGAACAGCAAAAACACTAAGAGAAAACAGCCCAAGAATCAAACAAATCAGAAGAGGGCTTATCCCAGAACAACCAGGGCAACAGACCATAAACAAAAACGCGGAAAAAAGAATGGCTTTAGGAACTGTAACACTCCAAGAAAAAAAAAGAATTGAGCAGATTAGAAGAAGCGTGCTTATAGCGCACAGGATGCGGACTTGGTCCCCAAAAGGGAGAGCCAAAAAAATAAGGCCATTTGGCATCAGAACCCATTACATTAAAGGCGGCCAGGCAATAAGAATTCCTGAACCTGAAAAATCGCCGGAAAGCCTTGTTCAAACAACCAGGTGGGCAAGAAAGCAGCTTGCAAAAAGGGGTGCAAGGCTAAAAATTTTAAAAAGGTATGGAAAAAGCCTGCCTGAAAACCTTGCAAGAAAGCTTGCAAAGATTGAACAAAACAAGGCAATGCTGCCCCATGAAAAGCAGGCTGAAACCATTGCCACTCTGGAAAAAGCGCTGTTTAAGAGAAAAAACAGGGAATATATTAAAGCAATTGAAGAAGCGATAATCCAGACAGAAAGGATTGGATAAATCAAGCAATTGAAAAAAAGGCTGATTGGAATGAGAAAAAAAATAAGGCCAGTGCAGCAAAAAAGCAAGCAAAGGCAAATAGGGCTGGGCACAGCATACTTTGACAGCTTTGTGCTCCATAGGCAACTCAGGGTAGGCAGGAAAAAAAAATTTGGCAAAGGCATGGAACATGCAAGAATCAGGGAAAAAAGCACGGCAATTGTGGTAAGCAAGCTCAGGACAAAGAAAAAGGGAGCGCTAAGACAAAGAAAGGACGGAAAAGACGCTGACAGGGACACATGGCTGCAGAAAAAATTTCACCTTAGGGAAATAAAGATTGACGAGCTGCTTCAAGTCATAGATGTGCTAAAAGGAAAGCTCAAGCCTGTTGGAATAAGGCCGCTTTTAAGGGAAGAGTATAGGATACTGGCCCCAAGGCTTAAGAAAATCTATGATGAAATGGGGCCTGGGTTGCTTGGCCTGCAATATGCCTGCAAGCATTATCCCCCAACAGAGCAGGAATTTATTGAGGTGGCAGAAGCATTCTACAAAATGTGGAAGAGGCAGCCGGAAAAAGCTTACTTTGTCTATGGAATAAAAATCTTCAGAAACCTCAGGAAGAGAGGCGGCATGCAGATTCCCATGGAAGAAATAAAAAATCCATGAAAGCTTTAGCCTAGGTTTGAGAACTGTTTGGCTTATAGTTAATTCCCCTTAAAAGCTTTTTTCTGTTTGAATTAATCTGGTTTTGATGGAAATGGACTGGAAAGCGCTTGGCTTAAAGGCAGGCCTGGAATGCCACCAGCAGCTTGACACAGGAAAATTGTTCTGCAGGTGCCCTTCCCTGCTCAAGGAAGAAAAGCCTGATTTTGTTTTCAAAAGAAAATTGAGGGCAGTTGCTTCAGAACTGGGCGAATTTGACAGGGCTTCCTTGGAAGCGTTTGGAAAAGGGCAGACTTTTGTTTATGAGGCATATAATGACTGCAATTGCCTGATTGAGGCCGATGACGAGCCGCCGAAGCCGGCTGATTCAGAAGCATTGGAAACAATTCTGAAAGTTGCATTAATGGCAAAAAGCAGCATTCTGGACGAATTGTTTGTGATGAGAAAAGCTGTCATTGATGGCAGCAATACAAGCGGTTTCCAAAAGACAATGCTTGTTGCATTGGGTGGAGAAATTGAACTGAACAGCAAAAAAGTCGGCATCCAGACACTTGCATTGGAAGAGGATGCTGCAAGGCCAATGGAAAAAAAGGAAAACGAAATTGTTTACAGGCTGGACAGGCTTGGAATTCCGTTAATTGAACTGGCAACAGCGCCTGATTTGGCAACCCCTATGGAGGTAAAAGAGTGCGCTGAAAAAATCGGCGAGCTTTTCAGGAGAACCTGCAAGGCAAAAAGAGGTTTGGGAACAATAAGGCAGGACATTAACATTTCAATTGCAAAGGGCGCAAGGGTTGAAATAAAGGGAGTGCAGGCGCTTGAATTGGTTGATTTGTATGTTGAAAGGGAAGCCCAAAGGCAGGTTGCGCTGGCTGAAATAAAGCAGGAAATGCTGGAAAGAAAGCTTGGCGAAAAGGATTTCAAGGAAGCCGAGATAGCAGACCTGTCGCAGATTTTTTCCGGAAGCGAATGCAAGTTTTTGAAGGGAAAGCCTGTTTTTGCGGTGAAACTGCACAAGATGCAGGGGTTTTTGGGAAAAGAGGTGCAGCCAGGAAGGCGCTTTGGCACAGAGCTTGCCGGCTATGTGAAGGCAATAACAGGCCTGAAGGGAATAATCCATTCTGACGAATTGCCAGGATATGGAATAAGCGAAAGGGAGATAGAGCAGGCAAGGCACAAGTGCAATTGCATTATGGATGACGCATTTGCCCTTGTCCAGGCAGAGGAGGCAAAGGCCGAAAGGGCATTGCATGCTGTTCTGCAGCGCTGCATTGACGCATTGAAAGGCATTCCGGAAGAAACAAGGAATGCTTTGGAAGACGGAAACACAGAATACAGCAGGCAGCTGCCTGGCGCTGCAAGAATGTACCCTGAAACAGATTTGGCGCCAATAAAAATTGAAGAAAAATTGCTTTCAACTTTGAGAAAAGAGCTCCCTTTGAGTGTTGCCGAAAGGGAAAGGCTTTTCGCGGAAAAAGGGCTGAGCAAAAACCTTGTTGAAGGAATGAAGCTGAGCAATTATGCCTGCTTTTTTGAAAAATTGCTTGAAAAAGGAATCAATGCCACCACAGCGGCAACGCTGCTTTTGGAAAGCCTTACGCAGCTAAGGAGGGAAGGAATTGAAAACATTTCAAGCGAAATGGCTGAAACAGCGCTGCTGCTTGAAAAGCAGAAAAAAATTTCAAAGGACATTTTGCTCGGCTTTTTGAGGCAGTGGAGCAAAAATCCAGGCGCAAAAGCGGAAAGCATCCTTGCAGGAATGAAAATTGAAAGGGTTGAAGAAAGCGAAGTGCAAAAAGTGATTGCACAGATTGTTGAAAAAAACATTTCGCTTGTAAAGCAAAAAGGCGAAAACGCAATGGGAGCCCTTATGGGCGAAGCAATGCGCGATTTAAAAGGAAAAGCCGACGGCGCAACAATAAGCAGGATTCTGAAAGAAGAGATTGCAAAGCAAAAATAAAATTGAACCAATAACTATTTATTGCAGATTCGAACTAATTTTTATGCAATGCCAAGAATTCAACGCAGGAAAGCCGCTTTTGCCGCGAAAAGATTCCAGCCTTATGCCAAAAAAGGAAGGCACACAGAACGGAAAGAATTTTTGAGAAGGCTGCAAAAATTGCCAACTGATTTTAAGCCAGCTATTGAGCAGGCAAAGATAACTGCCAGCGTAAGCAGGCTTATTGCCGAAGGGTTGCATAGAGCCGGAATTGCAATAGACGCAAACTTGGTTGAAAAAGCCCATCTGGCAAGGCCAATGTTCAGGCACCTTGGAGGAGGAAGCGCAGAGCATTTCAAGGCAGGCTTGGCAATGCCAAGGCATACAAAGGTCACAAAAGAGGTTTTGGAGAGAGTGTTCAAAAACCCGAACCTCGGGGAAATGGTCGGCAAGTATTACTCCCTGGGAAAAGAAGGCGTGCTTAAAGGAATTAAAGCAGAGGATGCTGCATTCCTTATAGGGGGATATATGACTTGGGGCGTTAAGAATCCAAAAAGCGGAAAATGGGCTTATTCAATATGGCTGCCTTCGGAGATTTACAGAAAAAACATTGCCATTGCATCCAGGCTGCAGGGAAACCAAAAAGCTGAAAGAAAGGATTTCCTGGAAAAAGAATACAAAAACGGAGTTGTGCCATTGGTTCAATGGCTTGGGCTTATGGGCATTGACCTGAGTGCGATTAAAGGCCAAATCAACGGCAAAATAAAAGCAGGCAAAATCCGATAAGCAAAAAGTGCGTCCGATTAAAGCACCAATAAGTATTTATTTGGGCAAGCGATTTTAGGTATTGCCATGGACTGGAAAACACTTGAAGATAGGTACGACAAAAAAAATGTGCTTGGGTGGATGAGAAAATTCCCAGACCAGTGCATTGAAGCCGTTTACTGGGGGAAAAAATTCAGGCCAAAGAAAAGAAAAATTGAGAAAATTGTTGCATGCGGAATGGGAGGCAGTGGTGTTGGAGCCGCAATATTGAGAAATTTGCTGAAAGAAGAGCTTGCTGTTCCTTTTGAAGTATTCAACTCTTACAAATTGCCTGCTTACGTTGATTCAAAAACCCTTGTTTTCTGCGTGAGCTTTTCCGGAAACACAGAGGAAACAATCAGCTGCTTCAAGGAAGCCAGAAGGAAAAGGGCTTATGTTATAGGGCTTTCAACAGGCGGCGCAATAAGGAAAATTGCCGGCAAAAACTGCATTGCAATCCCAAAAAGCGCTCCACAGCCGAGAATGGCCGCTGCATACCTGAGCCTGCCGATTCTTGTTGCCATGGAAAAACTTGGGCTGATTGGAAGCAAAAACAGCCAGTTGAATGAAACAGTTTACCTCTTGAAAAAAGAGCAATTGCGCCTGGAGGAAAAGGCAAAGGAGCTTGCAATGAAAATGCAGGGAAAGCTGCCGATAATTTATGCTCCGGAAGAATTGCAGACAATCGCTTACAGGTTCAGGACAGACCTGAATGAAAACAGCAAGCAGTTTGCATTAAGCCATTTTTTGCCAGAGCAAAACCACAATGAAATAAACGCGTTGCTTGGATTGGGCAAAAAAAGCTGTGAAATTTTCCTGCTGAGGCATGAAAATGAAAGCAAAAGCATTGCAAAAAGGTTCGGCATAATGAAAAAGCTTATGGGAAAAAATTTCAACATCACGGAAGTAAATCTGAAAGGAAAATCCCTGCTGGCAACAACATTCTATGCCCTGCAGCTTGCAGCATTAACATCATATTACCTGGCTTTGCTCAACAAATTCGACCCAGAAGAAATTCCGCTTATTCCATTGCTTAAAAAAGAGCTTAAGAAAAAATAGCTGAAAAATCAAATCATTCCCTTTGCGCCCTTGCGCAAAGATCGTAAACATTTTTTATGCCAGTATTGCCCCATCCATTTTTTTTCTGTTCCGGCAGCGCCGCAAAGCGAGCAGGTTTCATTGTATTTTCCAACAGGCTCTGCAGCAGGCTCTTCTTTTTTCTTTTCCTGCGCAGCAGCCTGCCCTTTAACAAGCGGTTTTTCGCCTGCTTGCTCTTTCTTTCCCCTTAATGCGTCAAGCAATCCCATCTATAAAAACCTCTTATTAACCATGCAAAAAATAAAACGGCAAAGATTAAAACCTTATTCATTTGACCTTAGAACAAAAAGAACATTGATTAAAAGTGCAATTGCAATTGCTGCACCGCAAACAGCCCAAAGCATGCCAAGCAATTCATCCAGGCTGATAAGAAGCAGTGAAGAAGCCATTGTGAAATCTATTCCTGTTGGGCTGACAACATGCGCAAGATGGGTTAAAGTGTAGGGCAGCAGGAAAAGGTTCAGGTAAGCAATCAGCATTATTGAAAAAGCCATTTGCCTGCCAGTTTCAGGCAATCCGCCTGCCTGAATCCTTGAAAAAAGCAGCAAAGAAAACCACAGCAAAAAAATGCCTGCAATTGCATTGAACAGGAAGCCGCCCAAAAAAACAGAGGGCCCTGCAAGGAAAGAAAGCCGCGGAATTACTGAAAGCAGCCATGAAACAAGGAAACTGAAGAGCAAGTGGCCGATTTCGTGGAAGGCAACAGGAATCAGGGCCCAAATGAACGCAAAAAAATTATAGGGACCGAAAAGGGCTTCAGCTAAAAGCGGGGGGAGAAAAGCCAAAAGGAAAGCAAAAATGCTTGTTTTCAGCAATTGCCTGTTTAATTGCATTAATTCAATAACTGCGCTGCTGTAGAAAAAGGTATTGTTAGCCCCGCAGAGATTCGAACTCCGGTCCCAGGGTTTCTTCTTGCAATTGCCCAAAGTTTTTCTTTCTTTGAAAAAGTTTTGCAATTGAACAATTTACAATTTTTTTCTTTTGCCAAACTTTTTTGGGCAACTTACACTTTCTTTCTTTTTTCTAAAAAGAAAGAAAGGCAGACCAAAGCCCTGTATCCTTGGCCACTAGACGACGGGGCTACAGCAAGCCTCTTTCCCCGGTGTCTATGTTTTCCCCAGGCTTTTTTCCAGCAGGAAAAAAGGCTTTGCAACGCAAAGCGTTGCATTTTTCCCAAGGCTTTTTTTTCCGTAAGGAAAAAAAGGCTTCTAGACGACGGGGTTATTATAGAAGAATTGAGTGGGAAATAGCTTTAAATAACATTTACCGGCAGTGAAAATAATTATTTGGCCCTTTTAAACAGAAAATTACCGGCAGCTTCCCGAAACAAATGCCCTTGTTCACAGCCACTTCTGCTTTTTCTTTTTCTCTTTTTTGAATTTTTGTATTTCCTTGTCCCAATAATCAAATTGTTCAATGCCTTTTGCGCTTTTCTGTTTTTCCCTGTGTTCAGCAATCCTTTTGTCGAATGATTCAATAGCTTTCAGGTATTTCTTTTTGCTCAAGCTTTCACCACTTTTTCTGTTTTCAGGAACTCTATTTTTGCAGCATCAAACAATTTTTCAGCGTCACTCAATAAAATTTTATGGGTTGTTTCCCTGTTGTCCCTTTCAGCCCTGTAAATCTCCAAGAAATCATCAATTGTTTTTTCTTCAAAGCCGCGGCTTCTGATTAATTCTCTGAATTTTTTTGTAGAGAAAATTTGGTTTTTTGCATAGAGCTGGATTAGGAAGAGCCCCCTCAGCCTGAGCATTAACGAGTAAATGCTGGCAGTTGAGTCTGCATATTTCTTGCCCCTTTTCCTGTCAACTTCCAATAGCTCTTTTATATTCCTGAAAGCGCTAAGGGTGCTGCCAAAGAATTCCTCAAAGTCCGGCTTTATTTCCACTTGCCTTAGCTCCCTTAGCAGGGATTCGT
>Ga0315293_10001853_pt1 | contig 20450 bp, 20 predicted proteins | sample YL17G13_20_MG_FD_203071 | JGI IMG/M metagenome (GOLD analysis project Ga0315293, IMG submission 203071) | Sediment microbial communities from Yellowstone Lake, YNP, Wyoming, USA - YL17G13_20 | ecosystem: Environmental > Aquatic > Freshwater > Lake > Sediment | place: USA: Wyoming | collected... | reverse complement strand
CGCCGATCTGCGCCTGCAGCGTCGCGGCAAGCTGTTGATCGAGCACCACGCCGCCGGGCTGCAGGCTGCCGTGCAAGTAGCGGAACGTCTGCAGATGAGTGAGGTAGCCGGGCGGAACGGCGAGGACGGCGCCGGACGACGCGTCGATGGTCCCGGCGCTGGACGCGCGTCGCATGCCCGTGAACGGCGCCGTGGCGACCGCCGAGGCCTGCTGGATGCCGGGCTGGGCGGCGACGCCCAGCGCCACCTTCACGGCCTGCGCCTGCGAGGCCACCGGGCCCTGCCAGTCGAGAGGCACCGTGCGCGTCGCGGCCGCCGTCATCGTGCTCAGCGAATCGCCGACGAACAGCAACATGGCCGCCAGCAGCGCGACCGCGGCGGCCAAGACGAGCGTCCGCACGAGGGTGCGGCCGGGAGAACGGACCAGGCCGGCGGCGGCCAGTCGCAGGTAGGCGTTCATGCGTGCACCTCGTCTCTGATCAGGCGTCCGTCGAGCAGCTCGACGGTCCGCGGGAAGCGCGCCGCCACGTCCGGGTCATGCGTCGCGATCACCAGGGTGAAGCCGAGCTCGCGCTGCAGCGCCTCGATCAGCGCGAGCACGCGGTTCCCGGTGTCGGAATCGAGGTGCCCGGTCGGCTCGTCGCAGAGGAGCATGCGCGGGCGCTGCCCCAGGGCGCGAGCGATGGCCACGCGCTGGGCCTCGCCCCCAGAGAGCTCGGCCGGAAGCGCGTCGGCCTTACGGTCGATACCCACGAAACGTAGCAGGTCGAGCGGGGAGAGCGAGGATCCGTTACCACCCGCCGGTACGGCCAGAGCCGCGGCGCGAGCGGCGAAGGCGACGTTCTCGAAGGCCGAGAAGTACGGTAGCAGGTTGGCGCTCTGGAACACGTTGGCGATTCCGGGCGCCCGCAGGCGGCCCTTGCGGGCGCCGTCCAGGGTCTGCAGCGGCGCGCCGTCCCAGTCAACGGAGCCGGACGTCGGCGCGAGCAGACCGCCCATCACGTGGAACAGGGTGGACTTGCCTGACCCAGAGCGTCCCCACAGCACGACGCGCTCGCCGGCGTGGACTGTGAGCTCGACGCCGGCGAGCGCCGTCACCAGCGTCTCGCCGCTGCCGAGCACCACGCTGACGTTGCGGCAGACGGAGAGCGCGGGCGCGACGACCGGAGGCGCCGCGGCCGGCCGTGACCTGCGCCGCGCCTTCTCCTCCAGTCCGTACGGAGTGTGCTGAGTCATGACGCCACCACCGCTCCATCGCGGAGCTCGATGACGCGGTCGACGAAGTCGGCGACGCGCGGCGAGTGGCTGACCACCACGACGGTGGCGCCGTACTCCTCGCGCAGCTCGCGCAACGCCTCGAGCACGAGGACCTCGTTGGCCGCGTCGAGCTCGCCGGTGGGCTCGTCGGCGAGCACCAGGTCGGCGTGGCGCGCCGCCGCCCCGGCCACGGTGACCCGCTGTTGCTCGCCGCCAGAGAGCGCGCTGATGCGATGCTGGCGGCGCTCGGCCAGGCCGAACGTCGTGAGGGCGGCGGTCGCAGCCGCGCGCGGGTGCTTGACGGCGGCTAGGCGCAGCATGGTCTCCACGTTCTCCTGTGCAGTCAGGCCGGGCCAGAGGTTGTCGCTCTGGAAGATCACGGCCGTCTTTCGCGCGCGATACTCGGCCAGCTCCGCCTCGTTGAGGCGGACCAGCGAGGCGCCGAACGCGCTCACGTCTCCGGCCGACGGCCGGTCGAGCCCGGCGGCCAGGTTGAGTAGGGTGCTCTTGCCGCACCCCGAAGGGCCCAGGACGGCCACCAGCTCGCCGCGCGCGACCTCAAGCGACAGGCCGCGTAACGCGACCGTCTCGACGGCTGCGTCGCGGAATCCTCGGGCGCCCGGACCGCCGGAGCGGAAGATCTTGAAGACGTCGGCGAAGTGCAGCGCCGGCCACGCCTGCGGCTCGGCCGGTGCCTCCGGCTCGACGTAGAGGCTGCTGAGGGCGGTCATTTGGTCCATGCGAAGCTCTCGCTCATGAGACGGTACGCGTCGACGTTGTCGACGCCCTGTGGCGTGCCGAGGTCGACCACCGCGACCTTGCCGCCCTGCCAGAAGTAGTAGCGATCCACCTGGCGCGTGACGGTCTTGCCGGTGACCGCGTTGGCGGCGCCGACCGTGGTGTACGTGACCTTGATGGCCGGATGGCCGGACACGGTCATCGTGGCCGCCGCGCCGGCCTTCAGCGAAGGCGTGCTCTGCCGCAGCTTCAGCATATCCTGGGTCAAGGAGGCGACCGTGGGAGCAGGGCCGCCGGTGACCGCGACGCGCACGATGTTGTTCTTGTCGCTGATGGTGAGCATGTTGCCCGAGGCTTTCTGGGCCCAGCCCTCCGGGTACTTCATCGAGAAACCGGCGGCCCTGTCATTGACCTTGAGGAAGACCTGGTTGTCGGGGACGTCGCCGGTCGCTGCCGCGGCGGCCTCGCCAGTGAGCGCGCCCGCCGCCTGTGACGACGGGGAGGCGGCGGTCGTCGCCGCCGAGCTCGTCGCGGGCGCCGGTGTGGCGCTTGTCGCCGACGTCGACGAGGAGCCGCAGCCGGCGGCGGCCAGGGCCGCCGCCAGAGCTGCGGCCACTCCCACGATCACGATGGTCTTGCGCAGGTTCATGCTTCTCCTCCGGTCCGGAGTGACCGCCGGGCGGTCACCGTGTCGAGTCCTGAGGCGAGTTTGCCCATCAGACCTGAGCAGCTCCTGAACGCCTGCGCCGGCGCGGTGGCCGCGCGTCCCTCCCGCTACTTCGTCAGCTTCACCAGGTAGGACGTCTCCTTGGGACCCTTCAGCGACTCCTCGGCGACCTGCCCGATGCCCTTGACGTAGTACTTGCTGTCGACCACGCCTGGATCGAGCGCGGTGGTCTCGCGGGTCTGCAGGACGTTCTTGAAAGACCCGTAGGGGACCTTGACGGAGGCGTTCAGGCTGACGACCTTGTACTGATCGAGGGCCTGCCCCGCGAGGTACTCCTGGTACCCGCCCATCCCGACCTGCGGATTCGCCGGCACGAAGATGCCGGCGCCGGCGCCGTCCACGCCGGCCTGCCAGGTGCCGGCGGTGCTCGTCACCTGGCCGGCGGCGTCAAACTCCTTGGTGTCCTCGCCCAGGTACCAGACGTTGCCCTGCTTGTCCTGGGCGTACCAGTCCCAGGTCGCTTCCACGACCTTCCCCTGCCGTGTCAGACGGTCCCGGATCACGCTGCAGGTGACACCCATGATCTGCTTGGTCTGGCCGGTGACAATGTACGTGTCGACGGTCGGCCTGCCGTCCTTGACGCCCTGGGACACCCACGTCCGGCCTTTGACCAGCGGGAACCACGGGTTGTCGATCGTCGTGGCGAAGTCGCTCGCCGACATGGTCGGCCAGCCGGGAGCCACGGCGAGCATCCCAGGCGCCGCCGACGCGACGCCGCTGGGGGACGCCGCCGTCGACGGCGGGGGCGTGGGCGACGCCGAGGTCGGCCCCGACCCGGCGGAAGAGCCGCAGCCGATGATCGCCGCGGCGGCCGCGGCGACCACCGCAGCCGGGAAGAGCCCGTTGAGCAAACGTCTCATGGTCTCACTGCTCCTTGCTCGAGTGGTAGGGCAGTGCTGCGGCAAGCTCAGGCACGGGCTCGGCGCGGCTCATGGCCCATTGTCGGCCCCGAGACCTGACAGCTTCCTTAACGCCGCCGTGCTCCCGCGAGCGCGCGAGAGGTTCCGCCGCCAGCCGCCAGCCGCCTTTCACGCCCGTTTCATGAGGGCTTCATCGCGGCCCCCTAGGGTGAGCTGGTCAGTCATCCGACATAGGGAGAAGACATCATGAAGAGATTCAAGATCGTCACGCTCGCCGCCGTCGCCGTGCTCGGCCTCGGCGCACTAGGCGGGGCCGCGGTGCGCGCCAGCGCCAACAGCGCGACCCCACCGGCCTCCACGGCCACCGCCGAGCAGGCGACCACGGCCGAGCCGGTCGCGGGCATGTCCGACACCGACAACGTCCAGGAGGGCGACCAGACCACGCCCGACACCGCGGCCGAGGCTGCGGGGGAGCAGGCCGGGTCCGAAGTCCCAGGTAACGATGGGCCTGGCGGCCATGCCGACGAGCCCGACAACGCCAACGCCGATCATCAGTTCGAGGGCGTGGAGTGACGTCCACTCTCTGACCACGCACCGTGCGCAGCTCGCGTGACGCCTGACGTCGCGCTGGGTTGAGCGCACAGGGCGGGGGAGCGGGCGGCAAGACGCCCGCTCCCCCGCCTTTTCGCGCTCCCCTCTCAAGCTCGGCCTCGTGAGGCTTTCATGTGGAATTCATGTCGGGTCGCTAGACTCGCAGTGTCGATCTCGAGGAGGGAGAGCCCATGCACGTCCTGATCGTCGAGGACGAGCGACGCATCGCAGCCTACGTGAAGCGCGGCCTCGAAGAGGAGGGCTACGCGGTGGACGTCGCCGTGACGGGCCGCGAAGCGTTTGACTGGGCGAGCGGCGTCCCCTTCGACGCCATCATCCTCGACCTGCTCCTGCCCGAGATGGACGGTCTCACCGTGTGCCGCGCGCTGCGGGCTCGAGGCGCGCGGACGCCGATTCTGATGCTTACAGCCCGCGACGGCGTGGATGACCGCGTCGCGGGCCTCGACGCCGGCGCCGACGACTACCTGGTCAAGCCCTTCGCCCTCAAGGAGCTGCTGGCGCGGCTCCGCGCTCTCACGCGTCGGACCGACGACCAGCCGCGCGTGAGCGTCCTGCAGGTCGCCGACCTGACCCTGGACACGCTTACTCACCGCGTGGAGCGCGGCGGGCGGCGGGTCGCCCTGACGGCCAAGGAGATGGCCGTGCTCGAGTGCCTCATGCGCGAGCCCGAACGCGTGCTCACGCGCACGCAGATCGCCGAGCACGTGTGGAACTACGACGTGTTCAATCACTCCAATGTCGTGGACGTCTACATCCGCAACCTGCGTCGCAAGCTCGACGACGGCGCCGGGCTCAAACTGATCCACACGGTGCGCGGCGCCGGCTACAGGCTGTCGCCCGAGCAGGACAATGGCACGGCCTAGGACCCTGCGCGCCCGACTCTCGTTGGGCATCGCCGTGCTGGTGCTCGCGGTGCTGGGCGCGGTGGGGATCGTCGTCTACTACGGCACGTCGCAGCGCCTGACGGCGTCTCTGGATGCTTCGCTGCGCACCGCGACGGCGCAGGCCATGGCGGGTACGAACAACCAGAACGGCCGCTTGACGCTCGGGCCGCAGCTCGATGAGGGCATCGGCGGCGATGACCTGCGCGCTCCCGGCCTCAGCCTGGCCGTGTTCAGTCCGGCGGGAAGGGTGCTCCGCCAGTTTGGCCCGTACGACCAGTCGCTTCCGCAAGCCGCCGCGCTGGCCGCGGCGCGGCGCGGCGTGACGACGACCGAGAGCCGTGCGGACCCCGTCAGCGGCGTGCGCGTGCGGGTGCGCACGACTCCGCTGAGCGAGGATGGTAGAACGCTGGGTGTGTTCAGCATCGCGCTGTCCGAGGAGCCGATACTGGCCACGTTGCGCCAGCTCCGCCTGACGCTGCTCGTGCTGCTCCCGCTGGCCGCAGCGGTCGCGGCCCTGCTTGGCTACCTACTCACGAGGCGGATGCTGCGGCCTCTCGCGCGCATGCAGGCCACCGCCGCCGAGATCTCGTCCCACGACCTCTCGCGACGTCTTGGAGTCGCCGCCGGCGACGACGAGGTGAGTCAGTTGGCCGCGACCTTTGACGCCATGCTGGATCGGCTGGAGGCCTCGTTCCACCGCGAGCGGCAGTTCGTGGCCGACGCATCGCACGAACTGCGCACGCCGCTGGCGGCCATTCAAGCGATCGTGAGCGTCACGAGGGAGCAGCGTCGCGAGCCTGACGAGTACGAGCACGCGCTTGTCGACGTCGACGTCGAATCTGCGCGGCTGCACACCCTGGTGGAGAACCTGCTCGAGCTGGCGCGCGGCGATGCTGAGCGCCTGGCCGAACGCGAGCCGATCGACGTCAGTGGGCTGCTTCGCGACATCTGCGCGTCGCTCGACGTACTCGCCGCAGACAAGGGTCTGAGGCTCACGTGGCAGCTGGAGGATGGCCTCGTGGTGGAAGGCGACGGCGACGCACTCGTGCGTCTGTTCGTCAACGTGCTCGACAACGCCATCAAGTACACCGACGAGGGCGGCGTTGACGTCGTCGCGAGAGCAGCTGACGGCCACACATTCGTCACCGTGCGCGACAGTGGCCGTGGCGTACCCGCCGAGCAGCTGCCGCACGTCTTCGAACGCTTCTATCGCGGCGATGCCTCGCGCTCGGCCGAAGGCTCCGGGCTGGGTCTGGCGATCGCCCTGCTGATCGCCAACGCGCACGCCGGCACGATCACGATCGCCAGCATCGAGGGCCAGGGGACCACTGTCTCGGTCACTCTGCCGGACTGAATCGTCTCCCTTCCCTGCAAGCTGCTCGGGATGTAGCATTCTGTGGACCCCGATCGCGGCTGGGGCGCTGATTCCCAACGGACCTCCGGATGGCCGGGCGCCTCTGTCATTTTGCATGCTATACTATAGGCAAATGTAACACTTGGCTATAGTATGAAGGAGGGAATCGCCCCTTTGAATCTCTCGGCTCTCGAGGCACAGAACCCGTGGTGGGTCGACGGGCACGTGCCGGCGGCGATGCGCGACACTGTGCCCCGGCGGCTCACGCCGTCGGTCGCAGCGGGGCTCGCGCCCGACCGCGCGACGGTGGTTCTCGGTCCGCGGCGCGTCGGCAAGACCGTTCTCGTTCACCAGGTCGTGCGGCGCCTGCTCGAAGGCGGCGTGGCCCCGCGTTCGATCGTGTATCTCTCGGCCGACGACCCCCTTCTCGGACCCACGGCGACCCTTTTCGAGGAGCTCCTCGCCTTCGTCGAGGAGCGCTTGCTGGGAGGGTCGGGCGAGCCGGTCCATGTGCTGGTCGACGAGGTCCATGTGATCGCCGACTGGCCGCTGTGGGTGAAGCGCTCCATCGACCGGGGGCGGCCGCTCGTCTGGCTGGTGACCTCGTCTGCCGGCTCGATCCTCCATCGTGGCTCGCGCGAGAGCCTCGCCGGCCGGGCTCGCGATGTGCGTCTCCTGCCGTTCTCTCTCGCCGAGGCGGCGGCGCTCGTCCGCAGCCCCGCCGCGCCGCTTCTGGGGCGCTGTGCCGGGGTGTGGGAGAGCCAAGGCATCGGCGCTCTCGCCGGCGAGCGGGCTGCCGTCCTGAGCCGCCTGAACGACGAAGCTCTCGGCCTGGGCGATGAGCTGATGCGCCTGTCGCGCTGGTACTTGCGGAGCGGCGGTTTCCCCGAGGCACTGGCGGCCGCGGGGGCGCTGTCTCCGCGAGAGTACTTCTGGCAGACGCTCGTCGAGCGCGTGCTCTACGTGGACGTGCCGGCGGTCGCGCGAGTGCGCCAGGCCCATGTGCTCCGCGAGCTCTGCCTCCGCTTGCTGAGTCAGGGCCCGGCGTTGATCAACATCGAGCGGCTGGCCTCGGAGCTGGGCGTCACGCACGTCACCGTGGCCGAGTACCTGGGCATCATCGAGCGCACGATGCTCGACTTCATCCTGCCCAGGTACGCGACCACCCTGGCCGGGAGGCAACGGGGCGGCAAGAAATCGGTGCCGGTGGATACCGGCCTTGTGGTCGCGCTCAGCGGCTGGGACCTCGGCGGAGCGCAAGGCGCGGCGCTCGAGGGCCGTTTGGCCGAGATCGTCGTGCACGCATGGCTGCGGCGCTACGCCGCCGCCGGGGACATCATGCATTGGCGGGCGCGCGAGGGTGTCGAGGTCGACTTCGTGTTCGCGCCCCATAGCGGCCCCGTCTTGCCGATCGAGGTCAAGTGGGGTCAGAGCCGGGGCGCCCGACATCGCGGGCTGGCCGAGTTCCAGCGTCGCTACGGCGTGGCGGAAGCCCTCATGGTCGTGCGCCAGGGGTTCGACGTTGCCGCGGCTCAGGCCAGCCTGCCGTTGTGGATGCTGGCCTGATCTCGGCCACGGTCACTGCGAAACGGGAAGTCGGCCACAGCAGGCTGAACCGACGTCAGTGCTCGCCGTCGGCCTCGTGAGAGGTCGAGGTGTCGCCCGACTCCGAGTGGTGAGTCGTCGTGGCGGTCGCGCTCACGGTCGGTGAGGTCGCGTGCGTCTCTGCGCTGTGCGAAGTCGGAGCAGAGCCGGAATGGTCGCCGTCGTGCGAGGCCTGGTCGGCGTGCGCATCAGATCCGTGGCCGACGGAAGTGCCGTGGCGTGCGCCACCGTGGTCGCTGTGTGAGAGATGCTCGGCGACCGCGTGACGGTGTTCGGCCCAGGCATCGTGCGAGCCGCCGTAGACCTCATGGTGCTCGCCGCCCGAGTCATGGGCTGCGGGCTTGACCACCGCGGCCGCCGCGGCGCCTCCAGCGCGGCCTGCCGCTCCACCTTCGTGCCGCGACTCGCTCACCGCCAGGCCGCCGCCGGCGATGATGGCCGCGCTCCCGACGACGATCGCGGCCTTGGTCCCTGCGGCGGCGGCCAGCTTGGCCAGCAGACCGGCGCCGGCCGGGCCGACGACCGAGCTGGGATCCAGCCCGTGGCCGGCCGGCCCTGGCGCCGCCGGCCCGGGCGTTGCCGCCGCGTGGGGCGGCGCGAGGGCCGCCGGCAGCGGCGGCAACATCTGAAGCGCCGCGGGCACGCTGAGCACCGGCAGCGCCAGAGCGAGGTTGGCCGGCGCCACGAAGCCCTCGCCGGCCAGGCTCGCGAACGCCTTCTTGAACGAAGCCCGGGCGCGGTGGACGAGCACATCGGCGGCCGGCCGCGAGACCTCGAGCACCTCGGCCAGCTCGTCGCCGCTCAGGCCGTGCATGTCTTTGAGGACGAGGGCGGCACGATAGCGTTCGTTCAGCCGCCCCAGAGATTGTTCGATAAGTGCCACCGAGTGTGCCTGTTCGTACGCGTCGCCGGTGGCCGGCACCTCGTCCATCTCGGCGAGGCCGCCGCCGGGGCGGCGGCCTCGCACGATGTTGAGGCAGGCGTTGGTGGCCACGCGGTAGAGCCAGGCCTTGAGCTTGACCTCGCCCGCCGCCGCCGGCGGGCTGCTGAACGCCGTGATGAACACGTCCTGAGTCACGTCCCGAGCCTCCTCACGGTCGTCGAGGATCCTCGCGCAGAGGTTGTAGATGCCGGCGTGGTAGTCGTCGTACACCCGGGAGAACGCGGCGGCGCTCCGCGCGTGAAGGCCGCGGACGAGTTCGAGATCGGTGAGGGTCTGTTGCATCAGCTGTTCATCGGTGTGGACGGTCAGCCTACTCCCTGCACTGCGCCGCAGCATCCGTCACTCGTCGCAGGTGCCGCCATCGTGAGTGCCGCCATCGTGAGTGCCGCCGTCATGGGCTCCACCGCTATGGGTCCCGCCGTCCTGATGCGTGCCTCCGCCATCATGCGTTCCACCATGGTGCGTACTACCGCCTTGGGTCCCATGATCGCGCGTGCCGCCACCGTCGTGCGTCTGCGTGCGCTGCTGTACCTGCACGTGGACCGCGGAGTCGTCTGCCTTCTGCCGTCTGCAATCGCGAACGCGTTCGCGTGTGGTCTCGTGGTCGGCCTGCGAAGTGTGGAGCTTGGCGGTCTGGCCGCTCACAGCATGCAGGAGACGCGCGAACTGGCCGTCGGTGAGGGTCACGCCACCCTGGTGAGTCTCACTCGCGGCTGGGCCGGCTGCGGTCCCCTCGGCGTCACCCCAGCTACCGACGTGCCGCGCGCCGGCCATGGCCACGGTGGTGAGCGCGAACACGATCACCGCCGTGGCCACGATCGTCTTGAGTGCCTTCATGGTGCCTCCTTGGGTCAAGAGTGATGCCTACACCACTCTCAACACGCGAGGAGGCGTTTTCTTACACCCCGCGCTGCGCGGGGCCGCTCACAGGTCCTTGAGCTTCTGCAGATACTCCTCGCGGTCGATCTCGCCGCCGGCGTAGCGCCGCTGCACGATATCCGGCGCGCTCTCCACGGCCCGTTGCTCCGCCGTCTGCTGCGCCGGCGGCGCAGCGTAGTACGCCGGCGGGTGCGTCTGAGCCTGCTGGTTCGTCATGCTGCGCACCAGGTACACCACGAGCAACACGACAGCCACCAGGACTACGATCATCCCGATCCCCATGAGCCAACCTCCCGCTCCCCAGGAGGCGCCGTGCCCCCAGGATCCGTTTCCGTCCCACATCATCGTGAGTCACCTCTTCTCTGTGGCCCGCAACGGGCCGTTCAGTCGATCTGCCATACGCCGAGCATGCCTACGTCCTCGTGCTCGACGATGTGACAGTGGAACATGGCCATGCCGCGCCAGTCGCTCACCTTCACGAGCTGGGTGACGCTCCCGCCGCGCGGCACGATCACCGTGTCCTTCCATGCCGGGGCCTGCGTGTACAGGGCGGCGTAGCCGGCATCGCCGCCGCGCACTGAAAGCACCTGGGCATGGTTGGTGTGCTGATGCCAGGGATGGTCCATGCCCGTGGGGTTCTCGATCGTCCACACCTCCCAGGCGTCACCCGACGCCGGCAGCTGGGTACGCACCACCAGCGGATCGACGTCGAAGTCGCGGCCGTTGATGGAACCGCGGCCCATGCCCATGCCGAGCACGAAGCGCCGCTGCACGGCGCCGCTCAGGTCGGGACGGGCGCGCTGCGCCGTGGGATCGATGCCGGCGGGCAGCGTCTTCATGGACTTGCGTCCCGAGACGCGCAGCGTCATCAGGGTCGCGCGCGGCGTCGCTCCACCGCCCATCATGCCGCCGCCCATCATGCCACCGCCGCCCATCATGCCGCCCATCATGCCGCCCCGCGAGTAGGGCAGGGTGCGCAGACGATAGACGCCCGGCGTCGTCGAGGCCTTGACGAGGATGTCGGCACGCTCGCCCGGGGCCAGCAGCAGTTCGGCGACGCCGTAGGGCTTGTCCAGAAGGCCGCCGTCGCTGCCGATCACGGAGAGCGCGTGCCTGTCGAGCGCGACACGGTAGAAGCGCGCGGTGCTCGCGTTGAGCAGCCGCCAGCGCTGGACCGTGCCGGGCCGCGCCGTGAGCTCGGGCGCCACCTGGCCGTTGACCGTGACCATGGCGCCCACCTTGCCCATCATGTAGTCCATGGGAGAGGAGTACGGCGCGGGGCGACCATTGACGATGGTGAAGTCCTTGAGGACGAGGACGTGCGTCTCGTAGCTGCTCAGCGCGTCCGTGGGGTCTTCGACCACCAGGGGCCCGGCCAGGCCGCCCCACAGCTGCTCGGCGACCAGGCCGTGCACGTGCGGGTGATACCAGCCCAAGGTGCCGGCGGGCTGCCGGCTGAGGTCGTAGGTGTAGGTCCAGGAGTCGCCGGGGTCGAGCCGGCGCATGACGTTGTCGGCGGGGTCCGCCGGCGAGACGTGCCAGCCGTGCGTATGGAGGTTGGTGACTCCGCGCGGCTCTCCGAGTGGATTGGCGCCGCCGCCCGCGAGCCTGTTGCGCACATGCAGCCGCAAAGCGTCGCCGCGACGCACGCGCACGAGCGGGCCGGGCACGGAGCCGTTGTAGGAGAGCAGACGGGCAGACGAGCCGCCGAGCCGCAGGTCGGTCTCGGCGACCGCGAGGCTGCCCTCGCGGGCGCCGGCCACCGCGGTCAGGGCCAGCTCCACCGGGTCGGCGAAGGGCGCGCCACCCTGAGCTGCGGCCACGGCCGCGCCGGCCTGCCCTGCGTCGACCGCCATCTTGGCGAGCCCCGAGAGGGTCAGGGCGCCGCCGGCTATGCCCACGGCGCCGATCTTGAGCAGGTCTCGCCTTGTGACGCCGTTCGTGCTCATCGCGTCACCAGCCCCAGCCGCCCCACATGCCGCCGAGGCCCATCCAGCCGCCCGTGGCGGCGCGCATCATGGCAGAGGTCGTCGACAGGTGATGCTGCGTGAAGAAGTGCTTGACTTGAGTGCGCTGATGCGCTCTCAGGGTCTTGAGCGCGGCCTGCGCCGTGGGGCTGCCCGGAGCGGCGCCGTGCTGCTGCCACCAGGCGTTCATGGCGTTCATCTGCCGGCCGCGCATCGTGAGCCACTGGCCGAAGCCGGTGGGGTGGCTGGTCATCCAGGAGGCGCCGTAACCCGTGCCCCACATGTGCCTGGGGTTCCAGGAGCCGCCGCCCATCATGTCGCCCATCTGCCAGCCGCCCCACATGCCCATCGCGGGGGGAGTCCAGTCGGTGCCGCTCGCGTACTGCTCGTAGAAGTCCCGCATGTCGTTCCAGTGTGCGGTCCACAGGTCGTGCAGCGCCTGCTGCGCCTCGGTGGAGGTGAGGTCGGCCTTGTAGGCGTCGTACCAGGCCTTCATGGCCTGCTGGTGCTCGGTGCGCAGCTGCAGCCACGCCTGAGGGGCGGCGGGGTTGTCGGTCAGCCAGGCCATGCCGGAGCCCATGCCCCACATGCCGGTGCCGGCCCAGGCGCCCATACTGCTCGAGGTGGCGCCGCCCATCATGCCGTTCGCGGCGGTGCCCATAGTGGATCCTCCGGCGCCGGCGATCGGCGCAAGCAGGGCGGCAGCGACCAGGGCGACTGCGAACGCCGCGACGAGGGTCTTCAGAGAAGCTTTCATGCGTTGACCAGTCCTTGTCTCGTTTCGTGCATTGTTGCCCGTCCATGTGTAGGTCCTGTGTAGCCCGGCCCGCTTTCTCGACCCACCTGGGGTCTCCACAGAATCTTCATATCGGCCCCCTATCGTGATGCGCTCTCCCTCAACGACCGACGCGGAGGTCCGCACATGAAGACCACACGAAAGAGGCGCGACACGCTCGTCCCGCTGGTGATCGCGCTGGTGGCGGCGTCGATCGCGCTGGCATTGGTCGCCGGCCAGGCGCGCGCCGCTGACGGAGGCATGTCGGATATGCAGGGCATGTCTGGAATGGAGGGCATGTCTGCGGAAGAGATGCAGAACATGGCCACGCCCGCCCCGGCGCCGAGTGTCACCGCGGTATCCGGCGAGCTTGCGGCCGCCATGGATCCGAACATGGACATGGGCGGCGGTTCGGCCAACTGGTTGGTCGTGGGCGGTTTCGTGGCTCTGATCGCCGGAGCGACGCTCGCGGCGGCGGCGACCAAGCGCCACCTGCGCCGCCGCATGCTGGCCGGTGAGCTTGTCGGCGCCGGAGTCCAGGATGTCTAAGCGCTCAGCCGGCGTGGCCGAGCGCACGCTCGACGCCACGCGGGCCCGCGCTACGCAGGCCGACGTCGACAGTCTCGAGATGGCGCTTGCGGCGACCCCCGGCGCGGCCGACGTCCTGCCGCCCTCCGGGCCCGAGCCCAGCCTGCTCCACATCTCCTGGATCGGGCGCATGTTCCGCAGCCGCTGGTACCCAGGCGTCTTTCAGTTTGCCGGCCTCGCCGTGTTCACGGTCGTCATGCTGGCGACCCTCTTCGGGCCGACGATGGTCGAAGATAACGTCGGCTCCACCATCGTCTGGATCCTCTGGTGGCCGCTGCTCCCGCTCTCGTACTTCGTGTTCTCGCGCTTCTGGTGCACGGTGTGCCCGTACCCTGTGGTCGGCGAGTGGTTCCAGCGCCTCACGGGCGTGAGCTTGAAGGCGCCGCGCTTTCTGCGCCGCTACGGCATCTGGATCATCGACCTCACGTTTCTGTTCATCACCTGGGCCGACCACGTGTTCGGCATCGTCGAGTCGCCGCGCGGTACGGGCTACTTGCTGCTGGCGATGCTCGGCGGCGCGATCGTCATGAGCCTCTTCTTCGAGCGCCGCGCCTTCTGCAGCCATCTCTGCTTCCTCGGCGGGCTGTCGGGCAACTACTCGATGACCGCGCCGCTCGCTTTTCGCGCCAACCAGGACAACTGCAAGAAGGTGGGCTGCAAGGACCTCTGGTGCGCCAACGGATCGCCGCGGGCGGCGGCCTGCCCACTGTACGAGGTGCCGCGCACCATGGACTCGAACCGCGACTGCAACATGTGCGGCAACTGCGTGAAGTCGTGCCCGCACGGCTCGCTGCGGCTCGAGGTGCGTAAGCCCACCTCGGAGTTCTGGAACGTGCGCAAGCCGCGTCTCGACGTCGCCTTTCTTGCCATCGTGCTGGTCGGGGTCGTGATCGTGCAGAACCTCACGATGCTCGGCATCTACCCGACGATCCTGGAGCACGTCTCCATGTTCACCGGCACCACCAATCAGAACGTGAACTTCACGGTCGTGTTCCTGCTGGCCATGGCGGCTCCGATCGCGCTTCTGGCAGCCGCGAGCTTCGCCTCTTCGCGCCTCAGCGGCGGCGACATGGTGCGCGACTTCACGATCTTCGGCTACGCCCTGATCCCTCTGGACCTGGCCGCCCACATGGCGCACAACCTCTTCCACCTGCTGGGCGAGGGTCTGGCCGTGCCGCGTTCACTGGTGCTGTGGCTCGGCGGGACCTGGGAGGGCAGCACCGCTCTCCTCAACACGATGACCATCGAGGTCCTGCAGTACCTGATGCTGGGCGCCGGCATCGCGGCGACCGTCTATGCAGCCTATCGCATCGCCGGCTCGGCGCACGGCACGTCCAGGTGGCCGGCGCTCGTCCCGCAACTCCTGCTCGTCGCTCTGCTCGTGGCGATCAACGTCTACATGTTCACGCAGCCGATGGCCCACCGCGCGTAGATGAGTGGGCGACGTATGAGTATCGAGTCGGCGTGGTACATGGACGTACCAGGGGCCCTCGGGGAGGAGGCGCGTGAGCGACAACAGGAAGATCGTCGTCATCGACGACGAGTCCTCGGTGCAGGAGGTCGTCCGCGCCTATCTTGAGAAGGACGGCTACCAGGTCTTCGTCGCCGGGAACGGCGTCGAAGGTTTGGCGCTGGCGGAGCGCATGAAGCCGGCGCTCATCGTCCTCGACCTGATGCTCCCCGACATCTCGGGCGAGGAGATCTGCAGCGACATCCGCAGTCGCTCCGATGTACCGATCCTGATGCTGACCGCGAAGGCGAGCGCCGACGAGCGCGTGGCCGGGCTGGTCTCGGGGGCCGACGACTACCTCGTCAAGCCCTTCAGCCCAAGGGAGCTCGTGGCGCGCGTCAACGCGGTGCTGCGGCGCACGCAGGGCATCGAGTCGCCGCTTGTCGCGAAGCTCAGCTTCGACGGCGGGCGCCTCGAGATCGACTCCGTGGAGCACGCCGTGAGGCGCGACGGCTTCGCCGTCGACCTGACGCCCAACGAGTACAAGCTCCTCACTACGCTCGCCCGCTACCCCGGGCGCGCGTACTCGCGCTTCGAGCTCATCAGCCGCGTGCAGGGCGACGACTTCGAGGGCGACGAGCGCACCATCGACGTCCACGTCAAGAACCTGCGCAAGAAGATCGAACGCGACCCGGCGCACCCGCGCTACGTCAAGACCGTGTCGGGGGTCGGCTACAGGCTCGCCAAGCCGTGAGACGACTGTTTCGCTGGGACCTGCGCGCGAGACTCGTGATCGCTTTCGTCGGGGTGGCGCTGCTGGCCGTTGTCCTTGCCACGGTCTACTCGAGCATGGGCATGGACGCGCGCGTCGTCGCGGCGGCGCGCGCGCGCCTCGAGCGCTCCGCGACGCACTTCGGCGACGTGGCGGCGCTGGTGTACGGGCAGAACGGAGGCTGGACGTCAGCCGGCGCCGCTGAGCTGCATCACCTTGCACGGTTGGACGATCTTGCGGTCCAGTTGAACGACGGCGTCGGCCGCACGGTCCTCCGCGTTCCGCCCAGCACTCCGGTCGAGGACCGAGCCTCGGCGACCGCGCCCGTGGTGTCCGGTGGCCAGACCATCGGCCGCGTGACGGTCAGCCAGGCGAACGGCCGCCTGCTCACCGCCGAGGAGGACCAGCTGCGGCAGCAGCTCGACCGCATGCACGTCGTCGCCGGCATCACCGCCGCGGCGATCGCCTTCGTTATCGGCCTGTATCTCGCGCTCACCCTCTCTCGCCCTCTGCGGCGCATCCGCACTGGTGCCGAGGCGATGGGGGAGGGCGACCTTGACGTTCGCGTGAAGGAGACGGGTGACGACGAGATCCGCGCGGTGGCGCGAGCGCTCAACGGGCTTGCCGAGACGCTCCAGCGCGAAGAAGAACTGCGCAAGGAGAGCGTCGCGGACCTGGCCCACGAGCTGCGCACGCCGGTGATGGGCCTGCTGGCCCGCGTGGAGGCTGCTCAGGACGGGGTGTTCGACGACGAGGCCGCCAACCTCGCCGCCATGCACGACGAGGCTCTGCGCCTGACGCATCTGCTCGACGACCTTACCGCTCTGGCCGATGCCCAGCGCCCAGGCCTCCTGCTCTCAGGAGAGCCGGTGGATCTCTGGGCGGTCGCGGCAGGGCCGGCTGAGTCGCTCGGACAGGCCTTCACCGACAAAGGCATCGAGTTCACCGCCGATCTCCACGCGGCGGTCGTTGCCGGCGATCGCAAGCGCCTGGAGCAGGTCGTCGTCAATCTGCTCACCAACGCCCTGCGGTACACCGATGCCGGAGGCCACGTGAGCCTGAGCGTGCGGCAGGTCGGCGATGACGCCGTGCTCGAAGTCGCCGACAGCGGTGTCGGCATCCCCCCGGAAGATCTCCCGCACGTGTTCACGCGCTTCTGGCGCGGCGAGAAGTCGCGCTCGCGCGCCACGGGCGGAGCCGGCATCGGGCTCTCCATCGTCCAGGAGCTGGTGCGCGCGCATGGCGGGCAGGTGACGGTGAAGAGTACCGTCGGGCAGGGCAGCGTCTTTCGCGTGGTCATGCCCGTCACGACAACGTCAACCCCGTGATGCATTGATGTTATGATGTTCCAGTCGCATACCCACGCCATGGAGACCATCATGCGCACGACCTTGACCATCGACTCGCAAGTGCTCGCCGAGTTCAAGCGGCGCTCCGCCGAGACCCACCAGACGCTCAGCAAGCTCATCGAAGACGCTTTGCGCGAGCACCTCAGTCGCGGGCGCGATTCGGCGGCCACCAAACCCGTGCAGTTCCCTATCGTCGGTGGCCATGGCGCCGCGCCCGGCGTCGACCTGTCGAGTCCGTCCGGGCTTGCCGAATACCTGTACGGGCCGGATCGAAGCGACGGCTGACGCTCAGTTGCTCCTCCCCGATCTCAACGTCCTGATCGGCGCGCATCGCTCCGACAGCCCGCTGCATGCACGCTGCCGCGACTGGTTACGCGCGGCGTATACGGGAGACGAAGCGTTCGGCATCTGCCCCCCGGTGCTCATCGGGCTGGCGCGCATCCTCACGCATGCGCGGGTCTTTCGCCCACCCGACACTCACGACCAGGCGTTCGCCTTCGTGCGCTCCCTGGTCGGCCATCCCAACGCGCTGCTGCTCAACCCCGGACGCGAGCACCTCGGCCTCTTCGAAGATCTGTGCCGCCGTGCCGACGCCCACGGGGACCTTGTGACCGACGCCTATCTCGCGGCTTTGGCCATCGAGACCGGCGCGGTGCTCGTCAGCGCCGACCGCGACTTCGCGCGGTTCCCCGGCTTGCGCTGGCGAGAGCCGTAGAAGGAGAACGTGGCATGACGACCACGCCGCAGATCTACCTGGACCACAACGCCAGCACGCCGATCGATGCGTCGGTGCGGGCGGCGATGGCGCCGTACCTCGCCGCGGCGTTCGGCAATCCGTCGAGCGGCCACTGGGCCGGAGTGCCCGCGCGCGAGGCGGTAGAGACCGCGCGCGCCCAGGTCGCTGCGCTTCTCGGCTGCGCGCCCGACGAGATCGTCTTCACCAGCGGGGGCACCGAGGCGAACAACGCGGCGCTGACGGGCGCCTTCTTCGCCGCCGCGGGGCGCAGCCGCCGCATCATCACGACGCAGATCGAACACCCGGCGATCATCGAGTCCTGCCGCTTTCTCGAGCGTCTCGGCGCGACGGTGACCTACGTGGGCGTCGACGCGATGGGCACGGCCGATCCCGACGACATCCGCAGGGCGCTGCGCCCGGACACCATCCTCGTCTCGGTGATGCATGCCAACAACGAGGTGGGGACGATCCAGCCGATCGCGGAGATCGCCGCCATCACGCGCGAGGCCGGCGTGCCGCTGCACAGCGACGCGGCGCAGTCGGTGGGCAAGGTTGCCACAGACGTGGACGCGCTCGGCGTCGACCTGCTGTCGGTCGCGGGCCACAAGTGCTACGGGCCCAAGGGAGTTGGGGCTCTCTACGTCCGTCGCGGCGTTCGCCTTGAGCCGTTCATGCACGGCGCGTCCCACGAGAGCGGACGACGCGCCGGCACCGAGAATGTGCTGCTCGATGTCGGGCTGGGGGCTGCCGCCGAGCTCGCCCGCGACCGCGCGTGGACCGACGGAGTCCGCGAGCTGCGCGACCGCTTCTGGGCGGCCCTGCAGGATCGCTTCGGCGAGCGCGTGCAGCTCAACGGGCATCCCACGGAGCGTCTCTGCAATACGCTGAGCGTCGACTTCGTGGGCCGGGTGGGCAGCGAGATCCTCGCCGCCCTGCCGGGCGTGGCCGCTTCGACAGGGTCGGCTTGTCACGCCGACCGGGTCACGCTGTCCCCGGTGCTGGAGGCGATGCACGTCCTGCCGGAGGTGGGCATGGGCGCGGTGCGCTTCAGCCTCGGGCGCTCGACCACGTGGGATGAGCTTGACGCGGTGATCGAGGGGCTGGCGACCGCGCTCGCATAGGCGGCGTCCGCGCCTACGGATAGACTGGGGGGTGATGAATCCCCCTGAGGCCTACCTCGCCGAGCTGCGCGACATCCGCGCCTCCGGCGCCGCTGTGCCCGAGACGTCCGGCTATGGCGCCCTGGCCAACCTGCTGAACGAGGTCGGCGGCAAGCTGAGGCCCAAGGTCCGCTGCCTCATCAACCTGCGGAACGCCGGCGCCGGCATCCCCGACGGCGGGCTGTTCACGGCCAGCCAGTTCCCCAAGGGCGCGCACGCAGCGGAGCCGCTGGCCGGGCAGATGCCGGGGCGCGGTGCGCTCGAAGTGAAGCCGGTGGCAGACGACACGCGCGTCGTCGCCGAGAGCGAGCAGGTGCGCCGCTACCTCGAGAAGTACCGTCAGGTGCTGGTCACCACGTACCGTGAGTTCGTGCTCGTGGGCTTCAACGCGGATGGGCAGGCGGCGAGCCTCGAGAGCTTCAGCCTCGCCGCCTCAGAAGCCGAGTTCTGGGCGCTCGCCGCGCACCCGGGCAGCGACGCTGCCCGGCAGGCCGGCGAGCGCCTCACCGACTTCTTGCGGCGCGTGCTGCTGCGCCAGGCGCAGATCGCCGCGCCCAAGGATCTCGCCTGGTTCCTCGCGAGCTACGCCCGCGAGGCCCGCGCCCGCGCCGAGGAGCGCGACCTGCCAAACTGGGTGAGCACGCGCAAGGCCCTCGAAGAGGCGCTCGGCATGAGCTTCTCGGGCGAGAAGGGCGAGCACTTCTTCCGCTCCACGCTCGTGCAGACGCTGTTCTATGGCCTCTTCGCCGCCTGGGTCTTCTGGGCCGAGCACCATCCGCCTACCGACGCCGGCGCCCGCTTCCGCTGGCGCGAGGCCGCGGGCTACCTGCACATCCCCATCCTGCAGAAGCTGTTCTACGACTTCAGCAATCCGGGGGCGCTCGGCCTCATGCGCATCGACGAGGTGCTCGACTGGGCCGCCGAGGCGCTCAACCGCGTCGACCGCGCCTCGTTCTTCTCGAGCTTCGAGCAGAGCCACGCCGTGCAGTACTTCTACGAGCCGTTCCTTGAAGCGTTCGACCCCGAGCTGCGCAAAGAGCTCGGGGTCTGGTACACGCCCCCGGAGATCGTCCAGTACATGGTCGCCCGCGTCGACACCGTGCTGCGCGAGGAGCTGGACATCCCCGACGGCCTCGCCGACCCGCGCGTCGTGGTGCTCGACCCGTGCTGCGGCACCGGCGCCTACCTGGTCGAGGTCCTCAACAAGATCGCCGAGACGCTCGCCGAGAAGAGCGGCGGCGTCGACGCCCTGGCGGCCCACGAGATCAAGCAGGCCGCCATGAGCCGCGTGTACGGCTTCGAGATCCTGCCGGCGCCGTTCGTCATCAGTCACCTGCAGATCGGGATGCTGCTGCACCGGCTCGGCGCGCCCTTCGCCGACGAATCCGACGAGCGCGCCGGCGTCTACCTCACCAACGCCCTCACCGGTTGGGAGCCTCCCACCGAGCCCAAGCAGCATCTCCTGTTCACCGAGATGGAGGAGGAGCGCGACAAGGCCCAGGCCGTGAAGCAGCACGCGCCGATCCTGGTGATCCTCGGGAATCCGCCGTACAACGCCTATGCTGGCGTCAGCCCCGACGAGGAAGCCGGACTTGTTGCGCCCTACAAAGCCGGGCTTGTCTCGGAGTGGGGAATCAAGAAGTTCAATCTGGATGAGCTGTTCGTTCGATTTTTCGGCCTTGCTGAGCGGCGCATCGGTCACGTATCGAAGCGCGGACTGGTCAGCTTCATCTCAAGCGCGAGTTGGCTGTCTGACCCCTCATTCGTCGTTCTTCGTAAGCACCTTCTCGAGTC
>Ga0315293_10001852_pt1 | contig 20453 bp, 21 predicted proteins | sample YL17G13_20_MG_FD_203071 | JGI IMG/M metagenome (GOLD analysis project Ga0315293, IMG submission 203071) | Sediment microbial communities from Yellowstone Lake, YNP, Wyoming, USA - YL17G13_20 | ecosystem: Environmental > Aquatic > Freshwater > Lake > Sediment | place: USA: Wyoming | collected... | reverse complement strand
CCAGATTATCCAATTCCTGATTTTTAAAATTTAATCTTTCGTGAACCCTCTGTATCTCAAGCTGCATCTGCTGTTTCTTCAGCTGCAGGATCGGCAGGTAACGTTCAAATCTCTTTAACGCGTCGCGCTGCCTCTTCAGTTCACCTTTTGTAAATTTAATTTTCCCCATATAACCATATTCCGTTCGGCGATCGGAACAATTATACCGATCGCCGAACGGAATTTACTTTGGCCAGAATTCGTTAATGAATTCCGTCTTTATGCCCATCTCGGCAGGCTCAAAATTCTCAGCCAGGATCCGCCACCCCATATCCAGGGCCTTTTCTAAAGGTATGTCCACGGAAAGATCCATCATATTCTCTTCGAATGCCCTGCCGTATTTAAGGAGCTTCTTGTCCCATTCGCTCATATGAAAACCCATCGACTGCTTTTCAAGAGTTTCCCTGTAATCGCTGAACAGCTGAATCATCCTGTCCATGATGACGCGGTGGTCTTTTCTGGTCTTTCCGTTCACGAGTTGTTTTAAGCGGCTCAATGAGCCGAACGGCTCGATTGATTTATTTCTCAGATAAAACTGGCCTTCTGTAATATATCCCGTGTTATCCGGAACAGGATGGGTCACGTCGTCGCCGGGCATCGTGGTAACAGCCAGTATTGTTATGGACCCTGCCGTATCGAAATCAACCGCCTTTTCATAACGGCTCGCGAGCTGGCTGTACAAATCTCCCGGATATCCTCTATTGGAAGGGATCTGCTCCATGGTAATCGATATTTCTTTCAGGGCGTCGCAGAAGTTCGTCATGTCAGTCAAAAGCACCAGGACGCGTTTACCTTGAAGCGCAAACTGCTCAGCTACAGCCAGGCTCAGATCAGGCACGAGCAGACATTCTACTGTAGGGTCCTGGGCAGTGTGCACGAAAAATATCGCCCTGGATAAAGACCCGTTTTTCTCAAGGGTGTCCCTGAAGAAAAGATAATCGTCATATTTAAGCCCCATGCCTCCCAATATTATAATATCCACTTCCGCCTGCATCGCGATGCGGGCCAGAAGTTCATTATAGGGCTCTCCGGGCACTGAGAATATAGGAAGTTTCTGCGACTCCACGAGAGAATTAAACACATCTATCATGGGGATACCGGTGCGGATCATTTTTCTGGGGATAATCCTTTTAGCCGGGTTCACCGAAGGCCCGCCTATATCCACCATGTTCTCTTCAAGCTTCGGCCCGTTATCTCTGGGAAGGCCTGCTCCGTTAAACAAACGGCCCATTAGATTTTCCGTAAACGAAACTCTCATGGGATGCCCCAAAAATTTTATTTTATCTCCCGTAGAAATACCGCGGCTGCCCGCGAATACCTGCAGATACACCCTCTCCCCGTCTATCCTTATCACCTGCGCCAGGGATTTTCCTGCTTTGGAAGAGATCTCAGCCAGGTCGCTGTAACCAACATCTCCTGCCTCAACGGTAATAACATTTCCCGCTATCTGTATTATACGGTTATAAATTTTCTGCATATTCGCGTAAGTTTACACTCTGTCATTGTCTCAAGTGTAAACTTTGGCAACCATTTCTTTTATTTCATGTTCTTTTTTAGAAAATCCTTTCGACTGCCACTCGGATGAATTCCATTCTATGAACACCTGCCTAAGCCCCTGGAAAAATTTTCTGGCAGAATCTTTATCTTCAAAATTAAACCCTGATTCTATGATCCCGTGCAGTACGTGAAACACGTATTTTTGCCTCTCCTCAATCGTGGCCGCGTCTACTTCGTCAAACGCGTTCTGCTGGAGATACACGTCGTCTATAAACTCACCTTTAAGGTAAACTATGAAATCCTGCAAAGACGTACCTTCCTCTCCCACAACCTTCATCATCTGTTTCACTTCATAGCTTCTCTTTAAAACAGCCTGTGCCGCCCTTGCTTCTTTCTCGTCTATAAAACTAGAGTATTTGCTCCAACTTTCAAGAGGGTCTATGGCAGGATATCTTCTGGCGTCAGACCTCTCTCGCGAAAGCCCGTGAAACGCGCCTACGACTTTTAACGTGGCCTGCGTAACAGGCTCTTCAAAATTTCCTCCCGCAGGGCTTACTGTGCCGCCTATCGTAACAGAGCCTAAACTCCCGTCGTGTAATCTTACCAAGCCTGCCCTTTCATAAAATGAGGCGATTCTATTTTCAAGATACGCGGGGAACGCCTCTTCTCCGGGAATCTCTTCAAGTCTTCCTGACATCTCGCGCATCGCCTGCGCCCACCTGGAAGTGGAATCAGCTAGAAGCAATACATTTAATCCCATCTGGCGGTAATACTCGGCAATGGTAACAGCTGTATAAACGCTTGATTCCCTGGCGCTCACAGGCATCGAACTGGTGTTGCAGATAATAACAGTCCGCTCTATCAAACTTTTCTTAGTCATGGGATCTACAAGGTGCGGGAATTCCCTTAATGTCTCTACAACTTCTCCTGCCCTTTCTCCGCACGCCGCTATGATAACTATATCAATCTCCGCGTGTTTGCTTATTAACTGCTGCAAGACTGTTTTTCCTGAACCAAAAGGCCCGGGTATGCAATATGTCCCGCCCAGAGCAACCGGCACGAGCGTATCAATAATCCTGATTTTTGTAATCAATGGTTTTACAGGCTTTAATTTTTCGGCAAAGCACGCTATGGGCGCTTTTACAGGCCAGGTCTGAGACATGGTAACAGGATAAATATTTCCGTTCTCGTCTTTTAGCTCAGCTATTAAGTGTTTTATGTTATACCTGCCTTTACCGGCTATCTTCGCTACTTCAACCTGGCCTTTTAAGATAAACGGCGCCATGATCCAATGCTCAAAAATACCTTCGGCCGTAATTCCTAATTTTTCTCCGGGTTTTATTTTCTGGCCTATTTTAGCTACCGGCGTGAATTCCCATTCTTTTTTAGCATCCAGGGCTTCTAAATATAAACCTCTTTTTAAGAAAAATCCTGCCTTCTCGGCTAATTGTGGCAACGGATTCTGCAGGCCGTCGAATATCTGGCCCAACAGCCCCGGCCCCAGTTCTACAGAAAGAAGTTCGCCTGTAAATTCCACTCTTTCTCCGAGCCTGAGGCCTTTTGTATCTTCATATATCTGGAGTTCTGCGACGTTGCCCCTGACGCGTATTACTTCTGATTTAAGGCGCTCTTCATTATGCGCGATAAAAGCTACTTCATTCTGCATGACATGGTCTTTAAACTCGACCGTTGCCATGTTTCCGTTTATGCCGGTTAGTATCCCGATTCTTTCCGCGTTCATATTTTTTCTGTCAATCCTTCTAAAATTTTCATGCCATCGCCTGAATTAATCCTGTCCCATCGCTCCAATATCTGAAGTTGTAAACCGTATGCAGCAAGATATTCCGTGTCAAAATAATGGCCTGTTTTAATTTCTTCTATCTTCTCCCATCTTATCCTATCCAGATACCTTTCCGCGTCCATGGGCGAATCCTGATTCACCGCCCAGTGAGCTAGGGGCGCGATAAAAGGGTCGATGCCGTCAGAGACGCGTAAATATTTATTCGGGTCTTTGCCTTTTTTAACAGCTCTTGTTCTCACAAGTTCATTTCTGAGGCTTATGTCAAAAATCTTCCATTTCTTCAGTAAAGGTATTCTCTCCTCTTTTAATTCTTCAGTCTCGCATGGGCCTAACTCCTGAGCGCATTGTTCTAGAAAATCCGCATAAGAAATCGGCGGCTTCATGCCGAATTGAAGCATGGGCAGGCTTGCTACCAGATAATAATGGCTATTTTTCATCTTATTAATTTTGCCAGCTCCGGATTGAGATAAGCGCTCAATGCCTCCAGCAGCCCCTCGTCGCTGAAATCAAAATAAGATTTCCCCTTGTCAAAACTTATGGAAAATCCTGCGTTTATGTTCGGCGACGGCCTAAATTCCACGCCGGCTTTAACCTTGTCTTTTAATTTAGACATGAACGTGTCTTTTATTTTTTCCAGGTCTTCTTTTTTTACCAGCACCTTTATGTCGCCTGCCTTGCCGTTTTTCTCCGCATATTTATCTATCAGACCCGCCAATATGCCGGCTATCTCTTCATGGGATAGAGCTTTATTTATTTCGCCGGCTATAATCTTATTCAGCGTCTTTCTTATGTCCTCTTTCAGGCCAAGCAAAAAATCCCTGGATGCCTGTTTTACGCTAAGATTGGCGCTCGCTTTGGTTTTCTCCGCTTCAGTTTTAGCCTTCCGGATGATTTCATCGGCAAGTCTTCTCGCGTCTCCGAGTATTTTTTCCGCGTCTTTTCCTGCCTTATCCTCGATTGCCCTGGCCTTTTCTTCCGCTGATTTTATCCCTTCCTGATTTATTTTTTCAAGAAGGTCTTTTAAATTTTCTGACATCTCTCACCTCGCTTAACCATCCCAACCGCTGTCAAAAACAAGTTGACACCTTGACATTGTCAAAGTGTCAACTTGCCAGTTATATACATAAGCAAAAATCTAGACCAGCTCTTTATACAGCCTCTCTGCTTCCTGTGGATTTTTGACTACAACAACAGGACACGGGGATTCCCTGAATATCCTTTCACCCTCGCTGTAAAGCGCCTCTTTCCAGGACAAGACCTCTTTTAAATCTCCCATAACCAGCAAATCAGCCCCTAGTTCTTTTGCCTTGTTGGCTATTTCGCTATGAACCTCTCCTTTTAAAATCAAGTGTTCAAATTCCACTTTTTTATTTTCCGCCAGGGCTTTAACCCTTTGCATAAAAAGCCTGGACTGCTGTTCCATGTCTATCTCGTATTCCTTTGCCTCTATCTCCACGAATACCCTGCTTTTCAATAACTCCTGTATTGCGTTTTCGTCTATAACGTAAATGGCGATCAATTTTACCTGAAGAAGCTTCGCGAGATATATCGCGTACTTCGCGGTAATTATGGAAGCTGGTCCGCCCGCAAGCGGGACAATAATCTGCTTCACTGCCTTATCCTTTCCTTTATAAGCTTCAGCATTGAGAACGTTTCTCTTGAATCTTCGTCAAGCCTGTCGCTTATATATTTTACGCTGTCTTCATAAAAAGGCAGGTATATCTTTTCAAGGGCATTTACCTTTCTTATTGTTTTCTGGACCTCCTTGGCAATCCTTATAAGAGCGATCTTTTTTTCCGCAAGCTGGGTTATCAACTTCAGGGCTTCTTTGAACTTTATTATAACTTCATCCACATAAAAACTTACTTCATACGCGCTATAGTACGGGGGATTTTCTTTTACGTTCATGTTTATTATAGGCAGGCTTACGCCCATGACTCTTCTTTCTGAAATAGAAAGGCTTGTTTTTATATCTATTGAAAAACTCAATTCTTCTAATCTTTTTCTGCCCATTATAACAATGGTTTTATCCATGAGCCCATACGCGCTCTGCATGGCAGTATCCACCTCGCGCTGGAGCTTGTCCACGATATGGACGATAGAAGTTAGCTCATTTATAAGAATCCTTCTTTTCTCGTCTAAAAGATCATGGCCTTCTCTCGTGAGAAACAATAATTTCTTGGACTTTAAAAGATTTGTTTTTGTGGCAGCAATATTTATCTTCACCCAGCTCTTCCTTCCATATTAATTCCTATTTTAATAGCTTCGTATAATACCAGCTCCTAGGAAGGGCTGGGTTCATGATTTTTTCTTGTAATGCTTTTTAAGATCTTCTTCGCGTATCCTGACAAGTTCTTCCGCGGGAAGAGATGAAATTACATCCCACCCCAGATCCAGCCCGTCTGCCAGGGTCCTGCGCTCCATGGGGCCCTGGCTCAGGAGTTTTTTCTCAAAATCTTCTCCGAATTTCAGATAAAGTTTATCCAGGCTGGAAAGTTCTTCTTCTCCTATGATTGACGCGAGCGCCCTGACATCTTTCACGTGGGCGTAACACGCGAATAACTGCGAAGCCAAAGACGGGTGATCATCTCTGGTGAGGCCTTTTCCTATATTATCTTTCATGAGCCTTGATAGAGACGGAAGCCCTGCTATAGGAGGATATATCCCCCTATTATACATCTCTCTCTCGAGAACAATCTGGCCCTCAGTAATGTAACCCGTGAGGTCAGGTATAGGATGCGTGATGTCGTCGTTAGGCATTGTGAGAATCGGGATCTGCGTTATAGAACCCTTAATTCCTTTTATCATGCCCGCTCGCTCGTATATGCTGGCTAAGTCGCTGTAAAGATATCCTGGGTAACCTTTTCTTGCGGGTATCTCGCCTCTTATCGTGGAAACTTCTCTCAATGCCTCGCAATAATTCGACATGTCTGTCATGATTACGAGGACATGCATGTTTTTCTTAAACGCCAGGTATTCCGCGCAGGTCAATGCCAGCCTGGGGGTTAAAAGCCTTTCTGTCGACGGGCTATCAGCCAGGCTCAAAAATATCGCAACTCTTTCAAGGACTCCTGATTCCTCGAAACTTTTTTGAAAAAATCTCGCTGTATCGTATTTAACGCCCATGGCCACGAAAATGACGCAGAAATTTTCTCCCTTTACCTGCGACTGGCGCGCGATCTGCGTGCCGAGAAGGTCATGCGGCAGTCCGCTTCCTGAAAATATCGGAAGCTTCTGGCCTCTTACGAGCGTGTTCATGACGTCTATTGAAGAAATACCTGTCTCTATAATATTTTCCGGATAATTTCTTGAAACAGGGTTTATCGCGAGGCCGTTCACGTTTACCATTTCATCGTATACAGGCCTTGGCATACCGTCCAGAGGATTACCCAGGCCGTCAAAAACCCTGCCCAGGACTTCTTCAGACACTCCCATTAAAAGCGGTTTTTCTTTAAAATTCACCTTGCAATTTTTTATAGCCAGGCCGCTTGTGCCTCCCAGAACTTCCACGACCGCGAAACCTTTGCCGACCTCAAGCGTAATCCCGGGCCTGGACCTTCCTTCGTCATCAACTATCTCCACAATCTCGTTATATCCTACGTTGTGAATATTGCGTATGATGAAAATAGGCCCTGTTATTTCTTCCAGTCCGACATATTCCCTTAAATTATATTCTCTCATATCAAAACTCCAATCCTCCGAGAGAGCTTTCTACTTCGGAAGGCAGCTCAGCTAATTTATCCATGTCTTCTTTTGACTCTGAATATTTAAACCTCATCCTTGTGAGCTCCTGATAAATAGGACTCTCTTTTATTTCGCTTATGTTTATGCCTTTTTTAATAAGCTCGTCGCTTTTCTGGTAAAACTTGATTATGGATTTCAACATCAGAAATTGTTTGCGGCCCGAAGAATACGCGTCGATATCATCAAAAGCGCTCTGCTGCAAAAATGTATTCTTGAACATAGTGCACGTCTCAAGTATCAGCCTCTGCCTGTGGGGCAATACGTCAGGCCCTACAAGCTTCACAACCTGGAGAAGCCTCTGTTCTTTCTGCAAAAGCTCCATTATAGCGTATCTGGAAGAAAGCCATTCCTTGTCAATATTTTTATGCCACCAGTCTTTCACGTCGTCCAGATATTCTGAATAGCTGTCTATCCAGCTTATGGAAGGATAATGCCTTGCGTTTGCCAGATCTCTGTCCAGCGCCCAGAAACAGCGTATGAATCTTTTTGTGTGCGACGTGACAGGTTCTGAAAAATCTCCTCCCGGAGGCGATACAGAAGCGATAATGGTGACGGAGCCGTTTTCATTATTAAGGGTCTTGATTTTGCCGGCCCTTTCATAGAATTCAGCGAGCCTTGAAGGAAGATACGCAGGAAATCCTTCTTCCAGAGGCATCTCCTCCAGCCTTCCTGAAAGTTCTCTCAATGCCTCTGCCCATCTTGAAGTAGAATCTGCCATGAGCGCGACATTATAACCCATATCCCTGTAATACTCGGCGAGCGTAATGCCTGTATAGATGCTCGCTTCTCTCGCCGCTACAGGCATGTTGGACGTATTTGCTATGAATATGGTCCTTTCCATGATAGGCCTTTTAGTAGCGGGATCAATAAGTTTCGGGAAATTTAAAAGAATATCCGTCATCTCATTTCCTCTCTCCCCGCAGCCCACGTATATGACTATATCCGCGTTGCTCCACTTGGCAATCTGATGCTGGAGAACTGTTTTGCCTGTGCCGAATCCTCCGGGCACTACAACGCATCCGCCCTTGCCGACAGGAAACAGTGTGTCAATAACTCTCTGTCCGGTAATAAGAGGCTCATCTACAGAGACCCTCTCTCCGTAAGGCCTGGGACGCCTGACAGGCCACTTTTGATACATGAAAATCTCTTTTTCAGAATCCTTTTCTATCAATACCGCGATTTTTTCTTCTAAAGAATATTCGCCTTCTTTGGCAATCCATTTAATCTTTCCACTAGCGTCCGGTGGAACTAAAATCTTGTGTTTTATCAAATGAGTTTCCTGAACTCCTCCTATAACTTCTCCCTGTTTTATATAATCGCCTTCTTTTTTCAAAGGCGCGAAATGCCATTTCTTTTTCCTGTCTAGGGCAGTGACGTGAACGCCTCTATTGATATAAAAGCCTTCTTTTTCTTTTAATATCTCAAGCGGCCGTTGTATCCCGTCGTAGATATTTCCCAATAGCCCTGGCCCTAATTCAACGTACAAAGGAAATCCCTGCGTATAAATAAGGTCTCCTGCTTTGAGCGATGTAGTGTCTTCGTAAACCTGGATGTACGCCTTGTCATCTTTTAATCTTACAACCTCTCCTACAAGATGCTCATGGCCTACCTCCACCATGTCCAGCATCCTTAAGAAAGTGACCTCTTCCGCTTCAACAACAGGCCCCATTACCCTATACACCTTGCCCGCAGCCTTTAACATTTGAATCTCTCCTTAAACAAATATTGATGAATCCCGAGCAGTCCTAGTTTTTTCCATCGGACAACGAGGGATAGAATACTCCCTTCAATAAATCCATATATATATCATCATGCAGCCTTTTAAACCTTGCAGAAAACGTATTATCGTAAATAAGCCTGGAATCCTTTGATTGCACGATTACGCCTATATCCTTAAAATCGCATTTTTTAAATTCAAGCACGGCGCCCTTTATGTTTTTTATAAAATCTCCTTTTATTATTTTTTCATCGAGCCCAGAATACAGGACATCAACATCCCCCTCTCCTATAACCTCAACGCCTTCCGATATGGCTTTTTCCAGAAACACTTTATAGCCCGGGTCTTTTCTAAATTCCGAGGCTATCTCTCTTACCTTTTCAAACACTGTTTCTATGAATCTGCTTTTTTCTTCCAGAAAAAGTTTTTTCTTTCCAAGGTTCAAGGTAGAGAATATTTTCTGTTTCATTTTCTCTATCTCAATATCATTTTTTTTAAGAGCTCCTTTCTTTTTATTTTCCGCCTCTTGGTTCGCTTCTTCCAGGATTTTGGATTTTTCTTTTCCGGCGCTTGTAAGTATAGAATCTGCCTGGGCGGACGCGTCTTCTATTATCTTTCTGCAGATTTCCCCCGCATCGTCTATCTTTGCCTTTGAATAAAGAGACTTATCCATCAAACGCTTACTCCTATTATATCCTTCAGATAATCGCCAACGCTTCTTCTTTTGGCGGATCCTCCCCTTGATGGAAGCTCTAGTATGAGAGGCTTCTGATTCTTGTACATAAGATTATCCAGTTCCTGCCTTAAAAATGACGCTGCCTTTTCAGTCACCAGAATCACGCCTGCGTCTTCTGTTGCCAACGCCACCTTTAAAGCCTCCAGGGCATTGGAACGGCTGGAAACCTCTCTTGTCTCTACGCCGGCCAGTCTGAAACCAAGGCCTGATTCCTTATCAGCTATGCAGAAAAAAGTCATTATATTTTACCCAGGATCATTATGGCAATGATCAAACCGTATATCGCGATACCTTCCGCAAGCCCTACATATATCAGCGCTTTTCCAGCCATCTCAGGTTTTTCGCTTATCGCGCCTACAGCCGCTGCTCCGACGTACGCCACTGCAATGCCTGCCGCAATCGCGCTAAGACCGGTTGCTATAGAAGCTGATAAAAATGCCCATCCGACTATTGCGGGATCAGTCGCGGCCTGCTGCGCCTGCGCCCAAGCAGAACCGCAAAAAGAGATAAATAAAAAAAATATACAAAGCTTTACAACGCGCCACGACCACTTTATAGTACGCTCCATGCCCACCTCCTCTTTCTTATATCTTGACCGGTTTATAAATTTCCTTGCCTGCCATGAAAAACTTTGAAAAAAACTCATAATAGTTCAGCCTCAGGGATTGTATGGTCACCACAAGCCCTTCTAGAAAAATTATAAGCAGATTTCCTAAAATAACAACTAAAAAAGATAAAACCGCGCCGGCCGAGTCATTTACGATCCGCGAGAGTTCGAATATGGCGATGAACAACCCTGCGTGCGCCAGCGCAAATGCGGCTATACGTATAAAGGATACTGTATTCGCCAGATAGCTCATGCCTACTTCCAGAATATCTATAGTGCTCTCCATAAGCGCCTCCGGAATATTGTGTTTCTTTTTTTTAAAAAGACCCTCTATAAAAGGCTTCAGGAAAAGCAGGATAACCCCGGCTGATATAATAGCGAAATAAATATTTATGCCATGGGTTTTGGACATGGCTATTTTAGTAAAAAGCCCTATGGCTGCCCAGTAGATAATTCCGCCTATAAGGCCTGATTTGTCAAAAAGCGCTTTCAGATAATCCTTGTCCCTCATGGCATTTATTATATTTATCAGGATCCCGATGCTTATAATACCCACGCCGAACATGACGCTCACTTTGAAAATCTCCATGATGTTTTCTATGGGCTTTATCCATAAAGAACGAAATTCTATCCCGAAAAAACTCCCATAGAGCGCGCCGAATATAATTGAGCTTATCCCGCAGTAAACCAAAAGCGCGGACGCCTGCCTGACCTTTTCATTTTTACTCATTTTCAAAAACAGGCTCCCCATGGCCAATACAAGCCCGTGGCCTATGTCTCCGAACATGGCGCCAAACATGACGAGGAAGCTTATCGCGACGAATATCGTGGGATCAATTGTCCCATAACGAGGTATGCCGTAAGAATCTATCAATAATTCAAACGGCTTGAAAAACGCGGTATGCCTGAATTTCACCGGTATCTCTTCCTTTGATATGTCCACTTCTTCCGCATCCTTTGATTCAATGTAAGAGATTTTATCTATTTTTTTTATCTCTCTTATGACGTTTTCCTTTTCCTCCTTCGGGACCCAGCCTGAAAGAAGAACGGTTTTATCCGTTATGCACAAATATTTTTTTGCCTCTAAAAGAGATTTTTTAAGCCTTATCAGGGACTGCATGCCGGACAAATCATCCCGGCGGTTCTCTCCTATCTTTTTTATCTGATCTTGTGTATCCTGGAGTTTCTTTTTTATGGCGCCTATCTCTCCGGACAGCTTCCCTTCCACATCCCTGGTAATGTCTTCCGTGTGCTTCGGGAATTCCATCTTTTCCCAGGATATGTCCTTTAAAACCCTGTCTATAAAAACCCTGTCGCGCCTCAGGCCTATGAATAAAGCCATGATCTTATCGCCTTCTTTTTTAAAAGGATAAAAGATATACGGGATATCTTTCAGGCTCCTTTCTAAAACTGAAGTATTCTTCTCGACCACTCTGCCTAGCGTTACCTCTAAAAAACTATACACCGATTCTCTTTTTAAAGAAAACAGCGGATAGGTCTTCAACTGCGAAAAGATGGAGCTTTTATTCTGCAGTTCCGAATCCAGTTCCTCTTTCTGGACAAAAAAACGGGCTGCGTCATCCTCGATTCCGGTAAGTATTTTTTTGATGTCATCGTAAGAAAAAACCTTTATATCCTTGGCCGGCAGAAGAGAAATGCCTAATTTTCTTAAATTATCCCTTAATCTAGCGTCCAGCTCATCCCATTCGACATATTCCTTGTCTATCTCGTAAGGAGACAGCTCTTTCAGCTCATCCTCTATGTGGCGTATATCAACCGGGTGAAATATCCCGAGTTTTAAAAGGCGATAGGTTATATCCTCTATCTTTTCTTTTAAAACAACCATACTCACTAATTCCATGCTTGATGCGGTCAGCATATATTTAATAGGTTGTTTGTCTCGTCCCTTTTCCAGCCAAGATTCTTGGCGTATAAAAGAGAGATAATATTTTTCGTCTCATTTCTCTTCAACACCACATATCCAAGGATCGCGCCTATTGTAAAAGGATATCCGGAAAGGGCCCTCTTGACTTCTTTTAACAAGACCTCATGAAGGAAATTTTCTATAAAGGACATATTTTCTTCTATAAGCTCTCTGATTTTGGCGTACGGGCCAAGCGCCACGCTATCCACTATCTTTGTAAGCCCGTCGGTCGTATAAAGACTCGCGACGTTCTCTTTATTAATCCTCGCTCCGCCCGGAATCATCCATTCCAGGATATCGCCGGCTGCCAGGCTGTAATATTTCCTCATCTTTATGAGCCAGTTTATGTTTTCGGTATCTATCTCTATGCCTATGACCCTTTTGGCTATCTCCTGATCGCGGGGAGAAAGTAATCCCACGCAGGAAAGAATCCTCTGGCAGTAATCAATATCCAGGCTGACTTCCAGATAAAAAGTAGATCCTTTTTCTTTGAATCTGTTCCGGGCGCTTAAAATAGGTTTTCTGTAAGGCGTGTCGTCCAGAATAAGTATTATTTCCTCTATGTTGGGCGCATAAATTATTTTTTTGTAATCTATATCAAAACTTATCTTCTCTCCTAAAATAAAATCATCGGCGTTAACCGGTATTTTTTTATTCCATATCCTCAATGCTGTCTTTAACTGTTCAAGCTCGTACTTTTCTATAAAAAGATTCATGAGTTCTTTTTCTGTTTTTCCCGGAGCGGATCTATATATCTTCCTGTATATACCCAAGTCATTTTTTATGAACTGCTTTTCGATAATCCTGAGATCCGTGATTTCTTTAGGGATGCTTTCTATTGCGTTTTTATAATATGGCAATTCCTTTAATAGCTCCATGGCTTTATGAAAATCTTCCGCCTCCAGCATCCTGGAAAATAAATCCGGGCTTATCAGAAATGAAATCATGGCCCTTATCTTGGCGTTGATAAAAGAATACGTGGCAAGCTCTCGCATATTTAATCTTTAATTGTTATTATCTGAGAAAAAACTTTTTTGGAAATCTCAGAAATGCCTTTATTTTTTCTCTCTCTGATGGCAAGGGTTTCTTTTCTGACTTCTTTAAGGACATTTTCTTTTTCAGACATAAATCTTTTTTCTGATTCTTGTTTTTCTTTATGGCTGAAATCATCCGCTTCCATGGCCGCCTTGTCTATTATATTTTCTTTTTCTTTTTTAGCGTCTCTCACGATGCGGTCCGCTTCTTCTTTTGCGTCCCGAAGTATTTTACCGGCTCTCTCTTCTTCCTTTAGGATCTTTTCAATCGCGTCTTTCATGATTTAACGGCTCCCTGGTTTTGTTATCTCTCTGCCTTCTTTGCATAAAAGGCAATCTTCCGGCTTATAGACGGAAAAATCAAGCCTCGCTAGACTTTTTAATTTTACACCAAAATCCAAAGTTTTTCCACTTCTATTTACCACGCAGCCCACGCCTATTACCTTGGCGCCTTTTGATTTTACTGCCTCCAACACTTCATTCGTAGAAAGGCCCGTTGTTATAACATCTTCAACAACAAGGACCCTGTCTTCTTTTTTTAATTCAAAACCTCTCCTTAAGGTCATTTTGCCTTCTACCCGCTCTGTGAATAAAGATTTTACTCCAAGGCAGCGGCCGGTTTCATAGGAAACTATTACCCCTCCCAGGGCAGGCGCCACTACGCACGTAGGCTTATCATCTTTAAAATAATCCGCCAGCTCCCTGCATAATTTTTCAGCTATGTCAGGATACTGCAATAAAAGCGCGCACTGAAAATAATTCCCGCTATGCAGTCCGCTCGAAAGCCTGAAATGCCCGCTTAATAGCGCGCCGGTATCTTCAAACAGTTTTAAAATATCTTTTTCTTTCATTAAAACAACCTCTCCTGTCTCGTAGTTGACACTCTGACAATGTCAAAGTGTCAACTTACTGCTGTTATATGATTGTTTTGAGCGCCTTAATAGGGTCTTTGGCCTTTGTAACAGGCCTTCCGATTACAATATAATCCGCGCCTCGCTCAAACGCCTCTTTTGGAGTCGCTACTCTTTTTTGGTCTACCGTCTCAGAACCCAAAGGCCTTACCCCGGGCGTAACTATTAAAAAATCTCTGCCTGTATTTTTCCTTATCGAGATTATTTCCTCCGGCGACGCCACCACGCCGTCCAAACCAGCATCCTTGCTTAACTTTGCCAAATTCAAAACTTGTTCCTCAGGCGATTTATTTACTCCGGATTTTTTCAAAGCTTCTCCATCTATGCTGGTAAGGACAGTCACTCCCAGTATCTTCGGCCTTGATACGCCTAGCTTTTCACTTTCTTCTTCCGCACCCTCTACTGCCTTTTTCATCATGTCAGTCCCGCCCGACGCGTGCACGTTGAACATGTACACGCCAAACCTGACAGCTGCTTTACTCGCAGAATAAACCGTATTCGGGATATCGTGGAATTTCAGGTCCAGAAAAATATCCTTGTCATATTTTTTGACAAGCTCTATCGCTTTCGGCCCGCAGGAATAGAATAGCTCCATGCCTATTTTAAAAATCTGCACATGCGGGCTCAGAATATCCAGAAGTCTCTCTTCTTCTTTCAGCGTATTAACATCTAGCGCTACTATAACCCTTTGTTTCATCCCATTCCTTTTCCAGCTAAGTTGACACTCTGACATTGTCAGAGTGTCAACTTATATTAGCTTTTCTCATCCAAACTGCCTACAATATCTTCGATTTTTTCTATTTTATGCTTTTTTAGATACGCTTCAATACCTTTCACTATTTTCCCGCAGATGCCAGGCTCTATAAAATTAGCGGTTCCTACCTGTATAGCTACAGCGCCTGCCAGCATGAATTCAATAGCATCATCTGAATTCATTATACCACCTATGCCTATCACGGGGATATTGATATTCTTCGAGACTTCATAGACCATTCGTACGGCTATTGGTTTTATGCAGGGCCCGCTTAAACCGCCTGTAATATTGCCGAGTTTCGATTTTCTCGTATCTATGTCTATGGCCATTCCTAAAAACGTATTCACCAGGCTCACCGCGTCCGAACCCGCGCTCTCGGCTGACTCGGCAATCTCAACTATATCCGTCACGTTCGGGGAGAGTTTTGTGATAATGGTTTTATTTGTTACTTTTCTCACAGCCTTTACAACTTCATACGTTTCTTTGGCATCCTGCGCTACCAGCCCTTTGCTTTTAATATTAGGACAGGAGATATTCAGCTCTATGCCGCTTATATTTTTTACCTTATCAAGCCTTCTCGCTAGAATAAAAAACTCGTCTATATTATTCCCGGATATACTTACTACAATAGGAGCTCCTATTTTAGAAAGATACGGCATTTTTTCCTTTATGAAATCATCTATGCCCTCGTTCTGAAGCCCTATCGCGTTGAGCATCCCGGCGGATGTCTCGCATATCCTGGGCATGAAGTTGCCCTGTCTGGGGTTTAATGTTATAGTCTTTGTGACGATCGCGCCTATTTCGCCGAGATGAACTAATTTTTCGAATTCCTTGGCATACCCGAAAGTGCCCGACGCCGCCATCACAGGATTTTTTAATCTAATTTTCCCTATCTTAATTTCCATCTCATCTCCTGCAAGTTGACAAAGTGACAATGTCACTTTGTCAACTTGCTTACCAAATAAGCTCTTTGGCATCAAAGACCGGGCCGTCTTTGCAGACAAGCTTATTACCTGATTTTGTTTCAACTACACAGCCCAGGCAAGCTCCGATTCCGCACGCCATCTTCTCTTCCATTGACTCCTGGCATTCAAATTTTCTCTCACGGCATATATCCGCGATGCATCTGAGCATGCCGGCCGGCCCGCAAACGTATACGATAGTTTCAAATTTACTTTCCGTAGTTTTTAAAATCTTGTGAAACAGGTTTGAAACAAACCCTTTGCAGCCATAAGTGCCGTCGTCAGTAGAAACATAGACTTCGGACGTAATCTTTTTAAAATCTTTTTCGCATAAAATAAGGCCTTTTGTTTTCGCGCCTATCAAGACTATTGTTTTTATCTTATTCTTCTTTAGTTCTTCCGCCAGATATACAAGCGGCGCGGCGCCTATGCCGCCTGCAATTATTATAGCTCGAGGTTTGAGGTTCGAACCTCCGGGCAAAGAAAAACCATTGCCAAGAGGGCCAAGCGCATCCAAATATTCTCCTTTTTGCTTTCTGGATAACATCTCTGTGCCTTTTCCAACAACCTCGTAGAGAAGCTCTATTCTCGTAACCCGTAACTTGTAACTCGTAACTCGATGTATGCTAAACGGCCTTCTCAAAAACGGCTCCATATAATCGCTGCATTTAATCTGAACGAATTGCCCTGGTTTTGCGGACTTTGCAATATATGGGGCATCCAGAACCATCTTATAATAGGCATGGCCGGCTTTATTATTTGATAAAATTTTCGCTTTAATGTCTTTCATATGTATAGTCACCTTTGAATTTTGTCCGCCAAAGTTCTGTGGCGGACAAAATTGGCTAAGGAATTCATGTGCGGTTTTATATTAAAACAAATCCAATTGCTTTTCGCTTACACTATCTTTTTCTTTTAATATCTCTATTTCACCATATTCGCCGTCAAAACCCGGCAGGATATTCACATTTCCGTTTCTGACATTTATAATCGCCTTTGCTATTTTTATCGGCAATTCTTTCAGGAGCTTATCCTCGCTGACTTCAGTCAATACCTCAAGCTCTGTGCCAAGCCGAGGGATTATGGCGAGGTACTCCGCGCTAACCGCTTTAGAAGCATCTCCTACCCCCAGCGTATCAGCTATTATCTCCGCCAGAGGTATCATTCTTTTATAAGGAATACTATTTTCAGGGACAAATCCTTCCGGCCTGTCCGCAAGTTCTGAAACCCTATTCATAACGCCTATTGTAAGAGGTTTTCCGCACTTAGGGCAGATATTTTTATTCTTTTTTGTTTCGCTGGGGCTGAGCCTGACTTTGCAGGAGCGGTGGCCGTCGTAGTGATACTTGCCCTCTTCAGGAAAAAACTCAATGGTGTATAAAAATTTCTTTTTATCTTTTTTCTTAAGCGCTTCCAGTATCGCTTTATAGCTCATCTCAGTATCAAATACATTTGCTTCTCTCCCTATTTTCTGAGGGCTGTGAGAATCAGAATTTGATATGAGGCTGAATCTGTCTAATTTGCTCCATTGCCAGTTCATGCCGGGGTCTGAAGAAAGCCCTGTCTCCAAGGCGTATATGTCTTTGGTGTATTCTTCAAAACATTCTTCTATTGAATCAAAGCCTGACTTGGAACCGAAAAGCGAGAACCACGGGGTCCATATATGCCCCGGCACTAGAAAGATATCCTTACTGATGCCGAATAAAATCTCTGCCAGGTCTTTCGCGTCAATGCCTATGATAGGTCTCCCATCGTACGCGATATTCCCATACCCGGAAAGAACAGAGTCTATTTTATCGGCGATATCAAAACTCGGCACAAAAATAACATTATGAATTTTTCTGACCTTGCCGTTTTTTGAATAGATACTGGATACCTCTCCAGTGAGCATAAAATTCACACCGTTATATTCAAACAAACCGTTTCCCGAATCTTTAAGAGTGTTTTTCAATTCCTCAAGCCACAGATAGTGCGTGAAATCTCCTGTGCCCAAAAGAGAGATGCCCTTAAGCTTCGCGTATTCAGAAAGCGTCTTTATGTTCATGTCAGGGCTTGTGGCGCGGCTGTATTTGGAATGTATGTGTAGGTCTGCTATAAATTTCATTTTATATCCCAACCTCTCCGTTCGCCGAACGGAAAATTTTCCGTTCGGCGAACGGAACAGGTTTTATATACTATCTTCCCATTCGATATTGTATACTCCACAACTCCTTTTAACTTTCTTCCGATAAACGCAGAATTCTTAGATTTAGAAACAAACTCTGATTTTTTCACAACCCATTCCTTATCAGCGGAGATAATGGCGATATCGGCATCCTTGCCCGGCCCCAAGGTTCCTTTATCTACTCCCAGAACATTCGCGGGATTAAGAGAAATCTTTTTTACAAGCTCGCTCCATGTTAATATCCCGCGGCTTACAAGTTCAGTCACGCTTGCGGCAAGTTCTGTTTCTAAACCTGTGCTTCCGAATTCCGCATGCTCAAATTCTATCTCTTTTTCATTTTCAGTGTGAGGCGCGTGGTCAGACGCGATAACATCTATTGTGCCGTCTTTTAACCCTTCCCTTACCGCCAGGACATCATCTTTTGTCCTAAGAGGCGGATTAACCTTCATGTCCGTATTATAATCCAGGAGATCTTCTTCATTTAAAGTAAAATAATGCGGTGCGGTTTCCGCGGTCACTTTCACGCCTTTTTTCTTCGCCTTTCTTATTATTTCCACTGATTCTTCGCAGCTTACGTGCGCAATGTGGACGTTGGCGCCTGATTTTTCCGCAAGCATAATATCCCGGGCCACTCTTTTATATTCGGATTCTTTTGGAATACCCCTCAGTCCGAGCCTCGTGGAAGTAAAACCCAGGTTTACAACGCCCTTTCCTGAAAGCGATTTATCCTCTGAATGGCATATTACGGAAAGTTTTTCTTTTTTCGCTTTTTCAAACGCCTTTAGCATCAATTCATCGCTATCGACTGATGCGCCATCGTCTGAAATCGCTGCTACGCCTTCTTTTTTTAACGCGGCCAGGTCTGCCAGCTCCAAGCCAGCTCTCCCGATAGTAATCGCGCCGCATATGAATACGTCTACATTCGCTGTTTTTTTAATAATCTCTTTCAGCGTTTTGATAATCTCTATTGAATCAAGGCTCGGCAGAGTGTTAGGCATTGCCAGGACGCTGGTCACGCCTCCCTTACAAGCGGCCATTGTGCCGCTACTGACAGTCTCCTTGTCTTCCCTGCCAGGCTCCCTCAGATGCACGTGCATGTCAACAATCCCGGGCATGACTATTTTATCTGCGGCATCAATTACAGTATCAGCTTTAACGTCTATGCCCCTGGCAACTTTGGATATCTTCCCACCTTCTACGAGAATGTCCATGACTTCTTCTATCTTATTACATGGGTCTATCACGCGCCCATTTTTAATAAGTAATTTCATCTTTTTTATCCTTATATCGTACCTGAGACACCCAGAATAAAACCGCCATCCTGACAGCTATGCCGTTAGTAACCTGCTCCAATATCACGGAATTCGCGCCATCCGCAACCTCGCTGGATATCTCGACGCCTCTATTTATCGGCCCTGGGTGCATTACAATAATCCCTTTCTTGGCCTTTTTCAACCTCTCTTCTGTGATACCGAATTTCTTAAAATATTCCAGGTGGCTCGGAAACGCCTTCATGTCATCCCGCTCAAACTGCATCCTCAAAACGTTTATGGCATCCGCCTCGCTAAGCGCCTCATCTATATTGTCGGTAATTTTAACGTTCATCTTTTCTATGCCCGGGGGGATTAGAATATCAGGCGCGCAAACAGTTACCTTTGCTCCGAATTTGGTTAATCCCCATATGTTTGAACGAGCGACGCGCGAGTGCGCAATGTCTCCTACTATGCTTACATTCAGGCCTTCTAACTTACCTGTTTTTTTTCTTAAAGTAAACATGTCCAGAAGCGCCTGAGTAGGGTGCTCGTGCCAGCCGTCTCCCGCGTTTATGACGCTTATATTCACATTCCGCGCCAGCATGTTAGCCGCGCCGGAACAGCTATGCCTCACCACAATGATGTCTGCCTTCAATGCCTCTATGTTTTTGCCTGTATCGTTAAGCGTCTCACCTTTTCTCACGCTCGAAGACTCAACCGCGATGTTTATAACGTCAGCTGACAGCCTCTTGGCAGCCACTTCAAAAGATACCCTGGTCCTGGTGGATGGTTCATAAAAAAGATTGACTACTGTTTTTCCCCGCAGTGCCGGGACCTTTTTTATCTTCCTATCCAGAATTTCCCTGAAAGATTCAGCCGTGTCCAAAAGCAGCTCTATGTCCTCTTTTGAAAGATATTCCAATCCCAGGAGATCCTTATGAAACCATTTTGCTGTTTTCTTCTTTGTCATTCTCCGGTTTCCTCTATGGTAACGCTATCCTCATTATCCGTCTCCTGCAATTTCACCTGCACGAGCTCTTTCTGCGAAGTCGGGATATTTTTGCCCACGTAATCAGCCCGTATGGGAAGCTCGCGGTGGCCCCTGTCTATAAGGACCGCGAGCTGTATTGTTTTAGGCCTTCCAAAATCTATAAGGGCGTCCAAGCCGCACCTGATAGTGCGGCCCGTATATAAAACATCGTCCACAAGCACTATATTTTTATTCTCTATGTCAAAGTCTATCTCGGTATTATGAATTACAGGCTGTTCGGATATGGCGCTCAGTTCATCCCTGTAAAAGGTTATATCCA
>Ga0315293_10001850_pt1 | contig 20468 bp, 18 predicted proteins | sample YL17G13_20_MG_FD_203071 | JGI IMG/M metagenome (GOLD analysis project Ga0315293, IMG submission 203071) | Sediment microbial communities from Yellowstone Lake, YNP, Wyoming, USA - YL17G13_20 | ecosystem: Environmental > Aquatic > Freshwater > Lake > Sediment | place: USA: Wyoming | collected... | reverse complement strand
CTTTAAGAATGTGATGTGGCGATGTGGTGAGCTCAGGCGTTAAAATTTCGAGGCAGCGTACGAGAAATTTTATCGAGCGCAATTTTCACATGGCTGAAAATTGCGCGTCCTTAAGCGAACCACTCGCCGCAGCACATTCTAGTGCTGCGGCGAAAAATTTACAGCCCCTTCTTGACCATGTACTCTATCAGGTCCACCACCCTGCAGGAGTAGCCCCACTCGTTATCGTACCAGGCTATGATCTTAGCAAAGTTGCCGCCGATGACTTTGGTCATCTTCGAATCGACCGTGGCGGAAGCCGGGTAATGATTGAAGTCGACGGATACTACATCGTCTTCCGTGTAATCCATGATACCCTTCAATTTGCCCTCGGATGCGCACCGAAGCGCCTTGTTAATATCTTCCGCCGTCGCCTGTTTCTTCAACATACACGTCAGATCCACTACGGAGACATTTATGACCGGGACCCGCATTGCGAAGCCATCAAGCTTTCCCTTTAGTTCCGGTATGACGAGGCCTATCGCCTTCGCGGCGCCTGTTGATGTCGGGATCTGCGAAACCGCGGCGGCCCTGGCGCGGCGCGGATCGGAATGCGGCAGATCCTGCAATCTCTGATCGTTCGTATAAGCGTGGATCGTCGTCATCAGGCCTTTTTCGATGCCAAACGTGTCATTGATGACTTTCGCGACAGGCCCGAGGCAGTTCGTTGTGCAAGAGGCGTTCGAAACTACCGAATGATTCTTTGGGTCATATTTATCTTCATTGACACCCAGCACTATAGTAAGGTCCTCGCCCTCGGCCGGAGCGGAAATAATAACCTTCTTTGCCCCGCCCTTCGTGATGTGGTTGATGGCGCCCTTAACTTCTTTACCCTTCTTATTCACGCCGTCATTCTTCACCGTGAATAGGCCTGTAGACTCAACGACGATCTCCACTCCAAGCTGTTTCCATGGCAGTTCAGCCGGATCCTTCTTAGCGAGAACTTTTATCTCCTTACCGTTGACTACGATGGAATCGGTTCCCGCCTTCACATTGCCGCCCGGAAAGCGGCCGTGGACTGAATCGTATTTCAAAAGGTGCGCCAGCATCTTGGCGTCAGTTATATCATTAACGGCGACCAGCTCGATCGCTTTTGAATTACTTTCCAGGATTGCCCTCCCGACCATCCTTCCTATCCTTCCAAACCCGTTAATACCTACTTTTACCGCCATCTTTGCTACCCTCCTGTTTGTTAAATCCGAAACTCGAATATCGAAATTCGAAACAATACCAAAACTCTAATTTTCAAAATTCAAAACACGTAGGTTTGAAACATTTTGATTTGGAAAATTCGAATTTGTTTCGGATTTCGGATTTAGAATTTCGAATTTTATTTACTACCTCTCCGGTATCGCCACGCTCATCAAATTTCTAGCCGCGATGTAAGGCAACACCGGGTTCACATAGAATCCGCTCCCCCATTCGAAGCCCGCGACTTTAGAAAGTTTCGGCATTATCTCCACATGCCAGTGATAATCCTCCCTCTCGTGGCCGTTGATGGGCGAGGTATGTATTATAAAATTATATGAAGGATCTTTCAAGAACCCTTTTATCCTTGCCATGGAATCCCTCAGGGCCTTCGCGAAACAGGCCACGCAATCCCTGTCGATATTCGCAAAATCGGAAGAGTGTTTCTTCGGCAATATCCAGACTTCATACGCAAAGCGGGATACGTAAGGACAGAAGGCTATGAACTTGTCATCATTATATATTATCCTCTCCTTTTCTTCCAGCTCTTCCCGCGCTATGTCGCAGAATACGCATCTCTCCTTATAGTCGTAGTATTTCGCCGCGCCCTCCATCTCTTCGTGGACCCTCTTGGGGACGATGGGCAGCGCTATAAGCTGGCTGTGCGGATGCTCGAGCGATGCGCCCGCCGATCTGCCGTAATTCTTGAATATCAGGACATATTTGAACCGCTTGTCCTTCTTCAGGTCTAAAGACCTCGCGCGATAGGCCCAGACGACCTCCTCGGCCTCGGCATGCGTCAGGTCGGCCATGTCCCTGAAATGGTCTGGGGTGTCGATTATGACCTCATGAGCCCCAACCCCGCTCATCATGTCAAAGACCCCGATACCCTGCCTCTCGAGCTCGCCTTCGACCCGAAGGGCGGGAAATTTATTGGGCACCACCCTGACAGACCAGTTAGGGGTGTTCGCGCCCCCGTATTTACGATGCGCCGTTATCTCCGGCGGCGTCATCGTTTCGCTGCCGTAGCAGAACGGGCAGTTTTCCTTATTCTTCGCGTGAGACTCGGTCTCAAAACGGACTGTATCCGCCGAAGAGCCCATCGGCACTATGATCCACCGGGCCGTTATCGGATCTCGTACGAGTTCGTTCATCTAAGCACCTTCTTCATATCTCAACCTGCGCATCCCTGACGGCCTTGCACGCGTCTTCCGGCGGCAGAGGATTGATATAAAATCCGCTCCCCCATTCGAAGCCGGCCACGCGGGTAAGCATCGGGAGTATCTCGAAATGCCAGTGGTAATCGTTTTCGATCGTCTCCCAGTAGCCGCGCTTAGCCACGTCCCTCCTGAACGGCGCCGTGTGCAGAATAAAGTTGAACGGGAAGCTGCCTACGACCTTTCTCATCTTGGCTATCACGGTCCTGGTAAGCTCGGCGAAATCGGGGATCTTTCCCCTCTCCACTTTATAGAAATCGCACGAGTGCTCTTTCGGCAGGATCCATGTCTCGAAAGGAAATCTCGACGCGAAGGCCGCAAGCGCCACGAAATATTTCGATTCGGCCACCACCCGTTTTCCCGCCTGCAATTCCTGTTTTATTATGTCGCAGAATACGCACCTGTCTTTATAAGTAAAGTAGGCCTTCGTGCCTTCGAGCTCTTCCTTTATCCTCTTGAGGTTCACCGGAGTGCCTATTATCTGGCTCCTCGCGTGCAGTATGTGCCCGCCGCCGGCGGCCTTGCCGTAGTTCTTGAATACGAGGACGTACTTTATGTCGAGGTCCTTTTCGAGGTCCTGAATTCTATCGAGTATGACATTGACACTTCTTACGACCTGTTCTTTCGACAGATCGGCCTCCTCGATGTGGCGCGGCGATTCCACCACTATCTCGTGCGCGCCGCGCGCGTTCATCAGGTCATACATGCCGTGGCCGTGCCTGTCGAGATTCCCCTCTACCTGCAGAAGCGGCGATATGCTGGGTATGACGCGGACCTCCCACCCGGGGCCGTTCGACGGCTCACCGGGCCGCCTTATGGCGCCGATCTCGGGAAACGTCATATCTTCATTACCTTCGCAGAACGGGCATCTCTCTCCGGGCGCTAGCTCCTCTTTCTCGACGAGAGCGGATGCAAACTGATCGGGGCGTTTCGAGCGCTCGGTAGATATTATCACCCATCTGCCTATAACGGGGTCTCTTCTTAATTCAGGCATAATTGTAACCTCGTAACTCACTTCAAATCCGAAATTCTAAATCCGAAATCCGAAACAAATTCTAATTTTCCAAATCCTAATGCTCAAAACTTGTATGTTTTGAATTTTGAAAATTCGCATTTAGGATTTATTTCGAATTTCGATATTCGGATTTCGAATTTAACCATCTATCTTCCTCGCAAAAATACCAGAAAATCGCTGGGATTGACGACGCCGAGGATGTTGCCGAATTCGTCTTTGACTATGATGAGCTCGCCCTTACGCGCCTCCACCTTTTCGAGCGCCGACTTCAGCGAGGTCTGCGGCGTGACCGTTATGAATTTTCTCTGCATCACCTTTGTGACGGACGAGTCGAGCTCTTTTGCTATAGCTTCCGGTATCTTCAGGACCACCTCTTTATTTATGCTCTTCAGTTTTTCCGTAACGAAATCATAAAGGTGGGATATGTGTATCCTCTTATAACTGATCGCTATCGGTATGAACGGCTTACCCTCTATGAAATTAAGGTGGGTCTCGAGCGTCGACTGCCCGGTCTCCTGGTCGATCGCCAACAGATACCGCAAAGAACTGTCCGGTATCTCATCTACCCGCTGGGCCGGTATCGCGGCCAGATATGCCAGTTCATAGGCATCTTTCACGTCGAGATCGAGGAATGTGTAGTTCTCCTTTATATAAAGGGACAGCTCTTTATCCTGGTCTCTATACACATTGACGTACTTATCGAGAGTGTCTATCGCGTCGGCCAGAAAGACGCCGAGCGCGACATCGACATTGTAAAGAAGCCCGCTCGCCACTATAGCGCCATCATCCGATTGCCCCGGCCCGACGTGATGGCGTATGTAAAGGTATTTGATATATTTCGACGCGCTGTGTTTCGGCTTCACGTCCTCGACTATCAGGCCGCAGGACTTAAAATAGTTGATCCTGTCTTCGTTCTCCTGGTGGGCCAGTTGTTCGGCATCGAGCCCCATCTCTTCGGTTATTTTCATATTCACTAGATAGCATTTGCCGTAGCCGATATTTATGCTGTATAAACCTTGCGTCTTCTTCCTAACTTCAGGATCGTCCCTTAAGCCCCCGAGATACAGCCCTTTAAGTATGTCGTGATAATTTACCGTCCGCTCTTTGAATTGGGGAATTCCCAATAGCGGCCTTCCGTTCCTTGTGATAAGGCGTTCTCTCGGGTCATCGGCGAGGATGGAATCGACATACTCCACTATCTCATCTATCAACTCCTGCCTCTTCGACTTTACGACCTTCGGGGAACGGCCGAGCGCGCCCACTATATCTTCCATCGTCGTATTGACATAGGAACGCTTATTGAAGATGCCGGCGCCGTTGTGAGCCCTGCCTTCGATCGACTGCATGAAGACGAGTTCTTCTACCCTGGGGATCGTGTAGAGGCGCTCCTGGGTCTTTAAGTTATGGAAATCCTGCTGGATCAATTCTTTTGGGGCGATTTTTTTCGGCATAATTTTAGGATTATAGCACAGCTGTTAAATTATTTGAACTTATATCCTCTCGCAATTTTGTGCCCTCGCACAAACGCATCAGCGTCCATGTCCTTCTTGCCTTCAAGCTGGAGATATTTTATTACAAGATCGCCGGAGCCGGTCCGGACGACGATGCCTTTATCCTTGATGATATCGGCCACAACGCCTGTCTCGAGATCGTCTCGGCTTGCGTCAAGGATTTCTGTCTTCAATATCTTCAGGATCTTGCCGCTATAATGAGTATACGCACCCGGCCATGGTATGAGGCCGCGGACCTTGTTGTGGATAACGGCAGCCGGTTCGTTCCAATCTATCAGGCCGTCTTCCTTCTTCAGTTTCGGCGCGTATGTCGCTTCTCCCGCCACCTGCCTCGCCGGAACTACTGCATCCTTCTCTATCAGGTCGATGGCTTCGAGAAGCGCTTTCGCACCGAGCGAGGAGAGTTTTTCGCTCAAAGTTATATTAGTATCTTCCGGTTCGATGGCGATTTCGCGTTTCAATATGATGTCGCCCTCGTCCATCTTCTCATTCATCTTTATGACGGTGATGCCGCTCAGTATTTCGCCGTTTATTATCGCCCAGTTCGTGGGCGCCGCGCCGCGGTATTTTGGTAATAATGACCCGTGCAGATTTATAGCACAGATCTTCGGGATTGAAAGGATATTTTGGCGCAATATCTGCCCGAAAGATATGACCACGAACAGGTCTGCGCGCAGGCCCTTCAGGTAGTTGACTGCGTCGATACTTGAGGCGTCCTCTGGCTGATAAACAGGGATGCCTTTGGATAGCGCGAGGACTTTTGTCGCCGGCGGTGAGAGTTTCAGGTTCCTGCCGCGCTCTCTATCCGGCTGCGTCACAAGCGCCAGCACCTTATGCCTCGACGCGATGAGTGCCTCGAACGGCTCTATTGCAAACTCAGAAGTACCAAAGAATACTATATTCATGCTTTCTCCTCTACACCGCCGCGGTGGGACCAGTTTAAGTAGTCCCTCCGCGGCGGTGAAAACAATCTTTTATCAATGGTTCATGTAGAAAACCTTAACCGTAACCAACCTGCGAGGATGGATATCACTTTAACCGCAAATCCAACCTCGCAGGTTATCATACCGTTTCCACCGCCGCGGAAGCATTACTTAAACCGGTGCTACCGCGGCGGTGCTACAGGCATTCTACATAGCAACGGGGTCGACGTCAACTGCTACGAGAACGCTGTGCGGCTTGCGAAATGATGCAAGCACCTTCTTTAAGAGCGCGCACATCACGAGCCGCTCTTTGTGTTTTAATATTATATTATACCGGTAATATCCGCGCATCCTCGATATCGGCGCAGGCGATGGACCTGCGACGAGCATCTTTTCATCCGCGGCTTTTATCGCTATCTTCAGCTCCTCTGCCACCTTCGCGGCTAATTCATCGTTCCTGGCACGCACCGTAACCTTGACCAGATTTATGAATGGCGGGAAGAGAAGCTCTTTACGCGCCACGATCTCTTCCTGATAGAACTTTTCGTAATCGTGCTTCGCCGCGCAAAGGATGGCATAGTGGTGCGGTGTATAAGTCTGAATTATGACTTCCCCGCCCGTGTCTCCCCTGCCGGCCCTGCCTCCGACCTGTGTCAGAAGATTGAACGTCCGCTCGCTCGCCCTGAAGTCCGGTATGTTTAAGCTAACGTCCGCGGAAACCACAGCCACTAATGTCACTTCAGGAAAATCGTGCCCCTTCGCTATCATCTGCGTCCCTACCAGAAGATTGGTCTCGCCCGACTTGAACTTACCCAGTATCCTATCGTGCGAACCGCGCTTTACCGTAGTATCCGAATCCATCCTCGCTATGTGGGCCTGCGGGAATGCATGGCTTATCTCCGACTCTACCTTCTCGGTGCCCAACCCCAGATACTTTATATAGTCGGACCTGCACTTCGGGCAGATATCCGGCGGCGGCATCATGTAGTTGCAATAGTGGCATACGAGCTTCTTATTTTCGTAATGGTAGACCATCACCGTATCGCATCGCCTGCACTTAACGACTAAACCGCACTTCTTACAATTTATGAATGTCGAGAAACCGCGCCTGTTCAGGAATATCATCGCCTGCTTCCCGCACCGAAGTGTCGCCTCTACCGCATCGAGCATTACCTTGGAAAATATCGCTATCTTCCTTCTGGCGGCGAGCTCCATACGCATGTCGACTATCTTTACTTTAGGCAGAAGCCGTTCATCGATCCTTTTGGTGAGCTTTATGAACTTATAGACACCTTCCTTGGCTTTATAATATGCCTCCAAAGACGGCGTCGCACTGCCGAGGATGAGCGGACAGCTGTTAAGCCTGGCTCTTTCTTCCGCCACGTCGCGCGCATGGTATCGCGGGACATCGTCCTGCTTGTAAGATGTCTCGTGCTCTTCATCTATTATTATTACCCCCAGATTCTTCATGGGGCTGAATATCGCGGAGCGCGCGCCCACAACGATATTCGCTTTGCCGTCCTTTATCTTCTTCCATTCGAGGAATTTCTTCGCCGGCGTCAGCCGGGAATGTATAACAGCAACGTGATCGCCGAACCTGGACGAGAAGCGCTCGATCGTCTGCGGCGTGAGCGATATTTCCGGGACGAGCACTATCGCCTGCCTGCCATGGCTCAATACGTGGTCTATCGCCTGCAGGTACACTTCGGTCTTACCCGACGCGGTAATGCCATGGAGAAGGTAGGTCTTGAATTCGTGCTTGTCTACGGACTCGATCACGCTCTTTAACGCCATGGATTGCTCTTCCATCAATACGTGCGGCTGTGATTGCGGGAACTTTTGGTTTTCGCTAATGGTCTTCGATAACCTCGACCCTATCGACTCCTTACCTTTCTTGATCCCTGCCGGTATCACAGCGGCTATCGCTTCGCCCCAGGAGCAGAAATAGTTATCCTTCACCCACCCGGTCAGCTTTAACATCTCTTCGGACAGGACCGGTTCTTTATCTATGACGGAAGATATCGGCTTTACATCTTTGACATCCGAGCTTTCGCTCAAACCCACTACATAGCCGACCATCGAGCGCGCTTGAAAAGGTACGAACACCCTCTTGCCCACGGCGATACTTTCGGATAATCTTTCGGGAATGCTGTAGTGGAACGTGTGGTCTACGGGGAGCGCTATGGCGATTTCAGCGAATTTCAACATATTTCCATCTATTTCAATTCTTTCATTATCTTCTTCATGTCCTGCCATACGAGCTTCTTGTCGTCGGGGTTCCTTAAAAGGTAGGCCGGGTGAAAAGTGGGCATCACCTTTATCCCGTTATATTCTCTGAAATGTCCTCTTAAGGCCGAGATAGGCGTCTCGGTCTTTAGCAGCGTCTGGCTCGCGAATTTGCCGAGCGTGCATATCACGCGAGGGCGTATCGTCTCGACCTGCTTCCTGACATTCGATTCGCAGGCAAGTATCTCAGGCAGAAGCGGCGCGCGGTTATTCGGGGGACGGCACTTCAATATATTCGCGATGTAGACGTCTTCTCGTTTAAGCCCCATCGCCTCTATTATTTTCGTAAGCAATTGCCCCGCCCTTCCGACGAATGGAAGGGCCTGGTTATCTTCTTCCTCGCCCGGCGCCTCCCCTATGAACATGAGTCTTGCATTCGGATTACCGGACCCGAAGACGACATTTTTTCGCGTCTTCGAAAGCCCGCACGCTGTGCATCGAAGCACTTTCCTCTTAAGTTCGTCCAGGCCTTCAGGCGCCCGCGAAGAGACCGGACCGGCCTTAAAGAAAAGGTCAGTTAAACCGGATTCTTTTTCAAGCTCTATATGCGCCTTGACGGACGCTATTATGTCATCTAGGTCTTGCATATATCGATCGCGAGCTTCGCCACGTCGTAGGCGGCCATGGGTTTCTTTATAACGCGGATCGCTTCTCGTAGCGCCGCCATGCGTTCAGGGTTCGAGACGAGATATTCCACCACGTCCCTTAACTCTGACGCCTTACCTATCCTGACCGCCGCGCCGTACTTGATAAGGTAGTCGCAATTTCGCGTCTCCTGTCCTATTATAGGCGCCAATACTACAAGCGGCAATTCTTTCGCCAGGCTCTCGGATACGGTGATCCCGCCCGATTTCGATATCAGGACATCGGCCGCTTCCATATATTCGTAGACGTTGTCGACGAACCCGACCGCTTTAATATCGGCCTTCATCGATGGTTTCAATGCCTCGATCTTCTTCACCAGCTCTTCGTTATGGCCGCATATCGTTATTATCTGGATAGGCTTCAAAAGGTTTCCGATCGCCTTCACTATCTCCTCGATAGGGCCGACGCCGAATCCACCCCCTACAACGAGGACGGTAAATACGCCTTCTTTCAAACCGGCTTCGCGCAGGATCTTCGCCTTATCGTACTTCTTTGCAAATACCGGTTCTATCGGAATGCCCAGGACCTTTATCCTGGGATCCGGGACCTTCCATCTTATCAGGTCTTCGCGCGCGTCTTGACCGCTGACAACATACATATCCGTGAAGTCGCATACCCACCAGGAGTGTAAACGGTAATCGGTAACTACCGTCACGAGCTTTGACTTGATCGAGCCTGCCTCCTTCATGTCCGATATAACCTCGCTCGCGAAGAAATGGGTCGATATGATGACGTCCGGTTTCGTCTCTATCAGATATTTGGTAAGCTTGCGCGAATTGATCCAGTTATTCAGCCGTCTCAGCTTCGACACGAGTATGTTTACATAGAAATTGTCGGTGAGGTAATAAAAGAAGCCCCAAAGCGTCGGCAATTTATTTACCAAGAGAAGGTACGCCTTAAGGTATGACCATTTAAAGAACGCGTTCGTGTAATCGAGTGAATCGGCAAGCGTCACTTCTACGTCAGGAAGTTTGAGCTCATCGAATGCCGCCTTCACCGCCATGGATGCTTTCTTATGGCCTATTCCCGCAGTGGCGTATAGGATCAGTACCTTCTTCATCAATCCCTCCTATGCAAATTCGAAATACTAAATCCGAAATCCGAAACAAATTCTAATTTTTCAAATCAGAATGTTCAAAACTTGAATGTTTTGAATTTTGAAAATTAAGATTTCGATATTGTTTCGAATTTCGATATTCGAATTTCGTATTTATTATATATTCTATTTGAATATATCTCTATTATCTTTAACCCAATCGATAAGCAACTTAACGCCGTATGCCGGCGTAATTTTCGGTTTCCACTCCAGCGCCTTTGAGACTTTCGTTATATCCGAGATATAGACCCTCTGGTCCGAAGGCCTCCAGGACTTGAACTTGTATTGCATCTTTATACCGGTCCCGAGCTCGATCGTATCAATAAGCTCGAGTAGCGATGTCGTGTTTTCAGCCCCGCCTCCGATATTGTAGACATCGTGCCGTATCTTCGATTTGAAGAAACTATCGTAAGCGGCGACCAGATCCTCGACATACAATATATCCCTGACCTGTTTACCGTCCCCATAGATAGTCACGGTGCGCTTCAGGATATTCGAGATTATAAAATGGGCTATCCATCCCTGGTCCTCGAAACCGAATTGCCGCACGCCGTATATGCAGCTCATCCTGAATACCGCCGTCTTCATGCCGTAGATGTGCGCGTATTCCTGGGCGTAGATGTCCCCTGTATATTTGCTAGCCCCGTAAGGCGTATGGCCGGTCAGGTCTATAGGCATATCTTCGGCAATCGCCTTTCCGCTATCGAATACATACCGCTTAGGTTTCTCTATGAGCTTCAATTTATCAACGTTCTCACCGAACACCTTATTGGTCGAGCAATATATGAAGCACGCGCCCTTAGACTTCTGCCTTAAAACTTCCAGGACGTTGAGCGTGCCGAACGCATTTATTTGGAAGTCCTCCATCGGCTCTTTGATGGAGAGTCCCACACCCGGCTGACCGGCCGCGTGGATACAAAGGTCGACGCCCTTGCCTATCGCCGATACGACATCGCGCTTATCCCTTATGTCGCCCTTTATCCTTTTTATATTTTTGTAGCCTTTGAGATAGTTCCAGTTGAACTCGACACTCTTTTTATCATATTCGAAAAGTTTCGAGCGCATCAGGTTGTCCAGGACTATGACCTCTTCGCCTCTCTTGGCGTAATATTCAGCCGCGTGGCTGCCCACCATCCCCGCCCCGCCGGTTATCAAGACTCTCACGCTTATCCTATCCTCCATATAGTAGGGCACACTTAAGTGTGCCCTACTTATTCTTAATTATGAGATCCGCCGCCTCTGCCAGGTCCTTAACGATATGGTCCGGCCTCACTCCCCACTCCTCGACCTTATCAAGCTCTGTCTTGCCGCTTAAAACGAGTATCGTCTTAAGTCCCGCAGACGACCCCGCTTCGATATCCGTCTTTCCGTCGCCCACAAAGTAGGCCCCGGCAAGCTCGACCCCGAGTTCGGCCTCGGCAGTCTTGAACATCCCGATCTTAGGTTTACGGCAATCGCAATTATCGTTATCCTGGTGAAGGCAATAATACACTTTCTTTATCCTGGCACCACTCGTTTCTATCTCCTTTAGCATTTTTGCGGTTACATCATCGAGTGCCGGCTTGGAAAAGAACGACTTACTGACCCCGCCCTGATTCGAGATGACGATTATATCATAACCGCTGTCATTCAGGCGTTTTATGGCTTCCTTGGCGCCGGGCAGGAAGTGGAAATCCTCCCATCTCGTTACATAGCTGTGCTCTGTCCATCCGCCCGGATCTTTATTTATAACGCCGTCCCTGTCTATGAATAATATCTTCATATTTTAATATCTTCTTTCAGTATCAGCGCAAGCCAGTAAATAACTATCGGCAGGAAATGGAGCAGGAATCTCGACCACGTCTTCTTCACGAAGAACGTGACGTCGATAGGCGAAGCCATGTATATGAAGACATATCCGCCCACAACTAGCGCCAAGGATATCGCTATATATTTCCCTATACCCCGGAACGCGCCTTTGATGTTAAATATTATAGAAAGAATGAGCGCAATCCACAATATATTCCACTTCTTCGGCCCGAACAGCTGTTTCTGGAATTCGTAGAATATCGGTTTTAGCTTATAAGCTTCCTTCCAGATGCTCAAGACTTTAGAATCTACCTTACCTACGTCCGTATTGACCAGGTGCGAAGCGCTCTTAATATACAGCCACGGCGTCAGGATCGCGGCAATGATCACTATATACAGGAATAGACATGCGAGATCTTTCCGCGATATTTTCCTGATGTTAAAAATAAAGAATATCACCGCCAGCATAATATAGGCGGCGCAGTACATGAGCCCCTCGTTCTTCGTCCAGCCGGCAAGGCCCGCCATCACCGCCGATACAATAAGAAAGGGCGCGTTCTTTCTATCGACGAGCCACCAGAAAAGGAATAGGGCACTCGTGAAAGCGTAAAAAGCGAACGGCAGGTCCAGGTATGCATTGGCGGCATAGGCGTTGAACTGCGGGATCGTCGCGAGGATGAATGTAAATATTAACGCATAGGTCCGTGAAGCGAATCGCCTCACTGCAAAATAGAGAACGATCAGGATGCACACAAAATATACCGGGAATATTATCTTCACCAGCTGGTCGTTAAGATTCCCCATAAAAAGATACATGAAAGTTTCGGCGAGCGGTATATTCAGAGGATAGTCCGGATGGGGAAAATTATTAGCAAGTCCCGTAAAGAAATCGTGCGGGATTCCTCGCGCAAGGAAAAATATCTTGGATTTTATCGCGTATATGGCGACTGCATCGTATGCTTCGATCGATTTTATTAGGGCGCGGAAGAAAGCATATGATACTTCAAATAGAATGCCGAGCGATAATACTACCTCCAAAAGATTGAACTTCTTAGTCTCAAGTTTTAAAAGCTCCATTCTTTTCTTTTTGCGGAAAAATAGAATGGCATTGACTGCGATAAGAATAACCCACGGAAGCGCGATATCGCGTATATTAAATCGCAAATTCAGCATGTGGAAGGATAACATTTCGAGCGTAACGCAACCGACCCCGAGGCCGAATGAGATGGCAATGCCTTCGAGGCAAGCGAGGCCCCTCCACCCGGGCAACATCAGATAGAGGATGTTTGCGCCTACAAAAGTAAAGAAAAGTACCGAAAGAAAGAGATTCGCTAGTTCCAAGAACTTACCCCCTTCTTTCTTTTAAGTATATACCGCGACTCGTCCATCTTTGCGGCCAGCGCATATCCTTCCTCTTCAAATCCCGGCCGGTCGTATACTAAAATATAATCCGGCTTCTCCTTCTCGATCAGCGGATATAGATAATAGACCGCTCTTCTGTTTTCGATGGAATCCGGTGTAAGCCCTATGAAGTTGTAGAAAACCTCTTTTGGAAGTTTTCCGGCAGTAAATTTCAGGAATTCATACAGGCGGTCTCCCGTCACGTAGGAACGCTTGCCCTCGAGAGACCTTGTAAGAAGGACACGGTAACTATCGATATTGTCCTTCAGGAAGAGGTCCCTTACGACAAACCAAATCCACAGCACCACCCATACCAGGAACATTATCTTTAACAGTTTATACTTCATATCATCCTTTAACCAGAGACTATCCAGCGGAAGAACCTCCCTATCAAAAATGAGAGGTGCCTGAAAGACTGGATCGACTTCAGATTATAAAGTATGATCCTGGGCCTCAAATAAAATTTTGCGAAAGCGAGGCGCTGCAGGTTTTTAAGCTTCTTTCTCGTTAAGCCCTTGGGCGTATAGGATGCGTTCATGAAGTAGAAGCGGTCCCAGTCTATCCCCTCAAGCTCGCCTGATCCCTTCAGTTTCTCGTAGCTCTCCGAGCCGGGAAAAGGAAGATACGTGAAGAAGTTCGCCCTGACCAGTTTGAGAGAGCGCGAAAAATTAATAGTATCTTTTATCGATTCGACCGTCTCTCCCGGGAAACCAAGTATGAAGAAACCCGATACGTCTATCCCGGCCTTATTTATCATCCCTACGCACTCTCTTATCTTCGATACGGTGAGTTGCTTCTTCATGTCTTTGAGGATCCTGTCGGATCCGGATTCTATTCCGAGCGATATGATATAAAGCCCCGTCTCCTTCATGAGAGCCAGGAGTTCTTCGTCAAGCGCATCCATCCTTACGCCGTTCGGGACCGCCCAGGTCATGCCAAGATTCAGCGCTTTTAGCCGTCTCAAGAACTCCTTGGCATAAGATAAATCCATCGTGAAATTATCATCGACGATGTGGAATTCTCTTATGCCGCGCTCTTTATTCAGATAGGTGAGCTCCTTTAATACGTTATCGATCGAGCGGCGCCTCACTCTCTTCCCGGCGACACTTGCGCCCGCGCAGAACGTGCACGGGAACGGGCAGCCGCGCGTTAGCATAATAGGAGCTATAGGGAACTGTTTAAAAAATGCCCCGTGCTGCGATTCCGGATAAGTTTCCGGCTTTATCAGGTCCCATGCAGGCATGGCGATCGAGTCCAGGTCTTCCAAAACACTTTTCGGATTCGATCTTATCGTCCCGTCCTGGCGCCAGACGAGGCCCGGTATAGAGCCGAATTCGCTCTTCCCGCCTTCGAGCGATGTGAGAAGCCCGGCCAGCCCCACCTCCGCCTCTCCGGCAAAACTATAATCGAGTTCGCCTGCGAACCTCTTCATCATCTCGACGGCAGCCGCCGAAGGATGCGGCCCTCCGACGATCGTAACGATACCCTTGTCATGCGCTTTCGCCGTACTTAGCGCATGATCCACGAAATTAAGGTCGAAGGTATAGCATTGAAGGCCGAAGACGTCGGGCGAGAAACTCTCTATGACTTTTTCCAGCCTGTCCGGCGTGATCCGTTCCTTTATGCAGTCGACTATCTTTACCTCATGCGCGTTTCTAACGGCGGCAGCAAGATAACCCAGCCCTAAAGAAGGCTGTATATGATCGCTTTTATTGTATGGTTTGACGAGCAGTACTTTCACCCAGCCCTTCCCTCCTCTAGTCCAGCCCTTCTTAAGGAAGGGCTGGGTTCATCAGTCCGTGAACCTGTATTTTAATAGCGCCCAGAGAGCGCCGAAACCGTGCCTCCAGGATATCTTCTTGCCTTCGGCATAAGTCCTTCCGTAATACGCTATCGGTGTTTCGTAAACTTTCAAATCTTTGTTCTTCAGTATCTTCGCCGTAAGCTCCGGCTCGACCGAAAAGTCGTTCGACTTTATCTTTATATTATCAATCACGCTCCTCCTGAACATCTTGTAACAGGTCTCCATGTCGGTGATCGTCGAATTGTAAAGAAGGTTTGTTAGAAATGAGAGCGCGTTATTCCCTATCTTATGCCAGAACATGTAAACCCTCTGCGGCCTGCCGCCCGAAAGGCGCGAACCGTAGACGACATCCGCTAAACCATCCTCGATCGGCTTTATCATCTGGATAAATTCATTCGGGTCGTATTCGAGGTCTGCGTCCTGGACGACTACCACCTCTTTCGTCGTGTATCCGAAACCTGTCCGCAAGGCGGCACCCTTCCCCATATTCTTATCGTGGTAATATACCTTTACCCTCCCGTCGAACTTCGCGCTTTTAAGAAGTTCGCGCGTCCCGTCAGTAGAGAAGTCGTCGACCACTATAAGCTCTTTTACTATATTGAGCTTCAGCACTTTGTCGATCATCTTTAATACGAAGTCCTTCTCATTATATACGGGCATCACCACTGATAATGTCATCATGATCGCTCCTGTGCCAATAGGTAGGCCAGGTTTAAACCTGGCCTACTACTTTGGATTTTTCTTTAAGCGTTTTGATTAATTTTTCCTTGTCAACATTGATAAAGACTTCGGAGCCATGCAGGAATTTCGTCATCTTCAAAAAGTTTCCAAAAATAGGATTGTCGGTAATGAGTATCTCGAGCTGTTTCTTCTTCTTTCTCTTCAAGATCTTGTACATGGATATCAGGCCGAAAAAGAAGGGATTTGTATCGACCCTGATTATGTCATAATGGTCGAGCGCGACCGGCCATTCAAGGCCAATTTTAAAGAATATGAAGATCTGATGGCCGTTCCTTGCAACGTCTATGGCGATATCATTGACCCTCTGGGGTGACTTTACCTTATCTAAAAAAAACCCCACCCTGACATGTCGCCCCCACCTTTTCAGGAATATATCCTCGTTCGCCTTAAAAAGGGCGCTATTCTCTTTCAACTTCCTGAAACTCATATTCTCTTTGTGGTGGACATACGCGCCCTTGGCGCGCACGGGCCGGTAGCCGAGCATTTGGGCTTTTTTACAGTAATCGGTATCGTCGAAATAACCGAGGTTGTATGCCTCGTCGAGCGGGCCCAGCTTGTCGAGCACTTCTCTCTTTATCACGGTGCAGAAGAAGCGGCAGCAATGGAGTTCCTGTATCTCGTCCTTGAAAGACTTCAATCTCGCCGCATACTCGTCTATAGATTCGTTATCATCCGGGAAATGGCTGAACGTGTTGCTCGTAGGATTGACGAGGCCCACATCCTTATTGTTCTCCGCGGCGCTTATCATCGTATCGAGCCAGCCGTCCGTAGCTATCGTGTCATTATTCATGATACAGATGTATGATGCGTCCGAGAACTTTATCCCCTGGTTCACCGCTTTTACAAACCCTAGGTTCTCTTCATTCCTTATCAGCTCCAGATTTATATCTTTACTATCTTTTAGCCCGGCGAGGTAGTCCCGTGTCGGTTCATCGCTCGCATTATCAATTATGACGAGCCTGTAAGGATAATGCGTATGTTTTATGATTGACTCTACACACTCTTTCGTTACGTCGGGCTCGTTCCACACCGGCATTATTATGTCACAGCTATTTTTTTTCATTATCGAGCATTTCGCGGTATTTTACGTAACTCATGTATTGATAGAGGCTGCCATTGTAAGATATGACAAAACCAAGGAAGCCGTCCTTGAACCCTTTTTTCTGGATATAGGCTTTCAGGAACCTGCTTAAGGCTTTCCTGCACATCTTCAGGAAATTTATCTTACGCCGCTCTTTAAACCACTTCCGCGCTTCGAGCGTCGTCTGGTTATTCAGGCTCTGGAAGAATTCATGAAAATCCCTGTACGAATAATGGACTATATCTTTTGTGAGGCGTCCGCAGGCGCCGTCAATGAATACCCTGGGATGCACCTCGGCTTCTTCATATTTGAAATGGTCTTTATCGAATAGCCGGACCTTCGGCGCAGGATACCAGCCGGCATATCTTATCCAGCGCTTGCCTATGAATGTCTTTATCGGAATAGAGTAGGCCTTGTCCTTCATCTCTTTTTTGAATAGTTCCCGCAATTCGGCCTCGAGCTCCGTAGACGCCCTTTCATCTGCATCGAGCGACAGTACCCACTTATTTTTCGCAAGAGAGTAGGCGTAGTTCCTGTGGCGGCCCTCGATATCCATCTTCCGCGAGGATACCTTGTCCGTATACGATTTGGCGATCGAGACCGTCTTGTCGCTCGAATTGTCGTCTAACACTATCAATTCGTCCGCCCATGAAACGCTCTTCAGGCAGTCGGCTATATTATCCTCTTCATTCTTTGTTATCACGACCACCGAAACCGGTATCTTCCCTGTATCCACGCTACCTCCTGTTGTATATTCTCTATATCCACGCACCTCTATAGTAGCGCACACTTAAGTGTGCGCTACTACTGAATCGTCAATAGTACCTTATCTTTGCCTTGTGAACAAACTTCAATTTATTCAATATCCTGCCGACCGACTCAACGCCCACGAAGATCTCGTTAAATTTCTTCTTCTTCTTTAATATGCCAAAGATCGCCTTCGGGTAAAACCAGTCCCCGGGGAGGTCTTTTATTACTATGTTCGAGTGGCGAGGGCCTTCGGCAGGCCTCGACCTGAAATACCAGACCCAGTTACCGAGCCTGGCCAGGTTTAGCGCTTCGATATTCATCTTCTTAAGAAGGTTCGCGTCCACATCGTCCAGGATATACGCGACCCTCTTCGGCTTGCCCCACCTGAATTCGTATATCTCCCGGTTCCTTTTGAAATCGTCCTCAAAGGTCTTCACCTTATTAAAGGAGGTGTTCTCCCTGTGATAAACATAGGCGCCGCAGGAACGCACGCACTTGTAGCCAGAGCGCACCGCGCGCCTCGAAAAATCGGTATCATCGAAATTGCCCATCCCGTATATCTCGTCGAATGCCCCGATCTCGTCAATAACTTTGCGTTTTATCAGCATGCAGAATCCTATTGCCGCGCCGAGCTCGATCGATTGCCCCCGCGCTTCCGCTATCTTTTCGGCATATAGTTCAAGCGGCTCGAGCCTCGCCGGTCTCTGCCCGAGGTTATTGCTCGATGGGTTAACTATCCCGATATCGTCCGCGGACTCCGCTATAGCGATCATCTCTTTAAGCCAGCCTTTTGTAACAAGCGTATCGTTATTCAGGATGCAAACGTACGGGGCGCGGGAAGCCGCGATGCCCTGATTGACGGCCTTTACGAACCCCAGGTTCTCTTCGTTACGGATGACCGTCACGTTGCCGGGCTTCGATGTTTGGAGGCACTCCAAGTACTGTTTTGTCTCTTCCTTGCTCGCATTGTCGATCGCGATGATCCTGTAATCAATTCCGTCCGTATACTTAAAGGTAGAATCAATGCAATCTTTTGTAAGTGAAGGCGCGTTCCAAATAGGTATTACGATGTCACAGTTCATAAATTAACTCTTCTCGCAGCCGTAGGGGAGGTTTAAACCTCCCCTACGGCTGTCTGCTTACTTACTTCCTGCTAACCAAAAAATCCCCAATGGCAAGATGATCGAGCCCTGAGCCCAGATACATCCTGACCGCATCCTCAGGTGAGCAAACCATCGGCTCGCCTCTCCTATTTAATGACGTGTTGATCAGCGCCGGCACCCCGGCATGGCCGAAGAAATGTTTAAGGAGCCTGTAGAATCTCGGGTTATCGGCCTGGCTTACGGTTTGCGGCCTCATTGTGCCGTCGACATGCACGACCTCCGGGATCCGGCGTGACCAATCTCTCGTCACGGAGAAGCTCAAGGTCATGAACGGCGCATCCATGTCTCTGCCGATGATCTCTTTCGCGTGCTCCCTCAATATCGACGGGCAGAACGGCCTCCACTTCTCCCTGAACTTCACCATCTCGTTTATGCGGTCGCTCGTCCCCGGGATCGTCGGGTTGCCCAGGATAGACCTGTTGCCCAATGCCCGCGGGCCGAACTCCATCCTGCCCTGGAACCAGCCGACCACCATCCCTTCGGTGAGAAGCACGGAGACTTCGTCCTCTATATCCGCGGACTTTTTATATGAAACATCGGCCCTTTTCAATACAGCTTCGATCTCGCTATTCGAGTAAGACGGCCCGAGATAGGCGTCCTTCATCGGTTCGATCTTATCGCCCAGGCCGGCTGCCGCGAATATAGCGGCGCCGAGCGGCGTCCCGGCATCGTGGGAGGCGGGCTGAACAAATATATTCTTTACTAAAGGGTTTTCTACAAGTCTTCTGTTGAGCGATACATTGAGCGCGCAACCGCCCGCATACGCGAGATTACCGGTCTTGCGCAATGCCCCGCCCAGGTGAGTCTCCATAAGTTTCATTACAGTATCTTCAAATGCTTTCTGAGTCGCGGCGGCTATATGTATGTACGGCTCTTCGAGACTATCGCCTTTCCTGGGAGGCCCGAAGCGTCGAATAAGTTTTTTCGGTATCATCGCGTCCTTAATGTATCTGCGCGACCGGATGGGCCATACATATTCAGGGTTGGTCTTAAAATCCCTGCCGTCGCATTGTATAATATCAGACAGGTCTATTTTAGAAGGATCTCCGTATGGCGCCATGCCCATCAGTTTATATTCGCCGTCATTCGGATTGAATCCGAGATATGCCGTCATAGTAGAATAGAACCGTCCAAGCGAGTCCGGGATGTCGATCTCCTTTATCTTGGTTATCTTCCCGTCCATCCCTTCGGCAAAGAGCGTAGAGGTAAATTCACCCGACCCGTCGATACTCATTATGGCCGCGGAATCGTAGCCGGACAATAGATAAGCGCTTGCGGCGTGGGAAATGTGATGTTCGACAAAGAATATTTTTTTAGGCGGGACTAAGATCTCGAAACGTTTTAAGATATCGGCGACCGAGCGCCTGGTGTTTGCGGATTGTTTTCGGGACCTTGCTATTGCTTTATACGCGCGCGACGGTTCGGAAAATAGCGTCCTTGCGGCGTATGCCCACTTCTTTTTATTGAACGCCTTGAACGACCACGGGAACGCTACAGCGTCTATATCTTTTCCCGAAATGCCGGCCTCTTTAAGGCAGAACTCTATAGACTTAAGGCACGGCTTGCCGACCGCGTGCTTCTCCCGTATAAATCTCTCCTCTTCCGCAGCAGCTACTACTTTGCCGTCTATTATGATGGCGGCGGCCGGATCATGCAAAAATCCCGGCCCGCCAAAACCAAGTATTTTCATTGATATCTTATCCTTCTATAAAATTCGAAATCCGAATATCGAAATTCGAAACAATATCGAAATCCTAATTTTCAAAATTCAAAACATTAGGTTTTGAACATTTGGATTTAAAGAATTCGGATTTGTTTCG
>Ga0315293_10001843_pt1 | contig 20534 bp, 16 predicted proteins | sample YL17G13_20_MG_FD_203071 | JGI IMG/M metagenome (GOLD analysis project Ga0315293, IMG submission 203071) | Sediment microbial communities from Yellowstone Lake, YNP, Wyoming, USA - YL17G13_20 | ecosystem: Environmental > Aquatic > Freshwater > Lake > Sediment | place: USA: Wyoming | collected... | reverse complement strand
GTTGATGCTCGGACAGACGGCGTGGACGCCGGGATTATTGAGGCAGAATTTTATCGCCGCGTCGCGGGTCTTCTCCGGGCCGGCGATGCCGTGCTTTTTCAGGAAGACCTCGGTCCCGGCCGTCCTCTCGGCCGCCCGTTGGCTGAGTTTCTTGATCGTTTCGGGGATCTCGCGGCCGTTTTTCTTGTAGCTTTCCTCCATCTGGGCCAGGCTCTCCCGCTCCATCTCGACGACCAGGCCCGGGTCGGTCTTCATCAGGGTGACGCCCACGTTCTTGGCCGCACAAGCCTTGATGATCCTCTCGCCGGCCTCCCTCTGGAGAAAGTTGTAGACGAAGAGCACGATATCGAAGCGCCCGTCCTCGGCCGCGGCCATGACGACCCGGTCCATGGGGTCGTCGAGGGGCCCGAAGAGGCTCAGGTCGGCGCCGTGGTTCGAAAGCCCCGAGAAACGCACTTTCCCCTCGGCCTTGAGCTCGCCAATGAGCTCGTGGTAGGGCTCATACTTGATCTGGGCCAGGGTGCACATGTGGATCATCAGGCAGTCGGCATAATTGGTCCGCATGCGCTCGAGACATTTCATGAACCGGTCCCGGATATCGGCCTTGGTGATCTTTTTAGTGAAGGAGAGGTTGAGCTTCGTCGTGATGAAGAAGGATTTCCGGTCGTAGGTCTTGAGGACCTCGCCGATCGTCCGCTCCGACCCGCCTCGCTCGTAGTGCTCCGCCGTGTCGATGTAGTTGACACCGGCGTCCAGGGCCGCCCGGAGCACATTGTCGTTGCTCAGCGGCCCGGCCCCGAAGCTGATGTCGGACACTTTGTAGCCCGTCCGCCCGAGCGTCCTGTATTCCTTGATCTTGAGCTCCGGCTTGGGCTGGGCCGGGGCTTGAGCCGGGAGGGCGGCGGCTTGGCCGATAATGCGTTCTTTTGCCCTCAATCCGGCCGCCGAAACGGCGGCCAGTGAGGTGCCTATGAACCCTCTTCTCGAAATCGTCCTGCCGTTTTCCGTCATTCGGGTCAATTGCGCCTCCTTTCCAATCAAGGTTCGATTCAGTGGGCGAATCATAGAGCTTTCAAGTTGCAAAGTCCATGCCAAGACCCGCTCCCCTGGAGGTCCACCTGCCGGTGTAAAGCTACTTGACGTCGTTTTTGCCATCAAAAACAGCCATTTAGGAGTTCATGGCACGATGTCCCTAACCGATCTGACAGGCGCGTAGAATCCGCGGTCGATCATTTTCGCGAGATAGCGGTCGGTTGTTTTAGAATCGCAAATATGCAACCGCACGGCCTTCGCGAGAATTCCGATCGTGCCGGTCAGTCTGACGCCGAGGCGCCCGGCCTCGCGGCGAGCGGCCTGATCATCCGAGGCAAAACGAAATCCGCGACAAGCCGCAACGGCAAGGCTCGAGGCCTCTCCAAGGCCGAGCGATATCGATAAGGATTCGAAAAGGGTCTTTTCTTTGCGCAAAATCAACGAAACTTCCGTCAGCCAGCTGGCCTTTACGGCTTCGCGAATTGCCGTGAGCCCGCCGTGGCCGGCCCGGATGCCCTTGAGGATTTCTGCGGAGACGAAATCCGTGATGCAAGATGTATCGCGGTAAATGCCATGGATCATGGAGAGGGCGCCCGACAGGGCGAAATTAGAGATGACACAGCAATCGAAAACGATTTTGGGCATCGGCGCGAGCCCGATCAGGCGTCGGCCGCGTCGCCGGCGGCTCCGCTTCGGTCCTGGACCTGGAGCGGGATGCCCAGGTCTTTTAGGTAGAGCCGGGCGCTGACCGGATCGAGGCCCAGGATCTCCGCAAGCTTGCCAAGGCTGATCAGGCCCTCGCCATAGGCATTCAGGGCCGTTTGTTTCCTCCGCTCGAGAATATCTTTCTTTTTATAAACAACGTCCAGGGCCTCCCGGACCATGTTGCCGAGGGTTTTCCCCTCCTTCCTGGCAAAGGCCTTGATCGTTTTGTGCTGATTCTCCGTGAGCATGATATTCGTCCGTTTCATGGCCCCTCCATATATGTGTAATCATATGTGTATATGATAATAAGAATAAGTTGATTTGTCAATGCCCCCCGACGTCATCACCATGAACTTAAAAGTCCCGGTCTGCGTTCCGGCCCGAGCACGTTGCGAGATGTGTCGCCTGTTCGAGTCAGACCAGGGGCACTTCATTGAAATCACTGATTCTGATTATGTTCCCACGATAGCGCTTTTGCCGGGTTCCTCGAGCCTTTGCCTCGGCCGAGGTTGACTTCACGTCTGTTGCCCGCTATTCTTACAAAGGGGAAATCCAGTGGCCATCAAGTGTCCCAAATGCCGCTCAGAGAATCCGGACACCTCTCGGTTCTGCGGGAGTTGCTCCGCGCCGCTCGACGCTGAAGCCCAGGGAAGCCCCTCGGTGACGAAAACCCTCGCCACACCTGTCCATGGGCTGGACAAAGGGACGATTGTCGCCGGAAAATACCAGATCCTCGAAGAGATAGGCCGGGGCGGGATGGGGATCGTCTATAGAGCTGAAGACACGAAGCTCCAGCGCACAGTGGCCCTGAAGTTCCTCCCGCCGCAATGGACCTCAGACTCCGAAGCGAGAGAGCGATTTGTCCACGAAGCCAGGGCCGCTTCAGCCCTGGATCATCCGAATATCTGCACGATCCATGAAATTGGGGAAACCGAAGACGGCCGGCTGTTCATCGCCATAGGCTGTTATGAGGGGGAGAGCCTGCGCGAGAAGCTCAGGCGGGGTCCCATGAAGGCTGAGGAAGCCCTAGGCGTTGCCACCCAGGTTGCCTTGGGAATGGAAAAAGCGCACGGGAGAGGGATCGTCCACCGCGACATCAAACCGGCCAACATCCTGATCACGAACGACGGCGTGGTAAAGATCGTCGATTTCGGCTTGGCCAAGCTGGCCGGCCAGGTGAGGATGACGAAGGAAGGCTCGGCGGTTGGCACGGTCGCCTACATGTCGCCCGAGCAGGCGAAGGGAGAGCCGGTCGACCAACGGACGGATATATGGTCGCTGGGTGTTGTCCTCTATGAGATGGTCTCGGGCCGGCTGCCATTTAAGGGGGATTATGAGCAGAGCCTGATCTACTCAATATTGAAGACGGATCCCGAGCCCATCGGGAAGATCAGGAAAGATCTCCCGAAAGGGCTGGGATCAATCGTTCTCAAGGCCCTGGAGAAAAGCCCAAACGCCCGCTACCAGGGCATGGAAGAGATGCTCGAAGATCTGAAAGCGGTCACCGAGGGGCAGAAGCCCCCAAGAGCTAAATCGGGCTTATTCCGAGGCAGGATCTTCGGGATCAGGAAGATCTACGCCTATGCCGGGCTCCAGGCATCGGTCATCGTATTGCTGATCGCACTCAACATCGGCGGGTTGCGCGAACATATGCTCGGTCAAACTGAGGCCCCCCGCATCACCTCGCTGGCGGTGCTTCCCCTGAAGAATTTCTCCGGCGATCCATCCCAAGACTTCTTCGCGGATGGCATGACCGACGCCTTGATCGCGGGCCTCGCCCAGATCAAGGCCATCAAGGTCATCTCGCGCACCTCGGTCATGCAGTACAAGGAGGCGAGAAAGCCGCTGCCGCAGATCGCCAAGGAGCTGGGGGTGGAGGGGATCGTCGAGGGCTCGGTGATGCGCTCCGGGAACCGGGTGCGGATCACGGCCCAGCTCATTGACGCGCGCCAGGACCGGCACCTGTGGGCCAACAACTACGAGCGCGAGATGACGGACATTCTGGTGTTGCAGTCGGAGGTCGTGCGCGTGATCGCGGGGGAGATCCGTGTCCAGGTCACGGCGCAGGAGCAGGGACGTCTCGGCGCGGCCCGTCCGGTGGACCCGGTAGTGTACGACACGACTCTCAGGGCAATGAGTCTGGCGGAGAGAGCGTTCCGGGAGCAGGACTACCGACGGGCTATGGCCATGTTCCAGTCAGCGTTGGACAAGGATCCAGGTTACGCGCCCGCCTGGGCTGGCCTGGGCTACGCCACCGTCCTACTCGTGGGCGCAGTGCCTCCGAAGGAGGTCACGGGCCCGGCCATCGCCGCTGCCGAGAAGGCGCTGGCCCTGGATCCCGATCTTCCCGAAGCCCACTCGGCTCGAGCCATGATCGCCACCATCATCGAGTGGGACCTCACCAAGGCCCAAACCCATTACGAGCGAGCCCTCGAACTGCGCCCCGGCTACGGCGCCTGCCACGGCGATTACGCCATGTTCCTCATAACGTACACGCACGATTTTGAAAAAGCCCGGATCCATATGGACCGGGCTAGGGAGCTGGACCCCTTCTCACCCTGGAACACCTTTCTACGGGTCCCTTACTTATACGTAACGGGTCACGCCGAGCAGGCCGTCGAGGAGGGCCGACGCCTGTTCCAGACGGAGTCCGACAACTGGGGCTTCCTCGAAGCTACGGGTTTGTGCAACCTCTATCTCCAGAAGTTCGACGAGGCGGTCCGGGATTTCGAGGCGTGCCTGAAAGTGCTTCCCGAGCGGCCCTCGCGGGTCGTGAGTCGACTGGGACAGGCCTACGGGCGAGCGGGCCGCCGGGAAGACGCTCGGAGGATCCTCGCGGAGCTGGAGCAGGCCTCCAGGCGGGGCTATGTCTCCCCGGTTACGAAGGCCTACGTGTACGCCGGCCTCGGACAGAACGACGAGGCCTTCCGGTTGCTGGAGGAGGCCCTTGAGGCGCGCGACTTGCAGCTCCTTTACACGTCATTCCATCCCTTCGGCATGGACACCTGTGTCAAGGATCCCCGCTGGCCGGACCTCATATCCCGCATCAGCCGGGCCGCCCGGATGCCCGAAGGCGTGAAGCCGGGGGGCAAGCCATGACCCTCGCCCCCGGTCCCCGCCTCGGAAGCGCAGGGCGTGGTTGATGATAGGGCGCTCAAGTCGTTAGGAAGAGCATTGCAGGAACATAACGGCCGCTTGCTGTATCTCCTGATCGAACCCTCCTTCGAACCTCTCCGTTCCGACCCACGCTTCCAGGACCTTCGCCGCCGCATGAAGTTGCCGGGGTAGCTTATTCGTTGCCGGCGCAGGCATGCCGCTCGTCCGAACCGACGAACATCGCCCTCCGGCGCGACCCGCGGTGGAAGCCCTTCATCGGCCGGCTCCGGCGGCTCGTGCAACTGCCTCCGGGCACTCCCGATCCGTATTTGTAGCGCAGGCGGGGGTAAGAAACCCTCTCGCGCCCGTCCAATAAAGATAGACTCCCCCTCCCCTGACAATGAAACGATCAAGCGCGACCTGCTAGAAGATATGGGAAGGCAAAGGCTTCGCCGCTGCGAATGTCAGCTTCAGGTGGTCAATGAATATGAACGTTTGCCCTTGTCGGGAATGTGCGAGGTGGCGCCTATAGCCCGCCGTCTTCCCGATAAAGATCGTCGATCAGGTCCCGGTACCAGTCCTCGATAATGTTCCTCTTTACATATTTATTTGGAACTGTCAGGCTCGGAATAAAATGAATTATCAACATTTGATGTTGATTATTCAAGGTTCTGGCGTGACCACTACCTGACCGCCTTCCTAGAAAGAGATTTGCCGCATGTTCTGGCAGCAGGCCGGCAAGGAAGCGCTCGGCCGAGACGACGTGAACTCCCCGTACGAAGCGATGAACCCCGGACTTCTTGATCAGTAGGTAAGCAAAGGGGACCTTTTTATCGACATCTCTCAGGAACTAAAGTTCAGCCTTGAAACCGTCCCTGCGGGCCCCGGCCATTGTCAAGATTATTTGCCCATAGGCAAATTAATTAGCTCAGATTTTTGCCCACCGGTAACTTCTGTTTTAGCTTCAAATCCCACGTTTTCGGCCCTAAGAACGAAGACTTAAGGAGGTCCGGGGCGCAGTTCTCATGATTCAAACTCGGCTCTGCTTAAGCCGGACTGGCGGATGATGGATTGAAGTGTTCCAGGTCGCAATTCGGGATGGTTCGGAACCGGAACTGTGATCGTTGTATCACGGGGTTTGTTTTTGCATAACTTCATGGCTTCCTCGCTGACTTGCCTCAACGAAGCCGTGTCGCGCAAGAATTGCGCAAACCTGATTTCCTGAGAGGCTGCGGAGCTTAACCAACGGCAACCTCTACCCGGGTCACGTAAACTTCATCGTGCAAGCGCGTCTGTATCTCCTTAGGGGAAGCCGTCTCGAAGAATAACTCAAGGGCTTCTCGAAGATTTTCGCGGGCTTTTTCGATTGTTTCTCCTTGACTGGCGATGTCGAGTTCCGGGCAAAATGATACGTATCCACTCTCTTCGCGCTCAATAATTGCTGTAAGTTGTTTTTGCATAGTTTCTTCTCCAATTTTTGTTATAGCATTATTACTCATCAAAACTAATTGCTAATTGGGGACGGGCCACGATATCTCACTGATATTAAAGCAATTGATCTATTTTTAGGCCCCTTTTTCGGCCTTAAGTCCTTGTTTTTGCCGTCAAAACAGCCATTTAAGAGATCATGGCACGATATCCCTGACCGATCTGACAGGCGCGTAGAATCCGTGGCCGATCATTTTCGCGAGAGCCGATAAGACAATCAGTCCGACGATGGAAACAGGCGGCGCGGCGTCATTCATTCTTTGCCGAGGGCTTGGTCAACTGCCGCCTCGGCATGAAGACGAGTCGTATCGAAAAGCGGAACCGACGTATGAACGGCCTGGACCAATAATGGGATCTCGGTGCATCCCAAAATGATCCCTTCCGCTCCATCGGCTCTCAATTTTTCGATGATCCGCAGATAGGTATTCCGGCTCTCTGTTTCGATTTTTCCAATCGACAACTCATCCATAATGATTTGATGGACTTTTTCCCGATCTTCCTTATCCGGAATGAGCGTCTTGATCCTGAATTTCTGTTCCAGGGGCCGGCGATAAAAATCGTCTTCCATGGTGAATCGGGTTCCCAACAGGCCCACGGTCTTCAATTCCGCATCGAGAATCCGTTTTGCCGTCACCTCGATGATGCTGAGCAACGGGATACGGATGGCGCTTTGGATCGGCTCGGCCAACTTGTGCATGGTATTGGTGCACAAAAGCAACATGTCGGCGCCTGAACGTTCCAGGCGCCATGCCGCATCTTTTAAGATTTCGGTGATCCGCTCCCAATTTCCCGCCTCCATTAAAGGCTCAATTTCACCGAAATCCACGGAATACATGATGATCTTGCCCGAATGAATCCCGCCCAAACGTTCGCGAACCGTTTGGTTGATGATGCGATAGTATTCTACGGACGATTCTGCCGTCATGCCGCCCACGAGACCTATGGTTTTCATGCCGGTAATATATCGTCGGCCGGGCGGCGATGTCAACAACCGAGAAAAGCGTACCGGATGCCCGGCCCGACCGATTTGTCTTTAAAGCTTGTTTCATCGGGACCGAGCGTCTTCAACTCTGTGAAAACCACCCCGCTCTCCTCGGCCGCCGTGAGCACGACTCTCTCGAAGACATGGGACGGCGGAGGCTTCGCGGCGACGAGAGCGCCCGCCGCGCGGACCTCAAGAAGAAGAACCGCGCCGAACGGCCAGGCCGGAGATCCGCCGTCGGGTCCGTCTCGATCGTCTTGACATCGGGTCCCCCGGAAGGATAGAAACGGGGGGAAGGTTCGAATGCTCCTCGACAAGACACACTGTACAAGTTGCGGCAGGTGCGTGGATATATGCCCCGCTGGGGCCATACGTCCCGTCGGCCGGGCCAAAAAATTCCGGATCGATCAGGACCTGTGCGTCGAATGCGGAACGTGCTTCCGCTCCGGCGCGTGCCCGGAGCCGGGAGCCCTCGTCCGTCTGAAACTCCGCTGGCCCAGGACCGTCCGGAGCCTCTTCAGCGATCCCATGATCGTCCACTCCGGGACGGGCGTCCCCGGCCGGGGGACGGAGGAAATGAAGACCAACGACGTCACCGGCCGTCTTGGCCCGGGGCAGATCGGCGTCTCCATCGACATGGGCCGGCCGGGGATGACAACAACATTCGCGGACATCCGAAGGGTCGCGGCGGCCTGCGCTGGGGCAGGAGCGCGGTTCGAGCCCCGGAATCCCCTGACCGGGCTCATGGCGGACGCGAACCGCGGGAAGTTCGTCCCCGGGATATTGAAGGAGCGCGTCCTCTCGGCCATCATCGAGGTCAGGATCGAAAGAGGCCGGCTGGCGACTTTGCTTTCGTCCCTGCGGCAGGTGGCGGGCGAGGTCGATACGGTCTTCAGCGTCGGGCTCTGCTTCCTGGCCAAGCCCGGAAGCACACCGCGGGCCTTGAGGAAAGAATTGAAGGCGTCGGGAATGCGCCCGCTCCCCAACGGGAAGATCAACGTCGGGTTAGGAAGGCCGCTCTGCCAGCCCGGCGGCCGGGGGCGAGCATAGATGTCCCATACGCTCCACCGGCTGGGGAAAATGGGCGCCCTGGAGGGCGACTGGATCGTCCTGGCAATGTCGGCCCGGGGCGTCAACCGCCGGGGCTCGATCCCCCGCCTCCGGCGTTTTCTCCGGATGTCCCTGAAACACGGCCCGGTCAATTTCGGCGACATGCGGGCGGGAAGTTCCTTCACCAAGAACCCGCGCGAGCTCCTTTCGGGAATGCGGGAGGACTCCCTGCTCAACGTCGTCTTCGACTCCGAGAAGGCCCTGCGCCGTTTCCTGGAAGAACTCGGGAAAGCTCGGCTGGGTCTCTCCGTCGTCGTCTCCGGCCTCCTGGAACGGGGGAGCCGGTGCGCCCGGAAGGCGGGGCTCCTTCCCCACACCTATGCCATGTCCCTGGGCACCTGGGGCCGGACGAACAGATTGCCCGACGAACAAACGATGGAGATCACGACCATGTGCGGGCATGGCCTGATCTCTCCCCGCTATGTGCACCTGATGGCGGGGAAAGTGGCCGCGGGCGAGATGAGCGCCTCAGAAGCCGCCTCGGAACTCGCCAAGCCCTGCGTCTGCGGGGCCTTCAATCCGGTCCGGGCCGCGGAGCTCCTCGGGAAGATGGCCCGGCGGCGCCTTAAGTCCGCCCGGTCTCGCGATTCACATGGAGATGGAGGATCTTCCCCGAGCCGGTCGAAACGGGCGGCCGGCGTTCGATCCTGAACAGCCCCGCCTGTTTCCAGGTCAATTCCATGATCTTTTCCGCGCCCGACCCGAGGCCGATGTTCGCGAAAAAGACCTTGCGGACCCGCCCTTCGTCGAGCGCCCCGAGGCCCGGATGGGCCAGGAGCTTCAGGACGGGGTCCCCTTCCGGCCCTTCCTCCTCCAGGAGCTGATAGTCCGTGGGCGCGCCGCCGAAGACGGCGGGCAGGACCTCCTCCAGGACCCGGACGACGTCCGTGTCGAGGAAGGTCATCCCCGATCCGGTGAGCTTCTCGAAGCTCCGGATCCCGGATATGTGCGTCTGCCAGCCCAACGCCCCCAGCGGGCATCCGCAATCCCTCCGGTCCAGGACCGCCGTGTCTCCCATGGACACGTTCAGAAAAACGAACGGCGCGCATGGAGACAAAGTCGTGAGGAACAAGGCTTCGCCCGGTAGGCCCTCGCGCTCTCCCCATTCGCCGGCCTTGATGACAGCGTGCAGGTCGGTGTGGAGGTGGACGTCGTCGGGCGCCGTCGGGTCCAGGCACCCGTAGCCGATCGGGCCGCACTCGATGGTCCCGTATCGGGCGAGCGGACGGCCTCCCGCCCTTCGGATGATCTCGACCCGGGCTTCGGTGATGGGCTCCCCTGAGATCAGAAACCTCGCCCCGTCGAGATCCACACCGGCATTCAGGGCGGCCCGGGCAACGCGGACGGCCGAACTCGGGAACGTAAAGAGGCAGGGGGCTTTCCCGTTCTCGAGCACTCCAGCCATCCACCTGACGATGGGCATGGGATCGTCGAGGGAGACGTGTTCGAGCCTGGGCAAGGGTGCGTCGGCCATGAGACTTCCCAGACGCAGGGCCTTCGCGCTCCAGGCGTAGCGGGGGTGGAGGCCCGGCGCGGCGGGATCGAGCTGGGAGAACCATCGTTCCGGACGGTTCCCGAAACGGCTGAATTTGAGCAGACGGAAGACCGCGCCTCCCCCCGGGACCTCCCAGTCTGCCTTGACCCACTCCTCCCCGCCCCGGGCCACGAACATCATTTGGCAATTGACGGCACATTCGGCCACGTAGGCCAGGTCGATGAGGACCGGGGTCCCGGAGCTCCGGCTGCCGCTGCTCTTGACCGGGATGTGGAAGTCCGCGCCGGGATTCCGGACGCTCTCCGGGCCGATCTCCATGGTCAGGCCCGGTCGCTTCAGGGGCTGGCGGCCCTTGAACTCGCCGACCTTGAGATAAACGCCGCTTTCCAGGAGGTCGGCCAGCGCGCCCTCCAGCCCTTCCTTGCGGACGAGCTCCTCCAGGTCTCCGAACGCACAGCCGGCGTTCGCGAGCAGCTTGAGATAGGGGCTTGAAGGATTTTCGTATATGCCCCTCCGGGCGAGGCTCAGGAACCGGGCCTGCCTGTTCCGAAGTCGGTTCCCGAGGATGGCTTCGGCCCGGGGACTGTCGAGCTTCCCGCGAAGGAACGACGGGAGCCGGCGCAGGAAGGCGGCTCCGACGGCCAGGTCGCTGGGCAGGGGCTTCAATCGGTCCTCTCGTCGCTTTTCCCGATCGCGGGGGACACCGCGAGAAGACGCCTATGCTATCCGTTTACGGAACGCGATACAAGCCCCGGCGTAATCCCTTCGGAACGCCTCCGCACCGGCCGGCTGGACTCCCGAAGCGGCAACGACTTTTCCCTGGAGGCCGGAAAGCCGGACAAAGTAAGGGAGGTACTTGGCGGAAAATCCGACCGCGAGAGTGATCCCCCACGGTTCTTGACATCCCATCGAGCCGTAACCTATACTCCCCCAAGATGGCGGATGGGATCAAGGAGAGATGATCCATGAAGATCTTCGGCAAACAGGTTGAGACTCATCCCTCCGTACCTGCGCCTCTATCGTTCAAGAGGTTCATGGTTTATATCGGACCGGTCATGATGACCATCGCCCTGGGCTTGGGAACGAGCGAGTTGATCCTCTATCCCCGGCTTACGGCCGAATTCGGCACGGGATGGGTGGGCTTGATGGTCCTGTCCCTCATTTTCCAGACCGTTTGGGTGCAGGAAATGGCCCGCTGGACGGTCGTCTGCGGTGAGCATGGCGCCAAATTCAACGCCAGGATCATCTCTTCCGTCGGTGCGCTCGTTTCGATCACGTTCTTCATGTTCATCGCTTTCGCCATACCGGCCTGGGCCAGCGTCGCGGCGACGGCCGTGCTGGAACTCCTGAAATGGCCGGCGGGAAAGGAGATCGGCACGGTCTTCTGGGCCTATCTTTCTTTCATTCTCGTGTTCCTAGTCGTCTTTGTTTCGAAAGTCGCGAGGCAATATATCGAGCGCATGGCAACTTGGGCCACGCTCGCGGCCTGGGTCCTCCTCATCATAGCGGCCTTCACGACGATTAAGCTCGGGAGCCTGGCCGGCATCGGAAAGCACCTCATCTTCTGGGAAATCCCCGAGAAAATGAACTGGTGGATTCTGGGCTCGACCCTGTCATGGGTCGGAGGCGGCCCGACTCTCCTCTGGTACACCTATTGGATGAAGGATGCCGGGTGGGGCATGGCCGGACATTTCGGTTCGATTCCCGGCGGATTGGGGAAAGACATCAAGCTCCGCTCCGAGGGACTTTTCCCGGCGTTCACCGCCGAAAACGTCTCCCGCCTCGAGACATGGATCCGACGATCCAATCTTGTGTTGTGGGGAGCCTATTTCATGGGAAGCCTTCTCACTATTCTGATTATCGTCGGACTCTCGGATTCCATCCTGAGACCTCTGGGATTAATACCCAGCGGGTTTGAGGTCATCAAACATCAGGCTCTTTTCTTCCAGAAGCCCTTTGGAGCGTTTGGAGCGCCGCTGTTCCTTATCATGGCCTGGCTCTTTTTTTTCAACAACCAAATGGCCATATCGGAGGCCGTGGTCAGACAGAACGCCGACGCGACCATGACTTTCCTTCACAAGCCGAACATCAAGAAGATCTACTTCATCTGGTGGGGGATCTATCTGGCTATTTCGTTTATTCTCATTGGGTTGCAGTATTTTGCCCGGGGTGTCAATCCTTTTAGTTTTGTGACCTATTCGGCCATGCTTTCCCTGGTCAGCCTGGTCATATCGGTTTTCGCCACGATCGTAGGGAAAGTCGTTCTCTACAGGGAATTCCCCAAGGAGCTGCGGCCGAGCCTTGTTTCCACGGTTGTCCTGACGGTCGGCTTCATTTTTTATGTGTATATCATCGTCCGCGCCATGATGAGCTTTTTCGCAAAGGCTTGATATTCAGTTCCGTTTTAAGGACACCACCGCCCATCTGTTCGAGATCACGGGAAAACCATTGCCTCTTCGCTCGACTCTAAAGCCCGAGAGTATTTTCTCCCACTCGGCGCGGTTCACATAACTGTAAGAGCCTTTGGCTACGCTGAGGTACGCCAGCCCTCCCGGCTTGAGGACGCGCTTCATTTCGTTCACGGCTGCTTCATGAGATGGGGCCGCCATGGAACACAACAGTCCGTTGGCAAGAATGAAGTCAACAGACGCGTCCTGTATGAAGCTCAAATCCGAGGCGGATGAAGCGTGCGTTTCGATGTTATGGGTGCCGCGTTCGGCCGTCTTTTTATCCACCGCCCGGATGGCCTTTTCGTCCGAATCGAACGCGTAAACCCTTCCTTCCGGACCAACGAATTCGGCCAAGGCAAGCGTATAGAAACCTGGTCCGCAACCGAGGTCGGCAGCGACCTGACCATTTGTGACATAGCGTCCGACGAATTTTTGCGGGGGGTCAAAGAGCTTTCTGATCGGGTTATCATGCGCAAAGAGGGGAAAGTGCCTGTCTCGTTTCGCGTCGCTCGCCGCCATTTTCCGAACCTCCTTTTTGTTAAGAGTCACCTTTTTCTACGGCGAGTTGAATTCCCCCTCTCGGCGCTGAATCTCCCCTCCTCACTATGCCGGTAATATATCGCCGGGCGCGCGGCGATGTCAACACTTGGTGTGGCCGAGATGGTTTTCTCTAGCGGGCGGCTTCGGCGCGCAGGGCCGGCTCCTGCATGGCCACATGGCTTCGCCCGACGACGGCAAATACCCGCCGGCCCTTCTTGAGCTCGTTGAAGAGAATCCCGAGCATAAAGTTGTCGCGGTAACGCATCAGATAGCGATGGATCTCCGGCAGGAATTTCCCTTTTTCTTTGTCATAAAAATAATCTTCCGAGATCGTCCGCCAGTCCTCGAGCCCCGGAAATTCATGTTTCACCAAGTCTTCAAGGGCGGACAGGCTGTGCGGGGGGAACCGGAACGACCTGAACTTCTCCATAGTGTCCAGGAAAAACCCGATGTCGGCCAGGTCGTTGGGATTTCTTCCCAGCATCTGATTGACCCTCGCCTGGCGCAGGGTCATATAGACTTTGACCTCCTGGACGGAAAAATAACGACGCAGGTGCCGCGATTGCAGGAGCCTGGGCTGGTCGAGGCACTTCATCGGCACGCCGTCTCTGGCGGCCAGAAAGCGGAGGAGGCCCTGCTCCCCGTACTTGCGGATGGCTTCCTCGCGGGTGGCTTCCAGCGGCCAGAGCGAACCTTCGCTCAAGGCCAGCGTCGGCCGGAAGGCTGCCCATTTTTGCTCGATATCCGAGAACTGGGGATGGCTGAGGTCGACAGAATGAAAAGCCCCGTAGTAGAGAAGGTATCCCCTGCCCCGGGCCAGTTCCAAGACGTACGGTTGTGACCTGGGCATACTTATGTATTCTTCCCAAGACATCAGGCTGGCGTACTTGTGCTGCGAACATGACGCGAGGGCCATAGAAATCAGCACCAAGGCGGTACCTTTGCCTCTCCCTTTGATGTTTAACGTGGCGATCATGGGTCTATTTAGGGATATTTTCCTTTTGGACATTTCATGCCAGGATGCCCTCTGCATCTTGGCTAACCTGATTTACAGATAACAAGTCGACGTCGGATTGTCAACGGGATTTGAGGAAATGCCGGTCAAGCTCCGGAGACGCGGAGGACCTTGGCGCCGCGGATTTGGCGCTCCTTGATCTCGATGAGAGCCCGGTTGGCCTCGGCCAAAGGATACTCCTCGACTTCGGGCCGGATCGGAATCTCGGCCGCCAGTTGGAGGAATTCCGCGACATCGGCTCGGGTCACGTTGGCGACGCTCCGGATTTCCTTTTCCATCCAGAGGTGTACGGGATAGTCGAGGTTTAGAAGATATTCTTGATCGATGTTCTCTTTGCGGATCGCATTGATGACCAGCCGTCCACCGTTGTCCAGATTCTTGAGGGCTTCGAGCACGGGTTTCCAGACGGGAGTCGTATCGATGATGGCGTCAAGCTTCCGGGGCGGAGTCTCCTCGGTTTCGCCGGCCCAGGCCGCTCCGAGTTCCCGGGCAAACTCGCGCTCTCGCTCGGCTCGGGCAAAAACAAAAACCTTTGTGTTGGGATATCTGCGCTTGACCATCAGGAGGACGAGGTGTCCGGAAGCGCCGAAGCCCGTGAGGCCGAGCGCCTGGCCGTCTTTGAGCCCCGTCAACTTCAGTGACCGGTAGCCGATGGCACCCGCGCAGAGAAGAGGCGCGGCCTCGGCCTCGGCAAAGACCCCGGCAATCGGATAGGCAAAATCCTCAAGAACGACCATGTATTCCGCGTACCCGCCGTCGGCATCCCGGCCCGTCGCCCGAAAATCAGGGCACAGATTCTCCCGGCCGCTGCGGCAAAACCGGCATTGTCCGCAGGCCGAATAGATCCAGGCAACGCCGACGCGATCGCCGTTTTTAAAACGTCTGACCCGGCGTCCGGTCTCTTCGACTCTTCCGACCACCTGATGGCCGAGGACGACGGGCAGTTTCGGCGGCCGCGTCCGGCCCTCGATCTCGTCGAGCTCAGTGTGACAAACACCGCAGGTCAGGACCCGGATCAGAATCCCTCGCTCTCCCGGCGATGGCACGGGAACGTCGTGCATCTCGAGCGGGGTCTTGTTTTGACGAAGGTCGCTCGTTTTCGTCATGACCATGGCTTTCATGCGTCAACCTCCGCGGCATGATCATTGTCGCCTGGCCGATTCGATAATAAATGAGAGGTTCCAGCGGACAAGCACCGGCCGATATTGCGCGGATTCTCGAAATGCCGGATGATTTTTTCAGAATAGCCGAATGGTTGTTGAGTATCCATAATCAGCCCTAGAAATAGCTTCTGACCCGATCTCTATTATAAACAAGAGAAAACGGTTATTCGAGCGAAACTTTCAATAATTTTTAAGGCGTTGCCCGGAGAATTCACCCGGCGCCTTTTTGACCGGCGACCGAATCGCGTTTAAATCCAGCTCACCCTTGGCGCCCCAGCCGCCCACGCCCTGCCCGACACCGGATATAGGATGAGGCCGGATTAGGGAAGAGCTCAGCCATCCCGAATGATGAGCTTGTAGCCGCGGCTGTGGACGTTGACGATTTCGACCGTCCTGTCTTCGACGAGGTATTTCCTGAGCCTGGAGATAAAGACGTCCATGCTCCTGGCGTTGAAGACGGAATCGCTGCCCCAGACGAGCTGGAGGGCAAGGCTCCGCTCCATGACGCTACCCGTGTGGAGGCAGAGGAGGCGCAACAATTCGGCCTCCTTGGTCGTCAGCTTGCGGGTCCTGTTTTTGATTTTCAAGGTCTGCGCTTCGTAGTCGAAGGTGTACAGCCCCAGGCTGAATTTTCGGCGTTCCCGAACGTCTTTTTCCCCCATCTTGCTTCTCCGGAGGACCGCGCGAATGCGGAGGATAAGTTCCTCGAGACTGAAGGGCTTGGTGACGTAGTCGTCCCCGCCGATTCGGAAACCCTCGATCCGGTCTTCCTGGAGAGACTTGGCCGTGAGGAAGATGAGGGGAACGCCGGAAGGGACCCCTCGGATTTCGCGGCCTAGGGTGAAGCCGTCCTTCTTGGGCAGCATGACGTCGATGAGACAGAGGTCGAAGGTATGATTGAGGAAGACGCGGAACGCTTCCTCTCCGTCGCGGCAGAGAGTGACGTCGTATCCATGCATGCCGAGCGATTCCTGGAGCAGGAGGCCGAGGTTTCGGTCGTCCTCAACCAGAAGAATCCTGGGAAGGAGAGCTTCCCCGCCGCCGCTAGCCCGGGATGTCATTTCCGCGACTCGATCTTCATCTCAGCCTTCTGGATTTGACCCGGAAAGGGAGCTTGATCTCAAAGGCCGACCCTTGGCCGGATTCGCTCCGAACCCGGACTTCCCCGCCGTGGGCTTGGACGATCCGTTTGACGTAGCTCAGGCCCAGACCGAAGCCCTTGACGTCGTGGACGTTCCCTCGGGCAACCCGGTAATATTTGTCGAAGACGCGTTTCATCTCTGCCGGCCGGAGACCGATGCCGTTGTCCTCGACCGTGATCTTGACCCCTTTCTTCGTGCCCGCCGCGCGGATGCGGATCTCCGGCCCCCTTCGGTTGTACTTGAGCGCGTTGTCGATCAGGTTATGCAAGACGTTAAGCAGATGGATCTCGTCTCCCTCGATGTCCGGGATGTCCGTTTCCGCTTGGATTTCGAGATGTCCTCCCCGTTTCTCGATTTCGGACAGAAACGGTTCGGCGGCATTCCGGACAAGGGTTCGGATATCGAGAGAAGCGGCCGAGAGCCCCAGATCCTTCTTTTCCAGCACGGCCATTTCGAGGGCTTTGTCCACCTGATGGCGCATCCGGCGGCTTTCCTCCCCGATGATCCGGCCGAGGCGGGCCGGCCGGTCCGCGTCGGGAGGGGCGTCCCGGCTCGCGAGTGTCTCGCCGGCCAACGAAATGGTCGAGAGCGGGGTCTTGAACTCGTGGGTCATATTATTGACGAAATCGGTGAGGAGCCGCGAAAAGCGCTTCTGCGCGAAGAGCGTCCCCAGAACGGCGATGAAGCAGCCGGTGGTGGTCAGGATAAATAGTAGGGACAGGGCGGCGGGGAGCTTCATCTGCTTCATCAACTCCCCTTTTTCGGAAGGGAAATAGAAGACCAAGTCGTCCCGTCCGACGCTGATGTCATGCGGGAAAAGCCTGGCCCGGAGTGGAGACAGAACTAGCTCCGGCTTCAGCCGTTCCGGCCGGGCCAGGGCCGGCGATGATCCTTCGCCGGAGATGATGCCGAACGCGCAGTCCTGGTTTATCCCGCTCTCTGCGAGGGTCTCCCGGATCGTCTTCTCGAGAAACTCGACATCCACCCGATCGAGAATCGGGCTTTGCTCATACTGGAGATGTTGCTCCAGGACTCTGTCGATGAGGGCCACTCGGGTTTGGTCGAGGCTCGGAGAGAAACCGACGTTTTGCACGATTCCCTTGCTGGCGCCGATCCCATACCAGAGGTCATCCAGGAGGAGGCCGTAGAAGCGGGTCGGGGTGGACCTGACATTCGGCAAGGGAATGACATGCGTCCCGGCCGGCTTGACCTCGTCGAGGAGGAGCGCGCCCTTGGCCAGGATGTCTTCGCTGGCCGGTTGCGGGGTCAGCCTAAAAACAAGATCCTTGCTTGTGCCGAAATCGATCAGCCGGATACGCTGATCCCTGTCGAGGTGCACGACCACGGTGTCGCCGCGCGGCTCGACTCGGGGGCGGAAGCCTGGCAATGTCCTGATGAACTTACTATCGTAGGCCCGGCTTGCGTCCTTCTCCCAAACATCGAGCAAGGCGAAAGCGGTGTCGCCCCGTGTTCCGACGTGCAGGGTCAACCTAGCAACCCTGTTCAAAGTTTCCTGCGTTTCGAGCTTTTCGACGACGCTGGCCAGGATTTTCTCGGCATTCTGTTGAAACGCTTGCCGCTTCAGGCTGTAGGACTGGTTCAGAAAGAAAAGCTGGACGCCGATGAGCCCGAGAAGGGCGGCCGTGACCAGGACGAGGACAAGCAGGATGACCGCCTTTTTCTGCTTCATGCCCTTAGCTTACCGTAAACATTCATTAGCATATTATCATATCCGGATCGAATTCATTGATTCCGGAGAAACAATGAGCCGAAGAAGCCATCGAGGAAGTCCGCCTCCAGCTTGAAATCCCGCAGGCTTCCGTCGGGGTATCGATGGAAGTAGAGAAAGCCGTCCTCGAAACCGAACGTATCCTTTGCCAGTTGGAAAAACTCAGTCCTCGGTTTCCCCAGGAAATTCGTGGTCACCAGTCGATCGCCCTCGGCCCGGAAATTATACGTTTTCTGGAGCTCCCAGGAGATGTAGGAGCCGTTATACTCATGAAGGTCGGCGCGTCCCAGGATGGGAAAGGACTTCAGCGTCTGGATAACCCGGCCACCACGTTCGATGTCGACGTTGAGTTCGCCGGCCGTGTTTCGGGCGAAACGCCAGAACAGGCCAGTCATGCCTTCGACCTCGTACAACGGGCCTCCCAGGTGAACAAGCCGGCGGGTCTTGACCGCTTCACCAAGGGAGTCCATCTGGGCCGACGAAACAAGCCGGACCAAATTTCCGCCCTTCTCGACGACATGAATGAACGTCCCGTCTTCGCCCCGGTAGAATCCGGTGAGATCCGTGACGGCGAAGGGGCTTCCTGATCCGGGAACGGAGATCTCCGGTACCGGGCCCGGCTCCTGGACGATCCCGAGTGCCTCGAGAAGGCAGTCGCCGATGGGGTTGAACATGTCGTCCCCCATCGTCCAGTCGTTCTGGATGTTGCTCAGGATGATGATGACCGCGTCCCGCTCGATCAGCCGGTTCACCCTGGCCTGGAATCCGTAGGACGAACCGCCCCAGTCGACCAAGGTCAACTGTTCTCCACCACGCAGTCTCGGGATCGGGATGACCTGGCCGATCGGCGTGAAACCGCCGGCCGACTCCGGATACAGGGTGTCCCATGAGCCCTTTCTGAGGAGCTGATCCCTCTGGGCGGTGAAAATCCGCTGAAAGCGGTGGAGATCCCCGACCGTGGAAACGATCGATCCGGCCCCGCGGCGGGTAGACTCCTCCTCGTCTCCGGAGCGAACCAGTCCGGCAAGCCCCTTCTGGTACCCTTTAGCCAGGCGGGGCAGCACGGTCAAGTTGTTGTCCACCGCGGTGTCCTTCATACCCAGCGGACCGAAGATGTGCTCATCGAGAAGCTCCCGATAGCATTGCCCGGTGGCACGTTCTAGGATCACGCTCAAGAGATGGTAGCCCGGGCTGCTGTAGGTTTGCTGCTCGCCGGGTTCGTGGGCCAAGATGTTCTCCCAGAAGTGGGCATAGTATTCTCGGGGCGTCTGAAAGAACTTGTCGTTCTTATTGAAGTAATCGGGGATGGCGATGAAATGGTGGGGGATTCCGGAGGTGTGATTCAAAAGGTGGCGAACCGTGATCTTCCGCCCATTTCTATGCGGGAATTCGGTGATGTAGGCAATGACGGGCCGGTCGAGGTCAATGAGTCCCAGTTCGACAAGCTTCATGGTCAGGACCGCCGTGAAGATCTTGGTGATCGATCCTATCTTGAACTTCGTGTCCGGACGATTGGGGATGTCGAACTCCCGGTCGGCCAGGCCGTATCCTTTGTTGGAAAGCACCCGATCGCCCACGGCCACGAAGACAACCCCGCTGAAGAGATCGTCCTGAGAGCGTATGATCCGGTCGATCTTTTCTGCGAAAGACCTCTCCTCGTGTGGAGGAGCAGGCTTGTCACAACACAGGAAGCAAAGGAGGAGGGCGGCCGTGACCGGGACGAGGGCGAACATCATGACCGTGGCTTTCGGTTTCATGCCCCTAGCTTACAGCGATAAAGAGGAAAAATCCCAGAATTTAACATTGTTTAACAGTCCCTAACATTTCTTAACTCACCCTCAAGCGGGACGGCGTGCTACGATTCGGGTCGGGAGGATAGCGATGACAAAGATGATAACATTCGGATGCATAGCCCTGGCGGCCGCTCTGGCGCTGGGCCCGGCTTTATGGGCCGATGAAATCCACGAAGCCGCAAAACGGGGGGAATTGGAAAAGGTCCGTTCGCTCGTCGACGGGGACCCGGCCCTGATCGCGGCAAAGGACAAGGGCGGCGAGACGCCTCTCCATTGGGCCGCCTTCAGTGGAAGCCCGGACCTCGTCCGGTTTTTGCTGGACAAAGGAGCCGCTGTCGATGCCAAGAACGCCCGCGGCCTGACCCCGCTCGTTTTCACCGCAGCTCACGGCCGGACCCAGGCGGCCGGGTTGTTGATAGAACGGGGTGCCGACGTCAACGTCCGTAATCCCCTCGATATGACTCCTCTGATCATCGCCGTCGAACAGGGAGTGGTGGAACTTGTCAAGACATTGATCGCCGCCGGGGCGGATGTCGGCGTTGAAAGCCGGATCGGGACCGCTCTCCATCGCGCCGCAATTAAAGGACAGACGGAAATAATCCAGGTTCTCCTGAAGGCCGGGGCGAAGACCGAAGTCATGTGCCGGGAGTTTTTCCCGCTCCATCTCGCGGCGATGGCCGGCGCCTTGGACGCCGCATCGGCCCTGGTCAAGGGAGGGGCCGATATTAACAGCCGCGACGGGGACCGTCGAACCCCTCTCCACCGGGCATTGAGCGCCTCGAATCCCCATGTTT
>Ga0315293_10001841_pt1 | contig 20551 bp, 20 predicted proteins | sample YL17G13_20_MG_FD_203071 | JGI IMG/M metagenome (GOLD analysis project Ga0315293, IMG submission 203071) | Sediment microbial communities from Yellowstone Lake, YNP, Wyoming, USA - YL17G13_20 | ecosystem: Environmental > Aquatic > Freshwater > Lake > Sediment | place: USA: Wyoming | collected... | reverse complement strand
GTTCAGGAGGAGCCAAGCTTCCTCCGTAATCCGATCATGACAAACACACAATCCGCTCATGTCAAACACTCGACCGCCAAAATGCACTGACAAAGCGATTGTACTTCAAGTGTTCGACATGGGTCGGAATCCGCGCAGCTTGCGCTGGGATTCACCGGTCAGCTCCAGACGATAGGCGTTGTGAATGAGACGATCGAGGATGGCTTCGGCGAGCGTCGGATCGGGAATGCGCCGATACCATTCGTCCACGGGAACCTGGCCGGCCACCAACGTCGAGGAACGGCCAAACCGGTCGTCCAGGATCTCCAGCAATTCCCGCGCCTGCTCCGCATCCACCGCATCCCGCATCCAATCGTCCAGGATGAGCAGATCCACGCGTGCAAGGTCCCGCAGCGCGTCCATGTACTCCCCTTCCTTGCGTGCCTGGACGAGCGATGTCAGCAGGCGGGATGTGCGTTGGTATCGAACCGTGGAGCCGCGCACACAGACCGCCTCTCCCAAAGCGCAGGCCAGATATGTTTTCCCGCTCCCGGTGGGCCCCAGGATCAGCACGTTGCGGTTGGCCTCCACCCAGTTTCCCTGCGCCAGCTCCAATACCTGCGAACGATCCAATCCGCGCGTGGGCGAAAGGTCCACATCCGCCATCACGGCCGATACAGGGAACAGAGCCTGCTTCAATCGGCGTTGCAGGCTGCGGTTCTGCCTGCGCAGACATTCCCTTTCCACCAGCAACGCTAGGCGTTCTTCAAAAGCCAGTTCCGCATACTGCGGATTTCCGATTTGCTCCCGCAGCCCTTCCCGAAACGCAGGAAGTCGCAGTCTGTGCAGCTTGTCGAGCAACGGTTCCATCAACATGGTCTATCCTCCTTTAGCGTGAAAAGATTCCGGTCCGCGCAGATTGGCGTGCGGCGGCATCGGTTGGGGGGAGACGAGGATGGGCGGAGAGGATAGGTCCTCTCGTTCCAGGTATTGCTTTAGGTGGCGGCATCCCAACCGGTTTAGGCTCACCATCCGAGAGCAAGCCCGCTCTATCCGTTCCGCAGGATATTTCCTCCCTAACGAGAGCACCCCCAGGCCGCTGCGGATCCCCTGTTCGGGATACTTGCGCGCAGCAAAGATGGCTTGAACGAACGCGGCCGTCTGCGGACCGATTCGCCCGGCTCGTTCCACGACCCAACTGGGTCCGTTGCGTGTACTGCGCAGAACCTCTTGGACAAACCGGTGCTGGGACGGCATATGTTCCGGAAGCGTTGTGAATCCTCCGCGGAGCCGGCTGCGCACATGCGTGGCCACCAGGTTTCGCTTGAAAAACAGCTGAATCACGTGTTCCCCGGCTCGGATTTCCAACTGTTCTCCCCGCAGCGTATACAGGACACTGTAATGGTGGCGGTCATATTCCACGTGATAGTCGATATGGACCTTGGCCAGTTTGATCTCGGTGTAGGCATACGGCCGTTCCGGCAGCGGACGCAGCGCCGGTTGATCAATTTCGACGAATAACTCCCTCCTGGATTTCCCCAGTTGCTTCATCGGTCGGTTCCGGACTGCTTTCGCCAATACGTTCACCGCCTGGTTCGCTTCTGCCACGCTGAAGAATTTCCGGTTTCGCAGTGGCGCCAATATCCAACGGGTGACTTGCTGGACGGTGTTTTCGGCGTGTGCCTTATCTTGGGGATGATGTATTCTGGTGGGCAGCACGACCAGGCCATAGTGCTCGGCGAAATACTGGAAGGTCGGATTGATATCCGGCTCGTAGAATTCCGGGCGCTTCACCCCGGTCTTGAGATTGTCGGGGATCAGGATGCGCGGGACGCCTCCGAAAAACTCGAGGGCGCGCACGTTTCCTCCAATCCAATGCGGCAGGGTACATTCCGGCTGCACTTCCACATAGAAGTATCCGCTGGCCGGAAGAACCGCCACGAACACGTACGCCCGGGTGATCTCTCCCGTGGCCGGATTGACGATCTCGATCGTTGCCCCGGCGTAATCCACTTCCACTTCTTCTCCGCCTCGATGCGGAATGCGCATCGTCACATCCAGCGCATACGCCCAGCGCCGGTATCGCTCGCAGAATTGCGAGTATTGGTATCCGTCGGGATAGGCCTGTCGGTCTTCCTGCCAAAGCAGTTTCAGGGTTACCCCGCGCCGTTTGAGTTCTTGGTGGATGAACGACCAATCCGGTATGCGTTGGAGTTGTCTCCTGGCACCCGGGGACCAGGGTCCCTCATGGATTTCCGCAAAGATCCGGTCGAACAATTCCTCTTCGCTTAGATTCTCGGGAAGCGGCCACGCCAGTCCTGCATCCTTGGCTCGGCGCAGGTATTCGCCGACCGTCGACGGGGCAATGTTGCAGGCCCGGGCGATGGCTCGGTTGGAGAGGGATACATCTTCAGCATGGAGACGCAGGACTTCTCGTATCTTGTGCACAGACAACCTTGATTGCGACATCGGTTCCTCCTGATATATTAGGAGGCTTATTGTCGCGTTATTCTCGGTTGTCAGGGCACGTTGGCGGGGTTACCGCAGAGTGTTCGACATGCTCCGGATTGAGTGTTCGACATGGCCGGATTCACTGTTCGACATGATCGGATTCGGTGTTCGGCTTGCGCCGGATTATGCACTGCTCCTTCCATTTGGCACAGCAGGGTTTGTCATGGCTGGGGCTCAGCTGATGGAGTTTGTACCCGGAGGGGGGAGCCCCTACCAGATTCTCGTTGGCAGAGACATTATCTGCCGTGGGGCCTTCAGCCTCAGCTTCGACGGTCATTTCACGTTCGCGCTTTGACCGTCCTGGCCCGGCGACGGGCATGCAGCCAAGCATGACGCGCCTATCCACCCGCTGACAGTCCCGCATCGAATTACAACAGGCGCCCAACGGGCGCCTGTTGTTCTTGGAACCAGACCTGTTACAGCGTGCGTAGATCGATGACGCGCAGCGCGTGCGGGCGGAGCGCTTTCTGCAGCGCCTCGGCCGTGATCCCGCCCACTTTGACGGTGGCCGTGCGGCTGGCGGCATCCTCGCCGCGGAACAGGCCCAGGGCGACGATGTTGCCCCCGGCCTCGGCAATGGCGCGCGCCAGATGCGCCAGGCCGCCCTTCTCTTCTTTCGGCAGGCGAGTCGCGCGCACGCCGCGTTCGCGCGCGCCCATGAACTCGAGGAACAGCTTGAAGAGATCGGTTTCGGTGAGGATGCCTACCCGCCGCCCGTGTTCGACAACCGGCAGGCGGTGCAGGCTGCGCTGCTGCATGAGGCTCAAGCCCTCGTTGACCGGCGTCTCGGGAGGGATAGAAACGACGGGCGTGCTCATTCGTTCGCCGACGAGCCTACGGTCCTCCTCTCTCGGTCGGCGGCAGGCAAGCCCGCGTCCTCCCATCTAACCCTATCGCCGCCGAGAGTCCGATCCCCGGCGCCGACACCCGGCCGGCGTGCGGGGGCAACCACCGGCGGCACACCTGGTCCATCCGCGGGCTGCCAGGCGGCATGCGTGAAGCGTCACAATAGAAATGACCTTGATTTGACTTATTGTTTGGGTAATTGGTAGAATTACTACCGAAATTGGAGGTAAAGTGCCTGAGGATCGTTTCGGGCGCAGCATCCATTACCTGCGCGTCAGCCTGACCGACCGCTGCAACCTGCGCTGCGTGTATTGCATGCCGGAGCAGATGCATTTCCGGCCGCAGGCGGAGCTGATGCAGGACGAGGAACTGATTGCGCTGACGCAGATGTTCGTGCGCCTGGGCTTCCGCAAACTTCGCCTGACCGGCGGTGAGCCGACCGCGCGCGAGAACGTGGTGGAGATCGTGCGATCCATCGCGGCGACGCCCGGCGTGCGCTCGTTGTCGATGACCACCAACGGCATGCTGCTCGAGAAGCTGGCCGAGCGCCTGGCGCGGGCCGGCCTCGAGCGGGTGAACGTCAGCCTCGACACACTGGACGCGGAACGCTTCCACCGCATCACACGCTGGGGGGCGCTGGAGCGGGTGTGGGCCGGCGTGCACGCGGCCGAGCGGGCGGGCCTCTTGCCGATCAAGCTCAATGCGGTCGTCGTGCGCGGCTACAACGAAGACGATTTGCCGGGCCTGGCGCGCCTGACGCTCGAGAACGACTGGCAGGTGCGCTTCATCGAGATGATGCCGCTCGGCTCGATCAGTGAATTCCAGCAGGCGCAGGTCGTGCCCACCCACGAGATGATCGCGCGGCTGGAGACGGCCTTCGGTCCGCTCGAACCGGTCAGCGCGCGGCCCGAGACTCCGACGCCGATCCTGGACGGGGAAGCGCGCCTCTACCGCCTGCCGGGCGCAACCGGCACGCTGGGCTTCATCGCATCGGTGACTCAGCCCTTCTGCGCCCAGTGCTCGCGCGCGCGCCTGACGGCCGACGGCCGGCTGCGCCTGTGTCTCCTGCGCGAAAAGGAACTGGATGTGCTCTCGCTGCTGCGCTCCGGGCTGCCGATGCCCGAGATCGAAGCCCGCGTGGGCGAGGCCATCTGGCACAAGCCGTGGGGCCACGGGCTGGCCCACAACGTAGTGGCCGCCAACCGTGTGATGAGCGAGATCGGCGGCTAGTCCATCTGGCCTGGGCCGGCTGGGCGACCTGCCCGGCGCGGCCGCGGGAACTCCTTGCCTGGCTAGAGCGTCTCTCATGGGTAGGACAAATAGCTGAGGGCCTGCCGGACAACTGCGGATACAATGGGCCGTGGACGTCCTGCACGCATCGAACTCCAAGGAGGAGCACAACATGAAACGCACGACTTACCATTTCACGCTGGGCCTGGTGGCCCTGGCACTGGCGGCCGGTTGCGTGGGCACGCCGCTGGCGGGCGGCGTGCCCACCGAGCACGCCCTGTACGTGATGGGCGAAGGCAAGGTGGACGTGACCCCGGATGTGGCCACCGCCACGCTGGGCGTCGAGACGCGCAATGTCGACGTGGCCCAGGCCGTGGGCGAGAACATTACCCGCGCCCAGGCGGTGGTGGACGCGGTGAAGGCGGCCGGGATTCTCGAGAAAGACATCCAGACCGCGGGCTTCAACGTCTACGCGCAGGATCAATTCGATCAGACCGGCCAGCCGACCGGCGCGCGCATTTACGTGGTGAGCAACACGGTCACTTTCATCGCGCGCGATATCCCCAAGGTTGGGGATGTGCTTTCGGCGGCGCTCAAGGCGGGGGCCAATACGGTCAACGGCGTGTCCTTCAGCATTGAGGATCCGACCACGGCCATGGCCGAGGCGCGCCTCAAGGCGATGGAGGATGCCAAGGCGCGCGCCACGGCGCTCGCCGACAGCGCCGGGGTGACCCTGGGCAAGCCGATCTCGATCAACGAGTCGTATGCCATGCCGGTCACCAACTTTGCCGCGGAGAAGGCCATGGGCTATGGGGGGGGCGGCGGCGCGCCAGTGCCGGTCTCGGCCGGCTCGCTCACGGTCACGGTGCAGGTCTCGGTCACATACGCGATCAAGTAACCAAGTTCGCAACAGGAAATACACAGGGCTGCCCGAAAGGGCAGCCCTGTGTCATTTGCTCGAGAAGTCAGACCTAGACCTGAGCGCCACAGGAACGAAGACCATTCACAACCAAAGCCTCTCACCCGATCGGTCCGGGTCCTCGCTCGGCGAGGTCGAAAGCTTAAGGGTTAGCCGCCTTGAGCGCGGGCATCTGGCGCTCATCAGTCTGCGCTTGAGCGGATGGCTGCATCTCCACCACCAGGACTGTGGGGCCAGGGCGCTCCAGTTGCCACACCTCTCTCCAAACAGGGGCAAAGAAATCATCGGGAAGAAAGCCCTGAGTGGTCCCAGACGCCGGGCGGAATTCCCGAGCCAATCTGCCATATTCCAGGGCATACCCTGTAAGGAGGTCGAAGTCCTTCAGTTGAGGGGCAATCGCCAGTACCGTTATGCCGATCCCCCGATCGCGAAACAAAGCCTGCAGCTCCTGGACTCCGGACAGCCGGTAGGCGTTTGGGTCGACAATGTCGTAGGTGGGGGGAGCGGGGTAGTCCTTCGCCTCCAGGCGAAGAAGCCATTGGCCGTAGGTCCCGAGACTCTCCGGGTCTACGGCTTGCTGTCTGAGGAGACTCTCGCGCGATGGCGCCAACTCGAGGAGCTGGAAATTGCTCGTAAGGGTCGTGCCTTCGGGATAGTGAGTCTCGATCCAGCGGCTGGCCTGGGTGCGTGTATCCGTCCTCGACAGGACCCAATCCATGCGCACGGAGGTAATCAGGCCGGGCAGGAGGAGCATGGCTGCAAGCGATGATTGCCCGACCGGCCCGACCCAACCCGCCCGCCTGCGAGCGGCTTGCATTATGTCCTCGACCAGGTAGGCCACTGGGATCACCAGGAAGGGGACCAGCACCGCGAGCATTCGTGGATAGGTCCCGCTGTACATGCCAAAGGCAATCAGAAGCACGGCCGGAAAGGGGAGGGCGACGACCCATAGAGTTGTCTTGCGGAATTCTCGGGCCAGCATGTAGACCACAGCGGGTACTGCCAGCAGCGTGGCCAGGGGCTCATAGTAGAACATGAGCCGTGCCAGTGAGGGCAGGTTGCGCATTGACAACATCTGAGAGGTGAACAGGTGAGACCCGGACCCGAGGGAGAACTGGCTGTTCCCCGATAGCATTCCCGAGGCCAAAGCCGCGAATTCGCTGAGGAGGGCCGGGTAAAGGAAAAGCGCGAGGCCCGCGAGCACCAACAGATTCAATATGAAGTCGAGAAGAACGTGAGCCAGCCCGCTTGACCCTTGTCTCTTCAGGTTATAGGCCCGACACACCCAGGCGAGAGCAAAGGGGATGATGATAACGGCACCATCTTGCAGCGTCCCAATTGTGAGTGCCGATACGACAGTGGCGGCGACGGTCCAACGTCGCCCTGTTTTGTTCGCCATTGCGACAAGGAGAATTGCGGCCAGGAACGATATCGTGGCCAGAGGCGCGTGCGGGCGTGGTTGGTGGCCGAATTGCACCAGCAGGGGGCTGAAGGCTCCCAGGGAGGCAGCCACCCAGCCGCTGTGCTTTGGCCGGAGACTGCGCGCACTCCAGTACAAGGCTGGGATTAGGAGCACCTCGAGAATCGCCAAAACGACCACTGCAACCAGATGCATATCGGCTCGCTGACCGAATAGAAGGGAGGCGAAACCGCTTACGGACGTGACCGTTCCCGAAAGACGGGCGAGAAGGAAAATGCCTCCGTAGGCGCACAAAAGAATGAGCGGAAGGGTGAGAGGGTACTTGAGACCGCCACCCAGGTTCAGGTTGTAGCTCGGATCGCCTGACATGGCTTGCGCCACGCTCATCGCCTCTCGAATGATCTGTGTGTCGGCAATGTACGCAATCGAGGACCTCGCCCCCCAGACGCGGAGAATGAAAGCCACGCCCATCAGAGCAGCCAATCCTCCCAATCTGCCCGAGCTGAGTCTGGGTGAGGTGCCTGTCATGTCGCGCGTCTTTCCCCTAACGCGGCCCGGCGACATCCTACATCCCCGGGGTCGGAAGGGATTCAAGCCACGCGATCCTTTCTCCCAGCGTGTCAAACCCGCCCTGCCAGAAGGCGCGCTCCTCCATGTGCAGTCCGGTGCGAGTCAGGATCTCGTTCGGGCTGGCCGAGCCGCCGGCCGAGAGCAGGTCCACGTAGCGCGGGAGGAAGGCCCGCCCCTCCGCCTGGTATTGGCGGTACAGGGCGAGCACCAAGAGCTGGCCGAAGGCATAGGCATACACGTAGAAGGGCACATCGTAAATATGCGGGATCGAGACCCACTCCCAGCGGAAATCATCGGCCACCTCGACCGCCTCGCCAAACTGGGCGTGCAGGTTGTCGAGATAGGCCTGGCACAATTCGTCGGTCGCCGCGCCGGCCTGCACCCGCTGGTGAGCCTCCTTCTCGAACAAGGCGAAGAACGCCTGGCGCCCGATCGTGGCGTAGGCGTCATCCAGCTGGTGGAATAAGAGGTCGCGCCTTACGCCGGGGTCCGCCTCTTCCGCAAGCAGCTGGTCGATGAGCAGCATTTCGGCGAAGGTGGAGGCCGTTTCGGCCAGCGGCAGCGAGGCGTGGAAGGTGAACACCGGGTGATGCGCGGCCAGCATCGAATGGATGGCATGCCCCAGCTCGTGAGCCAGAGTTGCGACATCCTCGGCCCGGCCCTGGAAGTTCGAGAGCACCCACGGCGTCTGGCCGGGGACGGTCGAGGCGCAGAAAGCGCCCGAGCGTTTGCCCGCGCGCACCTCCGAATCGAGATGGTCCTCGGCCATCACGCGCTCGGCCAGTCGGGCGACCTTCGGCTCGAATCGCTCCATGCTGCCCAGCACGAGCTGGGTGGCCTGGGCGAAGGTATAGCGCTTGTCGGAGACGGCCACCGGCGCGTAGATGTCGTAGCGCCTGAGGCGCGCGAGGCCCAGCCAGCGCGCTTTGAGGCGGAAGAAGCGCTGGAAGAGGCCCGCGTTCTCGCGGCACACCTCGAGCAGCGTGTCGACCACCGCATCCGGCAGGTCATTGTGCAGGTTGCGCACGGCCAGAGGCGACCCAAAGCGCCGCAGGCCGAGGTGCTCATTGTGCCAGTCGCGCGCGAGGGCCGAGTAGATCTGCGAGAGCAGCGGGCCATCGCCGCCGTAAACGCGGTACAGCTCCTGATAGGCCGCGGCCCGCAGGTCCGGGTCGGCCTGGCGCACGTGAACCATCAGCTCGCCGCGGGTGAGCTTCTTCTTCTCGCCCGCCACCGTGAGCTCGAACAGGTAGCGGTTGGTGATCATCGAGTACAGCGTTTGCAGGGCGCGCGCGCCGGTCACGTCTTTGAGATTGATCACTTTCTCTTCCGGCTCGCTGAGGGTGTGCGGGCGGAAGTGGCGCATCTCCTCCAGAAAGTAGCGATAGGCACCGCAGGCGGCCAGCAGTCGCTGCGCGTGCGCATCCTCAAGCCCCTTCCACCACAAGCTGAAGAAGAGCACGCGGTTGGCCACTTCGGCCAGGCGGTTTTCGAGCGAGGCCAGGAAGGCCTGCGCCGACTGGTCCTGTGTGTTCTCGGCGAACCACATCTCGGCGAAGGCAGAGATGCGCTGAATGAGGTGAGTGATCGACTCGAGAGCCTTCAGCTGCTCGAGCAGGACCCCCGTTTCGATCTCCGGCGTGAGCCGCGGACGCGTGCCTTCGAAACGGGTGACGCGCTCATCGAGTTCCGCGAGCGCCGCTTTCATCTCGGGCGAGCCCTGCCCGGGGAATAGATCTATGAGCGACCAGCGCTTCTGCGTGTACGTCCCAGTCATATCCCTCTACCTCCCTGGGGTGAGTGTGCCTCGGGCGGGCGCGGCGCGCGGCGCAGGCTGGCCCGGGTAGCCGCGCTTGCACAACTTCTCGCGCAGCCGGTTGATGGGCTGGAGGCGGCGTGTGCGCGGGTCGCGGTAGTACCACATGTCCCACCCGTTGCACGGCGCAAGGCGCACGCGATCTGATGAATCGAACCGCGTCGCCTTCCGGCCTGCAGCGAGCCGTCGGCCAGGACGCGCGCGGAGGTCTTGCCTTGCGGACCGAAGTACAGCGTGGCCCCCGGCCGCTCGAGCCCGTGTTCGAGCAGCGCGCCGAAGGGAATGCGCGGGAGGGCACGCGGATTGAGCGAGGCCAGCGCGGCGGGCGGAAGGGTGGGCGCGGGCTCACGCGCGAGACGCCGCCGGGCGAGGGCGACGTAGGTCGCCTCACGCTCGATGCCGATCCAGTGCCGGCCCAGGCGGCGCGCGGCGACGCCCGTCGTGCCTGTGCCAAAAGGCGGATCGAGCACGATCTGGCCCGGGCTCGAACTGGCCAGCAGCACGCGGTAGAGCAGGGCCTCCGGCTTCTGGGTCGAGTGAGCCTTTACACCCGCGAGCCGCAGCCGCTCGCGCCCCGAGCAGACGGGCAGCTGCCAGTCGGAGCGCATTTGCAGGCCCTCGTTGAGCGATTTCATTGCGTGGTGGTCGAAGGTGTAGGGCGCACCCTCTTCCCTCTGCGCCCAGAGCAGCGTCTGATGCGCGTGGGTGAAACGCACGCCGCGGGAATTGGGCATGGGGTTGGTCTTGACCCACACCACGTCATTGAGAATCCAGAAGCCGAGGTCCATGAGGATCGACCCGACCCGGTAAATGTTGTGATACGAACCGATGACCCACAACGTGCCGCTGCGCTGGAGCACCCGCCGGCAGGCGCCGAGCCATTCCTGGGTGAACTGGTCGCAGGCCGCCAGGTCCGGGAACTGATCCCAGGCATCCGTCACGGCCTCCACTCGCGTGTTATTGGGGCGCCACAATTCCTGGCGCAGCTGCAAGTTGTAGGGTGGGTCGGCAAAGACCAGGTCGACGGATGCTGCGGGGAGCTGCGGGAGGAGGTCGAGGCAGTCGCCCTGTAGCACCTGATCCAGCGGCACGCCGGGCGCGGCCACGCTACCCGCCGCCGATGCCCTTGAGCAGCGAGCCCACGCCGTAGGCCACGGCCCCGGCTAGGCCTCCGACTACGAGCATTTCGAACCCGCTGCGCAGGGGATTGAGGCGCGTGACGAGGACCTTGGCGGCCCCCAGCCCGAAGAGCGCGAGCACCGACATGCCGAGCGAGACGAAGAACCTCGCCTGCGGGGCGATGGGGACAAACAGCCCGGCCAGATACACCAGGAGCGGCACCGCGCCGGCCACCACGAATGAGACGAACGTGGCCAGGGCGCTCACCAGCGGCTTGCGTTCATCCGGCATGAGGCCCAGCTCTTCCACCATCATCGCGTCGACCCACAGCTTGGGGTCGCGCGATTTGATCTCCACCATGCGCGCCGCATCCTCGGTTGAGTATCCTTGCTGGCGGTAGAGTTCGTAGAGCTCAGCCTTCTCGCCCTCCGGGTAGTGCTCCACCTCCCAGGCCTCGCGCTGGCGTTCGCGGTCGTAGTATTCCTTTTCGCTCTTGGCGGAAAGGTATGCGCCGGTGGCCATCGAGAACCCGTCGGCGAATTGGTTGGCCAGCCCGAGGATCAGGACGACGTGCGCGCCCAGATTGGCGCCGGCCACGCCGCTCACCACGGCAAAGGTGGTGATGATGCCGTCCAGCCCGCCGTAGACCATATCGCCAATGTACTGGTGGCCGGCGCCGCCATGCCGTTCCTGCGCCGCCTGTGCGATGCGCGCCGGATCGTGGGCCGCGGCGGACAGCGTGGCATCGCCGCGCGCGAACCCCTGGCGGGCATCTTCAAGTCGTTTCGAGATGCTCATCGTGCCTCAGCCTGGCGCACCGGGCATGTCCGGCGCACCGGTCGCTATAGATTGAAGCGGATGGTCAAGATATCGCCGTCCTTGACCACATAGTCCTTGCCCTCCAACCGCAGTTTGCCTTTGGCGCGCGCTTCGGTCATGCCGCCCAGCGCGGTCAGATCGTCGTAGTGCACCACCTCGGCGCGGATAAAGCCCTTGAGCATGTCGGTGTGAATTTCGCCGGCGGCCTCGGGTGCCAGCGCGCCGCGACGCACGGTCCAGGCACGCACCTCGTCCTCGCCGACGGTAAAGAACGACAGCAGCCCGAGAAGATCGTAGGAGAGGCGAATGACGCGGTTGAGGCTCGGTTCGGGGATGCCGTATTCCGAGAGAAAGACCTGGGCTTCCTCCGCTGGAAGTTGTGCAATTTCCATTTCGATCTTGCCCTGCAGCCCGACGAAGGCTATGTGGGGATGCGTGTCAGAGATCTCGGGCGGCGACTGCCCTTCGCCCAGGTTCCACACCACCAAGAGCGGCTTCTGGGTGAGCAGGCCAAAGCCCGAGAGCGCGCGTCCTTCGTCGGGGGAGAGGTCCAGATCACGCAGCGGTTGCTCGGCCGCGAGCGCCGTGTTCAGTCGCTCGAAGAACTCGAGTTCGCGCGTGGCCTGCGCCTTATCGCGTGCGCCGCCCTTGCGCAGTTCGTCGCGCAAGCGTTCGATCTTGCGCTCGACGGTAATCTGATCGTTGAGCAGCAGCTCCGCGTGCATGGCGCTCAGGTCGCGCCGCGGGTCGAGGCTGCCCGCGGGGTGCGGCAGGGCATCATCTTCGAAGCAGCGCACGACGAGCAGCAGCCCGTCCATCTGGCGCAACTCGGCCAGGAGCGAGCCGGAGAGCTCGCCCTTGCCGGAAGCCGCTTCCAGCCCGGCGATGTCGGCGTACGTAACCTGGGCGTAGACCGTCTTGCGCGGCTTGAAGAGGGCCGCGAGCTTCTCCACGCGCGGGTCGGGCACGCTCACCACGCCGGTGTGCACCTCGAAGCGTCCGCCGCCGATCATGCTGCCGGTCGGCGCATCGCCTCGGGTGAGGGCGTTGAAGATGGTTGTCTTGCCGGATTGGGGCAGGCCGAGAATGCCGAGGCGCATGCGTTGTCCTTGACCCTGAGGGGAGGCTAGCGTATACTGCTCACCGCATGCCGAAGTGGCGGAACTGGCAGACGCGCACGACTCAAAATCGTGTTCCCTTGCGGGAATGAGGGTTCAATTCCCTCCTTCGGCACTCGCGGGATTATAACATGCCAAAGAGGCGCTTCCTCCGCCTCTTTCTTGTTCATCGTGCGCCCGAACGCGACACCCGTGTTGCAGCCTCCTCATGTGAAACCATGAAACGTATTCCCCCGACCCTCTTCGCAGTATGCGGATTGGCCTTGGGCGTGCTGCTCGGCCTAGGGTATGGCTGGCGGGTCAGCCCCGTGCGCTACGTCAACACCACCCCCGACCTCCTGCGCCAGGATTACCGCGACGACTACGTGCTGATGGTGGCCGAGGTCTACGCGGCCGACCACGATCTCGGCTTGGCTGCACAGTATCTGTCGCGTCTGGGGGCGAGCGAGATGGGCACCGAGGTGCGGGACACTGCCGCCCACTACACCGCCGCCGGGTACGCCGAGTCGGACCTGCGCAAGCTCTATGGCCTGGCGGCTGACCTCGAAAACGCATTCGGCAGTGCCAGAGGCGGGCCGTGAGGACGCGCTGGCTTGCGCTGGCCGCCGGCGTGCTGGCCGGCCTTATGTTGGGCGCGGGCTATGCGTGGCTGGTGCGCCCGGCGCGCTTTGCGGATGCCGTGCCGGCCACCCTGCGCGCGGATTTCCGCGACGAATATCTGGCGCTGATCGCCTCCGCGTACCAGGCCAGTGGCGATGTGTCACGCGCGCAGGCGCGCCTGGCGCTCTTTGCGGATATCGCGCCAGAGGATCTGACGGCGCTTGCCGCTCGCCACGCGCTGGTGCACGGAGCGGATGCGGCGGTGCGCGGGCTGGCGACACTGGCGGCGATTGAGTCGGGCCCGCCGTCGCCCACGCCGGCGAGTTCCGCGACGCCGACCGCGCGCGCGCGCCAGACGCCGCTCGCTACTTTCCCACTTACCGTGTCGCCCTTCCCCAGTGCGGTGCCTTTCACGCGCGTGCCCCCGGCCGCGACCGCTATGGGCAGCCTGCGCCTTCTCTCCCGCGACGAAATGTGCGACCCCTTGGTCGGCCTGCGTTTGGAAGTGCGCGTACGCACGCGCAGCGGGGCGCCGGCGGCCGGGGTGGAGGTGCGCGTGCGCTGGCCCGGGGGCAGCGACCATTTCTTCACCGGCCTGAAGCCATCGATGGACGCGGGCTATGGCGACTTCGCCATGGACCCCGACACCGACTATCAGGTGGAAATCACGGGCCTGGCGTTGCCGGCAACCGGAATACGTGCGCCCGCCTGTTCACGCGGCGCCGGGAGTGTGTATTACGGCGGCGTGCGGCTGATGTTCGAGGGGGAATAGACTAGGCCGCGCGCCGGGCCGCGTGTGGAAGATGCGCAACGCCGGGCGGATGACATCCGGGTAATCGTGCACCAGGCCCGAAAGGCAGGCGTCGGCATCTTTCATATAGACCATCATCGGCGCGAGCACGCTCGCTTCGCACATGCGCTCGCGTGCGCGGGCGCGGGTAACCCCCTTGCGCTGGCGCAGGCGGTAGTACGCCTCGACATAGGCCTGGAGGCGCGGGAAGTTCGCGGAATCCACCACCTGCACCTCGGCCGCCAGTCCCAGCTCGTCCATCGTGCGCCGCACGACCTCCGGCCGGGCAATCAGGATCGGGCGCCCGATGCCTTCGTTGGCGATCTGCGCCGCGGCGCGGATGATCTTCGGCTCCTCGCCCTCCGCCAGCACGATGCGTTTGGGCGCGGAGCGCGCTTTGTTGATGAGGAAGCTGCGAATCTCCTGAGCCATACTCTGGCGCGCGGCGAGCGTCGTACGATAGGCCGCGAGATCCAGCGTGCACCGCGCGATGCCGCTCTCCATTGCCGCCTGAGCCACGGCCGGGGCCTCCCACAGAAGGACCCGCGGGTCGAGCGGCTTGGGCAGGATGTAGTCGGGCCCGAACTTCGCGGCGGGAATTCCGTAAGCGCGCAGGACGCTATCGGGCACGTCCTCCTTGGCCAGCGCCGCCAGCGCGTGAGCGGCCGCCAGCTTCATGGCTTGGTTGATCGCCCGCGCGCGCACATCCAGCGCGCCGCGGAAGATGAAGGGGAAGCCCAGCACGTTGTTGACCTGATTGGGGAAGTCGGAGCGACCGGTGGCCACGATGGCGTCGGGACGCGCCTGGCGCGCGGCGTCGTAGCCGATTTCCGGATCCGGGTTGGCCATGGCGAAGATGATCGGGTGGGGGCGCATGCCGCGCAGCATTTCCGGCGCGAGCACGCCCGCAGCTGAGAGCCCAACGAACACGTCCGCCTCGTGCAGGGCCTCCTCGAGCGTGCCGCGCTTGTCGCCCTGGGCATAAACCATCTTCTCGGGGAAGGCCTCCTCGTGGCGCCCGCGGTAAACCAGCCCGGCGATGTCGACCATCCAGATGTGCTCGCGCGGCACGCCCAGCGCGACGAACATGTCGGCGGTCGCCAGGGCCGCCGCCCCGGCGCCGGAGAAGACGACCTTCGTCGCCTCCGGCGTGCGCCCGGTGATCTCGAGCGCGTTGAGCAGTGCAGCGGAGGCGATGATGGCCGTGCCGTGCTGGTCATCGTGGAATACGGGAATGTCGAGCTGGGCCTGCAGCGTGCGCTCGATGGTGAAGCATTCCGGCGCACGGATGTTCTCCAGGTTGATCCCGCCGAAGGTGGGTGCAATGGCCGCGACCACGCGCACGACCTCCTGCGGATCGCGCGTGTCGACCTCTATGTCAAATACGTCGATGTCGGCGAAGCGCTTGAAGAGCACGCCCTTGCCTTCCATCACCGGCTTGGAGGCGAGCGCGCCGCGATCGCCCAACCCGAGGATGGCCGTGCCGCTAGTGATCACCGCCACCAGGTTGCCCTTGGCGGTGTAGTCGTAGGCCGTCTCGGGGTCGCGCGCGATCTCGAGCACCGGCTGGGCGACGCCGGGCGTGTAGGCGAGCGCTAGGTCGCGCTGGGTGGCGACGGGCTTGGAGGGGACAACTTCAATTTTGCCCGGACGGCCCTGACGGTGATAGTCAAGCGCGTCCTCACGCGTCGTTGACATCTGGGACTCCGTCGGCCAAAGAGGGGGAATGAGAGAGACAAGCTCGATAAGTGTATCATAAGAAGTCCGGCCCAAATGGTATGGTTCTTCCGAGTGGGGCTTGTCGAAAGCGCCTCCAAACGGTATGCTCACCCCCGCGTGGATCGAGGGTCATGAAGATCAACCGCAGGGACTTCCTCAAATTGAGCAGCGTGAGCCTGACGAGTGCGTGGCTTGGCCCGCGCCTGGGCTTGCCGCGCCGCCTGCGGCCCGACGAGTGGAACCAGACCTTTGCGCCCGGTGCCCATCTCGGCCGGGTGACCATTGCCCGGACGGCACTCCACGCGCGCCCGACTCCCGACAGCCCGCAGCTCGGCTGGAAGGTCCTGGATGAGGTGAGCCAGGTGCTGCGCGAGGTCGTCGGCAAGGGCACCCAGTACCAGAACCATGTGTGGATGGAAACCTCGCAAGGCTTTCTGTACGCGCCCGATGTGCAACCTATCATCTACCGGCCCAACCCGCCGGTGGAGGCCATTGCGGATGGGCGCATGTGGGTTGAGGTGAGTGTGCCTTACGCCGATGGCCGCGCCAAGCCCCGGGCTGAGGCCGCGCTGCGTGAGCGTCTGTACTACGCCTCCATCTATCCGGTGAGCGAGGTCCTTCAGGATGAGCTGGGCACGGCCTGGTACCACCTCGACGAGGAGAAGTACACCGGCCTATATCTCCCGGCCGAAGCCATGCGGCCCATTGCGCCGGATGAACTCACGCCGATCTCGGCGGAGGTCGAAGACAAGAAGATCGTTGTCGACCTCGGGCGCCAGTCCCTCTCGGCCTTCGAGAATGAAGTGGAGGTGTTCCACGCCACCATCGCCTCCGGGGCCAAGCTCGAGAGCGAGGGCGGCAAGTGGGCGACCCCGCTCGGCACCCACCGCGTGCAGCGCAAGTGGATCGGCGTGCGCATGGCCGCTGGCGATGCGGTCAGCGGGTACGACTTGCCTGGGGTGGGCTGGCCGACCATCTTCATCAGTTCCAACGGCGTGGCGATCCATTCCACCTACTGGCATAACGATTACGGCATTCCCAAGTCGCATGGCTGCGTCAACGCGCGGCCGGACGATGCCAAGTGGGTGTTCCGCTGGACTCTGCCGCACGTGAGTTACCTGCCGGGCGAGGCGGTGCCAGAACTGCCCGGTGGAACGACAGTCATCGTGAAAGAATAGAACGCGGAGAGCCCTCATCGTGGATATGCGCTCGGTATCGATTGGACTCGCGTGGCTGGCAGGCCTGGCCTCTTTTCTCTCGCCCTGCGTCTTCGCGCTGGTGCCGGCCTACGTCGGCTATCTGGGCGGCATCGCCACCCGGTCCGGGGCCGGGGCGGCGCCCGGGCGGTGGCGGGTGTTTTCGCACGGCGTGGCGTTCGTGATCGGCTTCAGCCTGGTCTTCATTGGCCTGGGGGCGGCGGCCTCAGCCCTTGGTCAGATGCTCTTCGATATGCGCGGCTGGCTGGGCCGCGTCGGCGGTGTGATTGTGATTATTTTCGGCCTGCATACGATGGGCGTCATCAATCTGCCGTTCCTCAATGCCGACACGCGCCGCCAAGCGGCCCCCGACCCGAGCTGGGGCTACATTTCTTCGGGCTTGATGGGTGTGTTCTTTTCCGCCGGCTGGGCGCCGTGTGTCGGCCCGGTCTTGGGCGCGGTGCTGACCCTGGCTCTCGACAGCGGCTCGCTCGGCCGCGGGGTGCTCTTGCTTGTCGCATACTCAGCCGGCATGGCGGTGCCGTTCCTGCTGGCGGCACTGGGCATCGGGCGCGTGTCGGAATGGCTGCGCCGCTACTCGCGCTACCTGCGCTACGTCTCGCTGGCCACCGGCGCGCTGCTCGTGATCCTCGGCGTGATGCTGCTCTTCGGCGTGTTCCAGCGCCTGGCGGCCTTCGGCTTCTTCATTAATACCGGCCTATGATCGGGACGCGACTGAGCGGGCTGAGTACGGCGGCGCTCGTCTTGCTGGGCCTCGTGCTGGGCTCGGCCAGTGCGGCCGTGATCTGGCTGCGTCCAGTGCAAAGTGCGGTGGACGCCCCCGCGCAGGGAACCAGCACCCCGATCATCACCCCGGCACCCGCGCCGGTGATGGGAGCCACGGCTCCCTCCTTCGCACTTGCGAATCTTGACGGCCAGCGGGTCGACCTGCGCGCATTGCGTGGGACGCCGCTTGTGCTCAACTTCTGGGCGACCTGGTGTGAGCCATGCCGCACGGAAATGCCGCTGCTTCAATCCCGCTATGAGGCCGGACGCTCCGCCGGGTTGCGCATCCTGGCCATCAACTTCGACGAGCCCGAACCGCTGGTGCGATCGTTTGTGGAGGAGCTGGGCCTGACCTTCGATATCTTGCTCGACCCCGGCGCGTACGTGCAGGGCCTGTACCGCGTGCGCGGCTACCCGACCACGTTCTTCGTCGATGCGCGCGGGGTCATTCGTGGACATAAGGTTGGCGTGATGGAGGCCTCAGAGCTCGAGGCGTTCCTCGCGGACATTGGTATAGGTGCCCCATGATCCAGGTGACGCTCTTCGCCAAGCCGGAGAGTCCGCCCTGCGATGACGTGCAGGCGCTGCTGGGCGAACTGGCGGCTGCCTATCCCCACCGCCTGACCGTCCAGGACGTCACAGCCGATGCCCGGCTGCGCGCCGAAGTCGGCGCGCGGGTGCCGGTGGTGGAGGTCGGGGGGCGGCGCCTCGCCCCGCCGATCACCCGCGAGGCGCTGACCAGCGCGCTGGCGGTGGCGCAGGCGATTGAGCGCACCTATGCATCTTCGGCCGCCTCCAAACCGGGCGGGGCCGATCGCGCCACGCGCTGGCTTTCCCGGCACTGGCTAGCCCTCTTCAACTCGGTCGTTGCGGTGTACGTGGGCCTGCCCTTCCTGGCGCCGGTGCTCATGCGCGCCAGCCTCGAGCGGCCGGCGCGCTGGATCTATCTCGCCTACAGCTTCGTCTGCCACCAATTCCCGTTCCGTTCGTTCTTCCTGTTCGGCCCGCAAGCGACTTATCCGCGCGACATCCTGCAGGCCGTGACTGGCATGGATCCGAACGACCTGCTGAACGTGCGCGGCTTCGTCGGTAATGCGGCGACCGGCTTCAAGGTGGCGCTGTGCGAGCGGGATGTGGCGATGTATGCCGGCATCCTTCTGGCCGGGCTGGTCTACGCTCTCCTGCGCCCGAGGCTAAGAGCGCTGCACTGGATACTGTGGCTGGCGCTAGGGGTGTTGCCCATCGCACTCGACGGCGGCAGCCAGCTGGTGAGCCAGCTGCCGATCGACCTGCTTCCCTTCCGCGAAAGCACGGCTCTCTTGCGCACGATCACCGGGGCATTGTTCGGGGTGATGAGCGTATGGTTCGCCTACCCCAACCTCGAGGACAGCATGCAGGAAAACCTGCGCGCGGTTGAGCGCAGCAGCGCGGGCTCGAGAGCCTCTCCGGCATGACCTTTCACGCGAGCCAAGGCCTGCGCCTCTACCACTTTGAAGTCTTCAGCCCATATGCCGGCCTCGCGCACGCGGTGTTCTGCCGCCAGGGTGGGGTAAGCCCCCAGCCCTGGGAGTCGCTCAACGTGGGCGGCGGAGTGGGCGACCAGGTCGCGCGCGTGGTGGAGAACCGCCAGCGCGCCTTTCGTGCGACCGGGCGCCCGCCCGGATCGATCGCCGATGTATGGCAGGTTCACTCCGCCGAAGTGCTGGTGATGGGCGCGCCGCGCGCCGCGGGCGAGCGCCCGCCGCAGGCCGACGGGATGGTGACCGACAACCCCCAGCTCACCCTGTTCATGCGCTTCGCCGATTGCGTGCCGGTGCTGCTGTTCGACCCGCGGCGGCACGCGGTGGGCATCCTCCACGCCGGCTGGAAGGGGACACTGGCGCGCATCGCGGCGCGCGCCGTGACCTGCATGCAGGATGCCTTCGGCACGCGGCCCGCGGATCTCGTGGCTGCGATCGGCCCCTCGATCGGCCCGGATCACTATCCGGTCGGTCCAGAACTGGTGGAGGAGACTCGCCGCGCGTTTCCGCATGAGCATGCCGCATTGCTGACCCACCGCGGCGAGGAGACCTGCCTCGACCTGTGGCAGGCCAATGCCCTGGCCCTGCGCCAGGCCGGCGTGCGGACGATCGAGATCGCCGGGCTGTGCACGGCGTGCAACACGAAGGACTGGTTCTCGCACCGCGGCGAGCACGGGCAGACCGGCCGCTTCGGCGCGTTGATTGCCTTGCGCGAGGAGTAGGCCGGTGAGCAGCGTGTCCTCGACCCAGATTCGCGAGCGCCATGCCGCTGTCATGGAGCGCATTGCGCGCGCTGCCGCACGCTCCGGGCGGGCGGCGCAGAGGGTGCGGGTCGTCGCCGTGACCAAAGCCCAGCCGCTCCCGGTCGTGGCGGCGGCGATCGAAGCCGGCCTGACCAGGCTCGGCGAGAATTACGTTGAGGAAGCGCTCCAGAAGATGGCCGCCTTCGGACCCAACCTGGAATGGCACATGATCGGCCACGTGCAGCGGCGCAAGGCCCGCGAGACGGCCTCCCATTTTGCGCTGGTGCACTCGCTCGACAGCCTGGCGCTGGCCCAGCGACTCGACCGTATGGCGGGCGAGCACGGCCATCGGCTGGCGGTGCTCTTGGAATGCAACGTCTCGGGCGAGGCCTCCAAGTTCGGTTTCGCCGCGCATTCGCCCGGCGAGCGGGCGGGTTTGATGGCCCAGGTCAATGAAATACTGCGCCTGCCCAACCTCACGGTGCAAGGATTGATGACCGTGGCGCCGCTCGGCCCATCGCCGGAGGCCGCGCGCCCGGTCTTTGCCGATTTGCGCGGATTGCGGGACTGGCTGTGCGCCGATCTGGGACAGCCCATTTGGCCTGAACTCTCGATGGGCATGAGCGATGATTTCGAGGTGGCCGTGGAGGAGGGTGCGACGCTGGTGCGCATCGGCCGGGCACTGCTCGGCCCGCGCCCCAGCGGTTGAGATCCCGAGCCTTCACCACCAAGAGCACAGCCTGCTACCGCTCCAGGGCAGCATTCTATGAGGAATAAGTCAAGGGATGTTTGAGCCGGAATGAGAAGCATTGAATAGACCTCGGCAAGATGGGCGGCAAGGAGCCGAGGT
>Ga0315293_10001837_pt1 | contig 20574 bp, 4 predicted proteins | sample YL17G13_20_MG_FD_203071 | JGI IMG/M metagenome (GOLD analysis project Ga0315293, IMG submission 203071) | Sediment microbial communities from Yellowstone Lake, YNP, Wyoming, USA - YL17G13_20 | ecosystem: Environmental > Aquatic > Freshwater > Lake > Sediment | place: USA: Wyoming | collected... | reverse complement strand
ACAGCGGCACGCAGAATGTTACAAACAGCACAGGCCATGCACGATTCTACTTTAACGCGACCTGCGACTACTACATCGGCAACCACACCTGGTTCGCAGGTATCACAGATGCAAGGTACAACAACTCAAATTCCACGCCATTCAACATGCTCTTGATTGGAAACTTTGTGCACACAAAAATCCTGCCGTCTGGCGAATACCTGCGCGGTGAGAACGTAACCATAACGTATAACATCACTGACGAGTGCATGGAGCCGCTGAACGTTACAGTGCGTTTCAACTATACGCAGCCCGGCAGAAGATACACCTGCGACCCGCTTTACATTGATGGTGGTCTATACAACTGCACCTTCAACACAACCGACCCTGTCGTGCTGAGCGCACGCTATTGGAACCTCACAGTGTTCAGCAACGCCACCAATTATAATTCATTGAATAGCACAACGGTGAATGCATTTTGGATAGAGACCAGCCCATTCCTATCAACGCCAGTTGTGTCGCCGCAGACAGGCGGCTGGAGTGAGAGGTTCTACGTCCTGTTAAATGCCACGGATGAGGACTACGATTCCACAACAGCAAAACTCTGGATAAGAAAACAGGGACTGACATCATGGCAGTTCAAGAATCAGACGACCATCTCTGGTATAAACCAGACCATCAACATGAGCACTGCATTCTCGAACGGGGGCGAAATCGGAACATGGGAGTACAAACTAAATGTCACTGGTGCTAACACCTGGGATTCCTATGAGACCCCGATAAGCACATTCGTGGTAGAAGCGAATGACGTGTTGGTCGAATACTATCTCGGCAACAACAGTGTTGTTAACAGGAATCTGACAGAAAATGAATATGCATATCTTGGTGTCCGGGTCTGGGACATAGACAAGCAGCCAAACGAGCTGATAACCAGAACCATAACAACCAGGTTCTATGCGACAAAAGACAACATGACCTTCACACAGATAGCAACCGTATCTAACAACAGCGGATATTTCTACGCAAAATTAAATCCTGACTGCACCTACCTTGTTGGGCCGCAAAAATGGAAGGCCAGCAGCGTTTTCGATGATTCGTGGTACAAGACATCGGACTCATCAGAATTATATTTCAATATAACAACGATAAATCTGGTATCAACAGTTGAGCAGCCGTTCAACATAACAGTCGTTAAGACTGTTGATGATATATTCCTGCGCGGCAACGTGACCGATGATTGCGGTCTGGTGAATCTATCCGACGTCACGTTCAATGTGAGAAGTGGCAGCACACCATATGCGACATGCAGTGCGAACGACGAGTTCACCGGATTCTATAACTGCACGATAGCAGCAGCTGACGAAAACACATGGTCAACCGGATGGTACAATATAACGATGGATGCATCAAAGCAGTTTTACAACGACTCGAACACCACAACAATGGCCAATGCATTCCGTCTGGTGACTGTACCGCAGATATCAGATGCAAGAACAGACAAGGTTGGGCAGGTTGGTGGCTGGGGCGAGCCGTGGATATTCTACGTCGATGTGCAGGACCCTGACGCAGACGACGTGAATGTAACGATGTGGGCAAACCTGACAGGAGAGTGGGAGTACATGGGTTCATCACTCTGCACTAATTGTTATTCGGCAGGGAACATGTTCACGCAAACATTCACTGTGAATAATTTCTCCTGCGACAAGATTGGAGCCAGGATGTTCAAGTTCAATGCCAGCGACACCTATGGCTACATAAACGAAACCACACTGCAAATCACGATAGAGAGGGATACTATAACATGGTCCTACGGCGAGTCTGGTCACAACTCGCAGATAGACAGAAAGGGCAGCGATTCAGAGCATCTTGCTGTCAGAATAAAGGACATGGACATAAACATGTTTCCAGGGTCAGATATTCCTGCTGCCCAGGGTAAGATATTCGTGATGACAAATGGCACCGGGTATGATAATGGTTTTGAAAATGGCACAGATTCCAATGGTTATCTGCACTATACATTCAATCCAAACTGCTCCTACTCTGTTGGTATACAGAAGTGGAGAGGCGGGGTGATAAACGATACCTGCTATTCAATAAACCCGTCCTACTCCGGCGAATATGAAACAAACATAACCGGCCAGTTGAGTGTGAATGTAACATCGCCAGCGCATTATACCATCATCCCAGTGGGTAATATTACCAATGTCACAACAACTGTTTATGATGATTGCGGCGTTTTTGTTAACCAATCAAATATTACACACGAAGCAAGATCCCCTGCAGGTATATACGAAACAATCTCTCTCTCTGCAGAGCAACGTGGCCATGGGTTCTATAACAGCACATGGAACACTGCTTACCACCTGGGTGGTAACTGGAGCCTGAGAATAAACGCAAGCAAATTTTATTATTACTCCAACTCAACGCTCTTCAGTTACTGGGTGTACCTGAACAACACGCCACCTGAAAATGCAACGATACCGACAGTAACACCAACAGCAGGCGGGTGGGGAACAAACTTCACATTCAGGATAAACATATCAGATACGCAGTTTGACAATGTCACGTGCAAGCTCTTTGTTTATACAGAGGGCTCCTGGAAATACAGGGGCTCGTCAGTGGTGAGCAGCGGCTACGGCAACTGCAGCGTGAGCATCGCCAATTTCCTTTGTTCTGACATAAACAACTCAGAACCAAACCTGTTCCTGTGGGAATTGAACGACGGCACGAATGTCTACAACACCTCAAACATGAGCGGCCCGAACATAATCAAGGACAGCATTGCGATTGAATACGCCTCAGGTAACAACACCCCTGTAAACAGATCCGGAGACCAGAACACACGCCTGGTATTGCGAATAATGGACACCACAAGAAACGTTTATGTGAATTCCAGCACGACGGGTAGCATTTTTGTTACAAAGGATGGCTCGACCTTTGACGATGGCACGTCAAACAACACAAATTCCACCGGCCATCTCATGGTGAATTTCAACCCCGACACAAATTATTATGCAGGTCCGCAGTACTGGACCGGCGGCACCTATGGCGATTCATGCTACTTCGACACGAACTATACGCAGTATCTTAACCTTACCATCTATCTGGACCTAATGAATAACCTCACAACACCGTCAGCAGGAAACAATATCATGCGCGGCACAAACATATCATTCATTGTGCGTATCGTAGATGACCAGCCAAATCCTGTGGAGGGGGCGAGCGCAGATATAACCTTGACAAACGAGAATTCGCAGCAGTTCGCGTGCACACCTGTTACAGAAGAAGGCGGAGGCGACTATAGCTGTATCATAAACACAACAGACCCAACCATTCTGCCGGCAAGATGGTACAACCTGACAATAAACTCAAACAAGACATACTACAACCGCGGGAACCTGACCATTGAGAACTTTGCATTCATTGAAACAAGGCCGGTATTGTACGAGGAAAACGTCACCTCTCAGCAGGGCGGATATATTGGCGGTTGGGGTGAGCGCTGGAACTTTACAGTTAAAGTAACTGACGACGATTTGGACAACGTCACTATATTTTTGAGGATAAAGAGAGCCGACGACCCGGATTCTGCCTGGATCGAACTGTATGACAACGCAGTTAACATCTCCACCTATTCTACAAACCCGGACCTGAGGGGACCAATAAACAAGACTGTTTACCTCTCTTACAGAAACCCAAGCACACTCCAGGATAATCAGGGCGGCTGGCAATACAGGTTTGATTCCGAGGACGCCAGAAGTTATACAACGAACACGACCCCGCAGAACTTCACAGTAGAAAAGGACGACGTTTCTATTTCGAATCTGTCCAGCCCAGGAACTGTATTCAGGGCAGATGCCTCGACGATACTGCTTTCAGTCAATGTAACAGACACAGACCAGAACATACCTGTGCCGTCAGCGAGCATGATGTTCTGGATAACCACGAATTCAAGCAACCCAGCGAGCTTCGACGCAGGAACCTCACTGCTGGCATCCGATGGATTGGCGGAGTATGCATTCGACCCGGTATGCAACTACTCCACTGGTGTGCAGAGGTGGCGCGCCGGTGTGGTATCCGACACATTCCTCAAGGACGCAAACACCACGAACCATAACTTCACGATAACCACCTTCCTCGGGTTGAATGTTTCCTATCCAGACGGGCAGGCGTTTTTATATGGTTCGCTGATTCCGTTTATTGGTCGCGTATATGATGAATGTTTCAACATATCCGGCGCCACTGTTACGTTCACCGATAAATTTGGCTCATCATTCTACAACTGCGCGCCTGTTACTGACCAGGGCAACGGAACGTATAATTGTACATTCAACACGCTCAACAAGCCGACCAACCAACCCCACAGCATACTAATGACTGGAAACAAGCAGTATTACGGAACCTATCCCACAGCAAATTCGACAACAAAGGTAGATGCATACTTCCTGGCAACCCAGCCAATAATAGGAACCACAGGCATCGAAAACAGTCGTTATAACGGTGGCTGGGGAGAGACCTATGTGTTCACAACAAGGGTGACTGATGACGATGGAAACATCAATAACGTAACATTGCTGAAAAGCTTTGATGGCATAAACTGGGTTGTTGTCGATTCCCAGTCACCGCAGATTAACTACACAAGGACCCCGGTGTCATTCACTGAAACGTTCACCTGCGAGGATTATGTGAATGCCACCAATGGTGTCAACTACTTCAAGATAAATGCGACAGACCAGTATGGGTTTTCCGTCGAGTCAGCAGTATACAACTTCACGCTGGAACCGGATAACGTGACCATAACAAACAGCAGCTTCTCAAGCATGGACACAAGAAGAAGCGGTGCAGTCTCCGCTTACATGAGATTCAGGATATACGACACAGACAGGCAGACTTACTCATATGGGGTGAATGGGACGTTGTGGCTGACTTACAACGGTACAGCATACAATTATGTTAATAACTGCACAACCACGTCAGGCAACTGCACAGTCAGCTATGATGTCAACTGCACATACTCGGTGGGTGTTCAGTATTGGAAAGGCGGAACAACGGACCGATGTTACGAGACAAAAAATTCCAGCGCAGTGCCAATCGCAGTATATGGACAGCTCAATGTATCGATTGCGAAACCGGAAAACGGCTCGATTATAAACCGGGGCACTCCAACGAACTTTACTGCAAATGTGATAGATGATTGCTCCCTGAATATAAACGATTCCAGCATCAAGTGGCAAAACGCGACAACCCAGCTCGCAACAGGTTATAATACTTCATGGGCAGTGTCCACAAGCTACAGGCTTGGTTTGGAGACGCTATATGCAAATTCCACACGCGCATACTATGATGGCAGCGTGAACAACACAAGGGTATTTGTTCACGGCTGGAGCAACATAACCTATATAAGCCCATCCAATGGCGCAAGCTATCCGGCTGGTACCAACATTGACATATCATGTCGCGTAGTGGATGCGAACACATCGCAGCCGATAGAAAATTATACAGTGTACTTCTACAAGTCTAACGGTACCGACGTATCGCTGGGAGACGATACAACCGATGTAGACGGTTACGCCTTAGTGAACTGGTCAACAACCACCGAGCTGTACGGATTGTATAATGTAACTTGCAACATAACAGACAGCTCGGAACTGTACTACAACAAGTCATTCTGGCAGATGGTTTCCAACGTTACCATAAACCGGCCGCTGATAATAGACGTAATAGGCATGAGCAATCCGACTATATACAGAAACAGCAGCTTCTCCCCGAACCAGACGAACATAACCGTGCATGTCAAGGACGCGAGCATAGGCGATGCTGCCAATGCCACTGTCGGTTTCTACAACTCCAGCGAATCGCTCGGTACGTGCATGACCAACGACACTGGGTGGTGCAGCGTAATGTATGACCCAGCTGACACGCTTGTTCCTGGCGCCAAAACAATCTACATAAACGCTTCAAAAACTGGCTCTGAGCATTCTTTCACGAATACAACCAGCGTGACGGTCAGGGGTATTCTCTATCTCAGCATAACCTCGCCAGTCAACGACAGCGGCTATTCAAAATCATCGACCATACCACTGTCAGCAAACGTGACCACAGAAAACAGAGAGGGCATGCCTTCCGGCACTTCCGTAAAATGGTACAACGAGTCAGGGCACAATCTGGCGAACGGCACCAGCGTCACGCTGTCTCAGACAATAGTCGCGCAGCAGAAAACCGGGCAGAAAAACATAACAGCAAATGCAACGAAAGATTATTACAGCAAGGGCGAGGACAAGGTCAATATAACAATAAGGGGTCTGGTGGATGTCGTCTGGGTCAGCCCATCGGATGGCGAGGAAACACCATACCCAAGTATATTTTCAGTGGCATGTTTTGTCAGAGACGTTGAATCTGGTGGCGGTGTACCAGAGTATGTCGTGAACTTTACCTACAAATGGGCGAATGCAACCGACTGGATATCCAACGGGTCGTACGTCACCAATGCTAATGGTTACGCCAACTATTCATTCAAGCCAACTCAAAAAGGCTACGCAACATTCAACTGCACAATAGGAGATAATGACACCCAGGACTATTCTGCAAACACAACACTTGCCTATTCCACAATCTGGATAAAAGATATGCAGGAGCCTTACTTATACAACATTTCAGTCATTCCAAATGCCAGCCTGGAAGCCAACCTGAATTACACAAACATAACAGCCACTGTGAGAGACAATTACATACTGAATTCCGTTTGGGTGCAGATAGTCATGCCCAACGGAAGCTTCATCAACCCGACCATGACAAACATAACCGTGCCGGTCACAGAGAATGAGATATACGAAGCCACCTACACGCTGAGCTATCTTCCTCCAATCGGCGGGAACTATGACATTACAATCTTTGCAATGGACGAATTACCTGAGAGCAATATCAACAGCACGTACGCGACCAGCATCTCGGTATGGGGCATTATAAATGTGTCGCTTTCGCAGTGCGTGAACACCACAGAGGACGGCGATCCTTCAGATTGCGACCCTGCAATCGTTGTATCCGGAATATCACAGACCAAGAACGCCACATTTGAGGTCAGGGCAAACCTTAGTAACATCGGTCCTGCAACTGCCTATGATGTAAATCTCACCCACGTCGAGCAACCAGCAGGTTCATTATTCTACAATGACACTAAAAAGTTATGCGGAACATTGGACGTGAACGAAAGCTGCGAATGGTCGTTCATTGTCACAGTACCGCCCGCGACACCGCCGGGTATGGTATCAACCTATGTCAAGGCATCGTGGAGAAATCCCGACAACAGCTACGATAATCTCCAAAACACAACAGAGATAAGCGTGAGCTCGAACCCAATTGTAAACATATCCCAAGTCTCTGCAACCAAAACAATACCGCACGGCATGACCACATTCATAACCAACATCACCGTTGTCTCTGCAGGAAACACCGAGATAAGAGACCTGACACTCAACTGGTTTGGCATAGGCGGTCTTGAGGGCTACAAAAACTTCGCGATTGATTGCTCCTCATGCTCAATCACAATCTATCCGAACCAGACCGGCATTCTGTTCGCAGGCACTAATTTCAGCTCATCTGCCTATGCCATCATCCCAATAGGTCAGGAACCAGGAAGCTATATTGCCAAAATCCGCGCTTCTACGAGCAATGCCGGAAACGATGATATGTTGCTGAATCTGACTGTTCCAACCAATGCATCATGGACAAGAACCCCGGAAGATTTCGGAACACTCCTCACCCCTCCGAACACAACAGGCACAGTAGGCAACATCACAGTCACAAATATCGGGAACGTGAAGATTCCTCTTGAGGTTGTGAAAAGTGGTGATAACGGATACCTGTCAGTTGAGGGCAGCAGCTGGTATACATTCGATCTGCAAAAGCAGGTCACACGAAACCTGGTAGTCACATACACCATCCCGCCGACAGCGGTTGAAGGCGTCTATAGAGCAGTCATCTACATAAGAAATTCAACAGCTGACCCGCCTGTGCTTACAGTGAACATCACGCTGAACATTTCAGATTCACCTCCAATCATATCCAATGTCAGTGTGCATCCTACAAAATTCGAGCTTGATTATGAAAACATAACCGTGTCCGCGCATGTGGTTGATAATATAGCTGTCGACAGCGTCTGGCTGAATGTCACTGACCCAGGTGGTGCAATAATTCTCCACTCGATGCAGAACACGACCAGCACGAATTACAACACAACATATAACATATCTGCCATCGGGGCATATCAGTTCAGGGTCTGCTCAAACGACACAAGGTCTCTGTTCATCTGTTCATCGCCAGTAAACGTGTCCAGTTCTAATACCACAGCCATCTCAATCATGCCAAACGTGACTGTCTTCAACGCAACCAACATAACAATGAACAGTGGCCAGAACTTTACAGTTAACATATCAGTAATTAACATAGGCGGCTCGAGGGCGAGAAACGTGAGCATGACGCTCAATGCATCAGCCAACATAACCCTCTCCTTGAATTATTCAGAACTCGGGGAGATATTGAAAAGCAATTCAAAGCGCAACATCACGGCCGTGTCTATTGAAAAGGCTGTTGCACCAGGCGAGTATCATATTAACATAACCGCGAACTGGACAAACCTGGATAATTCCACAAACATTACAGCGACCACCATTTTGATAAACGTGACGGCAAACCAGATGATAGAGATAGTTGAGAGCGACATATACAAGACAATAACAGCAGGCACTTCAGACAACACCACGATTACGCTGCATTCAATCGGCAACGTGAACGCGACAAACATCACGATGATTTGCAGGTCCGGTGTCATCTGTGAGAACTTCTCTGTGGCATTCAGCCCGCAGAACATCAGTTCCATGGGAATAGATGAAACGCAGTCAATAAATATAGGATTCACAGTGCCGGGCAATTTCATAACAGGTTTGCATCATGGCACGATAGAGGTCAATATGTCGACCACAACCGCGCAGATACAGGTGTCAATCCTCGTCCCAGTAAACGTGTCATGGTCGCAGACACCAGAGGTGATCGCAAAAAGAGTATATCAAAATGATACCGGAATATTCGGAGAGATTAACATAACGAACACAGGAAATGCTGAAATCCCGCTGAACATCTCTGTTAACGGAACCCTGTCGCCGTATCTTATTCCAAGCGCGTACAACATCACGCTCGGCTACGGCGAAATAAAAACAATATACATAAACTACTCATCGCCTGACATAGTTTTCGACACGAATTACACCGGATATATCGTAGTTAATCTCACAGGACCGATGAGAGAGAATTCCAGCATAAGAGAAAGATATGCAAACGTGTCCCTGTTTGTCACGCCGTACAGAGTAGACATAGTTACCCCGAACCAGACCGACCCGAGAACAGGTATAAACGTGGGCGACAGCGTGCAGACAAGGGTCAACATCACTGAAAACGGTACCATCCCTCAGGGAAACATGAGCTTCCAGATAATTGTATTTAACGGAACAAGAGCGGTATCATCCAACATAACATCCTACGGTCCGGATGCTTCTGAAGGACTGTGGCTAGTAAACTTTACAGCACCAAACCTCTCACTGGGAAGGATTTACAACATCAATCTAACAGCCAACCACACCGGAGCCTACAACAACTCGAGGCGTTCCGTGAAATACAGTGTATTGATATACAATGACGCACTTGCTCCGAGCATAGTGATATACGCTCCTCTGCGCGTCGTCGTGAACACAACAGCCAACATAACCGTTAACATCACCGAGCCTGGAGGGCTGAAGAACACAACAAGCACGCTTGGCTATCCGAACGGCTCCTATGTAAATATCTCGCTCATATCAATAGGGACGACTGCAGACATTTATTCCTACAGAATAAACGTATCAGACACATCGCAGATAGGCAACTACAGCCTGTCGGTATCTGCCTGCGATTATTCAGGAAACTGCAATTCAAGCTCAGCATCATTTGAAATATATCCCAACGCGGTTTTCAGCGGATATACACGGGATGTCGACCTGCTTTCAGAACCTGTCCTGAGTGCAACTTTTGTTTTGTACGATGCAGGCACGACCACAGCGAGGTTCAACTTCACCTCAAACGCATCAAACGGATACTACAACGAGACCATTGACGTGAAAAATTATAATATAGAAGAAATATTAAATGCTGATAGTCCGGACTCGGTCAAATTTATAACAGTGCCTATCGCCCCTGGCACCTATCATAATTCCATAACCATCGGAAACATACCAAACCTGAGGACGTCAAGCAGCGCGCTGAGAGGATTGTACATAACTTCTTCATTATCATATTCGCGCTCCATAGTCAGAATAGATTTCTCGCGCTGCGTCAATAGTGGTTGCGGGTTTTCAATATACGACCCGACAAAACTGGCTGTTTATAAATATTCAGGAAACTGGACGCCGAAACTAAGCTCTGCACAGAACACGCTCTGGACCAAGATAACAAACGTGGCTGGCGACAACAGCGACGGATCCGTTAATGTTTCGAGAATGAGCGTGTCGTTCAACACCACCTCTATCACCGGGGCCTACATAGTAGCTGAATTTATCTGCGGCAATGGCGATTGCGATTCGAACTATGGAGAGAGCACCACAAACTGTCCTGTAGACTGTCCGTTCATCCCTACCACTGGCGGAGGCACAACCGGCGGCGGTGGCGGTGGTGGAGGCGGTGGCGGCGGCGCAGGCGGCGGTGGCGGAGCTGGCGGAGGTGGCGCAGGCGGAGGCGCGGCCGCTGCTGCAGGTGGCACCGGAGCTGTGATACCGGCTGTAACAGGCGGTGCGGGAATACCGCAGCTAATACCACAGCAAAAAGTTGTTCCGGTTGAGGTAAAGTCAAGCCTGATGGACATAAATCTCGTTCCTGGCGAAGAAAAAATATTTTCCGTTGATGTAACAAACAATCAGGATAAGGGCATCAGCGCGACCGTGATTGTTGAAGGTCCGGCCTTTGCACTGCTCACGGTTCAGTCGCCATCGCTGAGCATAAAAGCGAAATCCACAGAGGTCATCAACATAAAGGCGTACGCACCCCCTACTGTTGCTGTCGGGATGTACACAGGAGAAATCGTTGTTAAGGCAGGCGATGTAACGCACCGCACACCAATCACAGTGAACGTGAGAACATTGCTGGAGCCACTGATGGACGTTAAGGTAAAATCACTGTCACAGACACTCAATCCAGGCGATGACTTCGTGTTTGAGGTCTCGCTGGTAAACATGGGAGAGACAGCAAAGATAGACGACATCACAGTCAGCTACACCCTGCGGGAGATGAAAGATCCGACAAAGATAATAGCAACCAACAAAGAAACACTGGCAGTCGAAAACGTGATGACATTCACGCGAACTATGAAGATACCGCCAGGCTCCCCCGACGAAAAATATATAATCGAAGTCAACGCAACCTACTGGGACGGAAAGAAGTATGCATTCTCTGCAGACAGCTTTGAGATAAGCACCATGCCCCTGCCACTGCTGATATTGAGGGCAGTGTTCCTGAACTGGATAACGTACGCAATATTATTCGCAGGAATTCCTTCTATAGTTGTTGGCATGAGGACGCTCTCTGCCTACAGAATGAAGAAGAAATCGAAGGCAAGATACACAGCGCCGGTTGATTTCAACGCGCTGCCAAAAGCCGGTCCTACCGCGATAGAAGTCGGCCGCATCGCTGAAACAGACAAGAAAGCATTCATAGATATCTCGCAGTTGATGATGCACTCCATCGCTGCAGGCGGAACAGGCTCTGGAAAATCTGTATCAGCGCAGGTTGTCACAGAAGAGCTGCTCAAGAGAAAGGTGCCTGTTATAGTATTCGACCCGACAGCGCAGTGGACAGGATTCATGAAGCCTTGCAAGATGAAGCAGATGCTTGATTTGTATCCTAAGTTCGGCATGAAGCCTACCGACGCGATAGGTTACAAGACCAACGTGATACTGGTCGAAGACCCGAACATGGAAATCACGCTCAAGAAGTACATGAACCCTGGCGAAATCACGATCTTCGTCATGAACAGGCTGCCGGCGGATAAGCTCGACGATTTCGTGAGAAGAAGCATACAGTCGATATTCGATATGCGGCCTCCTGAGTCAAAAGAGATGAAGCTGCTGCTTGTATACGACGAGGTGCACAGGCTGCTGCCGAAGTACGGCGGAAAGCGCGGCTACATTGCAATCGAGAGAGCATGCAGGGAGTTCAGGAAGTGGGGTATCGGCGTGTTCATGATATCCCAGGTGCTGCTGGACTTCAAGGGAGCAATCCGCGCCAACATCGCAAACGAGATACAGCTGAGGACAAAGTACGAGGGCGACATCGGCAGGGTGAAATCGAAATACGGCATAGACTATGCATCCAAGGTTACGCGATTGACCATCGGTACCGGCCTGTTTCAGAATCCTGAGTTCAACGCAGGCAGGCCTTGGTTCATAAGCTTCCGCCCACTGCTCCACTCCACATTCGCGCTGACAGACGAAGAAATCAATAAGTATATCGAGCTGAATAAGAAGATTGAGACAATCGAGGCAGAGATGGCAAAAATGAAGGAGAAGAAGATAGACATCTATGACCTGGAGATTGAACTGAACATAGCCAAAGATAAAGTTAAGACAGCAGCGTTCAAGATGGCAGAGACCTATCTGGAGTCCTTGGAAAAGAGGGTAAAGAAAGAGGTTGAGAAGTAATGTTTGGCAAGAAAAAAGAAGGCCACAAAAAGGATGAGCAGGCGAAAATAGACCCAGCGCTGCTGAAAGAGAAAACAGATATAGCAAACCTGTCTGCTCACCTTGAGGATGAATACAGGAAGGCAAATATTTCCGAGGACAGCTACCGCGAGCTCAAGGAAAAGTACGCGCAGAAAATGAAAGAAATCGAGGACAAAATTTCAAAATCCGCTGACGGCACCCAGGAAGAAAGCCAGAAAGCCGAAGGCCAGAAGGAAGAGACAATCAAAAAAAAAGACGAGAAACCAAAGGAAGACAAACAGGAAGAAGCCCAGGAAACTGCAGAAGAAACAGCCGGGGAAAAGAAGGAAGACCCGGCCGGAGATAAAGAAAACGCCGAGAAGGAAGACAAAAAGGAAAAGAAGGGCTTGTTTGGCAAGTTAGGCAAGAAAGGCGAGAAAAAGGAAAAGGAAGAAAAAAAGGAAGAGAAGCAGGAAAAAGAGGAGCAAAAGCCTGAAAACCAGCCGCAGGAAGCGGTGCAGGAAGAAAAACCTTCTGACCAGACACAAAACTTCACCATAGAGCTGGAAAAGCTAAAAGTGATGCTGGATTCTGTCCGTGAAACAAAGCATTCAACAGACGAAACAATACAGACGCTGTTTGAAAGCGTCGGCGAGATAAGGTCGCTGCTGTTCCAGTCAGATGCCGCGATGAAAGAGAACACCTCGAAGCTCGAAAGGCTTGAGGACGACGTCTCAGAGGTCAAGCCGCAGGAGATTGTAAAAAAATTCCGCGATGTCAGCAGCACACTGGAAAAATACCAGATGTCTTTTGAGAAATTGGAAACAAAGACAGTCGACTTGTCTGAAAAAATAAACCAAGCATACAGCATGCTGAAGTCAATTGGTAATTTAGAAAACCTGACAAACATAAACAAAGAGATACAGAAAAAAATTGATGACATCAAGGAAGCGACAAAATACATAGAAAGGCTGGCATCAAAGACAGAGAAGGCGTTCTTTGAATTGAGCAAGGGACTGGAAGACCTTATATTATACAAATCAAAACAGGACTCCCTTGATGAAAGCATGAGAGACCAGATAAAAGCAATGGACGCCCTGAACGTAAAATTCGACGGCTACGTCACGAAAAAGGACATCGAGACGCTCAGGGAGGATGTGGTGTTGCTGCAAAAGCAGGTCAATGAAATAAACAAAGTGCTGCCTGTCGTGCAGATGAACGTGCCTGAAAACATAACTGAGTTGAGAAAGCAAAAGAATGACATAATGATGTTTTTGAGCTCAATTGAGGAGCAGGTCAAGACCAAAAGGGTAAGCATAGGGGAGTACGATGACATCAAGAAAAAGAACATGGAAAAACTGAAAGACATTGAAAAAAAGCTGGTAGAGGAGTGGGAAAAGATACAGCCCATGATGCAGGCGCCAAAACCTCAGAAGGAAGAGGAAAAACCAAAGGAGGAAAAACCAAAGGAAGAGCCTGCTAAAAAAGAAGAGACCGCGCAGCAAAAATCCCAGCAAGAGAAACCACCAGAGCCAGCGCAGCAACCGCCGGAGCCAAAGAAAAGGCGGAGGAGAAGAGTTGAAACAGAACCAGTCCAAGCAGCATCGGCTGCACAGGCGCAGCCACAGCAATCCATTTTAGCGCCAGCCCCTGAACCAGAAGAGCCGCCTGTCGAAGAAGTGAAGAAACGCAGAAGAAAAAGAAAGAAGATTGATGCAGCAAACCCTGCAGGCGATTTCAGAGCAGAATCCCAGCCAGCTCCACAGCCAGCTAAATAGTGTCAGCTATTTTTAACTTCTTTCTGCTCATAAAAACTGCTTCAGGGGGAGTTTAAAAGAGTTTTGCCCCAACCCCTGTTATGAAGCAAGTGGTTTGCTTGGCATTTTTACAAGGATAATTAATTAGGGGGTGTGATGATTTGAGAGGAAAGAGTGTTAGCTACTCACTAATATTGATAATACTAATTGTGGTCATCTTAGTACTAGTTATTTTAAATTACACCACCTTTCAAATAGACTTGGGACAGAAGAAAATTAATGGAAATTTGACAGAACCTTCAACGGGAGATGAACCTTCTTCTCCAATAAGAGTTGATATATCTTTATCTAATGCGCCAGCATTGAATCAAACTGCGATGATTACAGTCACTCTTTATTCTCCGAGATACAGAGATAATGTTAGTTCAAGAATATTTCTATCAGAAGGCATATCATTCTTGGAAGGAGATATGTCATGGGAAGGTTTTTTATATGAAAATTCTACTATAAAATTTAATGCTACAGTAAAAATAATAAAAACAGGAGATTTCGATATAACAGCTAGGGCTTTTATTGAAAATGAAGGAGCGGGTAGAGATATTTTATATTTAAGAATTTTAGAGAATGAAACATTCGTATCAAAAGCACATTTCCCTCTCGCTGTAACTAACGATTCAATGACAAGACTAAATCCAGAAGATATACCTCAAATAAATATATCCCCAACAAACATATCAGAACCTGAACCGAGTTATTTCAACTATACACGAGATGCACAAGCACCATCATCACCATTGAAAATTGACATGTCTATCTCTTCGGAACCGAAGTTTAATCAAGATGTATTAATTACAACAAGAATCAGTTCTGTAATAAATACTGAGAACATAACAGTAAAGTTTGTTCTGCCAGAAGGTTTTACCTTTGTTGATGGAATTTCGACATGGGAAGGTAATTTGAATAAAGGCGATATAATTACATTTACATCTACAATAAAGCCTGTGAGGTATGGTAAGTGGGAAATTGTAGCTATTGCGAAAGGCAAGAATGGCATAGGAGCTAAAGATAATTTATATTTTTTAATATCTGGCAATACGAGTGAAGTTCGTAAGAGCAGATTTCCTTTGTCGCCAAATGAAACATCTGACAAAATGACCAAACTGTTACCGTCGGAAATTCCTGATATTAAAATTATTGTAGATAAATCTATCACACAGCCTACACCTACAATGCCGTCTGAATTTGTAAACGATGATATCATACCAGCAAAGAAAGAACCCATTCTCAATTCACTTTCTTTTGATGGAAATAGAAATAAACAAAGCAAACCTCTTGTAAAGGTGTCACTAAGTCCAGGTTCTGTGGTTGTAAAAGCTAATTTTTATTACAAAGACAGGAATAACATCACACAACCACTGAGATGGGCTACAGCAGAGGTATGGGATGATGATACCATTACAGGCGATGATCACCTTGGAACTAACATAACAGGAGTTGATGGATCATTTCAACTAGGACCAATTGATAATATAGATGGAGAAGGAGGAACACAAGATATTTATCTTAGGGTTTTGGCGTCCAGTAACGTGGCTAATGTTACGGGGAGTTCTAGTGATGATATTATCTATGATGGGTATACCTCTACAACTTGGGATGTTCCAGATGGTACATACAATGCTGGTAATTGGTTGACCCCAACATCTGACGATGAAAAACCAGCATGGTGGGTATATGAAAATCTTCTTGATGGATGGAACTATGTTAAAAATAGTGCTACACCGAGTTTTGACATGCCAAAGCAAGAAGCGTATTGGAATTATACGAACACGACCGGATCATATTATATTCATGATGGAAAAATACAACTTAAAGCAGGGCATGCCAACGATTCTGATGTGATTTTACATGAATATGGCCATGCTGTGATGTATAGAGTTTATGGAAATTGGATGCCAGACACACCTAATTGTAGTCCTCATTCGATCGATTTAATAGCGTCTACTGGTTGTGCATGGGTTGAGGGTTGGGCAGAATTTTATCCTCTAGCTGTATTTAATGATAAAATTTATAACGATAGTACAAATGGATTTTATGTTAATTTTGAAAGTAGAACACCATATGATCCTTGGGATGGTGGTGACCAAGTCGAAGGTAATGTGGCTGCGTCTCTTTGGGATATTTTTGATTCAATGAACGACGGTAATGATACATTTTCAGACGGGTTTAATAATATATGGAATACTGTTTATAATTACAATGATGATAATTTCTCAGCTTTTTATAATTCTTGGGGTACTTATGAAAAAACTAAATTGACATCTGCATTATCTCAAAATACAATCTACTATAATAATAACGGCATTTCATGCTCATCAGCTTCGCAATGTTCAACAGGTTACTGCCAAGGTTCCACCACATACTCTGCAAGGTGTTGCTCCTCTGCTCCGCCAAATGATGGTTGGTATGGTGGCGGCAATACATATGTACCGAATTGCGGCTCTGTTGACAATGATGCATCATCTTACTATAGAGATTATTATTGTGACTCATCTGGAAATGCTCAATATGAAAATACAAATTCCATAGATTGTGATTGGCAAGATGGTTGGTATGGTGGTGATGATACTTCCGGTTGCGGAAGTGATCCGAACTCTTACTGGCTGGACTACTATGCTTTTCCCAATAATAGTTATTGCGATCATTCAAGTGTTTGTTATGGAACACAGTCATTTAACTGCGACAGCTCTGATAGCTGTTCGCCTTATTGTGATGGGAATACCAGATATTTTTACAAGGATTATTATGTTGTTGCAAACACAAACACATGCACGTACAATGCTCCATCTGAAGATTGTACAACAAAACCATCAGATGACAGTGACGGCGGCAATTCACCGACAACATATGGTTACTGTCTAGATTATACGGGGTGTTCAGCAGGTTCTTGTATAGGAATGCAATTTAATGATTCCTGCATTTCATCTACGTCGTTGAATGAAACATATGCGTCTGGTACTGCATGTGCAAATCAGATTTATAGTTGTAGTGATTTTGAAATCGCAGCTTCAGATAGTCATGGTAATGACCCTAACTACACAGATACGTGTACAGCCGGAACAGGAGCAGGTTGTTCTGGTGGTGCATTTTCCACTACTGCGGGTTCCGGCGGAACTGACTACTGTGCAGGGACTTGTGGCACAGGAACAAACTCATGTTACTTTGTTGAATATTATCCAATTGATTCAGGCGATGCCTGCCCCGGTTTAGATACATGTGGAACACAAAATTATGATGCAGATACAAATCAAAATACCTGCGACACATGTAAGGGTACGAATTATTGGAACATTGGCGGTGAAATTAACTCCACTGTTTGCTGCGGCGATGATGCAAATGAAAACAAAATTACAAGGCAATGCGACACAGGCATCTGTGAAACAAATAGCAGCGATGATGCTTGCTGCTTGTCGAGTAATAAATGTGTGTACAATAATGTATGTTATAGCAATGGATACTATGGTGACATTGATAGTGATGCATTGAATGAAGTTTGTTCTAGTGGAATATGGAAGGCACCACCCAAACCACAGATAAATTGGATGTCCACAATACCAAACCCGCAGGGATTTGGGAGGATTATTCAAATAAAAGCAAACATCACAGATATCGTTTCCATCGACAAAGTGCTTGTTGGCATAGCTGCTCCAAATGAAAATGAGACAAATTATACAATGACCAACGTTTCACAGGAAATTTATCAATACAATTTCACCGACTTTTCAAATGGGACTTATTCTTACCGAGTATACGCAAACAATACCATAGGCGAGAAGAATCAAAGTTCTGTTTCCACATTTGTTATGTTTGTTGAATTGTATGCAAATATCAAAACGATGAAGGATTATTACGAACGCAACGAAAAGGTGAATATTACTGATCCGCCTGATATTGTTGATAGACCCACAAAAAACGGTGTGGTATAAATAGTGGGCAGAACATAATTTTTATAGAGTTGGTGGGGTGAAGAGATGAGAAAGAATAAAACAATATTATTGTTTTTTGTATTATTTACCATGATTTTATTTTCAAATATAGTTTATGCTCTGTACTACGACAGTGAGCCATTCAATATCAGTGAATATAATCTAACTGAAGTAATAGAAAGAGCTAAAGAATTAGGTTATACCATAAGAATAGAAATATCTTCAGCTGGTTGTAAAAATCCATTACCAGATGGGGGATGTAAAGGAGGGGATTGGATATTACCCAACTACAGTTACATAAATTCAAGTGGTGAAATAAGTGAACAGGCTTTTGAGTCTTCAGGTAAGAAATTTTATAGTGGTGGTCTTATTCATGTACGCCATGAAAATTTTGAATTTCGTGTTTATTTGAATGGTAATAATTCGTTGGCAGGCTTGATTCAAAAAAACGAAACACTTGACATAAATAAAACAAGTAAAATAATAGCAAATGAGCTTAAAGAATTGGGAATAATCGATGAAAAAGAGACTATAGAAATTAAGTTCGGAGAAGGGTACTCACCAAACACACTATCTTCTACAGACAATTTCTCTAATTATTTCAATAATAACCAACTAACTTTCTTGATAATATTTATTATCATAATTATAATCGTTATTTCCATTATTTTGTTTCTAAAAAGAAAAAGGAGAACACATAATGAAAAATAAATTTGTATTTATGGTTATAGTTGCTGTATTACTTTATTCTTTAATCAATACATCGGGTATCGTATCCGGTGCCGTGTCTGGGGTTGCACCCATTGGTACTGGTGGCGGTGCATCAAAAACTAACATTGACGAACCGACAATAAAACCTGCTATTGGAATAAGAAACACCAATGTATCAATACGTGAAATTTACTCAAATGAAAGTTTAGAGAGCAATTCATTTGAAGTAAATCTTGTAAGTGGCCATTTTTTATCAAATCCTGTTCCAAAAAATGTTGCATTGCAGACAATTGTTTCAAAGACCGATAATGTCTATTATCTGGTTCAGTTTGATAACAATTCGGTCTTGCGAAGGGACTATCCGTTATTGAAAAACGATAACATAACGGTAGTAGAGTATATACCCGATAATACCTATATTGTGAAAATTCCGCAGAATGCTTTTTCAAGAACTTTCAATTCTATAAGATGGATTGATGTATTGAAGCCGGAGCAAAAGGTCCACTCCAAGCTAAAGGAATTCGCTAATTCTCATTTGAATGATACTGTTGAAATCGCAATTTCCTTCTTTGAACCACTAAATGAAGAGCAAATTATTCCAATAAAGCAGCTTTCAGAAAAAATAATTGATTTTGGCGCTCCCTTCGATTCTATAATTGTTGAAATAGAGTCGAATAAAATAAAGCAAGTATCCAATATGAATTTCGTAAAATTTATAGACATCTATGAAAGAAACAAATTATTTTTAGATAAAAGTTCTCGCGTTATTGCTGCCAATGATGTTTGGGACTGGACTAATGCTTCCAGTGTCACCGTTGGTGTAATTGATTCAGGGATACAATTTAATCACCAACATTTTTCTGGCATAGTAATATATAATTCGACAGATTATGTGGATGACGATTCGATACCACAAGATACCGGTTGCGGTCATGGTGTTAGGGTTGCTGGTGTTGTATCAGGATCGGGTACTTATCAGCAAAGAACAATAAGAGGGATTTCTAGTAAAGCCAATCTTGTTATTGAAAGAAAATTTAACTCTTCTTGTGATGAAGTAGTGCCACCTTCAACTGGAACAAATGAACCCTGGAATAAAATTTTAGATCCAGATGGAGATGGAAATTATACAGAACCTAGCTCAGCAGATGTCATAGATGCTAGCTGGGGACATGGAGATGGAGAATACGATTCAGTATCAGAAAGAGTTGATGAAATCGCAAATGGTCAGCTTAGTAATGGCAAAAAAGTATTGGTTGTTGTTGCAGCTGGTAATGATGGTCCAAACTCAAGATCAGATTCACCAGGCACTGCTAAAAATGCCTTGACAATTGGAGCCAGCGCAGCAACCGCCGGAGCCAAAGAAAAGGCGGAGGAGAAGAGTTGAAACAGAACCAGTCCAAGCAGCATCGGCTGCACAGGCGCAGCCACAGC